>Ga0182736_1001410_pt1 | contig 23806 bp, 25 predicted proteins | sample eDN5th30CKraftBY_FD_128882 | JGI IMG/M metagenome (GOLD analysis project Ga0182736, IMG submission 128882) | Enriched backyard soil microbial communities from Emeryville, California, USA - eDNA 5th pass 30_C Kraft BY (version 2) (version 2) | ecosystem: Environmental > Terrestrial > Soil >... | reverse complement strand
GCTCGTCGCGCTGATGGAGATTCAGGCGTCGCGGACCAAGGCGCGCGTCGACCGGGAAGGCCGTCCGGTGCTGTTGCCGGATCAGGACCGCAGCCGCTGGGATCCGCTTCTGATCCGGCGCGGGCTTGCCGCGCTGGAGCGATCCGAAGCGCTGGGCGGTGCGCGCGGCGTGTATGCGTTGCAGGCGGCGCTCGCGGCGTGCCATGCGCGCGCGCCGAGCGCCGCCGACACCGACTGGCCGATGATCGTCGCGCTCTACGACGCGCTGATGCAGACTGCGCCGACGCCTGTCGTCGAACTGAATCGCGCGGTCGCCGTGAGCATGGCGTACGGGCCGGAAGCCGCGCTGCCGATCGTCGACACGCTCGCCGACGCACCCGCGCTCAAGAGCTATCACTGGCTGCCGAGCGTGCGGGCGGATCTGCTGGCGAAGCTCGGACGCAAGAACGAGGCACGCGCGGAATTCGAGCGCGCGGCTTCGCTGACGAAGAACGGGCGGGAACGTGCGTTTCTGCTGGAGCGGGCTGGCGAGATGGGATGAGACTGTGAGAGATGGGCTTCGTCCGATCGCGTCATTGATTTAACATAAGACAGATTATCGGCATTTTTGATGTAGGAGCAACATGAGAATGTCGTGTTCTAGCAAGATACAAATGTCGTGTTTTTGCGACCACTGGCAAGCTGGCGACTGACTGCACCACTGCAGGAGCCGTCCATGAAGCCAGCAACGTTGGTGACATTGAACATGCGCGAACTCGACCGTCTGAAGGTCATCCAAGCCGTGGTGAATATGGGACTCAAACCCGGTCGAGCCGCGGAGCGTCTCGGCGTGACGGTACGCCAAGTCGAGCGGCTGGTGTGGCGATATCGCGAGTCGGGCGCGGCGGGCCTTACATCACGCAAACGGAACAAGCCGGGCAATCGGAAGCTTGACGAAGGCTTGGCCTTACGTGCGCTGACCCTTATTCGCGAGCGCTACTTGGATTTCGGACCGACGCTGGCATGCGAGAAGCTGCGTGAATGCCATGGCCTCGTGCTGTCGAAGGAAACCGTGCGGCACCTGATGACGGATGCCGGCCTTTGGGTGCCGCGCAAGCAACGTCCGCCGAAGGTCTACCAGCCGCGTGCCCGACGAGCCTGTTTCGGTGAACTCGTACAAATCGACGGCAGCGATCATTACTGGTTTGAAGACCGGGGACCCGCCTGCTCACTGCTGGTCTTTGTCGACGACGCGACGAGCCGGTTGATGCACTTGCACTTCGCACCGACCGAATCGACTTTCAGTTATTTCGAGGCGACGCGCGCGTATCTCGAACGCCACGGTAAGCCGGTGGCATTCTATAGCGACCGCGCGAGCGTGTTCTACGTCCACAAGCGCGAGGAGACGGCGGGCAAAGGCGTCACCCAGTTTGGTCGTGCAATGTACGAGCTCAACATCGACACATTTTGCGCCAACAGCAGCCCCGCCAAGGGACGCGTCGAACGGGCTCATCTGACGCTGCAGGATCGCCTGGTGAAGGAGCTGCGTTTGCGTGATATCAGCACCATTGCAGCTGCAAACGCGTTTGCCTGCGTTTTCATGGCGGCCTATAACGCGCGCTTCGCAAAGCCGCCAAGAAGCGCGTACGACGCCCACCGGCCGCTGCGCGATGACGAGAATCTCGACGCGGTTTTGACTTGGCGGGTACAGCGTAAGGTATCGGATGCGCTGACGTTGCTGAACGACCGCGTACTCTGGCTGCTCGATGACACGGCAGCGAATCGCAGGCTGATCGGCCGCTACATCGACGTGTGGGAATACCCAGATGGGCGCCTCGAAATCCGCGCTGACGGCAGCGTGCTGCATGCTGTGCCGTATGACAAGCTCGCCGACATTGACCAAGGCGCGATAATCGAGAACAAGCGTCTTGGTCATGCGTTGCAGGTCGCGCGAGCGTTACAGGCGCAGCGCGATAACCGTCGGATCTCAGGCTCGCCGTCTCGCACAAACCGAGGTGCCGCGGTGCGCACTCCCAAGCCCTTGCCCGGCACGAAGAAGTCGCGCGCATTCACCCGAGCCGATCTCGATCAAGTAATCGTGCAGGTGGCGCAGCAATCCAAGACGCCCTCAACACCTGGCCAACGGTCTGCTCGCACTCGCTGAACAGTCTGAAACGCCCCGGTCGGATCAAGACAATCTTCAAGACTACGTGGATTCAAACCGTTGAAAACAGAGCCAATCACACATCAAAAACACGACATCTGTATTTAGCCGGTGGTACGACATTTCAATTTTGCTTTGACATTTGATGTTACGCCGAATTGGAATGTCGTGTTTTGGTCATCGCGCCGGGACCGACTCGAGCGAGTTTCCCCGCCGGCACGCCACCTATAATCGAACGAGACGCGCCGCTATTTTTCAAAAATTGTCGGATTATCAACGCATTAATCAAGAATCCGAAATTTTTGTGAAAAGGCTTGCCGCCTGCGCGCCCGACGCTTCGGCGCACGCAATAATGCCGCCACCTGACTCGGCAAGCTCCCATGATCGACAGTTACCAACAGTTCCATTCCAACCTGTATGCAGGCGAAATCGACGCATGTTTCCGTTTTCTCGATGGTCGCTTCGCCGCCGACGGACACACCTCGGAGTACCTGCACGCGCGCGCGCTCGCGCATCTGCGAGGGGGCGATTTTCTGCGCGCCGTCGATATCGGCTGCGAGCTCACGCGCCGATCGAACACCTTCGGCTTCCAGCTTCACAGCCTGTGCGACGCGTGCGCGCATCTCGGATTGAAGGAAGTCGCGCTCAGCATGATCGAGTACGTGGGATGCAAGCCCGATGTCGCACCGATCTTCGCATTCCTGTGGCGCGTCTACGGCTGGCATTATCTCGGCTGCGACGACCGGGTTCTGGAACTGAGCGCGCAAGACGTCGACGAACATTCCGCCTATGTGCTCGGACATCATCAGGGACGCAGCGCGATGCGCCTGAACGGCATCGCGAGCGGCGTCGAACTGTTGCATCGCTATTGGTCATCGCACGAAGCGCGCCGCGTGCTGTTTCCCGATGTCGATATCGAGCATTACTGGTGCGGACAGCGGGTCCTGCCGGCGCATCTGACGATGACGTCGATCGCGTCGGGCCACGGCGATCAAGTGAACTGGGTGCGCTACGCCGGCGCGCTTCAGGCGCTGGGCGTGCAGATCGCCTACGCCGACGGCTCGGACCGGAACTATCGCTTCGCGATGCCCGATGCCGAATCCGCCCGAGACGCCGAAGCCATGCGCGCGGCCGGCTTCGCCGTCGCAACGGACGGCGCGCTGTGGACCGATCCTTTCGCGCTCTTTACCGCGCTTTTCCCGGTGCTCGGTTATGCGTCGTCGGCACGCTATATCGAGCCCGCCGATCCCTGCGCCGCCGATGCAATCGTCGATGAGATCCGCCAGCGCGCGCAGGGCCGGCGCTGCGTCGGCATTTTCTGGTCGTCGTGCGAATCGGCGAACAATTTCGCCAGCCGCAGCCTCGCCCTGCCCGATCTCGTCCCGCTTTTCGACAGCACGCCCGACATCCACTGGGTCGTCATGCAGCGCGGCTTCGAGCGCAAGCGCTGGCTGAACGCCCCGCGTTCGAATGACCTCGACCGCTTCACCACCCTCGCCTCCGACGTCACGCTGACGCAAAGCGTGAGCATCATCGACAGGCTCGATGCGTTCGTCGGCAATGATGGCGCGCTGTCGCACATCGCGGGGGCGCTCGGCAAGCCGTGCTACTTGTTTCTCAATCAGGTCGCGGAATGGCGTTACGAGCGCGATCCGCATGTCACGCCCTGGTATGCCTCGATGCGCCTGGTTCGCGCCCGCGGCCTCGGCGACTGGAACGATGTCGTGCGCAACCTGCAGGCGCTTCTGACGGCGCAAGCGCGCTGACGCGCTACACGATACGCAGCGCGAGTGTCTGCGGAATCTCGCTACGCCGCGTGAGCGCGCACGTCGGTGCATCGTGGCGCGGGCCGCGCACATAGCTTTCGAGCTGGTCGATGGCGAACTGCTGCTCCTCGATCAGATGCCGCACCATATCGCCGATCGAAATCATCCCGACGAGCCGGCCGCCCTCGATCACCGGCAGATGGCGAATCCGCTGCCGCGTCATTAGCGTCATGCATTCGTCGGCGCTCGTTCCGAGGCTGACCGACATCACCGGCGCGGTCATGATCTCGCATACGGTGGTCGTCCGCGAGACGTTGTCCTGCAGGATCACCTTGCGCGCATAGTCGCGTTCGGTGACGATGCCGCACACCGCGTCGCCCACCACGACGACGAGCGCGCCCACTTCCGCCCGCGACATCAGCGCGATCGCTTCGTACACGCTCGCCTCCGCGTCGATGGTGTGAACCGTCGTGTCGCGCTTTGCCTTCAGGACTTGCTTCACCGTTGACATTTGCCGTTCTCCTTGCTGTTTTGCCGCCGAATTACTGCCGATGCGCGTGACGCTCGCCGATCAGTCGAAGTCGAACAGATCGCCGAGAAAGGATTTTTTGCGCCGCGCATGTTCGCGCTTGCCGCGCGAATCGCCGTAGTGGTAACCGTCCTGCCGATGCGTGCGGCGCTCGCGATCGTGTCCGCGCTCGTCCCATTCGTCGCGCCCGGACGCTTGCGCCTCCGCGAGCGACGCCTGCGCCGCGCGCCGGATGATCTGATCGAGCTCGCCGCGGTCGAGCCACACGCCGCGACAGTGCGGGCAATAGTCGATTTCGATGCCCTCGCGCACGGTCATCAGTAGTTCGGTCGCGGGACATACCGGGCATTTCATGTCGGTTCCTTTCTGATTGCTTTCAATGAAAACAATCTAGCCGAATGGTACGCGTCGAAAAATAGGAGATTTTGAGCGCGTCACTTCGAGAAAACCGAACCGGATGACGCCCTCGCACCGAATTGGTGCGCCCGTGAAGGTCTTGAATCGGAGCGACTTGCGATCCATCTCAAAACCCCGCAAGCTTTCGCCTTGACGTGACGCGCACGCACGCGCGTCGGAACCGCACAACAAAGGCGACACCATGTCCGACAAATCGATGAGCGAAGAACGCCACGGCGCCGAAACCGGCGACCTGCTGTACCTGCTGCAAGGCGCCGACGACTTCAGCCGTTTCGTGTTCCCCGACAGCGAAGCGCTGTTCAAGAGCCTCGCGCGCCAGCAGGCGCCGCATACGCTCTTCATTACCTGCGCGGACTCGCGCGTATCGCCGGAAATGATCACGCAGACGCGCCCTGGCGAGCTTTTCGTGTGCCGCAACATCGGCAACATCGTGCCGGCTTATGGCGAGATGCTCGGCGGCGTGTCGGCGGTGGTGGAATTCGCGGTGCTCGCGCTCAACGTCCGGCAGATCGTGATTTGCGGCCACTCGGATTGCGGCGCGATGAAAGGTCTCGCGTCAGGCGCGGCCATCGCCGATGAAATGCCGACGGTTCACGCATGGCTGCGCAACGCCGAAGCCGCGCGCAGCGTCGTGATGGCGCGCAAGCTGGAAGAAGAACGCATCGTCCAGGCGATGGTCGAGGAGAACATCCGCCTGCAACTGACGCATCTGCGCACGCATCCGGCGGTCGCGGGCCGGCTCGCGCTCGGCAAGCTGCAGGTGCAGGGCTGGGTGTACGACATCGGGCGCGGCAAGGTGTCGATCTACGACGAGGCCGACAGCAAGTTCGAGTCGCTCGAAGAAGCGCGTCTGCGCCTGTTGCGCAAGGACGGGCGTTGACATCGGCACGCCCGGCTTCGCGGCGAGGCGTTGCATAGCGCTTGCTACCGTGATTGATGCCCTCTTTCTCCGAGTGAAAACGTCATGCCTGTCTACGATTACGAATGCGCGGATTGCGGCGCGTTCGAAGCCGTCCGCCGCATCGCCGAGCGCGACGATCCCGCGGCCTGTCCACAATGCGGCGCGACCGCTGCGCGCGTGACGATCGGCGCGCCGAGCGTGGGCGGTTCGAGCGCATCCGCCGGCGCCGCCGAAGAAGCCGGCAGTTACGGCATGAGGCATCGCGGCGGCTGCCTCTGCTGCGGATAGGGCGCTTTGTACCGCGCGGGCACGGTCATTGCAAAGTCACCTCCCGTACGCCCCGCGCAGCGCGGGCGTATCATGCAAGACGACGTGCGCGGCGCGCAAGGCCGCACGCAGTCGTAGGCATCGACATCGCGGGCGCGTCGTTGCAAGTCTCGCGATGATCGCGCTCAACCGTGTTCCGAACGAAAAACAGGAGGTGATAAGGATGACGATAGAGTTCAGCGGGCGCCGTCATGTCGTGGCGGCAGCGCGTGTCGCGTTCGAGGCGAAGGTGGACGGCCGCGAGGTGTGGTGTAGCATTTCCCTCGATGCGCTCAACGATCACTTCGGCAATAGCGGGACGTCGTCGCACGATCTCCTCTCCGCGTTCGAAGGCGGACGCGTGCAAATCGAAGACGCCGCCCGGCGCGCGCTCGAGCGCAACGGCGGCCAGTCGGTCGAACTGGAAACCAACGATTTCAAGGCATCGCGAGCGGTTTAGGCCTCAAGCGGCGGGCGGCGGCGCAATGCACCGCCCGCATCAGTGGACGTAGAAACACTTCAATACGTCGAACATCCACCAGACCGGGCACGGCGTTCTGCAAAAGCCGTCGTAGCCCGCGGCGTGCAATGCATCGCGCGGATCCTGCTTGGCATCGGCGGCGAGCGCAATCAGCAACTCCACTTCGCCCTCCGTCCGATCGACGGTCAGCGCTTCGCGCAGCGTGCGCGCCGGCGCGTGGTCGTGCGCGTCGCCGATGAGCGTATCCACGAACAACACCTGCGGCCGCCAGTTGCGGATGAATTGCGACGCGGCCGCCGCATCGCCGATCTGCACGGCCTCGAAACCGCGCATCGCGAGGAGCAGCGCGAACGAATCGCCGACGTTCGATTCCGAATGCACGATCAAGACGCGCCGCGGACTGGCGAGCGCCATCGTCAGCGGATTCCAGATTTCGCACCGGTCGGTGCAGAGGTCGTACGATCGTTCTTCCATGTCGGTCCGGCACGGCGATAAGCCTCTGCCGATATCAGCAACCCAGCAAGGTTGAGGCCCGCCGCGCTTCAGCGTGCGGCCAGCAGACCGACGATGAGCCCGCCGACCGCCGCCAGCGCGATCGATTTCCAGGGATTGTCGTGCACGTAATCGTCCGTGCCCTCCTTCGCCTGCCTGTACTGCGTCGCGATGATGTCCTGCGCGCCCGCCAGCACGTCGCGCGCGCGCCGCGGCATCGGTCGCGACGGATGGTACTGACTGCCCTGTCCCGCGGCGTGCGTCGCGGCGGGCTGCGCGAGCACCGTCGGACTGTCGCCGCCTTCGAGCACATCGCCGTGCACGTGATACGGCGAATACCTTGCGGGCTTGTGCGCCTCGCCCGGCGTGAGCGGCGTCACGCTCGCGGCCTGTCCGTGTGCCATGCCGGGCGCGAGCGCCGCGTCCATCGCGCTCGCGACCGTGCGGCGCGAGAGCGGCGGATCGGCCGGATCGCCCCGGTCGCTGTTTTGCATCGACTGAATCGTGGATGCGTTGCCGTTTGCATTGTCCATGGCTTCTCTCCCGTTGACTGCGTCCATCGCGCTGCAAGAACCATCGTCCATCTTTCGATCATGCAAGAGTCGCACCGATCGGGCCTGCCAGCAACCTCGGCGTCCGCGGTCGGTCGAGCCGCGCGGCGCTTGGCAATTTTTCTCACATAACGGTGAGAAATGCTCGTTTGCGGCGGCATCGGCGCGCGCCTACGATGCGGGATTCCGGGAGCTGGGCGAGCGGGTGAATCGCGCCGCATCTTTCGTTTCACGCCGCGCCGAAACGTCGGCACGACGCACGCCGATACGATGGTTTCGCTCCCGACTTCTATCGCCAAGCCGCCATGAATCCCGTCAATCTCGCTCAACTGTTCGTTCTCGCCGCGCTCTGGGGCGGCTCGTTCCTGTTCATCCGCGTCGGCGTGACCGATCTCGGCGTCGCGCCGCTGATGGCGTTGCGCGTGGGCATCGGCGCGCTGTTTCTGCTTCTGGTGCTAGCGCTGCGCGGCAAGGCGCGGCCAGCCTTCTCGACGATGCGCGAACGCGCGTGGCCGCTCCTCGTCGTCGGCGTCCTCAATTCCGCCGCGCCGTTTTGTCTCTTCGCGTATGCCGAGCTGACGCTGTCGGCGGGCGTCACGTCGGTCATCAACGCGACGACGCCGCTCTGGGGCGCGATCGTCGCGTATCTGTGGTTGAGCGACCGGCTGACGCGCATGCGCGTGGCGGGACTTGCGATCGGCTTCGCGGGCGTGCTCGCGCTCGTCTGGGATCAGATGTTCGCGCACGACGCGAGCGCCGCCGCCGCCCCCATGGCGACCGCGCTGGCCGCACTCGCCGCGCTCGCCGCATCGGCTTCGTACGGCGTCGCCGCGAGTTACACGAAAAAGCATCTGATGGGCGTCGATTCGCTGACGGTCGCCACCGGCACGATGAGCGCGGCGACGATCGTGCTTCTGCCGTTCGCGCTCTTTTTCTGGCCGGCCGGCGCCGTATCGTTGCACGCGTGGGGCGCGGTGCTCGGGCTGGGCGTCGCGTGCACGGGCCTCGCCTACATGATGTTCTTCCATCTGATCGCGGTCGCCGGGCCGGCACGCGCGATCACCGTCACGTTCCTGATTCCGATCTTCGGGATTCTGTGGGGCGCGCTCTTTCTCGCCGAGCGCGTGTCGATGGGCATGGCGGCCGCCTGCGCGATCGTGCTGGTCGGCACGGCGCTCGCGACGGGCGTGATCAAGCGCGTGCCGCTCGTCGGCGCGCGCCGGTCTCAATGCGTGAAGGAAAGCAAAGCGTGATCGGCTAATGCCAGTGACGCGCGAGCGGCCCGTCCTCTCCGGCGACGGGATCGCTTCGCGGGAACGGCAGTTCTTCCATCGCGATGCGTTCCTGCTCGCTGATCGCTTCGCGGCGGATATCCCATTGCTGCCCCGGCGGATAAGCCCCGACGACCTGAAAGCGCCGTCCGGCCGTCAGCAGGCAATGGCCGGTGCCGGCAGGCAGGACGAGCGCGTCGCCGGCGCTGACCGCGATCACGCGGCCATGCGGGCCGCCGAGAATCAGTTCGGCGTCGCCCGATGCGACGCCGAGCGCCTCATGCGCGGTCGAATGGAAGTGGTGATAGTCGAAGACACTGTCGCGCCACTGCGGCGGCCAGCCGTTCTGCGCGAAAAGCGCTTCGAAGCGCTCGGCGCAATCGGTGGCTTTCGGGTCGATCGCGCCGCGCCACACCAGGACGGGCAGCCGCGTGTTATTTGGCACCCAGCCGTTCGGCGGCAGCATGAAATGCTCGCAGCGGGCGTGTTGCGACAGCAAGCTTGCAGTTTGCTCGGTCATGTTGCGCTTTCTCCGAAAGAGTCAGAGAAATCGCAGCAACGCACGTTCCAGTCGGAATGGACCGCGCGTCAGCGGCCGTGCCAGTGACCGCCGCCGCCGCTCGAGAAGCCGATGCCGAGCGACACCGATGGCGCCGCGTAGTAGCCCGGTCCATACGCATAGCCATAGGCAGGCGCGTAGCCATAAGCGGGCGCGGGCGCATAGCCATAAGGCGGCGCATAAACGCAGCCGCCGAGCCCCGCCGCCGCCACGAGCGCGACGGGCACGATCAGCGAGCGCGCGAGGCGCGACCGGGTTCGAGTTCGAGTTGAATTTTTCATGATGATGCCCCGTTGCCGCCGGCTTCCGGCTTACCAGTGCCGATAGCCGTAATAGCCGCCGTGATGCGCGTACCAGTCGCGGCGTCCCCAGTAGCGATAGCCATCCCAGTAGCGGTCGCCGTGCCAGCCGACGACGATCGCCGGCGCGGGCGCAACCATGACCGGCGCGGGCTGATAGGCGACGGGCGGAGGCGGCGGCGCGTACATGGGCGGCGGAGGCGGCGCATAGACGGGCGCGGGCGCGACGTACACCGGCGCCGCATAAACCGGCGCAACCGGAACCCCGAGATTGATGCCCAGGCTCACGCCCGCCACGGCGGCTTCGCAAGCGAGTCCCGCCGACAACGCGATACCGATCCCGACCAAGCCCTTGATGTTCATTTCGTCCTCGTCTGAGAAGGCCGACAAGCAGACCGCGATGCGATCCTGGATTCATATGCAGCCATGAATCCATCGTAGCCGCGCCGCGTGCGGGCTGCGTTACAACGCCTGTAACAGATGTGAATCCTGAAACGAATGTGCGAAAAGCCGACGCGACGCCGCTTCGCCCGCGCAGGTTGCGCGCTGTTGCGCCGACGTGGGATAGTTCCGGCTTCGTCAAACGGATGCCTGGACGATGGACTTGTTGCGGAGCATGAGAATCTTTGCGCGCGTGGCTGAAGCGGCCAGCTTCACCGTCGCGGCGCAGCAGATGGACATCACGACGGCGCAGGCCTCGCGCGCGGTCACCGAACTCGAAACGCATCTGCGCACGCGGCTTCTGAATCGCACGACGCGCCGCGTCGCCCTCACCGATGCCGGCAACCGTTATCTCACGCGCTGCAAGGAAGTGCTCGAACTCGTCGATCTCTCCGAGGCCGAGGCGAGCAACGCCCAGGTTTCGCCGACGGGCGTGCTGCGCATGCATGCCCCGATCACCTTCGGCCAGCACTACGTGGTGCCCGCGCTCACGCGCTATCTCGAGCAGCATCCGCAGGTGCGCGTCGAGCTTACGCTTTCGCAACATATCCCCGACATGCTCGACGAAGGCTTCGACGTCTTCCTGCAAGTCACCACGTCCGCACTGCCCGACTCCGCGCTCGTCTCCACGAAAATCTGCTCGATGCCGAGCGTGCTGTGCGCGTCGCCGGGCTATCTCAAACGGGCGGGCACGCCCCAGCGCATCGACGATCTGAAGAACCACGCGTGCCTGCAGCTCGTGACGACGTTTTTCCCCGTCGACCGATGGGTCTTCGAAGGCCCGCGCGGCCACGTCGAAGTGGAGCTCGACCCGGGCCGCCTGCGCGTCAATTCCGCCGATGCGCTCGCGGTCGCGCTGTCGAACGGTCTCGGCATCGCGCCGTTGCCGATGCTCGCCGCGCTGCCGTGGCTCGACAGCGGCGCGCTCGTGCGCGTGCTGCCCGAGTGCGAACTTCAGACAATGACCATCTACGCGATGTACGCGTCCCGCCAGTATCTCGATGCGAAGATCCGCACGTGGGTCACGTTCCTGCGCGAGTTCGTCGAAGAGACGCTCGCGAGCCAGGCCGCGTGATCGTCGGATAAAACGCCGCGTTCCTAATACCAATGGCGAAGAACAGCGCGTATGCGAAGGTTCTCTAAACGCGTAGTTGCAAGCATGCTTCGGAACACTAAACTGCTTGATGGTGCGCCTGCATCTCGTCACAACGATGCGCCGCAACAGAAAGGAGTCGGCCGACATGAACAAGACTCTGCGCGCGAGCACCGCGTTCCCCGCGCGACGGCTCTGCATCGCCACGCTCATCGTCATGGCGTGCATGTCCGCGCGCGCGGAACCGAGCGGCGCGCGCGTCGTCGCCGGTTCCGGCTCGGTGACGAGCGCGGGCGCCAGCACGATCATTCAGCAGAATAGCGGCCGCCTCGCCATCGACTGGAATTCGTTCAGCACGCGCCCCGGCGAAGCGGTCACGTTCAATCAGCCGGGCGCGAATTCGATCGCGCTGAACCGCGTCGTCGGACCGCGCCCGACGGCCTTCTTCGGCAAGCTCGACGCGAACGGCCAAGTGTTCATCGTCAATCCGAACGGCGTGATCTTCGGGCCGGGCGCGCAGGTGAACGTCGGTGGATTGCTGGCATCGACGCTCAATCTGTCGACAAGCGATTTCATGAGCGGCCACTACACCTTTTCGGGCGACGGGCGCTGGCATCGGCATCATCATCATCACGAGGACGGCGCGGCGGTCGTCAATCTCGGCACGCTCACGAGCGCGCCCGGCGGTTATGTCGCGCTGATCGGCGCGCGCGCGATCAACGCCGGCACGATCGACTCGCCCGGCGGTTTCGCGGCGCTCGCGGCGGGCGAGCGCATCGCGGTCACGCTCGGCGATCACAGCATGATCGGCTTGTCGGTGGAGCGCGGCGCGTTGCGTGCGCTCGCCGCCAATCACGGTCTGATTCAGGCCGATGGCGGTCAGGCCTGGCTCGTCGCGAGCGCCGAGGACGCGCTCCTCGCCAATGTCGTGAACAACACGGGCGTCATCCGCGCGAGAAGCGCCGTGAACCAGAACGGCGTGATCCGCCTCATCGCGGACAAAGGCGTCGTGCAGGCCGGCGGCACGCTCGACGCATCCGCGCCGGATGGCGGCAACGGCGGCGCCATCGAAACGGCGGGCACGCAGGTGCGCGTCGCGCCGGACGCGCAGGTCACGACGGCGGCGGCATCGGGACAAACCGGAACGTGGCGCATTGCAAGCGACTTCGCCGCGCTCGTCGGCGGGGGCGATGCATTCGGACAGCGCTTCGGCACGATTCAGGGCGCGACGCTTTCGCGCGTGCTCGAATCGACCAATGTGTCGATCAGCGCCGCGTCGCCGGCGGGCTTTGCGGCGTTCGGCCTCGTGCTGATCGACGGCCCCGTCGCGTGGAGCGGCGTCAACACGCTTTCGCTCGCGGCGCAGAGCGGCATCCACGTCGACGCGTCGATCAGCGCGCCGCGCGGCACGCTCGCGATGACGACCGCCGGCACCGCGACACAACAGGCGCCCATCCAGGCGGCCAATGTCGCCCTGCAAGGCGGCGCGGGCGCGTACCGGCTGACGAACGCGGGCAATCGCATCGGCACGCTGGCGGCGAACGCCGGTTCCGTCGACATCGCCGATAGCGCGCCGCTCACGATCGGCCGCGTCGCGGGTTTGTCGGGCGTTTCGGCGAGCGGCGCGGTCACGCTCACGGCGCCCGCGCTCACGCTCGCCGCCCCCATTGCGAGCCGCGCGAGCGGCACGGCGATCACGCTCGCCGCGGCGACCTTCGTGAACCGCGCGGGAGCGAACGCGCTTTCCGCGCCGAACGGCCGCTGGCTCGTCTACTCCGACGCGCCCGAGGCCGACGCCTTCGGCGGACTGCAAAGCGGCAATCTCGCGCTCTGGGGCGATGCCTACACCGGCGGCGCCGATGCGCGCGCGGCATCGGCATCGGGCAACCGGTTCGCGTTCAATGCGCGGCAGCAGGTCACGTTGACGGCGATCAACATCGACGTGCCGTTCGAGACGCCGCGCACGCTCGGTCCGAACGACGTGACGATCGCGCTGCGCTACAACGGCGCGAACTACGGCAACGCATTCGCCGACAGCCCGGCGAACCACGAGCCGTTCGTCTTCACGGTGACGAGCACCGGCGCGACGCCGGGCGCGGCGATCGGCACGTACGCGATCACGGTCACCGCGACGGGCGGCCCGACCGGCTACACGATCACGACGCAAGGCGGCACGCTGCGCATCGCGGGCACGCCGCCGCCTGCGCCGCCGTCCGTCCCCGTACAGCCGGTGATGCCGCAAGAACCGGAAACGCCCGTCACGACCGTCGCGGCGCTGCCCGGCATTCTCGATTCCGTGCGTACCGACGCGGCCAATCCCGCGCCGCTCTACAACGCGACGCCGGGCCGTCAGCCGGAGTCCGCGCCGCTCGTGCAGCAGCGCACCGATTCGACGAGCGACGGCAGCCGTCTGCCGGACGACGCATGGCCCGGTCACGTATGCCGCATGTGAGGCCCAGGCGCGTGCGACGCTTCGGGCCCCGCGAACGACGCCACAGCGTCGCGTCGCGCCGGCTCGCCGTGCTCATCGCGACGCTCGTCGCGGCGACGGCGCGCGACATGCGCGAAACGCACGCCCAGACGCTGCCGAACGCGGGCAGCATCCTGCGCGAACAGCAGCAGCAAGCGCCCGCGCCCGTCCCGCCTTCCGATCTGCGTCTGAACGTGACGCCCGCGCCCGAACCGCCGCCCGTCTCCGGCGAAACAGGAGGCATCCGCTTCGAAGTGAAAGGTTTCGCGTTCACCGGCAACACGCTTTTCCCGACGGCGGAACTGCTCGACGCCGTGCGGCCGTTCATCGGTGCGGGGCGTTCGCTCGACGATCTCGAAAGCGCCGCCGATCGCGTGAGCGCGTTCTATCGGCGGCACGGCTATCTGGTCGCGCGCGCCTATGTGCCGCCGCAGCAGATCGATGACGGCATCGTGCGTATCGCGGTGAGCGAGGGACGTTACGGTCGCATCGACATCGACAACCAGTCGCGCACGCGCGACCCCGTCATCGCGCGATTTTTCGGCGCGCTCAAACCGGGCGATGTGATCGACGAGCGCGCCCTCACCCGCGCCACGTTGCTCGCGCAGGACGCGGCCGGCACGACGGGCGCGAACGCGACGATCTCGCCGGGCCTTCTTCCCGGCACCTCCGACATGACGCTCGCCGTGCCGACCGCGCGGCCCGTCTCCGGCAGCGTGCAGGCCGACAACTACGGCCAGACGACGACCGGCACCGCGCGTCTCATCGGCGCGCTGCAATGGAACAATCCGCTCGGCATCGGCGATCAGTTGGGCGCGCGGCTGCTCGGCTCGATCACCGGGCAGTTCTACGGCAACATCGGCTACACGGTGCCGGTCGGCGGCAGCGGGTTCGCGTGGGGCGTCGGCTACACGCGCTCGACGTATTCGGTCGGCGGTCAGTTCGACGAACTCGACGCCTACGGCAGCGCCAATGTCTTCTCGACGTTCCTGAGCTACGCGCTGCTGCGCTCGCCGTCGGCGAACGTATTCGCGACGCTCGGCTACGACCACAAGCTGCTGTCGGATCACCTCGGCGCGTTCGATTCCGTCAGCGACAAGACGAGCGATGTCGGCCGGCTCGGGCTCTCGGGCAATCTGACGCTCGAAAAGAGCATCACGACGTTCGACACGGCTATCCAGCAAGGCAACCTGCGCTATAAGACGCCGCAGCCGGAACAGATCGCCGCGCAGATCGCCGGTGCGTTCACGAAGTTCGTGTTCGCCGTGACGCACACGCAGGTGATCGGCGATCAGGCCAACGGCACGCAGCTCTACCTTTCGCTCAACGGCCAGGCGACTTCGCGCAATCTCGATTCGTCCGAGCAGATCTCGCTCGGCGGCCCGTATGCAGTGCGCGCCTATGCGACCGGCGACGCGCCCGTCGACGAAGCGTATATCGCGACCATCGAACTACGGCAGACGATCAGGCAATCGCTCGTGCCGGTGCTCGTGACGCTATCGGGCTTCATCGATACCGCCGACGGGAAGATCGTCGTGCATCCGGTCGCGCCGGGCAGCGATCACGTCCGGCTTTCCGGGCTGGGCGTCGGCGCGACGTTCGCCGCGCCGCACGACTTTCTGCTGTCGATGTCGTACGCGCACACGCTCGGCTACGTGCCTTCGACGCTCGGCACCGGACACGCGAACCGCTTCTGGATCGCGCTCACGAAGTCCTTCTGAGACCGAACATGACGCGCGCCCGACACCTTCTTCTCTTCCTCTTCCTGGCGATGACCGCGCGCGCGGCGTGCGCCGAAGCGGTCGCGACGATCACCGCGCTCGTCGGCAATGTCGCGATTCAATCGGCGGGCGGCGCGCAACGCGTGGCGGCGGTCGGCGGCGACATCGACAACGGCGACACCGTGCAGACCGGCGTCGGCTCGGAAATCGTGATGATCTTCACCGACAAGCAGCGTGTGTATCTGAAGCCCGGCTCGGTGTTTCGCGTCGACGATTTTCATTACGCGGCGAACGCGCCGCAGGAAGACCGCAGCTTTCTGTCGCTCGTGAAAGGCGGATTGCGCGCGCTCGACGGGCTCGTCGCGAAGGAAGGCAAGCCGGAGAACTATCGCGTGAAGACGCCGACGTCGACCATCGGCATACGCGGCACCGAATATTCCGTCACCGATTGCGCGAATCTCGAACCGGGCGCGAACGCGGATTGCAAGGGCGATCAGATCGTCGTCTACGACGGTCAGATCGTCGTCATCAATCAGGTCGACAGGCAGATCGTGCGCGCGGGCGAAGGCGCGATCGTCGTGAGTCCGCGGCTGCCGTTCGGCGTGCTGCCGGCATCGCGCGTGACGCCGGTGGTGCCGTCGGCGGCGTGCCGTTAGCGAGCCCACGATGAGCGAAAACACGAGCCGCGATACGGACGTCATGCGCGCAGCGCAGTTGCACGCGGCGCTCATGTCTTTCGGCGTCGATGCGCACGCGCGCGTGCTGGCGGCGCGGCTCGTCGTCGCGAACGAGCAGATCCGGGCCGCGCAATGAGGGTGCGAGAACCGCTCGCGTTCACGTTCAAACGCTCGGGCGCGCGCTGGGCGCTCGGGCTCGCGATCGTCGTCGCGCTCGCGGGACATGCGCTGTCGCGCTATGACATCCGCTTCATCGATTCGCTCGACGCGATGATCTACGACGCGAAAGTGCGTCTCTTCATGCCGCGCACGACGGACGCGCGCATCGCGATTCTCGATATCGACGAGAAAAGCCTCGCCGAACTGGGCCGCTGGCCGTGGGATCGCGCGCGCATGGCGGCGCTCGTCGATACGCTGTTTTCGCGCGAGCGCATCGCGGTGCTCGGCTTCGACATGGTGTTCGCGGAAGCCGACGCGAGTTCGGGCCTTGCCGTGCTCGACGAACTCGCGCGCGGCCCGCTCGCCGAGGACGCCGCGTACCGCAAGACGCTCGATGCGCTTGCTCCGCGCCTCGATTACGACCGCCGTTTCGCCGATGCCCTTGCCGGTCATCCCGTCGTGCTCGGCTTTTACTTTTCGAATCGCGATGCATCGAGCGGCGCGATTCCATCGCCCTTGATGAGCGCGCGCGCGTTCGGCACGCATCCGCTCATGCTCTTCGACTGGACGAGCTACGGCGGCAATCTGCCCGCGCTGCAACAGGCGGCGAAGCGCGCCGGATACTTCAATCCCGTGATCGATTTCGACGGCTCCGTGCGCCGCGTGCCGCTCATCGCGGCCTATCGCGACGGCGTGTACGGCGCGCTGTCGCTCGAAGTGATCCGCGCGCTGTTCGGCGACGCCGCGGTGACGCCGGTCTTCGACGACGCAACCGATCCCGCCGCGCCGCTCGCGGGACTCGCGCTCACGACGCCGCGCGGCACGCGCACGATTCCTGTCGATGAAAACGGCGCGGCGCTCGTGCCCTATCGCGGCCCGACCGGCAGCTTCCCGTATTACTCCATCGCCGACGTGCTCGGAGAGCGCATTCCCGCCAACGCGCTCGCGGGCAAGATCGCGCTCGTCGGCACGACGGCGCCGGGCCTGATGGATCAGCGCACGACGCCCGTCGGCGAGGTTTATCCGGGCGTCGAGGTGAACGCGAATCTGATCGGCGGCATGCTCGACGATACGATCCGCTTCGAACCCCCGTTCGCGTCGGCGTTGCAGGCGTCGATGCTCGCGCTCATCGGACTCGCGATGATCTTCCTCTGGCCGTGGCACATGCCCGCGCGCGCGACGATCTTCACCGCGATGTTGCTCGCGCTCGTCGTCGCGGCGGATCTCTTCGCGTTCGCGCGGCTTCGCTGGTCGATTCCTGTGGCGTCGCCGCTGCTCGCCGCGCTCGCGCTCTACGTACTCAACATGTCGTACGGCTACTTCGTCGAGGCGCGCGCGAAACGCCATTTCACCGCGCTGTTCGGGCAATACGTGCCGCCCGAGCTCGTCGAGGAAATGAGCCGTCATCCGGAGGACTACAGCATGGCCGGGCGGCGCGCCGAGTTGACCGTGCTGTTCTGCGACGTCCTCGGCTTCACGGCCATCGCGGAGACGCTGGAGCCGGAAGCGCTCGCGCGTCTGATGAACGAGTATCTCGGCACGATGACCGAAGTGATCCGCGCGCATCGCGGCACGCTCGACAAGTACATCGGCGATGCGATCATGGGTTTCTGGGGTGCGCCCGTCGACGATCCGGATCACGCGCGCAACGCCGTCGCGGCGGCGCTCGGCATGCGCGCGGCGCTCGTCGAGCTGAACCGCACGCTCACGGCGCGCGGCTGGCCGACGCTGTGGATCGGCATCGGCATCAATACGGGGCCGATGACCGTCGGCGACATGGGCTCGCACGTGCGCCGCGCCTACACCGTGATGGGCGATGCCGTGAATGTCGCGGCGCGGCTCGAAGGCCTCACGCGGCGCTTCGATATCGACATCATCGTGGGCGAAGCGACGCGCGAACGGGTGACGGATATCGCGTTCCGCGAGATCGATCGCGTGCGCGTGAAAGGACGCGTCGCGCCGATTGCGGTGTTCGAGCCGCAGCCCGCGCACGAACACGGCGATGCGCTCACGCGCTGGCACGCGGCGCTCGCGCACTATCGCGCGCGCGAGTGGGACGAAGCGCAAACGCTACTCGCGACGCTCGCGGCGCAGTATCCTGAGCGACAGGTGTACGCGATGTATCGCAGGCGCATCGATGCGCTGCGCGGCATTGCGTTGCCCGAGGACTGGGATTGCGTAAGCGAATTCGACACGAAATGAATCATCATGAACGTTCGGGTACTCGGCTGTAGCGGCGCGATCAGGAGCGGCGGCGACGATGCGGGCGATCGCGGCGGCACGACGGCGCTGCTCGTCGACGGCGACATCATGATCGATGCCGGCACGGGCGTCGCCGTGCTTACCGACGACGAACTCGCGCGTATCGATCATGTGTTTCTCACGCACTCGCATCTGGATCACATTGCGTATCTGCCGCTCATGATCGATGCCGTAGGCGACGCGCGCGATAGGCCGCTCGTCGTTCACGCGAGCCGCGCGACGCTCGACATACTTCAGGCGCACATCTTCAACAATCTGATCTGGCCGGACTTCACGCGCATTCCTTCCCCCGATGCGCCGGGCGTGCGCTTCGAAGCGCTGGAGGTCGGCGAATGCTTCATGCTGAACGGGCGCACCGTGACGGCATTGCCCGCGCGGCATACGGTGCCGTCGATGGGGCTGGCGGTGTCGAACGCAACGGCGTGCATCGCATTCAGCGGCGATACGACGAGCAATCCCGAGTTCTGGGCCGCCGTGTGCGCGTTGCCGGGACTGCGCCATGTGATCGTCGAGACCGCGTATCCGGATGCGCAGATCGCGTTGGCGCGTGCGGCGCATCACTATTGCCCGAAGCTCATCGCCGATGATCTGCGTGGCCGCGCGATGAAAGCCGAATTGCTGATTTCGCATCTGAAACCGCCGCACGGCGCGCAGATTCTGGAAGAACTGCGCGCCGCGTTGCCCGATGTGTCGCTGCGTGCGTTGCGCGCGGGCGAAGTGCTGACGTTGTGATGTTCAACGCGAACCCGCTGCCGCACGACGCTCGATGCTGATCGGCGTGACGTTCGCCGGCGCCGATGTAACCGCGGCCGGCAGCAACTCGCCTCGCACGATCGCCCGCACCGTTCCCGCGATCATGAGACCGATCACCACGTTGGCCACGACGAACACAGCCGGTGCGATCCACGTCATCGGGCCGGCGGCGCCGCGTTCGAGCATGCGAATAGCCATCGTCGGCAATGCGGCGGCACCGAAGCTGAAGGCCCAGTACGAAGGCGTGAACGCGCGTTGGCGAATCCAGGGCACGAGGCGCGCGAGCATCAGCGCCTGATAGAGACCGTAGCCGAGCAGCATGTATGCGAACGTATCGGGTACGCCGTGCGTGATCGCGAGATACGACACGCCTCCGACGACCGGCGGCGCAAGCTGGATGCCGAGCGTAGGGCGCAATGCTTCGGGCAGCGGTTCATGCACGGCGGCGCGATGCAGCACGATCGATTCGATCGCGAGCCACGAGAACACGCCCGCGCCGAACAGCAACATGCCGATTTGCGTGAAACCGAGCCCGGCCGCCGCCGTCGCCGCGACGAAGCTGGGCGCGACCGTCGGAAGGTAGATGGCGGGCGTCGTCAGCTCGGGCTTGCGGCCGCCCTGCCAGAACCGGCCATGCAGATACGCGCCGAGCGCGAGCGAACTCGCGACGCCGATCGCGAAGAGCGCGATCGCGAGCGGCCGCGAATAAGGCTGCACGGCTTGTGCGACGAGCATCGCCGATACCGGCACGAGCGCCGCGAACGAAGACTGCACCGGATGACGCATTTCCGCGATGGCCGCATCGCGCTGGACGAGCCACTTGCGCCCGTATGCGACGAGCACCGCGATCCAGACGACGAGCGCGCCCGCCGTCAGCCATGCGGGCACCGCATCGGGAATCGCCCACACGCGAGCCGCCGCGCGCCATGCGCCCGCGAGCGCGAGCCCGCCGACCGCGATGCCGAAGAACGCAGCCGGCATCGGCGCGCGATTGTTCGTACCATTGTTGCTGTTCATTGCCCTTCTCCTTGATTTGCGTCGTTGGAGAAAGGTTAGTGGCGGCGGCCTTCCGCGCGAATGCCGCAGCGTCTCATTGCGCTGCGCGCGCGTCTCAATCAGTCGCCGCCGCGCAGCTTCACCGCGATTTCGTGCCAGTCCTCTACCGCGTGTTTCAGCTCGCGGCACAGTCTCGGATCGAGCGCATCGAGACGCGACCACAGACGATCGAGCGTCTTCTCACGGGCTTCGTACACGGCGACCGCCGCGACTCTGCTCGCGCCCGACAGACGCGCCTCGGCATCGGCGCATTCCATGTAGAGATGCGCGAGATGCGGATCGGCAAGTTCGACGGGACGCAGGTGAACGGCAGTGAAGCGTGACTTCATGGTGGTTTCCCCGGCTCTTCTTGTTATCGGCGCGCGGTTTCGCATCGCGGTTGCGCGACAGTATGAAGGGCCGGGAAATGCGCCGACAAGCTAAAACGCGTGCGTTCTGTGCGCTATGAAGCGATAGACGTGTTCGGCGTCGCTCACCTCGCGACGAACGCATCGACATGCCGCGCGAGCTCGATCGGATACCGGAACATCAGCGCGTGTCCCGCGTCGCTGACCACATCGAGCGTCGCGCGCGGAATCATCTGTTCGAGACGGCGCGCGTTGGTATCGGCAAGCACATCGTCGTTCGCGCCCGCAGTGAAAAGAAAACGCGACGCGCCAACGGCAGCGGGGAATAATAGGCGGCGAATTGCGCGCGTTCAACAAGAGCTTAAGAACAAGGAGTTAAAGCAGATGAATCGATTCTTCCGCTTGTGCCTTCTTCCCGCCGCTGCATTCGCGCTCGTCGCGTGCAGCACGCCTGTCGAGTTTTCGGCGAGCGCGAATCCGCCTTCATGGAATAACGACGGCGATGCCGATTTCAGCGGCATGGACAACGCGATGTCCGCATGCAAGGGCGCCGCGAAAAGAGCCGGCGCGGGCCGTTGCACGCAGGTGCGCGCCTACGAGGCGTGCATGAAGGACAAGGGCTACATCACCGTGCTCGGGCCGGAGAATCCGCCGAACTGCGGCCAGCCCGATTGGGAAAAGGACGTACGAAAGTGGCTCGAATAAAGCGCTATTTGCGGTTCGCCATGCGCATGAAGAGCACGTACAGGAGCGCGCCCGCCACCGCGCCGATCAGCCAGCCGAGATTGTTCGGCGGCAGGAGCTTGAAGAACTGCGTCGACAGTTCCCAGCCGACCGAGATCACGCCCGATACGATCAGCGCCGCGAGCCCGACCTTGTTCCATCCGCCGTCGTAATAGAAGCGTCCGCCGGGCTGCATCGAATACAGTTCGGCGGTCCTCACCTGCTGGCGCTTCACGAGGTAATAGTCGGACATCATCACGCCGTACATCGGCGCGAGCACGGCGCCGAACACGGACACGAAGATCGTGATCGCCTTCGGGCTGTCGACGAAGATCCACGGACACACGAGCACCGCGAGTATCGACGCGATCAGGCCGCCCTTCTTGAAGTCCACATGCTTCGGAAACAGATTGGCGATGTCGTACGCGGGCGACACGAAGTTCGCGACGATATTGATGCCCATCGTCGCGATGACGAACGTGACGCTGCCGATCGCCACCCACACCTTGTTCTCGATGCGCGATACGATTTCGACCGGGTCCATGATCATCGTGCCGAACACTTTCTCGCTGCCCGCCGTGACGATCACCGTGATGATTGCAAACGCAACGAAGTTGAACGGCAGCCCGAGGAAGTTGCCGATCTTCATCTGCCGCTCGCTTTTCGCGAAGCGCGAGAAGTCGCCGAAATTCAGCAGCAGCGCGGCGAAATAGCTCACGACGAGCAGGATCGCGTTGATCATCGCGTGAAGTTGCTCGTCGCCGGTCAGCACCTTGCCCGAGAGCGTGAGATTCAGGCTGCCGAGACCCGCGCGATAGAGAATCCATCCCATCAGCACGAACATCACGACATACACGGCCGGCCCGCAAAAGTCGATGAACTTGCGGATGATCTCCATGCCGCGCTGAAAGATGACGAGCTGCAGCAGCCACATGAAGAGGAAGCTGACCCAGCCGAGCATGTCGAGCCTGAGAAAGCTCGTATCGCGCCACGCGGCGACAGACGGCACGAAGAGCAGCAGCAAGGTCGCGACGGCCTTCGACGCGAAATACGTCTGCACGCCGTACCACACGATGCCGACCACGCCGCGAATCAGCGCGGCGAGATTCGCGCCCATCACGCCCATCGAGACGCGCGCCATCACCGGGAAAGGAATGCCGTGTCTCAAGCTCGGCTTGCCGACCCAGTTCATCAGCACATACACGATGAGAATGCCGATGGTCAGCGCGAGCAGCACCTGCCAGCCCGAGATGCCGAGCAGAAAGAGACTCGCGGCGAAGGTGTAGCCGCCGACGCTGTGCACGTCCGACATCCACATCGCGAAGATGCTGTAGCCGTTCCAGGTGCGCTTCGCGCGCGGCACGGGCGCGAGGTCGTGGTTGTAGAGGCGCTCGTCGGCGTTGACGATTTCGGCATCGGCACCGAGCGCGGCGGCGTCGGCGGCGGAGGTTGCGTGGGATGCGGCCATCATGTCCTCCAGTGCCTTCGGCGGGCTCGAGTTATGAACCTAGATTAATGCATCAAAAAGCGAAAATGAAACGGCGTGCGCGTTGCCTTGCGACGCATTAAAGTCGTCCGTGCGCCTGCCGTTATGCTGGCCATGAGAAAAAAACGCCTTCACTCCCGGGATATGAACAACGCCTTCGCCGCCGCAGCCGAGGCGCTCGCGCTCTTCTGCCGGCTGCGTAACGTCGATGCCGCCGACCTGAGCGCGTGCGAAGTCGATGTCTTCCTCAATCTCGCATTCGAGGAAGCCGCGCAGCAAGCAGCCGCACGCATCGAGGCGCGCCGGACAGGCTGAAGCGTGCGGACCTTCGCTACGGGTGCGGATCTTGCTCGTCCACAAAGGATGGCCAGCGATCGCGCCGCGGAGGTTCCATGTCGAAGATTCTCGGCCCTGTGCTGGGCCCGCAGGTGAGAAGCGTCGCGCGTCATCCGTTCGGCTTTGCGATGCGCACGTTCAAGGCTTTTCGCGCCAATCAGGGCCTGCTGCTCGCGGGCGCGGTCGCGTATTACGCGCTGCTTTCCATCGTCCCGCTGCTGATCCTGATCGTGATCGTGCTGTCGAAATTCGTCGGGCAACAGCAATTGCTCGACACGCTCGCGCATCTGCTCGAATGGCTCGTGCCGGGCCAGGCGCACGCCGTCGTGGGCGAGCTCGCGAATTTTCTTGCGCATCGCGCGGTGCTCGGCTGGCTGCTGCTCGTCACGATGATCTTCTTCAGTTCGCTTGCCTTCACGGTGCTCGAGAACGCGATGTCGGTGATCTTCGTGCATCGCGTCGCGGTCAGGCGGCGGCATTTTCTGCTCTCGGCGCTCCTGCCTTACTGCTACATCCTGTTTCTCGGCGTCGGCATGCTGATCGTCACGCTCGTGTCGAACGGCTTGC
>Ga0182736_1001408_pt1 | contig 23831 bp, 28 predicted proteins | sample eDN5th30CKraftBY_FD_128882 | JGI IMG/M metagenome (GOLD analysis project Ga0182736, IMG submission 128882) | Enriched backyard soil microbial communities from Emeryville, California, USA - eDNA 5th pass 30_C Kraft BY (version 2) (version 2) | ecosystem: Environmental > Terrestrial > Soil >... | reverse complement strand
TGCGCGATGGTTGTTGGTCAGCACCTCTAGTTCCCGCGCTCGAAGGGCACGATAGGCGGCACGCCGACACCTTCGGGCATCACCAGCTGTCCATCGACGTTGATGTAGCCGGAGCGATTGGACGGCATCGGCAGAGCGGGATGCGGGCATGGCTTATCGGTGCCCTCACCGCAGATGCCGCCGGTGAAGTAGGAGCGCTTCTGATGGTCTTCCGGCCACGGGTCGGCGTGCATGGCGATCCATTGCACCGGACCCATGTAGAAGACGAAGAAGCACGCACTGACCCCGGCGAAGATCGCCAAAAACCGGGTGAACTGCTGGCGGGCGAATCCCCCACGTATGCCGTCGAGTCCGCGCTCGACGAGCGTGCGGCCCCGGTCGTCGGTGAAGTAACGCAGACAGCACAGTGCCGCCTGCACCGCTCCCCACATGAGGCCCTCGTAGACCGGCCATTGGTAGTAGGTGTCGGCGTTGATCGACACGGAGCGGATGGCGCCGGGATAGGTGTACAGCCCGATCGGCAGGAGGACCAATCCCTCCATCACGAAGTCGAAGACGAACGAGATCGCATAGGTGACGGCGATCAGACGAAGATTGCTGATGCCCGGCCAGCGCGCCTTGATCTTCCGCATGATCCAGCATCCGGCGATCGTGATCATCAGCACGCCCCACGCGTAGCCCGGCGCGTTGGTCAACAACGGCTCGGCGACCTGGCGGCCGGGTTCCTCGGGGGAGGCCCAGCCGGGAATATGCGACGTCCACGAACCCCGGTTGAACAGCCACGTGTTGTAGGTGCACCACGTGTTGAAGTAGTTGAGCAGCGGATCCTGAAAGAACATCAGGCCCATCGATAAAAAGAGCATGCCGTCCAGCGTGATTCGGCGCTCGCGGCGCCAGGGCCGGATGAAGAACCACCAGATCGCAACCGGCAGGCCGACCCAGAGGATGACGGCGTTGGCCATCAGGGGCACCTTCATATACATCGGCGGATCGTTCGGCCCGCCCGGGACCCGTTCGAAGAACGGACCGGTGATCCAGCGCGCCCACACATACAGCTGTAGCGCCAGCAGGGCCCCGCCGACGGCCGCCCAGATCCGGATGGCCCCGCCGCCTTGGCGGCCGGGTGATTCCGGCTCGGCGACCACGTTCTTCTGACTCGATACGCCGCTATCCATGTGCGGTTTACCCCTTCCCCGGTAGCGCAGTGGGTCGAAATATACTCATTGGTATCTCAGCTGCCAAGAGGTATCGCAGATTCTTGTGGAATAATCTCGACCATGGTGGAGCGGTGGACCCGGGAACGGAGACTGGCGCACACCCGTTCGCTGCTGCTGGATGCTGCCGAGGAAGTGTTCGCCGAAAAAGGCTTCACCACAGCGACTCTCGATGACATCGCTCAGGCCGCCGGCTACACGAAGGGGGCCATCTACAAGCACTTCGCCGGCAAGGAGGAGCTCTTCCTGGCCGTCAACGACCGGTATTGGCGGCGTTATTTCGACAACTTCGCCGGGGTGATGACCAAGACGAGCCAGATCGGGGAGCGTGAACTCGACGAGATCGCCGAGCGTTGGCGTCAATTGAGCCAGGACCACGGCGCGGAGCACGCCGCGCTCGGACACGAGTTCGCGCTGTATCTGCTGCGCAACCCCGACGCGCGCGAGCGGGTCGCCGCCAAACGCGCCGAGGTCGTCGAGCAGTTGGCGAAGTTCATCGTCGAGGGCGTCGAACGCCTGGGCGGGACCCTGCTGATACCGGCACTGACACTGGCCCAGGTTCTCGTCGCCACCAGCGACTCGGCCGTGTTGGCCAGCCAACTCGACGACATCGATCTTTACCGGCCGGTCGTCGCGATGTACGTCTCGATGATCAAGCTGCCCTGAGCCGCGTCAGCACCGCCGATGTCCAGCACTTGAGATTAATGACAAGTACTTGATAACATCGCACACAACGCAGTCCGGGGTTGTGATGCGCCGATCGGTGCCGAAGGGGATGCAATGACCACAGTGGTGTCGCCGCGGGTCGCCGTGGTCACCGGCGGGGCCTCGGGAATGGGCGAGGCTACCTGTCACGAGCTGGGCAGACGCGGGTATCAGGTCGCCGTCCTGGATGTCAATGACCAAGCCGCGCAGCGGGTTGCCGAGGATCTGCGTGGCCAGGGAGTGGTCGCGCTCGGGATCGCCGCCGACGTCACCGATCGATCCGCCGTCGACTCGGCATTCGCCAAGGTGCGCAGCGAGCTCGGGCCGACCACCGTCCTGGTCACCAGCGCCGGCTTGTTCGGCTATTCCGCATTCGCTGACATCACCGCCGAAGCGTGGGCGCGGATCATCGATGTCAACCTGACCGGCACCTTCCACTGCTGCCAGGCCGCACTGCCGGACATGGTCGCCGCCGGGTGGGGCCGAATCGTGATGATCTCCTCGTCCAGCGCCCAGCGCGGATCGCCGTTCGCCGCCCACTATGCGGCATCCAAAGGCGGGGTGATCACACTGACCAAGTCGCTGGCCCGCGAGTACGCCGTTCACGGCATCACGGTCAACAACATCCCGCCCTCGGGTATCGAGACACCCATGCAGCACCAGTCGCAGGCGGCCGGCTACCTGCCGTCCAACGAACAGATAGCAGCCAACATCCCGCTGGGCCGGCTGGGTACCGGGGCCGACATCGCCGCGGCGGTCGGATTCCTGTGTTCGGAGGAAGCCGGCTTCATCACAGGTCAGGTGCTCGGAGTCAATGGAGGAGCGGTGTTGTGACAGAGCCTATTTCAGCGCGATCGGGCAGGCCCGCGGAGGGTTCGTGGACCGAACACTACCCGGATCTGGGCACCGGCCCGATCTCGTTCACCGATTCCACGTCACCGGAGTTCTACGAGATCGAGCGCGAGGCGGTGTTCAAGCGCGCCTGGCTCAACATCGGCCGTGTCGAGGAGGTGCCCGACCACGGGAGCTACGCCACCAAGGAGATCGAGGTCGCCCGGGCGTCGGTCATCGTGGTCTGCGCAGACCAGGGGATCCGGGCGTTTCACAACGTCTGCCCCCGCTGCGGCACGAAGCTGGTCTGGCACGACTTCCCGGATCGGGAGACCGCCGGGCAATGTCAGGAGTTCACCTGCAAACGCTGCCGCCACAGCCACGGATTCGACGGTGCGGACCCGAACCTGATCGGCGTGCACTGCGACATCTGGAACGGCTTCATCTTCATCAACTTCGATGCCGAACCGCGCGAAGCCCTGCGCGAATTCCTCGGGCCCATGATCACCGCTCTCGACGACTACCCGTTCGGGAAACTCACCGAACGCTACGACTGGGTGGCGCACAACAACAGCAACTGGAAGATCTTCGCCGACGCGTTCCAGGAGTACTACCATGTGCCGGCACTGCATTCGCAGCAGGTGCCCGCTGCGGTGCGCGTTCCCGACGCCGGCTTCACCTGCGGTCATTTCCAGCTCGACGGGCCGCACCGGTTGGTGTCGACCGCCGGCCGGCGCCGGTGGCTGCTGCCCCCGGAATACATGTACCCGATCGAGCGGGCGACCCGCAGCGGGCTGGTCGGCCCTTGGCGGACCCCCGATATCGGCGAAATTCCGGACGGGGTGAACCCGGGCGGCATTGAGCCGTGGGGGATCAGCAATTTCCAGATCTTCCCCAACACCGAGATCCTCATCTACGGCGGTTGGTATCTGCTGTACCGGTACTGGCCTACCTCGCACAACACCCACCGCTTCGAGGCCCACACCTACTTTCATCCGGCCCGCAGCGTGCGCGAGCGCATCGAGCACGAAGTCGCGGCGGTGGTGCTCAAGGAGTTCGCACTGCAGGACGCCGGAATGCTCGGCGGAACCCAGGCGGCGCTGGAATACGGCATCGTCGACGACTTTCCGCTCAACGACCAGGAGATCCTGGTCCGTCACCTGCACAAGGTGGTCGGCGACTGGGTGGACGAATACCGGCGTGAGCACACCGGAGCGGGAGCAGTCCGATGAGCACCCCGCGACTACCGAGCGCATTCGCCGAACTGGAGAGGTTCGCCGAAACCTGGTGCTTGCCAACTGAAACCGAACGCTTCAACCAGAGGCTGGCCAGCACCATTCCGGAACTACGGGCCTTTTACGACGCGTTCTTCCCGCGGTTGGAGGAGGCGATCGACTACTGCGACAAGTTCGCGCTGGACGAGATCCCCGAGGACGCACTCAACCTGCTGCACCTGATCTATTCGCTGGTCATGGTGGCGATGGCGGTGGAGATCATGGGCCAGCCCGCCCCCGTCGACGCCGCCGACGCCGTCATGATCCGGACCGGCTGGCCCGTCCCGTGATCACCGGAAACCCACCGCGGAAAGGATGCAGCCGATGAGTCTGCTCACCATCAACAAGCTCACCTCCTCGGTCGGCGCCGAGGTGCGCGGCGTCGAGCCGGAACGGCTGGTCGACGACGATCATCTCGGCGCTGCGGTGCTCGAGGCGCTCGAGGACAACGGGGTCCTGGTCTTCCGCGGTCTGCAGCTCAAGCCCCGGGATCAGGTCGCGTTCTGTGGTCGGCTGGGCAGCGTCGACTTCTCCTCGGACGGCCACCACGAGGTCGCCGGCATCTATCCGATCACGTTGAACACCGCGAAGAACTCCGCCGCGAGCTACCTGCGCGCCACCTTCGACTGGCATATCGACGGCTGCACACCGATGGGTGACGAGTGCCCGCAGAAGGCCACCGTGCTCTCGGCGGTGCAGGTGGCCGAGCGAGGCGGCGAGACCGAATTCGCCAACGCCTATGCCGCCTACGACGCACTCACCGACGACGAGAAGCAGCGCTTCGGCTCCCTGCGGGTCGTGCACTCGCTGGAAGCCTCCCAGCGCCGGGTCACGCCCGACCCGACTCCGGAAGAGCTGGCGAGGTGGCGGGCTCGACCCACCCACGAACATCCCCTGGTGTGGACGCACCGCACCGGCCGAAAGTCGCTGGTACTGGGCGCCTCCGCCGACTATGTCGTCGGCATGGATCTCGATGACGGTCGCGCGTTGCTGGCCGAACTGCTCGAGCGCGCCACGGTCGCCGACAACGTCTACCGCCACAAGTGGTCAGTGGGCGACACCGTCATCTGGGACAACCGGGGGGTGCTGCATCGCGCCGCCCCCTACGACCCCGACTCCCCTCGGGAAATGCTGCGCACCACGGTGCTCGGTGACGAGCCCATCCAGTGACCCGGGTTGAGCCGCTGCCGGCGGATCGCTGGGACGATTCGGTGCGCGATGCGTTGCGCTCGCTGCTGCCGGCGGACCGGGCCAACCCGCGTGACGCCGGCAACGTGCTGGCTGCTTTGGTCCGCCACCCTGCGCTGACCCGTGCCTACCTGCCGTTCAACGCCTATCTGCTCACCGGTTCCACACTGTCACCGCGGGACCGCGAAATCGCGCTGCTGCGGGCGGTGCTGAAAAGCGATTGCGATTACCTGTGGTCACATCACCTTCCGATCGCAGAACGCGCGGGCCTGACGGCCGAAGAGATCGCCACCATCCGCTCCGGGCAGCCCGCCGGGGAATCCGATGCGGCCGTGGTGCACGCCGCCGACGAGCTGGTCGACAGTCGGACCATCTCTGCTGCAGTGTGGGACGAGCTGAGTCGCCACTTCACCGAAGAGCAACGCATGGACCTGGTGTTCACCATCGGCGGCTACTGCCTATTGGCCATGGCGGTCAACGCCTTTGGCGTCCGGAAGGAGACCACATGAGCGACTTGTCCACCGAGAGCGAGCTGTTCGTCGGCACGGCGCGCGCGTTTCTCGACAAGACGGCGACGCTGAGCGGGCAGCGTGAGCTACATGCCCAGGGCCGGTCCTATGACCCGGGATGGTGGCCACAGGCAGCGGAGCTCGGCTGGGCCGGCTTGCTGGTGCCCGAGGAACTCGGCGGGGGCAGCGTCTCCGACAGTGGCCTGCACGACCTCACGGCGATCGCCGAAGCGCTCGGCCGCACGGTCGCGCCGGGGCCGCTGTACCCGGTGAGCACCGTGCTGGCCGGCCTGGTCGACGCCGACAACCGCGCTGATCACGCCGCGACCATCGCGGCGCTGGTCACCGGTGAGCAGGTGGCGACCTGGGCCGCGGACGAACCGGGCCGGGCCTTCCGGCCGCACCAGCCCAGCGTCACCGCCACCGCCACCGGTACCGGCTACCGGCTCAACGGCGTCAAGGACCGAGTCGAGGCCGGTGCGCAGGCAGACGTGATCCTCGCCGGCGCCCGCACCGACGACGGGGCCCTGCGGCAGTTCCTGATCCGTGCCGACGCCCCGGGCGTGACGGTGCATCCGCAGGCCTGCATCGACCTGGTGAAGCAGTACGCGCGCATCGAGCTCGACGATGTCGACGTCGATGCGGCGGCGGTCGTGGGCAGCGCCGCACAGACTGCCCAGCTCATCGACCGCCAGACCCAGGTCGCGATTGCCCTGACCTGCGCCGAAACCGTGGGAATCCTGGACGCCGTGCTGGCCATGACGCTCGAGTGGACCCGAAATCGGTACAGCTTCGGCCGTCCGCTGGCGTCCTACCAGGCGCTCAAACACCGGCTCGCCGACATGACCATGTGGCTGCATGCCGGTCGCGCCGTCACCGCCGGCGCCGTCGACAAGGTGGCCGCGCGCATCCCGGAAGCCGCGATGTGGGTCAGCGCCGCCAAATCCTATCTGTCCGAACACGCCGGACCACTGGTCCAGGAATGCGTCCAGCTGCATGGCGGTATCGGCGTCACCTGGGAGCATGACCTGCACGTCTACCTGCGGCGGATCACCTTGTATGCCGGCCTGTTCGGCACGTCCGCCGAACATCATCAGGCCATCGTCCGGGCCGCGAGGACAACGGAGCCGGCCGCATGAGCCAGACCATCGCCACCGAGTTCACCGTCGAGGAGTTCGCCGCCCGGGCGCGCGACTGGCTGGCCGCCAACATGCCTCGACTCGATCCGCAGCACCCGCCCCGCAACGGCCGCGACGACGAAGGCGCCTGGCAGCGTGCCCGTGAATTGCAGCGGCGCCTCTACGACGGCGGGTTCGCCGGGATCTGCTTCCCGCGCGAATACGGCGGTCTCGGCTTGGACATCCGCTATCAGAAGGCCTTCGACGTCGAATCCGACGGCTACGAGATGCCGTTGATCCTCAACGTCCCGACCTTCACCATCTGCTGCGCGACCCTGCTCGACACCGGAAGTGAGGAGCAGAAGCGCCGGCACATCCACGCCGCGCTGCGCGGTGAGGAGGTGCTGGTGCAGCTGCTCTCGGAGCCCAGCGGGGGATCCGACCTGGCGGGGCTGATCACCCGCGCCGATCGGGATGGGGACAGCTGGGTGATCAGCGGGGCCAAGACCTGGAGTACCAGTGCCTTCGCCGCCGACTACGGGCTGCTGCTGGCCCGCACCGATTCGACCGTGCCCAAGCACGACGGCCTGACGATGTTCTTGATGCCGATCGGCGCGCCCGGGGTCACGCTGCGGCGTATCGAACAGGTCGACGGCTCCAACGAGTTCTGCGAAGAGTTCTTCGACGGCCTGCGCCTCGGCGACGACGCGGTCGTCGGCGAGGTGAACAAGGGCTGGGACGTCGCCTCCCGGCTGTTGTTCCACGAGCGGCGCGCCGTCGGGCAGGGCTCGGAGTTCGCCAGCGGGCGCGGGCCCGAACGCACCGAGATGGCCGCCGGCGACTTCCTCACTCTGGCGGTCGACGCCGGCACCGCCGAGGATCCGCTGACCCAGGACAAGATCGGCCGGGTGCTCGCCCGCCGGATGGTGCGGGACTGTCTGGTCGACCACGTCGGGCGCGCCATGCGCACCGGGGAGCTGCCGCCGGCCGCCGGCTCGCTCATCCGGTTGTTCCACTCCGACGTGACCTTCCTGGAGGTCGACACCGCCACCGCGGTCGCCGGGCCGCTCGGCGTCGTCGACGACGAGGCGCAGCTGCTCAGAGTCGGCAAACGGTATCTGTCCCGCCAGACGGTGGCACTGGGCGGCGGCAGCGACGAGATGGCCCGCAACGTCATCGCCGAACGCGTTCTCGGTCTGCCCCGCGAATACGCCGCCGACCGCGGTGTCCCGTTCAACCAGGTCCGACACAACAGGGCCTGACCGCGCCGGCCCGGAGCACGGTAGCCTTTACCGCGATGACGGATCCCGTAGCACACTCGAGCGCCCAGGGCGTCACCTACGCTTCGGCAGGTGTGGACATCGACGCCGGTGACCGGGCCGTCGAACTGATCAAACCGCTGGCCGCCAGGGCCACCCGGCCGGAGGTGCGGGGCGGCCTCGGCGGATTCGCCGGGCTGTTCGCCCTGCGCAACGACTATCGCGAGCCGTTGCTGGCGTCCTCCACCGACGGGGTGGGCACCAAGCTGGCGATCGCCCAGGCGATGGACAAGCACGACACCGTGGGCATCGACCTGGTCGCGATGGTGGTCGACGACCTGGTGGTGTGCGGTGCCGAGCCGCTGTTCCTGCAGGACTACATCGCCGTCGGCCGCACGGTGCCCGAACGGGTCAGCGCGATCGTCTCCGGCATTGCCGAAGGCTGCGTCCAGGCCGGCTGTGCACTGCTCGGCGGGGAGACCGCCGAGCACCCGGGCCTGATGGAACCGGACCACTACGACATCTCGGCGACCGGCGTCGGCGTGGTGGAAGCCGACGACCTGCTGGGGCCGGACCGTGTTCGCCCCGGCGACGTGCTGATCGCGATGGGGTCCTCGGGACTGCACTCCAACGGCTACTCGCTGGCCCGGGCGGTGCTGCTCGACATCGACCGGATGAACCTGGCCGGGCATGTCGAGGAGTTCGGCCGCACGCTGGGCGAGGAGCTGCTGGAGCCGACCCGCATCTACGCCAAGGACTGTCTGGCGTTGGCCGCCGAGACCCAGGTGCGGACCTTCTGCCACGTCACCGGCGGGGGTCTGGCCGGCAACCTGGCCCGGGTCATCCCGGACGGGCTGATCGCCGAGGTGGACCGCGGCACCTGGACTCCGGCACCGGTGTTCGCGATGATCGCGCAGCGCGGCCGGGTGAGTCGGGCCGAGATGGAGAAGACGTTCAACCTGGGTGTCGGCATGGTCGCGGTCGTGGCTCCGGAGGACACCGACCGGGCGCTGGCGATCTTGACCGCCCGCCACGTCGACTGCTGGCCGCTCGGCACGGTGGCCAAGGCCGGAAAGGACGCCAAGGGCGGCGCTGCAGGCGCGGGCGCCAAACTCGTCGGGCAGCACCCGAGGTTCTGAACCCGACGGTTCAGCCGGTCAGCGAGGCTCGACGGAGGAGAGGCGAAGCTGGGACCGCCGTATCAAACCCCGCGTCAGGTCTCAGCGCTCAGCGGCGCCAATCGTCGTCACCGTTCCACGAGTCGTCACCGTCGGAGTCGTTGACTTCAGCACCAGCCAGCTCACGTTGGAGCTGAGTGAAATCGGTCGACGGTGAGCTGTATTTGAGCTCTCGAGCAACCTTGGTCTGCTTCGCCTTAGCCCGGCCGCGGCCCATGGGGGGACCCCCTCGCGCAATAACGGAGCGGCCCCACGAGCAGGCGGCTCCGATCTGAGTGTGTGTATTGTCCTGCCGACAGCTTACCGTGCCGCCCGCGCGGCTGCCGAGCTGGGCTACGCCGGTGTGACCGTGATCAAACCCGCGATCACGCCCGGCCCCGCAGCCGGTCGACGGCGAGCCGCCCCGCCCCCCGCACATCCGGCGGCGGCATCGATTCGGCGTCGATCACGGCGCTGACCTCCGCGCCCGGGCCGGTCGACAGCGGCGTGTCGGCCGGCAGCCCCCGCTTGAGCAGTGCCAGAGCGATCGGGCCCAGCTCGAAGTGGTCGACCACGGTGCCCAGCCGGCCCACCGGACGCCGGCCGGAGGTGATCGGATCGCCGGTCGAGGGCCGGTCCACCGAACCGTCCAGGTGCAGCAACACCAGCATCCGGGGCGGCTTGCCCAGGTTGTGCACCCGGGCCACGGTCTCCTGCCCGCTGTAACACCCCTTGTCCAGGTGCACCGCACCCACGCCCGGCCCGCCGATCCAGTTCATCTCGTGGGGGATGCTGCGCTCGTCGGTGTCCAGGCCCAGCCGCGGCCTTCGTGCCGCCACCCGCTCGGCCTCGTAGGTCCACACTCCGGCCGGCTTCACCCCGGCCCGGGCCAGCCGGCGCTGCCAGTCGCCCTTCTCGGCGCGCGGCACCAGCAGCTCCAGCGCGTGCTCGCCGGGTCCCCGGCGCACGAACGCGCCCGAGTCGCCGACGGCCACCGCGTCGGTGCCGGGCAGCGCGGCCAGACCCAGCGTCTCGCATACCGCCGGATCGGCGAGGCGGGGTCCCAGCAGTGAGAGCACCGCGAGATCGGCCGGCTGGATCGTCACGTCGGCCCAGAACACCATCTTGCGCAGGTGCCCGGCCAGTGGTTCGCCCCGCCACGGCTCGGTGTCGAGATAGGTGGTGTCGCGTAGTTCGGTCTGAACCCAGTGATCGGTGATGTGGCCCTGGGCATCCAGGATCAGATTCTCGGTGCTGGCGCCGGCAGGCAGCTCGGCCACGTGCTGGGTGCACAGCGAGTTCAGCCACGTCTTGCGTTCGGGCCCGCCGACGGCGAGCACCGCCCGATGGGATCGGTCTACCAGCACGGCGTCGGTGTGGGCACTTCGCTGTTCGCCGAACGGATCGCCGTAGTGCCAGACGGCGCCGGCGTCGGGGCCCGGATCGGGGGCGGGTACAGCGGACACATGTCGACTCTACGGAGCCGCTACGCTCAGGGTCCATGTCCGCCGATCACCCCGTGACGATCGTCACCCTGGGCGGTGGGCCGGTCGGCGATGCCCCGTTGCTGCACGCCGATGACCTGGCGGTGTTGCGCGGCGACGGCGTCTTCGAAACCCTGCTGGTGCGCGACGGTGCGGCCTGTCTGCTCGACGCCCACCTGCTGCGGCTGGCCCGCTCGGCCGAGCTGATGGATCTGCCGGCCCCCGATCCAGACGCGTGGCGGCGCGCCGTGGGCACCGCGCTGCGCCAGTGGCCGGGAGCCGGCGAAGGCGCGCTGCGGATGATCTACAGCCGTGGCCGGGAAAGCGGTTCCGGGCCCACGGCATACGTGATGATCACCCCTTTGCCGGTTCGCATCGCCGAGGCCCGCCGCAAGGGCGTGGCGGCGGTGAGCCTGAATCGCGGTGTGCCGGCGCAGGGCCCGGCGATGCCGTGGCTGCTGGCCGGCGCCAAGACCCTGTCGTATGCAGTCAACATGGCAGCGCTGCGCCACGCCGCCAGGCAGGGCGCGGACGACGTGATCTTCATCAGTTCCGACGGTTATGTCCTCGAAGGCCCGCGCTCCACCGTGGTCCTGGTGGAACCGGGGCGCATGGTCACCCCGCCGTCCTCGCAGCCGATCCTGCGAGGTACCACCGCCGAGGCGCTGTTCGAGGTGGCTCGCGGCGCCGGCTACCGGTGCGAGTACGCGCCGCTGCGGGACACCGATCTTGTCGCCGCGCAAGATATCTGGTTGGTCTCCAGTATCACCCTGGCCGCACGGGTGCACACCCTGGACGGCCGCGTGCTGACACCGCGGGTGCCCGACGACGAGGTCACCGCGCTGGTGGACGCGGCCATCGGTTGACTACACCGGATCAGCCGACGAAGCGAGCCAACCGGGCCGAAAGGTGCGGCACCAGTTCGCCGTCGGCGTCCACTCGCTCCTCCACATAGGCCAGATCGCCGCCCTCGACGATCCCGTAGAGCCGCTTGGCGCCGCCGATCAGCGCCCCGGACTTGCTGCGCGCCAAGGCATCAGTGACCAGCTCCCAGGACGCCGGACCGTGTGGGCGCCCGTAGAACAGCTCCACATAGCCACCTGAGTGCGCCAGCAGCAACTCGATGGCCTGCGATTCGTCCGGGGGTTGTCCGGGTTCACCAGGCTCAGAGATGAAGCGCCAGAAACCGGTTTCTCGCAGGGCGGGACTGCTGGATTCGGTCTGCTCGAGCGGCCAAGAGCGGGCTTCCCAGATCAGGTAGTCGCCGCCGTCGTGGGAGACCACGATCTGCTGGCCGAACCGGTAGTCGCCGTGTGCGCGATGGCCCACGCCTTCACCGCGCCACACCCCGACCAGAGGCAGCAGCGCCAACAGGGCGTCATGCAGATTCGGCCCCTCGCGCAGGTTGGCCGTGTCACGTACCGGCAGGTCCGCAGAGACCGGGAACACCGGGATGTTGCGCGCCGCCGTCTGCCTGGCGCGTTCGGCAGCGGCGGCTACCGCACGGTCGCCGGAGCCCGGGATGACCGGACGGACGTCGCCGTCCTGCTCGCCACCGTCGGAAGCACTCACATCTCGTCGGTGATCAGCCGATACAGCGTGTACAGCGCGAACCAGGTGATCAGGCCCGTAGCCGCCACCAGCATCAACTCGAAGAACAGCACCACGGGGTCAGTCTATCGCGAGCTGTCAGGCGACTTTGATGTCGACCTCGTGGATGCCCGCCCCCGACGGGCTCACCGCGGCGTCACCGTTGCCGGCCGAGGACAGCGCACGCACCGTCCACGAGCCCGGCGCAGCGAAGAACCGGAAGTCACCGGTGGCCGACGCGACGACCTCCGCGGTGAACTCGTCGGAGGAGTCCAGCAGCCGCACGAACGCGCCGCCGACGGTCTGGCCGGAGCTGTCCACCACGCGACCGGTGATCACCGTCTCCTTCTCCAAGTCGACGTTGGCCGGCAAGGCGAGTCCTTGTTTCGGTCCAGAGCACATATCAGCTTCCCAATTCGATCGGGGCACCCACCAGGGAGCCGTATTCCATCCAACTGCCGTCGTAGTTCTTGACGTTGCGGTGTCCCAGCAGCTCGCGCAGTACGAACCAGGTGTGCGAGGAACGCTCACCGATTCGGCAGTACGCGATGGTCTCCTTCTCGCCGTCCAGGCCGGCGTCGGCGTACAGCTTCGCCAGTTCCTCGTCGGACTTGAAGGTGCCGTCTTCGTTGGCGGCGCGGCTCCACGGGACGTTGATCGCGCTGGGGATGTGGCCGCGCTGTTGGCTCTGCTCCTGGGGCAGGTGGGCCGGCGCCAGGATCTTGCCGGAGAACTCCTCGGGGGAGCGCACGTCGATGAGGTTCTTGGTGTTGATCGCGGCGATCACCTCGTCGCGCCGCGCCCGCAGCGACTCGTCCAGCGGCTTGGCCGTGTAGGAGGTCGCCGGCCGGGTGACCTTCTCGCTGGACAGCGGGCGCCCGTCGAGTTCCCACTTCTTGCGGCCCCCGTCGAGCAGCTTGACGTTATCGTGACCGTAGAGCTTGAAGTACCAGTAGGCGAACGCGGCGAACCAGTTGTTGTTGCCGCCGTAGAGGATCACCGTGTCGTCGTTGGCGATACCGCGCTCGGAGAGCAGCTTGGAGAAGGTGGCGGCGTCGATGACGTCGCGCCGGACCGGGTCCTGCAGATCCTTGCGCCAGTCCAACCGGACCGCCCCCGGAATGTGGTTGGTGTCATAGACGCTGGTGTCTTCATCGACTTCGACGAACACCGTGTCGGGTGCGTCGAGATTGCTCTGGGCCCAGTCGGTGGAGACCAGGACGTCGGAGCGGGCCATGGCGGAGATCCTTTCGGTTACTTCGGGGGAAACGCTTTGGTCACACCGGTGTCGGGCGTAGGCGCGCGACGAGCGGGTAGAGCTGACAACCCAGGCAGATGCCGAAGGCCGCGTTGAGGAAGGCCGCCGTCAGCGCGAAGGCCGTAGCGGTCAGCCCCACCACCGGGGCGACGGTGAAACCGACGATTCCGATCACCGCGAACACCAGTCCGACGAGCTGGGCGAAGCGCAGCGGTGCCACCGGCTCGCGCTCGGTAACCGGACCCAGCCGCGGGGCCACCAGTCGCGCGTAGAGCACTCCGTAGGGGTGGCGGCGGGGGCCCCAGACCGCGCCGAGGGCGAACACGACGGCCTGGGCGCCCAACAGGACGGTGGTGGCGGCCGGGCTGATCTCGACGGTCAGCAGCACGGCCACCAGCACCGCGGTGGTGACCCACGCGGTGAACCGGGGACCGCGGACGTCTACCTGCGCGGTATGGGCATCGGGTTCGGTGCTCGGCATGGTTGGTGCTCCCTGGCTGTCGTAGCGAATGGCTGGTGGAGACATGCCACGGAAATTCCGGGCTGCTCCGAGAACGACGCGAAAACGCGGCGACTCAGCGACAGCGACAACAGCAGCAGCCCGCGGTGCGGCACAGGTCGACTGTGCGGCGCTTGGTGAGCACAAGCTCAAGGCGGGCGAACACGCCGTACAGCGTACCCAATGCGGGGGCATTCAAGCCAACAGAGGCTCCAGCGCGGACCGCAATGCCACGGCCGTCGGGACGCCGGCAGCCCGGTAGCGCTGCCGGCCGTCGGCGTCGAAGATCAGCGTGGTCGGCAGCGACAGCACCGAAAACCTGCGGGCCGCAGCGGGATCTGCGTCGATGTCGATCTCGCGGTGGGCGACGCCCCCCAGCTCCGCGCAGACCTTGTCGACCACCCGGCGCACCCCGGCGCACGGTCCACACCACGGCGCAGAGAAATGCACCACCGTCGGGGCGCCAGGCTGCAGCCCGAGAAACGCGGCCGCGGTGTCGTCGGCGGCGCCGGATCCGGCGTCGGTGACCTCGACAGCCCGGAGCACTCCGGCCCGGCGGTTCACCCACCAGCCGATCACGGCCGCGAGCGTCAGGGCGGCGAGGATCGCGATCACGCTCATGACTGACGGAACTCCGGCAGCGTGATGGTCCGGTCCGCGGCGATGCCCTCGATGATCACGTCGGAGCCGCGGGCGCCCTGACTGGTGGGAACCAGCCCGAACGGCAGCCGTTGCTGTGGCAGGCTGCCGCTGAAGGCCGCCAACACCGCGGCCCGCTGCTCTTCGGGAACGTGCTGGTTGGCGGTGTCGGGACCGGTGAGCACCCCGGTAGGGGTGATCACCAGAGTGCTGTGGTCGGTGCCGGCGATCGACAGGTCCACCGCTACGCTGACCCGCTTGCCGTAGCCGGCCGGCGTCCCGGTGAATACCAGCCCGTGACTGCTGGAGATACCCGACTCGGTGGTTCCGCCGGTGGCGTCGTTCGTCTCGCTCGGCGGCGCCTCCACCATCAGGTCGCGAATTCCCAGGTAGCGGCCCAGATACACCGATCCGATAATGATCCGGCTCTCCAGCTTGGCGACCGGGATCTTGGCGCCGGCGCGAAACCGCCAGGACGCCTCGCTCAGGTCGACCGAATGCATGGTGGCCTCCAGCATCGCCTTGCCGATCATCGGCTGCTCGACGGCAGGGGCCTTGATCTCCACTTCGTCGTAGTGATCCCGCCGAGCCTGCGGAATGAACGGGAAGCCCAGGATCGCCACGAACGGGTCCGATCCGAGGTCGGTGGCCCGTCGAACCGCCCGGGACAGTTGGTATTCGGCGTAGACGCTCGTCCCGAAGTCGACCCCGGCGACTGTGACGGTCAGAGCCGCGATCACGGCCGATATCCCGATAAGCACCCTGCGCACCCGGCCATTCTGGCAGGTCGCACGCTATCGTTAGATCACCTGGGACGCTGGAGGACCTCGTTGGAGCTACTGCTGTTGACCGCTGACCTGCACCCGGAAGCGGTGCTGCCGTCGCTGTCGCTGCTGGCGCACACTGTGCGGACAGCGCCGCCGGAGGTTTCCGCGCTGCTTGAGGCCGGTTCGGCGGAGGTGGTGATCGTCGACGCCCGCACCGATCTCGCCGGCGCCCGCGGGCTGTGCCGGCTGCTGAGCACCACCGCGGGATCGGTGCCGGTGGTGGCGGTGGTGACCGAGGGCGGCTTGGTCGCGGTCAACGCCGAGTGGGGAGTCGACGAAATCCTGCTACCGGGCACCGGGCCGGCCGAGACGGACGCCCGGTTGCGGTTGTTGACCGGCCGCCGGGGCGCCCCGGCCGCCGAACCGGCTTCCGGCCAGACCAAGCTCGGTGAGCTGGTGATCGACGAAGGCACCTACACGGCCCGGCTGCGCGGTCGGCCGCTGGATCTGACCTACAAGGAATTCGAGCTGCTCAAATATCTCACCCAGCACGTCGGCCGGGTCTTCACCCGCGCGCAGTTGCTGCAGGAGGTGTGGGGATATGACTTCTTCGGCGGCACACGCACCGTCGACGTGCACGTCCGGCGGCTTCGGGCCAAGCTGGGCCCGGAATACGAGTCGCTGATCGGCACGGTCCGCAACGTCGGCTACAAGGCGGTTCGTCCGGTGCGGGGCAAACCCCCGGGCGCGTCCGACGAGGCAGACGACGAGGACGAGGGGGTCGAGGACCTCGACGGAGCCGGCGGTGGTGCGTCCGAGTCGCTGGCCAGTCAGTGATCGTCCCGCAATGGCGCGCCGCGCTCACCGAGGACGAGCAGCGGCAGATCAGGGAGCTGATCGCCGCCGCCGGGGACCACGACGGCGTCGCCCCGGTCGGTGAGCAGGTACTGCGCGAACTCGCCGATGACCGTACCGCGCACCTGGTCGCGGAGGACGGCGGCGCGGTGCTGGGCTATCTGAATCTGAGTGCACCGCCGGACGACACCGCGCCGATGGCAGAGCTGGTGGTGGCGCCGCCGGCCCGGCGCCGCGGCATCGGGTCTGCGATGGCCCGTGCCGCGTTGACGAAAACCGGAGGGCGCAACCGGTTCTGGGCACACGGCACCTTGCCGGCGGCCCAAGCCACCGCAGCGGCGCTGGGTTTGGTCGCGGTGCGTGAGCTGCTGCAGATGCGCCGGTCTCTGCGCGGTGTCCCGACGCCGTCCGTGCCGGCCGGGGTCTCGATCCGAAGCTATGCGGGGGAGTCCGACGATGCCGAGTTGTTGCGTGTCAACAACGCGGCCTTCGCCTGGCATCCGGAGCAGGGCGGCTGGACGGCGGCGGACGTGGCCGAACGGCGCGCCGAGGCATGGTTCGATCCGGCTGGGCTGTTTCTGGCCTTCGAAGGAACCGTGCTTCTGGGGTTTCACTGGACCAAGATCCACGCCGGCAAACCGGGCGCCGAACGGGCCGGGGAGGTCTACGTCGTCGGAGTCGATCCGGCCGCCCAGGGCCGCGGCCTGGGGCGGGCATTGACCGAGGTGGGCCTGGCCTACCTGGCTGACCGGCTCGCCGATGCCGAATCGCCGACCGTGCTGCTCTACGTCGAAGCGGACAACGCCGCGGCGTTGCGGACCTATGAGCAGCTGGGTTTCACGGTGCACAGCGTCGACACCGCCTACGCCCTGGTTGATCGTGGCTGACCGGGGGTTGATCTATTCACCACGCGTTCACCTGCCATGCGGTTGCCATCCATAAGTGCCGCATACGTTCCGGGGGGATTCGAACCGAACGTGAGTGGGAAGGCGAGAAACGATGAAGCCCAGAACGGCGGGTCTGGCACTGTTGGCGGCGACTTTGGGTCTGGCGCTGAGCGGGTGCGGCACTGACGACAACACCGGCGGTTCGGCCGGTGGCGCCGCGGGGGTCTCGGGGGCCGCCGGGTGCGCCGGGAAGAACACCCTGACCGCCGAGGGGTCCACCGCGCAGCAGAACGCGATCGCGGTGTTCAACCAGGTGTGGGGCCAGGAGTGCCCGGGCAAGAACCTGTCCTACAACCCGACCGGGTCCGGTGCGGGCCGCGAACAGTTCATCGCCGGGCACGTTGATCTCGCCGGATCCGATTCGCCGCTGAGCGAGGCCCAGGTCGCCCAGGCGGCCGAGCGGTGCGGCGGGGGCAACCCGGCGTGGCATCTGCCGCTGGTCTTCGGCCCGGTCAGCATGGCCTACCACCTCGACGGGGTCGAGCACCTGGTGCTCAACGGCGATGTGCTGGCGCGGATCTTCAGTGGAACGATCACCAGCTGGAACGACCCCGCCCTGGTCGCCCTCAACCCGGGTGTGGAACTGCCGGCCACCGCCATCACGCCGATTTACCGATCGGACTCCTCGGGTACCACCGACAACTTCCAGAAATACCTCAGCGCCGCCGCGCCGCAGAGCTGGACCAAGGGCGAGGGCAGCGAATTCCAGGGCGGCGTCGGGGAAGGCGCGCAGAAGTCCGCCGGGGTGGTGCAGGCGGTACAGAGCACACCCGGCGCGATCGGGTATGTCGAGAAGGGCTTCGCCGACCAGGCGAAGCTTCGGTCCGCGATGATCGACTCGGGTGCCGGAGTGGTCGCCGCGACCGATGAGGCGGCCGGGGTCGCCATCCAATCGGCCGGGTTCGTCTCGGAGGACAGCAACGACATGCGCCTGGATCTGAAGTCGCTGTATGGCACCCGGCAGCCGGCCGCTTACCCGCTAGTCTTGGTGACCTATGAGATCGTCTGCTCCAAAGGCTACGACCCGGACACGGCGGCGGCGGTGAAGTCCTTCCTGAAGACGGCGTCGACCAGCGGCCAGGACGTCTTGTCCGGTGCGGGATACGTTCGGCTGCCCGATCAGTTCCAGCGGCGTCTGAGCGCTGCGATCGACGCGATTCAGTAGCCGCCGTGCCGCACGCGATGGGAGGTGTCTAGCGTCGCCGAATCGTCTCGCCCCACGTCCTCGGAGTCGTCGAAGCCGTCCGGCTCGTCCGGGCCACTGACGATCCCCGCGGCGACGCGTTCCACCGGAAGCCGCATCCCCGACCTGGTGTTTCGGCTGGTGGCTCAGAGTTCCGGTGTGTTGATCATCATCTTGATCACCGCCGTCGGCGGCTTTTTGCTGCTGCGGGCGATACCGGCGCTGCAGCGTAACCGGGAGAACTTCTTCACCTATGCCGGCAGTTGGGTCACCACTGACACCTCCGCCATGCATTTCGGCATCGCCGAGATGCTGCGGGTGACGGTGTTCGTCTCGGTGTTCGCCCTGGTGCTGGCCATGCCGGTGGCCCTGGGGGTCGCCGTCTACCTCGCCGAATACGCCCCCCGCCGGCTCGTCGGACCGCTCGCGTACATGGTCGAACTCCTTGCCGCCGTGCCGTCGATCATCTACGGGGCGTGGGGGCTGTACGTGCTGGCCCCGCAGCTGCGGGGCAGCGCCCAATGGCTCAACGAGAATCTCGGCGGGTTCTTCCTGTTCGCGACCGGCAATGCGTCGGTGGCCGGTGGCGGCACCATTTTCACCGGCGGGATCGTGCTGGCGGTGATGATCCTGCCGATCATCACCGCGGTCACCCGTGAGGTGCTGGCCCAGACACCCCGCGGCCAGATCGAGGCGGCGCTGGCGCTGGGCGCGACCCGTTGGGAAGTGGTCAAGACGGTGGTGGTGCCGTTCGGGCGGTCCGGATACATCAGCGCCGCAATGCTGGGCCTGGGGCGTGCACTCGGTGAGACGGTGGCGCTCCTGATCATCCTCCGGGCCACCCAGAAGGCGTTCAACTGGTCGCTGTTCGACGGCGGCTCCACGTTCGCCACCAAGATCGCTGCCACCGCATCGGAATTCAACGATCAGTACAAGGCCGGCGCCTACATCGCGGCCGGGTTGGTGCTGTTCGTGCTGACGCTGGTGGTCAACGCGTTGGCGCGCGCGGCCATCACGAAGAAGGTGCACTGATGACCGCCCTGCTGGATCGGCCGGTCAAGGAGCGCACCTTCGCGGCGGTCAGCCTGCGCCGGCGGGTGGCCAACGCCATCGCCACGGTGCTGGTCACCCTCGCGATGGGAGTCGCGCTCGTCCCGCTGGTGTGGGTGATGTACTCGGTGATCGAACACGGGTTCGCCGCGGTCACCTCCAGCGTCTGGTGGACGCACTCGCAGGCCGGCATGACGGCGTTCGCCGCCGGGGGCGGGGCCTATCACGCGATCGTCGGCACGCTGCTGCAGGGACTGGTGTGCGCGGCGCTCTCGATCCCACTCGGGATCTTCGTGGCGATCTACCTCGTGGAATACGGCGCCGGGACTCGCCTGGGCAAGCTCGCGACCTTCATGGTCGACATCTTGACCGGGGTGCCGTCGATCGTGGCGGCGTTGTTCATCTACGCGCTGTGGGTGGCCACCCTCGGATTCCACCGCTCCGGGTTCGCGGTGTCGCTGTCGTTGGTCCTGTTGATGGTGCCGGTGATCGTGCGGGCGACCGAGGAGATGCTGCGGATCATCCCGATGGATCTTCGGGAGGCCAGCTACGCGCTGGGCGCGCCGAAGTGGAAGACCATCACCAGCATCGTGATCCCGACCGCGCTGTCCGGGATCATCACCGGGATTCTGCTGGCGCTGGCGCGGGTGATGGGCGAGACGGCGCCGCTGCTGATCCTGGTCGGGTATTCGCAGGCGATCAACTTCGACATGTTCCAGGGCTTCATGGGCTCCTTGCCGGGGATGATGTACGACCAGACCTCGGCGGGTGCGGGCACCAGCGCCGTCCCCACCGACCGGCTCTGGGGTGCCGCGTTGACGCTCATCATCCTGATCGCGGTACTCAACATCGCGGCCAGGTTCGGAGCGCGTCTCTTCGCGCCCAAGAAGTTCTAGTCTGTCGGCACACCGGCGTGCGGAGCGTCGGGCGTGAGGTTTCGATGAGGTTTAGGAGAGCTGCACGGTGGCAAAAAGGTTGGACCTGGCCGACCTCAACATCTATTACGGGTCGTTCCACGCCGTCGCCGACGTGACGCTCTCGGTCGCGCCGCGCAGTGTCACCGCATTCATCGGTCCGTCCGGGTGCGGCAAGTCGACCGTGTTGCGCACCCTCAATCGGATGCATGAGATCACCCCGGGCGCTCGCATCGAGGGCTCGGTGCTGCTCGACGGTGAAGACATCTACCGGCCCGGAATCGACCCGGTGGGCGTGCGCAAGGCCGTCGGTATGGTGTTTCAGCGTCCGAATCCCTTCCCCACCATGTCGATTCGCGACAACGTGGTGGCCGGGCTGAAACTGCAGGGCATCCGCAACCGGCGGACACTCGATGAGACCGCCGAGTTCTCGCTCCGCGGCGCCAACCTGTGGAACGAGGTCAAAGACCGGTTGGACAAGCCCGGCGGCGGCCTCTCCGGCGGGCAGCAGCAGCGACTGTGCATCGCACGTGCCATCGCGGTGCAACCCGATGTGTTGTTGATGGACGAGCCGTGCTCGGCGCTGGACCCGATCTCGACGATGGCCATCGAAGAGCTGATATCCCAGCTCAAGCAGGAGTACACCATCGTCATCGTCACCCACAACATGCAGCAGGCGGCGCGGGTGAGCGATCAGACGGCGTTTTTCAACCTGGCCGATGTCGGCAAGCCGGGCCGGCTGATCGAGATCGACGGCACCGAGAAGATCTTCTCCAACCCGAGCCGCAAGGAGACCGAGGACTACATCTCCGGCCGCTTCGGCTAGCGGCGAAGCCGTAGCTACTCCGGCGAAGGCAGCGTGTTCTCGTCCGGGAACTTGCCGGTGGCCTGGAAGATCACCCGGCGGGCCACCTCCACCGCGTGGTCGGCGAACCGCTCGTAGAACCGGCCGAGCAGTGTCACGTCGACAGCCGCGGCGACACCGTGTCGCCACTCCTTGTCCATCATCACCGAGAACAGGTGCCGGTGCAGGTCGTCCATCGCGTCGTCTTCCTCGCGGATCCGGGCGGCCTTCTCCGGGTCGCGGGACAGCAGCACCTCCCGGGCGCTGTTGCCCAAATCAACTGCGACTCGGCCCATTTCGGCGAAGTATCCGTTGACCTCTTCGGGCAGTGCGTGTTGCGGGTGCCGGCGGCGGGCGATCTTGGCGACGTGCAGCGCCAGCGCGCCCATCCGGTCGATGTCGGCGACCATCTGGATGGAGCTGACGATGGCCCGCAGGTCCCCGGCGACCGGCGCCTGCAACGCCAGCAGCACGAAGGCGCTCTCTTCGGCGCGAGCGCTCATCGAGGCGATCTTCTCGTGATCGGAGATCACCTGCTCGGCTACCACCAGATCGGCCTGCAGCAGGGCTTGAGTGGCACGTTCCATGGCGATCCCGGCCAGGCCGCACATCGTGCCGAGCTGTTCGGCCAAGTCCGAGAGTTGCTCGTGATAGGCGGTTCGCATGCCCTCAAGACTAACCTGGGGGCCGATCGTGGGCCGTGCAGCGGCAGTCGCCGCCCCGGCGGCTACTCGCAGGTGGTGTCGGCTGCGTTGGTGACCGTCAGGTCGGCGGGCAGCTCGGTCGGCTCGGCGTTGGCGCCGCGGTTGAGCTGGACGTTGACCTGGGAGCCGCTGGCGGCCGGCTTGGTGACACTACGGAAATCCGAGCCGAGCACCACGCGCACGATGCTGCCCAAGCCGGTGACCCGCTCGATCGGCGCGCCGGACAGCGCCGAGGCCACGGTGGCGGCGGCCTGCTCGTTGCCGGGGGAGAACAGCACTTTGGTGCCCTTGACCGTGCCCGGGTAGTCGTCGGCGCTGTCGACGTCGAAGCCCCACTGCTGCAGCTCCGCGGAGGTGGAGGCGGCCAGGCCGGACACCTCGGTGGCGTTGGAGACACGCACGGTGACATCGCCGGGGGAGGTCGTGACCGCCCGCACCTGCTCGACGGTCGGCTTGGGCGCCGGCTCGACCGGGGTCGCCGAGGCCTGCGCGGACTGGGTGGTGGGGCTGGCCGCGGTGGTGGTCGATACCGATGTGGCGTTGTGGTCGTTCTCGCCGGGCAGCGGATCATCGTTGATGATGGCGTCGAACAGCGCCCGCATGTCGTCCATACGCGGGACCTCGTCGCCGTTCTCGTCGGTCTCGCTGGTCGGCACGGTCACGAAGGTGATGTGCCCGGCCGCCACCTTCTGCAGCGACTGCCCGAGGTTCACCAGGTCCTTCGTCTTGACGTTGTCCACGTAGCTGTCGCCGATGAACATGTTGACCACGTTGTTGAGCTTGGTCGGCGAGAAGAAGGTGTTCGTCGAGATCAGCGAGCGCAACAGCGACGACAGGAACAGCTGCTGGCGCTTGATCCGGCCGTAGTCGCCGTTGTCCTCGGTGGTGACGTTGCGGGCCCGCACGTAGTTCAGCGCGGTCGCACCGTTGACCCGCTGCCGCCCGCTGTTCTCCAGGACGCTGCCCAGCTCGAGGTCGTAGAGCGGACTGGTGGTGCACACCTCGACGCCGCCCAGCGCGTCGACCATCTTGCCGAAGCCGACGAAGTCGACGGCCATGAACCGGTTGACCGCCAGCCCGGAGAGCTTCTGGATCTCCTTGACCAGACACTTCGGCCCGCCGAAGGCATACGTCGAGTTCAGCTTCGTCTCGGTGTAGACGGTCTCGGCGCCGTAGGTGCCGCTATCGGGATCGTAGATCGGGCCGTAGGCGCCGGTCTCGGCGTTCCAGACCTCACACTGGATCGGTGTGATCGCCAGGTCGCGCGGGAAGGACACCACCACCACGCGTTTGCGGTTGGCCGGGATGTTGACCAGCATGATCGTGTCGGATCGAGCGCCCTCGGCGTCCTCGGTGCTGCCGGCCCCGATCTGGCTGTTGGCCCCGGCGCGGGTATCGGCGCCCACGATCAGGAAGTTCTCGTCGCCGTACTGGCCGGCCGCGTCGAGGATGTCGTGCGAGTCGGGGTCCAGCGCGCTGACGTGGTTGAGGCTGCGGTTCTTCGACGTGCTCCACTGCCACGCCGAACCGGTCAGCACCAGGGCGAGTACGGCCATCAGCGCCGCCACCATCCGACCGGCCACCATCGCCCGGTGGTGGGTCCGGTGCGGGCGCGGCTCGTCGGCGTCGTCGTCGGGGCGGACCGGCGGTATCTCGCGTGCCACGTCCGGAAGTTCGGTGGTGGGCTCGAACCCGTCCCAGTCGGCCCAGTCATTGGCGGCGGCGAGCTGGGTGCCGTGAATCCGGTCCAGGTCGGGCAACTCCGACGGATAGGCCACCTCCGCTACGTCGGCGGTGAACCTCGCCGCGTCGGTGGCCGCCAAGGCCGCGAAGGCCGGTGCC
>Ga0182736_1001407_pt1 | contig 23864 bp, 17 predicted proteins | sample eDN5th30CKraftBY_FD_128882 | JGI IMG/M metagenome (GOLD analysis project Ga0182736, IMG submission 128882) | Enriched backyard soil microbial communities from Emeryville, California, USA - eDNA 5th pass 30_C Kraft BY (version 2) (version 2) | ecosystem: Environmental > Terrestrial > Soil >... | reverse complement strand
TTACCGGCGTCGCTGGTGGTTCCGGCGATCAGGAGTCCGGTCATCGGGGTCGCCGCACCAGCAGAACGTCCATCACCCAGCCCGCCTCGGCCTTCGCGGCGCGGCGGGCAGCCGCGATGTCGTCGGCGACATCACCGACGCGGCCGCTGACCAGCCGCTCCTCCGCCGCACCGAGGTTGGCGCCCCACCAGATCGTCCAATCGGCCAGCGCGGTGAGGTCGAGCGCCGGCGGATTCAGCATCGCGACGACGTTGTCCTGGCCCGCGGCAACGGCCTCCGCCAGGCGCCGCCCGGTGGTGATGTGCACCGGCCGGCCTACCTCGTGCAGCACGACTCGGTGTCGGGCGGCCAGCAGTTGCGGTGCGCTGATGCCGGGCAATACGTCGTATTCCAGTTCGTATCCCGGTTCGGAAATCAGGGCTTTCACCCGTTCGACGATGCGGATCGTCGAGTCGTACAGCGCCGGGTCACCCCAGACCAGGAAGGCGGCCGTGCCGCCGCGGGACCGCAGCACGTCGGCGTGTCGTTGCGCCCGCGCCGCATGCCAGTCGGCGACGGCGCCCTCATACCCGGCCGTCGTCAGCCCCGGGGAGCGGTCCCGGCGCGGGTCGGCGACGGTGACGATCGGAACCGTACCGGCGTACGCATCAACGACCGCCCGACGAAGTGCCAAAAGGCTGTCGTCGGAGGATTTCTCGGACGCCACGACGTAGTCGACCGACCGCAGCGCGCTGGCGACCTCGGCGGTGACGTGTTGAGGACCCATCCCGATCCCGAGAATCCAGACTTTCACCGGTCCTCCAGGTTACCTTCGACGTCCAGGTAGGCCTGCTGCAACGCCGCCATGGTCTGCGGATCCGGCTCGGCCCACAGGCCCCGGTCGGCGGCCTCGGTCAGGCGCTCCACGATGCCCTGCAGCGCCCAGGGATTGGACTTGTCGAGGAATTCCCGGGTGGTCGGGTCGAGCACGTACTCGGCGGCGAGCTTCTCATACATCCAGTCGTGCACCACGCCGGCGGTGGCGTCGAAGCCGAACAGGTAGTCGACGGTGGCGGCCAGCTCGAAGGCGCCCTTGTAGCCGTGCCGGCGCATCGCGGAGATCCAGCGCGGGTTGACCACGCGCGCCCGGAACACCCGGGCGGTCTCCTCGGCCAGGGTGCGGGTTCGGACGGCATCCGGCGACGTCGAGTCCCCCACGTAGGCTTTCGGGTCGGAACCGGTGAGCGCCCGCACGGTGGCGATCATGCCGCCGTGGTAGACGAAGTAGTCGTCGGAGTCGGCGATGTCGTGTTCGCGGGTGTCGATGTTCTTGGCCGCCACCTTGATCCGGCGGTAGTTGGTGCGCATGTCCTCCGCGGCCGCACGGCCGTCCAGGCCGCGCCCGTAGGCGAATCCGCCCCAGGTGGTGTAGACCTCGGCCAGATCCTTGTCGTCGCGCCAGGTTCCGGATTCGATCACCTGCAGGATGCCGGCCCCGTAGGAGCCGGGCGCAGACCCGAAGACCCGGATGGTGGCCCGGCGCGGATCGCCGTGTTCGGCCAGGTCGGCGCGGGCATGGGCGGCCACATAGTTCGCGTCGTCGGGCTCGTCGAGGGTGGCCACCATCTGCACCGCGTCGTCGAGCATCGTCACCACGTGCGGGAATGCGTCCCGGAAGAACCCCGAGATCCGCACCGTCACATCGATTCTGGGCCGTCCGAGCTCCTCGAGCGAGATCACCTTGAGCCCGGAGACCCGCCGGGAGGCCTCATCCCAGTCCGGCCGCACACCGAGCAGCGCCAGCACCTCGGCGATGTCGTCGCCGGAGGTGCGCATCGCCGAGGTGCCCCACACCGACAGCCCCACCGACTCCGGGTAGCGGCCGGTGTCGTCGAGGTAGCGGCGCACCAGTGAGTCGGCCATCGCCTGCCCGGTCTGCCAGGCCAGCCGGGACGGCACGGCGCGGGGGTCGACGGTGTAGAAGTTGCGTCCGGTGGGCAGCACGTTGACCAGGCCGCGCAATGGCGACCCGGACGGCCCCGGCCGCACGAATCCGCCGGCCAGCGCGTGCAGCACCGAGTCCAGCTCGGCGGTCGTGCCGGCCAGCCGCGGAACCACTTCGGTGGCAGCGAATCTCAATACCCGGCATACCTCGGGGTCGGGATGCAGCGAGCCGGCAACCGCGGTGTCCCAGCCGGCGGCCTCCATGGCTTCGACCAACTGGCGGGCGCGCTTTTCGATGTCGTCGACGGTCGCGGCCGAAGCGTCGTCCTTGAGTCCCAGCGCGGCGCGCAGCCCGGGCACCGCGTGGTCCACCCCGCCCCACACCTGCGGGGCCCGCAGGATCGCCAGCACCAGGTTGACCCGCTCCGGGCCGGCCGGTGCGCCGCCGAGCACGTGCAGGCCGTCCCGGATCTGGGCGTCCTTGATCTCACAGAGCCAGCCGTCGACGTGCAGCAGGAAGTCGTCGAACTCCTCATCGTCGGGCCGGTCGTCCAGTCCCAGATCGCGGTGCATCTCCGCGGCCCGCATCAGGTTCCAGATCTCGCCGCGGATCGCCGGCAGCTTGGCCGGGTCCATCGTCGCGATGTTGCCGTACTCGTCGAGCAGTTGTTCCAGCCGGGCGATGTCGCCGTAGGACTCCGCGCGGGCCATCGGCGGGATCAGGTGGTCGACGATGGTGGCGTGCGCCCGGCGTTTGGCCTGAGCACCCTCGCCGGGGTCGTTGACCAGGAACGGGTAGATCAGCGGCAGGTCGGCGATCATGGCGTCGGTGGCGCAGGAGGATGACAGTGCCGCGGTCTTGCCGGGCAGCCACTCCATCGAGCCGTGCTTGCCCAGGTGGATCACCGCGTGCGCGCCGAAACCCTGTGCCAGCCACCGGTATGCGGCCAGGTAGTGGTGGCTCGGCGGCAGATCCGGGTCGTGGTAGATCGCCACCGGGTTCTCCCCGAACCCCCTCGGCGGCTGGATCATCAGTACGATGTTGCCGGAGCGCAGTGCGGCCAGCACGATCTCATCGGCCTCGTTGACGAACAGCTTGCCCGGCGCGGGTCCCCACGCCTGGCTCATCGCATCACGCAGGGCGTCGGGCAGCTCCGCGGTCCACTGCGCGTACTGCTGGGCGCTCACTCGTACCTGCGCCTCGGCCAGCTGCGTCGTCGACAGCCAGTCCTCGTCCTGGCCGCCGGCCTCGATCAGGATGTGGATGAGGCGATCGCCGGCCTCAGTTTCGTCGGCAACGTCCAGCACGCCGAACCCGTCCCCGACGTCGTACCCCTCGGCGTCCAGCCGGTGCAGCAGTCGCACCGCCGAGGCCGGGGTGTCCAGGCCGACGGCATTGCCGACCCGGGAGTGCTTGGTGGGATAGGCCGAAAGCACAATTGCCAGCTTCTTCTCGGCGTTCGGGATGTGGCGCAGCACTGCGTGATTCACCACCACCCCGGCCACCCGGGCGCAGCGTTCCTTATCGGCGGCGTAGTGCGGCAGCCCGTCGTCGTCGATCTCCTTGAAGGAGAACGGCACCGTGATGATCCGGCCGTCGAATTCCGGGATGGCGATCTGGGTGGCCGAATCCAGCGGGGTGACACCGTCGTCGTTGGCCTCCCAGTCCGCGCGCGACGACGCCAGGCACAGCCCCTGGAACACCGGGATGTCCAGCGCCGCGATCTGTTCGATGTCCCACGCGCCGTCGTCGTCACCGGCGCTGACGGTCGCGGTGGCGTTGAGCGCGCCGCCGGCCGCCAACATGCAGACCACCACCGCGTCCAGCGTGCCCAACGCGTCGAACAACTCGTCGGGAGCGTTGCGCAGCGAGGCCGCAAAGATCGGCAACCCGATCGCCCGGCCGGTGGCATCGATCGCGTCGGCCAGGGCGTGCGCGAATCCGGCGTTGCCGCTGACCTCATGGGCCCGGTAGTACAGCACCCCGATCCGCACCGCGCCGGGGCCGGCAGCCGTCGTCCGCTGCGCGTAACCCCACTCCGGGATCACCGCAGGCTCGTCGAATCCCGCACCGGTCAGCAGCACCGTGTCGCACAGGAACGCGTGCAGCTGGGCCAGGTTGGCCGGGCCGCCCTCGGCGAGATAGGCGTGCGCCTGCGCTGCCAGCCCGATCGGGACCGTGGAACACTCCATCAGCTCGGCGTTGGGTGCGCGTTCCCCGCCGAGCACCACCAGCGGCAGGCCGGTCGCGCGCAGCAGCTTCAGCTCGTCGGCGATCTCGGCCGACGAGCCCAGGATGCGCAGCACCACCACGTCCGCCCCGTCGAGCAGCGGCTCGATGTCGTGGCGGGCCGGGTTACCGAGCCGGTAGGCGGCCCCGCTGGCCCGCGCCGACAGCAGGTCGGTGTCAGAGGTGGAAAGCAAGGCGATGCGGCGTGCCTCGGACATCACGGGCCTCCTCGGGGTTCTCGCCCCTCGTCGTCGGACGTCTCGTGGCCGTATCTGGCTCGGGGCTGTACTGATGGCGCTGACCTGCTGCGCCCGGCTTCGCCGCGCTTGCGGTCAACGCCCAGCCCCTCACAGTGGCGGAACCGCCCCGGATTTGCACCGGGTTCCTGACACCACGAGACGGCGGCCAGCCTAACGCAGCGGGCCGTGCAAGAATGTCGCCGGTAAGGCGATGACAACACAGTGAGGAAGCCGGTGGAAATCCGGCGCGGTCCCGCCACTGTCATCGGGGAGTGACCCTCATCAGCCACGGCCCGCAACCTGTGGGGCTGGAAGGCGAGGCGAGCAGTGATCCGAGAGCCAGGAGACTCACGTCATCGCGTCCTGCGAACCGGGGCGGTGTACCCCGAGGAAGCTGATGCACGCCCATGTCCCGTGCGCTGCGGGTAGTTCTCGCGCTGGCGATTGCGCTGGCCACTTCGCTGGCCGGCTGCTCAGCCGAACGCGCCCCGCTGTCTGCCGACGCGCGCCCCGGCTGTATCACCGACTTCGATCCGGCCACCGACTACTTTCCGGACAAATCGACACTGTCCGAAGCCGGCAACTTCCGTCTCACCTACCACCGCAGCTATCAGGTCTTGACCGTCAACCGCCCCTACCTCGGCGGCAAGCCGGTGTCGTATGTGTTGGTGCGCTGCGGCGCACCGGCCCCGGAGCTGACCGGGGAGCTGGCCGGAGCCCAACAGGTCACGGTTCCGGTGCGCAGCCTGTATTCGGGCTCGACGACGCACCTGGCGATGATCTCCGAACTCGGCCAGGCCGATGTGGTCACCGGGGTGGCCAGCCCGGCCGCGGTCGCCGACCCGCAGATCCGCCGCCGCATCGACGCCGGCGCGGTCGTCGGCTACGCGCCCGGCGGACAGGTCAATATCGAGACCGTGCTGCACGCCGGCCCCGACGTGCTGGTCACCCCGGGGATGGACGACCCCGGCTACCCCAAGCTTCGGGAAGCCGGCATTCCCGTGGTCGCCGACGCCGAATGGTTGGAGGCCACCCCACTGGGCCGCGCCGAATGGATCAAAGTGTTTGCGGCACTGACCGGAACCGAGTCGCAGGCTGGTCGGGCCTACCAGGCCATCCGCGACCGCTACCGGGAACTGGCCGTACAGGCCGCGTCGACCAAGCCGGTCGACGTCCTGGTCGGCACCATGTATTCGGGCAGCTGGTCCATGCCCACCGGCGCCAGTTACGCCGGCCGTCTGATCGCCGATGCCGGCGGCGCGTACCCCTGGCTGACCGACGGCGGCGCCGAGAACCGGCAGCTGAACTTCGAGTCGGTCTACGCCCGCGCCGGACACGCACCGCTGTGGCTGGTCACCGACGATTGGAAAGCCGTGGGCGACGCGGTATCCCAGGACAGTCGGTACGGCGATCTCACCGCGGTTCGCAGTGGCCAGGTGTGGTCGGCGACCAAGGCGATCGGGCCCGGCGGGGGCAATCTGTACTGGGAACGTGGTACGGCGCGACCGGATCTGCTGCTCGGCGACCTGGTCGCGATCCTGCATCCCGAACTGGCCTCCAGCGATCGGGAATTCGAGTTCTACCGTCAGGTCGCACGATGAAGGCGCGCACCGCGCTGGTGCTGGCCGGGCTCGCCCTCGCGGTCGTGGTGCTGGCCGTGCTGGGTCTGGCGCTCGGCCCGGTGCGGGTGCCGCTGGCCGACACCGTCCGGGTGCTACTCGGCTCCGACGCCTCCGATCCCCGCTGGCAGGTGATCGTGGCGAACATGCGGCTGCCGCGGGTGCTGACCGCGCTGGCCGCCGGGGCCGCGCTCGGGGTGGCCGGCCTGCAGCTGCAGACCCTGTTCCGCAACACCCTGGCTGACCCCTACATCCTCGGCGTCAGCTCCGGCGCCAGCCTCGGCGTGGCGCTGGTGATGCTGCTCGGCGGTGCCGCCGGCGCCGGCTTCACCGCCGGTATGGCCGGAGCCAGCCGCGCCGGGGCGACCATCGCCGCAGCGCTGGGTGCCGCGGCGATGCTGACGCTGGTGCTCACGCTGTCCCGCTGGACCCGCTCGGCAGCGACGCTGCTGCTGATCGGGGTGATGTTGGGTGCGGCCAGCACCGCGCTGGTGAGCCTGGCGATGGTCTACGCCGACCCGCAGCGGGTGCAGCAGTTCCTGCTGTGGGGGCTGGGCAGCTTCGCCGGAACCGGCTGGGACGACCTGCGGTTGCTGCTGCCGCTGGTGGCGGTGGGACTGGCCGCCGCCGCCTTGACGATCCGGCCGCTCAACGCCCTGCTGCTCGGCGAAAGTTACGCGGCCACAATGGGTATCAACGTGCGGCGGGCCCGGGTGGTCACGGTCGGCTCGGCGTCGCTGCTGGCGGGTGTGACGACCGCGTTCTGCGGGCCGATCGCCTTCATCGGGCTGGTGGTGCCGCACGTGGCCCGCATCGCCGTCGGCACCTCCGATCACCGTGCGGTGGTGCCCGCGGTGACATTGCTGGGTGCGGTCGCCGCGCTGGCGTGCGGAATCGTGAGCCAGGTGCCGGGCAGCAACGTGGTCATCCCGATCAACGCCGTGACCGCGCTGGTGGGGGCCCCGGTCGTGATCACCGTGCTGCTGCGGGCCCGTCGCGGATCGGGGATGCCGTGAACCCCGCGGTTCAGCGAGGCTCGACGAAGGAGAGCCGAAGCTGGGACCGCGGCAGGGACCCCGCGGTTCAGCGAGGCTCGACGAAGGAGAGCCGAAGCTGGGACCGCGGCACAGACACCGCGGTTCAGCTGGCCGGCCTGGCGATCGGATATCGGCACCGGCGGCGCACCACCGCCGTGGCGAGCGGCCTGAGTGCGCAGGCCCGCCGCGGCGAGCTCACCGTCTTGATCGGACCCAACGGCGCCGGCAAGTCCACCCTGATCCGCACCCTGTCCGGGCTGCAGCCGGCGTTGGGCGGCCAGGTCCTGCTGGACGGCACCGACCTGACCGGGCTGCCCCGCGACGAACTGGCCCGCCGGGTCGCGGTGGTGTTGACCGAACGGATCGATCCGGGTCTGCTCTCGGCACGGGAGCTGGTCGGGCTGGGCCGCATTCCACACCTGGGCTTGGGTGCCCGGCTGCGCCCGGAGGACGAGGAGATCATCGACTGGGCGCTGGCGGCCACCGGCGCCCAGCATCTGGCGTCGCGGCCGGCCGCGGAGCTGTCCGACGGTGAATGCCAGCGTGTCCTGACCGCGCGCGCCCTGGCACAGCAGCCGGGCCTTTTGATCCTCGATGAGCCGACCGCGTTCCTGGACGTGTCCTCGCGGGCCGGCCTGTTCGGGCTGCTACGCAAGCTGGCCCGCGACCAGCAGATGGCGGTGGTGTTGAGCACCCACGACCTGGAATTGGCGTTGCGGGTGGCCGACCGGGTGTGGCTGCTGGATCCGGCGGGCACCCTCGTCGACACGGTCGGCGAGGAGCTGATGTTGTCGGGCCGCATCGGTGCGATTTTCGACACCGACACCCTGCGCTTCGACCCGTCCAGCGGCATGTTCGCGTTCGGCACCGAAGACGGCCGACGGCGGCCCGCGCGCATCGATGCGCCCGAACCGCTGCACGCTGCACTGACCCGGGTGCTGGCGCGGGAGGGCTGGCACATCGGCGAGACCACCGATCAGCCCGAAATCGTCGTCACCGCAATCGATACCGCTGCGATCACGGTGCGCTCCGCCACATCGACTGCGGTCAGCGCACTGCGAGACCTGCCGCAGCTGCTGCGCTCGCTGCCCACCGAACCGCCACGCCGGTTGGCACCCCCGGAGCTGGTGGTGTCGGCGCTGGCCGAGTTATCCGATGTCAGCCCGTATTTCGCGGTGTCCACCGGTCCGATGCCCGACGGTGACTGGCACCCGGTGGCCCGGCTCTACACCGACCAAACCCTGCTCGCCGACGCGATCGCAGCCACGGGTGAGCGCATCGGGGCACCGGATCGCCGGGTGGCGGCGTCCACGTTCGTCCTCGGGTTCGCCGCCCGGCTGTGGTCGATCGCCCTGGGCGGGCTCGCCGAGCACGGACTGCTGATAGAGCTGTGCCCCGATCACCTCCGGTATCGCCAATCCGGTGGCACCGTCAGCCTGCACCTGCCGGACCCGGTGGCCTGGCAGGGCCGGTGGCCCGACGAGACCCCGGCGCCGCTGCTGGCCGAGCAGATCCTCAGCGGCCACCTGACTCCGTTGACCGCAGCGGTGCGACGACTCGGCCCGATCTCCGAGAAGCTGCTGTACGGCAATGCCGCCTCCGCCGTCCTGGGAGCTGCCCGCGCGCTGGCCCGTCATCGCGGTGAGCAGCTGGCGACCACCCCGTACTGGAACCTGGCCCGCGCCGTGTGCGCAGATGAGCTACTCACCTGCACAATATGTTTCGACGACGTCGGTTATCGCCGGACCAGTTGTTGCCTGTTCTACCGCGTACCCGACGCCGGGTTGTGCGGCGACTGCGCACTGACCCACAAGCCCCAGGTTCGCCAGGACCGAAACTAGGAGGGATTCCCATGACCGAGAACACCGCAGCGGGCACCGTTGTCGCCGATCCGCCCGTCGTCGACACCGAAGACCGCGGCCGCGAACAACTGTGGCCGCTGCCCACCGATCAGCAAAGCCTGCTGGATCTGCTGCACCTGTGCTTCGACGAGTACTGGGACGAGATCTGGTTCGGCATCATCATGCAGGGCGCCGCCTGGGAGGTGGCGGCACCCAACGCACCGCGCAAGATCTCGATGCTCGACGGTTATGCCACCATCGACTTCGGCCGCTGGCATTTTCACCTGTGCATCGGCAAGCATCGGGCCAGCGGCTCGGAGCTGGGCCGGATTCGGCGCTGCACCCGCGCCGAGCTGTACCGGCGAATCGGCAAGGACGGCAACCCGATGTCGTGGGGAGTGCGGCTCTACAACGGGCGCGACGAGCAGATGATGACGATCATGCTGCCCAACCCGTTCCTCACCAACGACCAGCAGATGCGCGAGGAGCCCAAGTGGGGCCAGCTGGAACTGTGGGACAAGCTGCGGGAGCGCTATCTGGGACTGGGCCCGGACCCGGTGGACCGCAACGGAAATCGGATCCGCTGCGGCGGGTAGGCCCGGCCCGGGCCCGGGGTTGGTGGGCCCGCAGCACCTAGCCGGTGTGGTCGACTGCGATTCCGGCGAGCAGGCACTCCAGCGCCGCCAGCGCATCCCGGCTTTCGCGGCGCGGATCGGCGGACCGGGCGACGGTCATCGCGGCTTCACACATCGCTCCGTGAATAAGGTGCGCAAGCGGTTCCACCCGCTGCGGCGCGAGGTGACCGTCGTCGATCGCCATGGATAGTCCTTGGCGCATGAGCGACGTGACATGTTCGTCTTCGAGGTCACGCATCGCCTCCCAGCCCAGCACCGCCGGAGCGTCGATCAGGGTGATGCGCTGCACGCCCGGATCCAACACGGCATCGAAGAAGCCCCGGCAGCCTCGCAAGAAGTTCTGCCAGCTGTCACCGCCGCCGCGTGCGGCCCGCAGCACCGCCTGGCCGATAGCGCGCTGCTCGTCCTCGTAGACCGCGGCGAAAAGCGCGCGTTTCCCGGCGAAGTGGTGGTACAGCGCGCCCTTGGTCATCCCGGCGCGCTCGACGACGACATCGATGGAGGTGGCGTCGAAGCCGTCGGCGGCAAAGGCCGCCCGCGCCACCGCCAGGATCTGCTCGGTGGTGAGGCGGGTGCGTTCTGCTTGGGTACGCGGGCCGGGCACGCCGACCAGCATACGTGACCCATACTTGTGGTACATACCCTTGGTATGTTAATACTGACGGTATGCAAATTCGGCGTCACATCTGTCCGCTCTGCGAAGCCGGCTGCGGGTTGTTGAGCGAGGTGGACGCCGACGAAGTCGTCTCCACTCGCGGCAACCCGGACCACGTGTCGAGTCGCGGACACATCTGCCCGAAAGCGCTCGCGCTCAAGGAGTTACACACCGACCCCGATCGGGTGCACACCCCGCTGATCCGATCCGCCGACGGCCGGTTGCAGCCCGCCTCCTGGGACGAGGCGTTCGCGGCGATCGACGCGCGACTGACCGCGGTACTGGACCGGTACGGGCCGGACTCGGTGGCGTTGTACCTCGGCAACCCGGTAGCGCACGACTTCGCCACGACGCTGTACAGCAGTGCGACGATGCGGGCGTTGGGATCCCGCAACATCTACTCCGCCAACACCGTCGATGCGATGCCGAAATTCGTGGCCTGCCAACTCATGTTCGGTGGCATGTACACGGTGCCGCTGCCCGACCTCGACCGCTGCTCCTATGTGCTGATCCTGGGCGCCAACCCGCTGGTATCGAACGGCAGCCTCCTGACCGCACCGGGGATGCGGGCACGGCTGCGCGCACTACAGCGGCGCGGGGGGCGATTGATCGTCGTCGATCCCAACCGAAGCCAAACCGCCCGTGAGGCCGACGAGCATTACCCGATCCGCCCCGGCGCCGACGCCTTGTTGCTGCTGGCGTTGGTGCATGCACTGTTCAGTGAGAACAGCGTCAACCTCGGCCGGCTGGGCCCACACGTCCGCGGCCTCGAGACCATCGAGGAGCTGGCCAGGGACTTCTCCCCCGAAGTTGTTGCGCCCCACTGCGACATCTCCGCGGCCGACATCCGCCGGTTGGCCCGCGAGCTGGCTGCCGCACCAGCCGCGGCCGTGTACGGCCGCACCGGCACCTGCACCCAGCGGTTCGGAACCGTGACCAGCTGGCTGATCGAGGTGCTCAACGTGCTCACCGGAAACCTCGACCGGCCGGGCGGCGCCATGTTCGCCCGTCCGGCGGCCGATCTGCGGGCGATGACCGCCCAACGCGGGGTCGCGTTCGGGCGGTGGCGCAGCCGGGTGCGGGGCGCACCGGAGACTCTGGGCGAACTGCCGTTGGCCTGCCTGGCCGAGGAGATCGACACCCCCGGGGACGGACAGGTGAAAGCGCTGATCACCGTCGCCGGCAATCCCGCGCGTTCGGCGCCCAACAGCGCTCGGCTCACGGCGGCATTCGGCCAGCTGGAGCTGATGATCGGCATGGATCTGTACCGCAATGAAACGACACGCCACGCCCATGTGCTGCTACCGGCGCCCTCACCGCTGACCAAGCCGCACTACGACCTGTTCTTCCACCATTTCGCGACCCGCAACACGGCCACCTACGCACCGCCGGTGCTGCCGCCGGACCCCGACGTCAGACCGGAATGGCAGATCCTGCTTCGGCTGATCGGAACCGTCACGCGGCAGGGCGCCACCGCCGACCTGGCAGCCATCGACGACCTGGTGGCCGAATCGCTGGCGCGAACCCTCGGCGGCGACAGTCAGGCAGGGGGGCTGCGCGGCCCCGAACGGCTGCTCGACTTGCTGTTACGGGCGGGGCCGTACGGCGACACCGAGCCCCTGACGCTGGCCCGGGTGCGTGCGCATCCCGATGGGCTCGATTTCGGCCCGCTGCGCCCACAGCTGCCCGGCCTGCTCAACACCCCGTCGGGCCAGATCGAGCTCGCCCCGCAACCGCTGGTCGACGACATCGCCGAACTACGCACCCGGCTGTTGTCGCCACCGAAAGACACCATGGTGCTGATCGGGCGACGCCACCTGCGGTCCAACAACTCCTGGATGCACAATCTGCCCACGCTCGCCAAGGGGCCCGAGCGCTGCACGCTGTTGGTCAATCCCGCCGATGCCGCACGGCTGCGGCTGGGGACTCGCGCGCGAGTGGCCTCACGCGCGGGGGCGGTCGATGCGGCGGTGGAGGTGACCGACGCGGTCCGTCCCGGCGTGGTGTCACTCCCGCATGGCTGGGGCCATGACGAACCCGACATGACGCTGGGTATCGCTGCCCGGCGGCCCGGCGTCAACAGCAACGTCCTGGCCGACGGTGTCGAGCTGGATCCGCTGTCGGGCACCGCGGTGCTCAACGGCATACCGGTACAGGTCGCCGCCAGTCCCGAGGCGAGCTCGCTGTGACCACCGACGCCGCGCTGCGCGCAGCACTGCGCAACTACGCCGAAGCCAAGAACCGGCATGACGTGGAGGCGATCCTGACGGCGTACTCCCCCGACGGCCGCTACCAGGATCCCGGTGTGCGCCAACCGATCATCGGCCGCCCGCAGTTACGCACGTTCTACACGGCGTTTTTCGAATCCGTTCCCGATTACCGGGGTGAGTTCGACGGGATGGCGTTCGGAGAAGACACCGTCGTGGTCTGGGGCCGCATGACCGGGACGACGCACACCGATCTGCTCGGCCTGCCCGTCCGGCCCGGCAGCCGCTTCGAGGTACCCGTCACGTTCGTCTGCACCTTCCGTGGCGGGCAGCTGATCAGCGACGTCGGCTACTTCGACACCAGGATCCTGCACCGCCAAGTCGGCCGACAGAACCGCTGACGGCCACAACCCAGCCAAGGAGGCGATGTTCGTGCTCGCAATCACTCAACATGCTTGGGACGGACCCGATTCCGCGCGCCTGGAGGAGGTCCCCGAACCGCGCCCCGCGCCCACCGAGGTGAAAGTTCGAGTCCACGCCGCCGGGGTGAACCCGGTGGACTACTACACCAGCAGCGGCCGGGCCTACAACCGGGTGCTTGCCCTGCCCTTCATTCACGGATGGGATGTGGCCGGTGTCGTTGAAGAGATCGGCTACGGCGTCAACCGATTCAACGTCGGCGATCGAGTCTTCGGCATGCCGTGGTTCCCGCGGCAAGCGGGCGGCTACGCCGAATTCGTCGCCGCGCCGTCACGACACTTCGCCGCCATTCCCCCTGAACTGAGTTACGCCGAAGCGGCGGCACTGCCCCTGGCGGGGCTGACCGCGTGGCAGATGCTCGTCGACGTGGCCCGGGTGACGGCCGGGCAGCGTGTGTTGATCTCGGCGGCGGCGGGCGGCGTCGGACATCTGGCAGTCCAGATCGCCAAGGCGCGAGGCGCGTACGTGATCGGCACCGCCCGGGCCGCCAAGCACCGCTTCGTCTCCGAGCTCGGCGCGGACGAGGTCGTGGACTACACCACGACTCCCGTTCACGAGGTGGTCTGGGACGTCGACGCGGTGATCCAGATGTTCGGCGGCGACGCCGGCCTCGCCGCGCTTGAGTGCCTTCGGCCCGGCGGAACTCTGGTCAGCGCCCAGGCGGCCTGGACACCGGGCCTGCACGAGCGTGCCGAACAGCTAGGGGTTCATGCCTGCGGCTATCTGGTCGAGCCCGACGCGGCCGGACTCGACGCCCTGGGTGCACTCGCGGCCAGCGGAGACCTGCGCGTACATATCGCCGAACAGCTTCCGCTGAAGGAGGCCGCGCGTGCCCTGCAGACTATCGGCGATAGCCGTACCACCGGCAAGATCGTGCTCACCGCGGCCTGACGGATCGCCCGTCGCGCGCCTGGTGGCGGTGCGCCAGGATGTCCGCCGTGTCACGGTCGGCGGGAAGGAACGCCTCGAGTCGTAACTCTGAGATGGTGATGTCGAGCGCGGTGGCGAAGGTGGCGATCGTCGCAACCAAGCGCACGTCGCCACTGTCTGTCCGCAGCTGCAGTGGGACCGCGAAGCCGAGCGTGTCTGCGGACGCACCGTTGCGGGTCGGCACTCCGTAGCCTTCCAATTCCTCGATCAGGGTTTCCAGGCGAGGGTCCGGCAGCCGCTGACCCAACCCGTCGAAGACGTGCCGCCGCCATTGGTCAAGGTTCGCGATCCTCGGCGCCATGCCTTGCGGGTGAAGCGCAAGACGGAACACATTGATCGGCGGTTCGAGCAGGTAGGGCGCCACACCGTCGAGCAGCACGCCCACCGCGCGATTCGCGCCGATGACATCCCCGACCGAGTCCATGATCAGCGCCGGATACGGAAGGTGGCCGCGAAGGATGTGCTGCAACGCCTCGCGAATCGGGTTGAGCTTCGATGATCCCAGATCCGTCTCCGCGTAGGCGGGGGCGAATCCGGCCGCGGCCAGCAGTGCATTGCGCTCTCGCAGGGTCAGATCCAGAGCGGCCGCGAGGCGCTCAACGATCTCGCGTCCGGGTGCGCTGCGACCTTGCTCGAGGAAACTCAGATGGCGCTGCGTGGTGCCGGCCGCCAGCGCCAGGTCGATCTGGCTGAGTCGGCGGCGACGACGCCAACTTCGCAATGCTGATCCAAAGCCCAGTGTGTGCGCGGCCCCCGGCATGTACCCAGTTAACTCCGCGCCTGCGGCACAGGTCTATTCCCTGTGAGGAATTGTCCAGGCGCACGGTGGTCACGACGATGAGGGCATGACGAAAGATGTGCACCTCGGGGTTGTGGCATTGCTGAGCGGTAACCAGTGGGCGGGGGCCGAGCCGTTAGAACTGGTTCGCCTGGTACGCACGGTTGAGGATCTCGGCTTCGCTTCACTGTGGGCAAACGATTCACTCTTCGGACCACGACTTGAGGCGTTGACGTTTCTGGCCGCCGCCGCGTCGGTCACCGAGCGCATCACGCTCGGCACCGCGGCGTTGCTGCCCGCGCTGCGTCGACCGGTACAGACGGCACAAGCGCTGGCCTCATTGGATCTGGTGTCACAGGGACGGCTGACCATCGGCGTGGGCGCAGGATATCCAGGGGTCTCGGAGCGCGAATACGCACTGTCGCAAGTCCCTTGGCAGCGCCGTTTCGACCGCCTGGACGACACCGTGGCCTTGTGGCGGCAGCTGTGGTCACCCGAGGGACCGGACGAGTTTCACGGCGCGACGACTTCTTTTGAGGGGCTTCCCGACTGCATCGTGCCGGCGACTCCCGGCGGCCCGCCGGTGTGGCTTGCCGGCGACACCCCGAAGGCCCGAACCCGCGCGGGAACACGCTATGACGGATGGCTCCCCTATCCGCCTACACCGGAGCAATACCAGGCGGGCCTCGACGATGTGCTGGCCGCCGCCCAAGGCACGGGCCGCGCGAAACGCGATGTGACACCGGGGTTGTTCGTCACCGTGCTGATCACCGCCGCCCCAGACTGTGGCCGCGAAGCGCTGGACAGGTTCACGAAGGCAACGTATGGATTTCCGCTGCACATCATGGAACAGATCCAGACGTTCGCAACGGGGTCGGCCGAACAGGTCGCGACGACACTGGCGGGCTACGTCGACGCCGGAGCCCGCCACCTGGTCTGCCGCATCGCCGCACTGACACTCGGCGACTATCACGATCAGCTGAAACAGTTGCAACAAGTCCGGGAGGCAATTGCATGACGCGTCCCACGCCCCCGCGGGCACCGACGATCGCCCAACTTCTCGACGAGTATCAGCAATTCGCCGATCTATTGGGCTTGCTCGAAGCGCCGGCGTGGAACCGGACCACCCGGTGTTCGACTTGGCACGTCTGCGACATCGCAGGCCATGTCGTCGGGCAGGCCGTCGAGACGGTCAGCGGCACGATCGGCACTCGGAGCCCCGACGAGCAGGCCGCCTCACTGCGGCACCTGCCGCCTTCAACACTCGCCCTGCAGTTGCTGGACGCAAGAGAAAAGATGGCGGGTCTGGCCGCCACCTTCGACGACACCGTCTGGAAACGCCCCAGCCTCCTAGGCGATTTCACGATCGGCCAGGGGATGCATTCGCTAGTCGCCGACACATTCATCCACGCCGACGACATTCGGGATGCCCTGGGCCGCCCCTCTGCAACGGGCCCGGCCCTGTACACAAGCATTGACTTCGTCCTGGGCCGGCTCAGCCGGGACAGGGCAGCGCTGGCCGACCGGGATGTGGCATCGCTTCTGTTTCTGCCACCGGAAAACATCACGCAAGCCACCGGGTTGGATCCGCACGAATTCCTGCTCGCCGCTACCGGACGACGCGACACCACATCGTTGGGCCTTCCGCCCCGCATCAACATATTCCGTTCCTGAGGCCCGCTACGGGCCCTACACCTGCGAACCTCCGTAGTCGGCGTCCCTCGGCCAGGTGTTCGGCATCATCGGACTGATTGCGCCACCGCCGAACCCGTCACCGGCAAGCGCGGTCAACCCGGCCGGGCGTGCGGCGCCCACCCGGTGCGTGGCGCCGGGAAACCCGTGCGGCCCGGTGCCCCGGTCCGAGGACATCACCGCTGGGGGGTCAGGCGCCCAGTCTTGTTCCACGTGCATGTACTCGTGCCCGCGCCCCAGCATGCCGACCTGCGCCCGGCGCCGGCGTCGCTGTGGCGCATCCTCTTCCGCCGGCTCCGCTGCGGGAACGTCGGCGCTGTCCGGCTTCGGCGCGGCCTTCTTGCGGGCACTGGTGCCCGACGCCCGTCGGGCGCCCATGTCCAGGCCGCCGACCAGGTACATGTAGGCCGGCGTGGTCACCGACGGCGGTCCAGCCGGGGTCGGTGGCGGCGCACTCGGCGGCGGGGACTGGGCCGCGGCCGGCGCGGGCGCCGGGGCGGGTGCCGGCGCCGGGGCGGCCGCGGGTGCCGGGGCGGAGGCCGGCGGTTGGGCCATCACCAGTCCGGGTGACGGCGCGGGCGCCGGTGGTACCGCGGCGACGGCGGCGTGATGCGCCAGGGCGCCCAGACCGAGACCGCCGAGCACGCCCACCGGTGCCAGCACGGCCGAACCGGCCAGCATCGGCAAAAGCGCTGGGATCAGGGCGGTCTGGGTGATCAGGTAGTTGAGCGCCTGGACGGTGTTACCGATCGTGGCGCCGACGATCTCGACCATCGCCAGCGGTATGACCAGGCCGAGGCCCTGCGGATTGAACAGGGCCGTGTACATGATCGCCAGCAGGTCGTCGATGATGACGATGCTGGTGAACGCGAAGTAGGAGCCCGGGTCCAGCGGCACCGACAGGATGTAGGCCAAGTACGCCGGGTTGAGGTAACTCAGCGGATTGCCGGTCCAGCCCAGCCATGACCCGGGCACTCCGGCCGGCGGCAGCCACGACGATCCACCGAGACTGGCGAACCACTGGGCCAGCGGGTCGGCGATATCGGTGAACCCGATCTTGTCGAAGAACGCCAGCCACTCCGCATACAGCGGGTGTTGTCCGCTGTCGGGATAAGGCGGCTGCGGGACAAGGCCTTCCAGCCATTTCGCGAAGTTGAGGAACCATTGCGGCGACTGCGGCGGCGTCGCGTCCGCGCTGCCCGGCGTCTTGAGAACCGCTGGGGCCGGGTCGGTTTGCGGTACCGACGCCACCGATGTGGTCGCGGTCGCCTCGTAGACGGTCATCACGGTGGCCGCCTGCGCCCACATCCGCGCGTAGTCGGCCTCGTTCAAGGCGATTGGAATCGTGTTGATACCGAAGAAGTTTGTTCCGACCAGCACGGCGTGGGTGGCGTGGTTGGCGGCCAACTCCCCCAGGGTCGGCATCATGGCCACTGCGCTGGTGTAGGCGGTCGCGGCGTTCTGCTGCGCAGTGGCCGTCACCGTCGCGTCGGTACCGGCACGCAGCAGCCAGGCCAGGTAGGGGGCGTTGGCGGCCACGAACGCCTCAGCGGACGGTCCCTGCCAGGCTCCGGCCTGCACCCCGGCCAACAGGCTGGTCAGTTCGTCGGCGATCGCCATGTATTCGACGGATAGGGAGGTCCAGGCTGCCGCGGAGGCCAGCAGTGGGCCGGCGCCGGGGCCGGCAGACAACAGGGACGAATGGATCTCAGGAGGCGACGCCACCCAGATAGGCGCGGTCAAGGTGATCAGCTCTCTCGGGGTACACCGCCCCGGGTCGCAGGACGCGACGATGTGAGTGTCCTGACTCTCGGATCAACGCTCGCCTCGCCTTCCAACTCCGTGAAGAGCCGTGGCTGTTGAGGGTCGCTCCCCGATCACAGTGGCGGGACCGTGCCGGATTCACACCGGCTTCCTGCACCATCGTTGCCTTACCGGCGCATTATCGCACGCTATGGCAGGGGCGGCGAAGCCCTGTCACACGCTGGCCCGCCCGGGGCCGTGTACCGCTTCTGCGACCGCATCGGCCAGCGGAACGATGTCGTCGGGGGCCAGTTCGGCGATGGTGATCCGCAGCCCCGGGGCGCTGCGGAGCCGAAACCGGGCCCCCGGAGCCGCCGCCCAGCCCGCGGCGAACAGCGCCGTCATCGCCACCGCCTCGTCGGGCACCGGGATCCACACGTTGAGGCCGGAACGGCCGTGGGCGGCCACACCGCGATCGGCCAGTGCCGCACACAAACCGGAGCGGGCAACGCCGTAGGCGGCTTCGGCGTCGGCCACCCGTTGAGTCGTGGCGACGTCGCGCCACATCTCGACCGCAATGTTCTGCAGCAGGTGACTGACCCAGCCCGGCCCCAGCCGCAGCCGGCCCTGCACCCGTTCGACGGTGCGCTGGTCTCCGGCCAGCACCGCCAGCCGCAGGTCCGGGCCGTAGGCCTTGGCCACCGACCGAATGAATGCCCAGTGCCGGGTCACCCCCGCCAGCGAGTGCAAGGGCGCCCCGGCGATGGCCGCGCAGTGGTCGTCTTCGACCAACAGCACGTCCGATCCCTCCAGCAGCACCCGCAGGGCATCGGCACGTTCGGCGGAAACCGCTGCGCCGGTGGGATTCTGGGCCCGGCTTGTCACCACCACAGCGCGCACCCCACGCCCCAGCACACGTGCCAGGTCGGCCGGCACCGGCCCGTCGTCGTCGACCCCGACCGGCTCCGGAGTGAGTCCCAGTGCGCCCAGCAGGTCGAGCAGGTTGGGCCATCCCGGGTCTTCGACGGCGACCCGGTCGCCGGGGCGCAGGTGCGCGGAGAGCACCCGCTCGATCGCGTCCAGCGCCCCGGAGGTGACCGCGAGGTGGTCCGCCGGCACACCGTCGGCGGCCAGTTCGGTCGAGACATGGTCGGCCAGCACCGGCGCGATCGGCGGATGCCCGTAGAGCACAACAGATCCCGACGCGGCGGCGACGATCGGCAGCAGCGCCGGATTGGGGTTTCCGGTGGACAGGTCTCGCACGTCCGGGGGCACGGCCAGCCCGCGCAGCGAGCGCGGTGTGGTGGCCGGGCGATCGCGGACCCGGGTGCCGCGCCGGCCCGAACTCTCGACGGCGCTGCGGTCGCGCAACAGCCGGTAGGCGGCGGCCACGGTGTTCGGATTCACCCCGAGTTGCTGGGCCAGCCCGCGGATCGGCGGCAGCACGGCCCCCGGAGCCAGCGCGCCGCACGCGATGCCCTCTTCGACGCTGGCCGCGATGGCTTCAGCGCCCTCACCCGTGATGCTGTATTGTACTGCCACAATGTTTATATTGCACTAGTACATTAATGGAGGCAAGCCCGTGTCCTATGCGCCGACGCCGCAGACCACCCCCAGCCGCTACCGGGAACGGGCCCGCTACGACCGCGAGACCGTGCACCGCATCCTGGACGAGGCGCTGATCTGCCATCTGGGCTACGCCCGCGAGGGCCATCCGGTGGTGCTGCCCACCACCCATGCCCGGGTCGGCGAGACGCTGTATCTGCACGGCTCCACCGGCAGCGGCCCGGTGCTGGCCGCCGGCCCCGCGGGCCTGCCGGTCTGCGTCACCGCCACCCTGGTCGATGGGTTGGTGCTGGCCCGTTCGGCGCTGCACCATTCGATGGCCTACCGGTCGGTGGTGGTCATCGGCGCCGCCCGGCTGGTCGAGGACGACGCCGAGAAGCGGCGCGGACTGAATGCACTGCTCGATCACGTGGCGCCCGGCCGGGCCTCCGACGCCCGGCCGCCCAACCGCCGGGAACTGGCGGCGACGGCGGTGCTGGCCCTGGACCTGGTCAAGGTGTCGGCCTCGGTGCGTGACGGCGGGCCCAACGACGAACCCGAGGACATCGCGTTGCCGCACTGGGCGGGAGTGGTTCCGCTGCAGATAGTCGCCGGGCGCCCGGAGCCGGCCGCCGATCTCGACCCGGCCATCGCGCTGCCGTCCTACCTGGAGTCCTACCGCAGACCGCGGTGAGAGCCGGCCGGATCGGCGCGGTGATGATCTACATCGTCTGCCTGCGGCGCTCCGGCATCCAGGTCCCCGGCGTCATCGGCGCGATGGCTCCGCCGCCGAATGCGTCCCCGGCCAACGCGGTCAGCCCGCTCGGCATCACCGGTTCCTCCAAGTCCATGTACTCATACCCGCGGCCGAGCATGTCGGTCTTCGCGCGCCGGCGCCGACGGGCCTTCGCCTGCTCGTCGGTGGTGTCCGCCGGCGCGGGAATTTCGGCGGCATCGGATTCGGACGCCTTGCGGCGGCGCGCGCTGGTGCCCGCGGCCCGGCGGGCCTGCTGGTTCAGGCCGGCGACGAGGTACATGGCGGACAGCGCGTCGCCCGGCGACAGCGGCGGGGCGGGCGGTGGCGGGGGTGCCCCGGGAGCGGCCGGCGCCGGGGCGGGAGCCGGGGCAGGTGCCGGAGCGGGCGCCGGGGCGGGCGCCGGGACCGGTGGTGTGGGCGCCACCGTCAGGCCGGCGAACGGCGGCGGCACCGGGGCCAGCGGAACCGGGACGGCGTGCAGGGCGGCCAGACCGGACAACCCCGCAAGGCCCGCCAGCGGCGCCGCGGCCAGCGGAGCCAGCGCGGTGGTCAGCATCGGCAGCATCACCGGGATCAGCACGATCGCCTGCTCCAGCAGCGTCTTGAGCAGCGCGATCACGTCGGTGATGATGGTGCCGACCGCCTCCACGGCGGTGAACAGCAGCGTAGCGGCGATGGTGCCCGGGTTACCGCTGGCGAACGCCGCGGTGAGATCTGCGGCGATGAACGCGAACGTCTGCGACAGGTAGGCGGCGAACGATCCGAAGTCCATCGGGTAGCCCAGCGCGAACGCGATGTTGTACGGGCTGAAGAAGCCCAGCGGGTTGCCCAGAACGGGCAGCCAGGGGTCGAAGCCGGCGAACATCGACTGGAAGTAGGGATTGGCCGCCAGCTCGTTGATCATCGGCTGCAACACGTTGTTGTAGAAGTCGGTGTAGCCGCTGTTCTGCAGCCACTCCATGATGTCGTTCTGCCGATCCGGCGGCAGCTGCGGCTGGCTGGCGTCGCTCGAGCCGGCCGATTCGGCCGTGGCGATCTGCGGCGCCGCGACCGTCTGCGGAGTCGATGCCACCGCCGCCCCGGCGACGGCCTGGTAGGTGGCCATCACGGTGGCGGCCTGGATCCACATCCGGCCGTAGTCGGCCTCGTTGAGCGCGATTGGGATGGTGTTGACGCCGAAGAAGTTGGTGCCCACCAGCACCGCATGGGTGGCGTGGTTGGCTGCCAGTTCGGCCAGCGTCGGCATCGCCGCCAGCGCGCTGCTGTAGGCCGCGGCCGCGGTCTGCTGCTGCGCGGCCGTCGCGGCACTGACGGCGGCGGCCTGAAGCAGCCAGGCCAGATACGGCGCGTTGGCCGCCACGTAGGCCTGTGCGCTCGGGCCCTGCCACACCCCGGCCTGCACCGCCCCCAGCAGCGCCGCCAATTCGTCGGCGATCTCGGCGTACTCGGTGCTCAGCGAGCTCCAGGCCGCCGCCGACGCCAACAGTGGACCGGCGCCGGGCCCAGCCGACAGCAACGTCGAATGAACCTCGGGGGGAGACGCGATCCAGATCGGCGCGGTCACGTTCGCCAGCTCTCTCGGGGTGCTCCGCCCCGAATCGCAGGTCGCGACGACGTGAGTATCCTGGCTCTCGGATCGCTGCTCCCCTCGCCTTCCAGCTCGGTGCACGAGCCGTGGCAGTGAGGTTCACTCCCCGATGACAGTGGCGGGACCGCGCCGGATTCGCACCGGCTTCCTCATCGTCATCGCCTTACCAGCGCATTGTCGCATGTCACCGCCGGGCCGGAGAACAAACCGGCGGTCTGCGCCATCAGTCCTTGGCGTCGATCACGGCGTTCAGCGTCGGGCTGGGCCGCATCACACCCGCGGTCATGTCGTGGTCGGGCGCGTAGTAGCCCCCGATGTCCACCGGCTTGCCCTGCACCACGGTCAGTTCCTCGAGAATGGCGTCCTGGTTCTTCTCCAGCGCCTCCCCCACCGCGGTGAAGTGCTTGGCCAGCTCAGGGACCTCGGACTGCGCGGCGAGTTCTTCCGCCCAGAACTTGGCCAAGAAGTACTGGCTGCCGCGGTTGTCCAGCTCACCGGTCTTGCGCGACGGGCTCTTGTCGGCGTCGAGCAGCTTGCCGATCGCCGCGTCCAGCGTGGTGCCCAGGACCTTGGCGTTCGGGTTGCCGGTCTTGACGCCCATGTCATCGAAACTGGCTGCCAGCGCGAGGAATTCGCCGAGCGAATCCCACCGCAGGTGGTTCTCCTCCACCAGCTGCTTGACGTGCTTGGGCGCCGAACCGCCCGCGCCGGTCTCGTACATGCCGCCGCCGGCCATCAACGGCACTATCGAGAGCATCTTGGCGCTGGTGCCCAGCTCCAGGATCGGGAACAGGTCGGTGAGGTAGTCGCGCAGGATGTTGCCGGTGACGGCGATGGTGTCCTGACCGCGGATCAGCCGCTCCAGGGTGTAGCGCATTGCCCACACCTGCGGCATGATCTGGATCTCCAGGCCCTCGGTGTCGTAGTCCTTCAGGTAGGCCTTGACCTTCTTGCGCAGCTCCGCCTCGTGGGGGCGCTCGGTGTCGAGCCAGAAGACCGCCGTCATGCCCGAGACCCGGGCCCGGTGCACGGCCAGCTTCACCCAGTCCCGGATCGCGGCGTCGGTGACGGTGCACATCCGCCAGATGTCGCCGGCCTCCACGTTCTGGGTCAGCAGCACCTCACCGGTGGCCAGATCGACGATGTCGGCGACACCGGACTCGGGAATCTCGAAGGTCTTGTCGTGGCTGCCGTACTCCTCGGCCTTCTGCGCCATCAGACCGACGTTGGGCACCGTGCCCATGGTGGCCGGGTCGAACTGGCCGTGGGTCTTGCAGAAGTTGATCAGCTCTTGGTAGATGCGGGCGAAGGTCGACTCGGGGTTGACGGCCTTGGTGTCCTTCTGCCGGCCGTCGGCGCCGTACATCTTGCCGCCGGCGCGGATCATCGCGGGCATCGAGGCGTCCACGATCACATCCGACGGTGAGTGGAAGTTGGTGATGCCGTTGGCCGAATCGACCATCGCCAGTTCGGGGCGGTGTTCGTGGCAGGCGTGCATGTCCTCGATGACCTCCTCGCGTTGCGAGGCCGGCAGCGTCTCGATCTTGCTGTAGAGGTCGGACAGGCCGTTGTTGACGTTGACGCCGAGGTCGTCGAAGAGCTTCTGGTGCTTGGCGAACGCATCCTTGTAGAACACCTTGATGGCGTGGCCGAACACGATGGGGTGGCTGACCTTCATCATGGTCGCCTTGACGTGCAGGGAGAACATCACGCCGGTCTTGCGGGCGTCCTCCATCTGCTCCTCGTAGAACTCCCGCAGCGCCTTGATGCTCATGAACATCGAGTCGATGACCGTGCCGTCGAGCAGCGCGACCTTCTCCTTGAGCACAATCGTCTTGCCGCCCTTGGTGGTCAGCTGCATCTTGACGTCGCGGTCGCGGTCCAGCGTCATCGACTTCTCGCCGTGGTAGAAGTCGCCGTGGCGCATGGTGGCCACGTGGGTGCGCGACGCCTGCGACCACTCAC
>Ga0182736_1001406_pt1 | contig 23876 bp, 23 predicted proteins | sample eDN5th30CKraftBY_FD_128882 | JGI IMG/M metagenome (GOLD analysis project Ga0182736, IMG submission 128882) | Enriched backyard soil microbial communities from Emeryville, California, USA - eDNA 5th pass 30_C Kraft BY (version 2) (version 2) | ecosystem: Environmental > Terrestrial > Soil >... | reverse complement strand
GACACGTCCTCACCCAATCCACCCATTCTCCCGAATCACGGTCGGCCGCATGAACCACGGGCCCCGCACAACCTCGCATTGCCTATCGCCGGCCAGGTTGATGCCGCCGCCATTCACTCGGAGACAGAACGATCATGTCTGCCAAGGACGTCAAATTTGCACACGATGCCCGCGAGAAGATGCTGCGCGGCGTCGACATCCTCGCCGATGCCGTGAAGGTGACGCTCGGCCCCAAAGGACGCAACGTCGTCATCGAGAAAGCATTCGGCGCACCGCGCACGACCAAGGATGGCGTCTCCGTCGCCAAGGAAATCGAACTCGAGGACAAGTTCGAGAATATGGGTGCGCAGATGCTGCGCGAGGTCGCAAGCAAGACCAACGACCTCGCCGGCGACGGCACCACCACCGCCACTGTTCTCGCGCAAGCCATCGTGCGTGAAGGCGCCCGCTCCGTCGCAGCCGGTTCCAATCCCATGGACTTGAAGCGCGGCATTGATCTCGCGGTCAATACAGTGATCTCGAGCTTGCAAGAGCGGTCGAAGAAGGTGACCTCAAACGATGAGATCGCGCAGGTCGGCACTATTTCGGCAAACGGAGATGCCGAGATCGGACGCATGATCGCCAAGGCCATGCAGACGGTCGGCAACGACGGCGTCATCACCGTCGAGGAGGCCAAGAGCCTCGAAACGGAACTCGATGTCGTCGAAGGCATGCAGTTCGACCGCGGCTACGTATCGCCGTATTTCGTGACCAACGCCGAGAAGATGACGGTCGAGTTGGACGACCCTTATCTGCTCATCCACGAAAAAAAGCTGTCCGGCCTGCAACCGATGCTGCCGTTGCTCGAGGCTGTCGTGCAAACCGGCAAGCCCCTCCTCATCGTCGCCGAGGAGGTCGAGAACGAGGCGCTGGCCACACTTGTCGTCAACAAGCTGCGCGGCGGCCTCAAGATCGCAGCCGTCAAGGCGCCCGGCTTCGGTGACCGACGCAAAGCCATGCTCGAGGACATCGCGACGCTCACCGGCGGCAACGTCATCAGCGAGGATCTCGGCATCAAGCTCGAGAACGTGACCCTCAACATGCTCGGCCGCGCCAAGAAGGTGACCATCGACAAGGAGAACACCACCATCGTCGACGGCGCAGGCGACAAATCCGGCATCGAGGCGCGCGTGAAACAAATCAAAGCGCAGATCGAGGAGACAACGTCCGAGTACGATCGCGAGAAGTTGCAGGAGCGCCTCGCCAAGCTCTCCGGAGGCGTTGCCGTCATCAAGGTCGGCGGAGCAACCGAGATCGAGGTCAAAGAACGCAAGGATCGCGTCGACGATGCGCTGCATGCGACCCGGGCAGCCGTCGAAGAGGGCATCGTACCGGGCGGCGGGGTCGCCCTGCTGCGCGCCATCAAGGCGCTCGATGCCCTGGCAATCCAAAACGAGGATCAGAAGATCGGCATCAACATCATCCGCAGGGCGCTGCAGGCCCCAGCGCGTCAGATCGCGCAGAACGCGGGCGAGGACGGATCGGTAATCGTCGGCAAAGTCTTGGAGGGCGATTCATACAATTGGGGCTTCGACGCGCAGAGCGGCACCTATGTCGATCTCGTCGATAAGGGCATTATCGATCCGACCAAGGTCGTGCGAACCGCACTACAGGACGCCGCATCCGTTGCGAGCCTGCTGATCACGACGGAAGCCATGATCGCCGAGAAGCCAAAGAAGACCCAGGCTGCGCCCGCCATGCCGGCAGGCATGGACTTTTAAGCATAAGCAGGCGGAAGCCGGATCAAACCAAGCTTCCGCCATCACCAGGACATACGCGATGCAGATCGCCTACGTTGTAGTCCCCTTCGAGCGCGTAGGAACGCGCGTTGGCGCCACACAAGCCTTGATCGTCGATGGACAAAGCAAAGCACGCCATCTGGCCCAAAACCTGGCCAGTCGAGTGCCCGGCGTCGCCGTGCTCGAACGCCGCCTCGATCCTGATACCGGCGACGGCGTCGATACGCTGCTGGCAGGCTTCGGCGTCGTACCACCCAGCTTCCCGGAGTCGACGAATTGGACCGTTGCACTCAACTAGATGACTGCGGGACACAAGACGTGCCATTCCAACCACGGCGTGTTGAAGCCTCCGCCTTGTCCCAGACACCGCCATTTGACTGGTGAGCGGTGGTTTTCAACCAGATCGTTCCGGCGAAAGCCTCAGCGGGTGTTCGCCGGCCGAGCTCGAGATGAACCCCTCGATTGCCGTGCCAGTCGAGCCGCCGCAGCGGATCCATCGCTCTCAGCGCTGACGAATGCAACGCGATTGCTTAGACCCATGCGCGCAGAAGGGCCTGGATAAAGCGCCCCACCTTACGGTCAGTGCTCAGCGTGAGCGTGCGCACGTGCCGGATGCCGGGCAGCCACAGTGCGTCCAGAACAGGTGAGCGATAAACCCGGCCCCGTTGGCGGTCACAACGCGCCAGCGTTAATAGCGTCGCGGCGGCGCCTTTGGCTCGATGCCGACAACTGACCAAGCCCCATGCGCATCAGCCAGCCGGCCACGACGGAGCAGGCCGCAAAGCAGAGAAGTCACCTGGTGCGGCGCGCCGCCCGTCGTCCACCATCTGCGGACATCCCCTTGACCAAGCGCCGCGCCAAAGCCGCGACCCTCCGATGCCAAGCCTTGTTCAAGACCAACATCCCAACCGACATCTCGAACCGCTTGGCCATGTCGGCCACCTCTTCCCACGGGATATCCCGGGCAAAAGCAATCGCACCGGTCCTATCCTCACGCCTGAACATCGCAATCTCAGCGATCGTCGAGCGCATGCCCTCCAGGATTACAGCACGACGATAGTTCACATCCCAAGACGTTCCTTTCAGACCGCTCAACAGACGTACCCCACCCTGCAGAACACAGAGCAGCTGCTGAACTCGCCCCCAGGAATTCATCAGATCGACTTCGTCAGACGAGCAATTGAAACCTTTAGATTGCAAATGATCCACTTCCAAATCATCGCGCTATAGTGCCCCAAAAACAATGTCATAGCCCATCATTTATGCATTTGAAATAAATTACCCGTGAAAACTTGACAAAACCTGCTATCGCCCCACCTCGTTATTATGAAGAACGCCTACCCCTTTAAGTCCCTTGCCGCCGCCGGCGCCCTCGCAACCATTCTGGCACCAGCGCCGAAAACCCACGCAGAAGACGCCCGCAGCACATCCATGCTGAGCGCATGCGGGCTGTCACTCGCCGGTGCCCACATGCGCGAGAACCGCTACAGCACACCCGCCAAAGGCGTTCCAGTCCTTGGTCTCGGCGCAGAATGCGATTTTACCAAGCTCGATGGCCCCGGTAATACCGCTCTCGTCGTTGGAGCATCCGCCGAAGCCGCCAAAGCCCTTCAGCCAATCCTCCGCGAAAGCGCACGCCTTCCCGGCCACATGATGAGTCAGGACACGGCAGCCTCCGTCTGGGTGGGCGCCCGCCTGCGGTACGAGTTGCCGTCTCTGTTCGCCGCCGTGCCCTATGTTGGCGCGGGAGTTGATTATGATTTCGCAAGCCTCGCGCTGCCGCGCAGCACCATCAAAGACCTAACCGACCGAACCAGCATCAAGAACGGAGCCAAAGGCACAGAGCTGAACAGCTCAGCCTTCCGCGACAATACCCGCATCAGCCTCTTCGCCGGCGTCAAACTGCCCACCTTCGAACTAGCCGGAACAGCGTTGAACCTGCGAATCCAAGTTGAATGGACCAAAACCCACTCCGAGGTCATTCCCGACCGCGACTGGACGGACAAACGCGGCACCAATGAAGCAACGGTCCGTTTTATCATCTCCCGCTGACTGCGATAGCGTCACAGACACCCGGATCCCGCCAATAATTGCGGACAACGGCATGCACTTGATCGGTAACGCACGCCATCATCTGCATTATCAATTGCAGGCAGGTCGGCACAAACTCGGCAATACGTATGCTACATGCAAGGCGCTCTTAAATGAGCACGCTGCGCGTGGGATGATGTCCAATTTGACCGCGCCGCAGGGGGTTGTTCTCCCCCTTCCTGAGCCACCCTGTGAACCGCCGCGCGAATGTGATTCCGCCTCCGACGCTCTGAAGGACAATCTCTCAGCCTGAAACCCCGCGACCATCGCAGCCCAACAACGACGTCCGGGCTCAACAATGACAGCCGACGCTACCGCCAGAGCATATGAGACCACGCAACCAGCCCGAAAACACTATACATCAGAAGCACGTAGAATCTGGCGACAGCATATTTCATAAGCTCCCTCTGGGAGAACACCGCTCCCCCTCGGGGAACAGATCGGGCGCTCCCTTGGATGAAGACATTATGGGGCGGGTTATTCGCTCCGCAAGGGTCCGTCACGGCAAATCAAGCACAGCACCGGAATGCCGAAATATGGCGTTCTCTGTGGCGACATAGGGTGAGCCGGATACGCATGCCCCTTTTCCCTGACCTGCCTGATGGTCCCGCGCGATGGCGGCGAAACACGTGGCCGTCGTCGTCGACGTCTCGAGCGATCATCAGCGCGGCAAGAGGCAAGGACGCCCCCGCTTCCCGAAGCGCGGGCCGCGCCCGCGTGAACCGAGCCGCCAGCGTCTCGGCCCTCCGGGCTTTGGTCGCTGGCGCATACCCGCCCAGAACGGCGCCGCCTCACAACGCAAACCGATCGACCTGAGCGAGCACGTCGGCCGACAAGCCAACCCGGCGACAATGCGGACGCGCGCATGCCCGACCGCTTCGTCAACCGACCGATCACGTCTCACATGACCGCGAACACGAGAACGTGAAATACGCACCATTACGCAGGAAACACAGTCAATTCCGCAGCCCGACGCGCCCCTCAGACCAGCCTCTTGTGTGCTCCGAAATCCCTCACCATTCGTGTTGCGGGCCACGATCAGCCCACAAGCGGAGCACGCCTATGACACGCGCAAAGACCATTCAGCCCGGAGAGTTTCTCGCAATCCTCAATCCCGCAAAAGATCTCGGCGAGAAGCGCCCCGCATTTAACGGTTTCCTTCATCTCCCATTCGAAACCAGCGACCGCCCGCTGGCGCTCTGGATCCATAGGCGGTCAAACGGGCAAGCGCTCCTATCCGGCCGCACCGGTCACTACGCCGAAGACCTGATCGACGCTCTCTCCTTGCCAAACGGGCACGACAGCCCGGAGCCCGCTCCGTCGAACCCTCTCGTCGGCATCAACACCCGGATCACAGTGAAGCCCAATGATATCATCTTGTTCCGCAACACCCGAAAAACCAAAACCACACCCAATCGGCCCGGTTACCTGGGGTACTATAACCCCGGCCAGACGCACCTCCTCATGCGCCTCGCCGTGTGGGCCCACAGGGACCAAAAAGGGCAACCATTCCTGTTCGGAACCCTAACGCCTGACAGGCCCTACCAGAGCCAGCACGACGCAAAAGTGCCCTACGAATAGCGAGCCCCCAGGGCCGTACCACAATCTCAGAAATATCAGTGGGAGCCGAACGGCTCCCATTGTCGTCTTCCCGGGACACATCCCACGGGGCGCATCGCAAGCGCCCAGCCGCAACGGCACCATCCGGACGGGGAGAGGGAGAGGTGAGGAGCGGTCGGGTGCCGGCCAGCAATGCACATGCGAGCACCGGCGACCACAACGACGCTGGAGAACACCATGATCGCGCCCACACCCACCATCATCATCCCGGGTCAGTATGCCCCAAAGCCACTCGACACCAGCCGCAGCCCTTGGGGGCGCATCCAGCAGCATACAATCCTCGCCTGGGGCCGTGCCGCCGACCAAAGCAAGGTGCCCCTGCTCTGGCAAGTCCACACCGCCGGCCACGGCGGCACGCGCGTTCATCCCGAGCTCGCGGCACGATACTTCCGAAAGCTCCCCAAGGACTGTTACGCCTACGGCGGCAGCCGCCTCTGGTTCGAGGAGGACTGCGAAAGTACCGTCCCCCTCTTCATCTTCTACAACGCCCTCGATGCCGCATGCTGGCTACTGAGCGGGGACGCCCCATTTCCACGCAGCAAGCTTCTGGACTCGCTGCACTATGACCTCGCCCATACGCTCCCGGCCGTCACCGCCATCGCCAACTTGGTCGATGGAGACCTAGCGCACACAGGGGTTGTTCTGCGCTCCCCCGGCGATCCGCCTCCTCCGATACCAAACCAATGAGATTATCGATCATCGGTGGTCATTACCCCGAGAAGCCGACCGAACGCGCGTCACGCGCGAACGCTGAGCACGACCACCATCACTCTCAGACCCCCATCCAACAAGGAGCACCCCATGGACGCCTACCTTATCGATCCGGCAGCCTTCGCCATTACCCCGATTGACATCAATCCGCACAATATCCTGAGCGACCTCTACACCTACATCGGCTGCAGCACAGTCGATGCCACCTCGATGGACAATGGCGACACCCTCTACGTCGACGACGAAGGGCTTCTTAAGCCCCAAGTCCACTTCATCATCGTCGATGGATACCCGCAGCCCCTGGCCGGAAAAGCCGTCCTGCTCGGATCAACGCCCAACGGCAACAGCACCAATCCCTCCATTGCACTCGGAGCCCTGACGGCGCGCCTTACCTTTATGGAACGCCTGATCGGTCCCGTCGTCAGTCTGCGCAAAGCCGCAAGGCCGTCAATCTACCGCCTTGCCAAGCTCACAGCTGTCTTGTCTCGTCTGGAAGAACACGGCACGCTGTAACGCCAGCAGCTTAGGTGCGGAGGATGCGTCTAACGACCACCGCCAGTCAGGACATCCAACCACGACACCGCGTGCACACCCTCATTGACTCCATCGATCATCGTCTTTTGACCCGCCTTCGCCGCCGGTCCTGCCCGAGGCTCCGATGCCCCCGTACCGCCCCGGCCGGAGAGGGTCCGGCGCATCGCTTCGACCGCCTCTTCGCCGGCCTCATCCATTCGACGGGATTGAGCCTCCGCAGCCTCCACGGTCATAGCTGGCGGTATCTCATGACTAACGTTCTCTTCCGAACCCTTAAAAAACAGTCGTTTAAAGATTAAACCAAACATGCCCCTCTCTTCCATAAGCGTTAGTATTGTGAACGCAGTGCGTCCAAACGCTTATGAAGCCCCACGCATATAAAACTGACAGCGATGGCAAATGAGCATCATCTGAGCCGAATAGTCAGTTTGCCATCACATCAAACGGTCCATCGCAACCGTTCAGACACGCTCCGCCACATCCCGGCCAACACGACTCGCATGAGCCCGACTGATGGCCGCGACCTTATCCACGATCGCCACCATGCAGATTGACAATCCGCCACTGGCCAGTGTCGGAAGCGGTTGCTTATTATTGAAAATATAAACTGTCGCGTCGAAGACATCCTGCACGAGCGGCGCCATCTGCGCTCGCAGCATGTCTTGCTTGCCCGTATTGAGTTCTTCCCAAGTCAGCTGAGGCATAACCACCGGAGCCTGTTTCCAGCGAAACTTGATAGATCCCGTCACATCATCAAGACGCTTCTGCACATCCACAGCCATTGTACGACGCAAAAAGCCGCCGCAATGCTCGGAAAGCCGCGTCAGCACATTGCCGACGTCTGTGAGCCTGTTGATGCGCAGCATATGCCGTTGGTACCAGTCGTGCGCGGCCGGATCCATGACGCTCATGGCATCCCGCAGCATTTCCCGGTCCGCGTGCACAAGGTCATCAAAGACAAAGGTTGACCCCAGAAACTCCGACAGCTGCTCCAGGTCAGCAAGAACCTGCTCCCCTGACGTTCCTAAGGTCCGCAGACGGGCACGCGTTTCACCAGGTATCTCGCGCCGGCTGTCAGGCGCAAACGCCAGCGCATGCCGGATATGAACGGCGTAATCGGCAAACCGCTGCGCACCCGCAGGAATGGCTGTGTCAACAAGGTGCGGTTGGCTCTCCACCCCCCATTATGAATGCCACTTCCAGCCGAACTGACGGGATCCGAACCAACACCAAGCGATGCCGGGCAATCGCGAAGAGGAAGAGGCGTGGAGGTTGGGTTGTCCAGAAGGAAGACCGCGAGAGGCGGCGCTTCCAACGGTGCAACCAACGAAAGACCCAGCCATGCTCATAAACCCGACACATGCAGCACTCGGCATGCCGGAGCTCGATGAAGCTCCTTCGCAGCCGCAACGCCTTTTCCGCGCGGCCCAGGCCCTCTTGCCCCATCTTCAACGCGGTCATCCGCTTGATGCCCGAACGCTCCGCGCTGCCATGACGGACGCCTTCGACGGCAACTCCGACGCCTCGGGCCAATGGAGCTGGAAAGATGCCTACGAGGCCGCTGAATGCGCGCACGTTCTGTTTCTCGGCAAGCACCTCGGCGCCATCCGGGCCAACGCCAAATCGCCCGCGCAACTTCTCGCCATGGCCGACAAAATTGCGGGTCTGTTTCCGACCCACACGCGCCGCAGCGAGGAAAGCCAGAGCCTTCAGCAGTTCTCGACGCCATTGCACCTTGCGCTGCTGGTGGCCGACGCGGCAGCTATCACGCCGACCGATATCGTGCTGGAACCATCGGCAGGCACCGGCCAGCTGGCGGTTCACGCCGCACAGGCGGGGGCGACGCTGCACCTGAACGAGCTTTCCGGTTCCCGCGCCGGATTGCTCGGGCAGCTGTTCCCGGCCGCCACCCTCACCCAACACAACGCCGAGCACATCCACGACCTGTTGGATGACGCGCTGGCGCCCTCGGTGGTGATCATGAACCCGCCGTTTTCGGCGTCCCCGAACATTGCGGACACCCACGCCGGTGTGGATCTCCGCCACCTTATCGCGGCCCTCAACCGGCTGGCGCCCGGCGGGAGGCTCGTCGCTATCACCAGTCACGCACTTCATCACCAGAACCCGCGCTACCAAGGGGGCTTTGCGCGCATCGCACAGGTGGCAACCCTCCGTTACTCCGCCGGCCTGTGGGGGCAGTTCTACAAAAAACATGGCACCACCATGCCAACGCGCCTCCACGTCTACGACAAAGTGTTGGAGCCTGGCTTCACGCCGATCTTTCACCCCGCCGAAACGATGACCTTGCAATCACTGTTCGCGGACGTGGCACGCCTTCCCGCCAGACAGCCCGTTGTTGCAGTCCCCTCACGCGGGTCACCTCAACGCCAGCCGGCTCCCGCAACTGCCCCCCCTCTTCGACACGCCGCGGCGAACATCCGCCGCCCTGCTCCCGAATCCATCGACGTGGCGTACCAAGCCGTCGAAGCGATCTCGCCAACGGGCACCGCGAGCGACGCGCTCTATGCCCCTTACGCACCGGAGCGCATCCAGATCACGGATGCCCAACCGCATCCGGACAGGTTGGTCCAATCCGCAGCCATGGCTTCGGTGCTGCCGCCCAAGCCGTCGTACATTCCCCAGCTCCCGCCCCGTGTCGTAACGAGCGGCAGCCTGTCCGCAGCCCAGCTCGAAACCGTCATCTACGCCGGAGAAGCCCATTCCCGCACCCTTGGCGGCTGGTGGAAGCCCTCCGAGCATTTCGACCGTATCGACGCCGCCCCCGAAGGCAGCGAAGGCGCCATACAGTATCGTCGTGGGTGGTTCCTCGGTGACGGCACCGGCGCAGGCAAAGGCCGCCAGGTGGCAGGCGTGATCCTCGACAACTGGATCAAGGGACGCCGCAAGGCCCTGTGGGTCTCCAAATCCGATAAGCTCCTGGAAGATGCCCAACGCGACTGGAGCGCCCTCGGACAGGAGAAACTCCTCGTCGTCCCCCAGTCACGCTACAAGCAGGGCAAGCCCATCACTTTGCCCGAGGGTATTCTGTTCACAACCTACGCCACCCTGCGCTCCAGCGAACGCGAGGGCAAAGTCTCCCGTCTCCAGCAGATTCTCGATTGGGTCGGACGCGACTTTGATGGCGTCATCGTCTTTGACGAGGCCCACGCCATGGGCAACGCGGGCGGCACCGCCTCTGACCGTGGCCCGAAGGGGCCATCACAACAGGGGCTGGCAGGACTCTGCCTGCAGCACGCCCTTCACGATGCCCGTGTGGTCTACGTATCCGCAACCGGCGCAACAACCGTCGAAAACCTCGCCTACGCCCAACGGCTCGGATTGTGGGGCAGCGACGACCTCCCCTTCGAAACCCGACAAGCATTCGTCACCGCCATGCAAGAAGGCGGCATAGCCTCATCCGAAGTGCTGGCGCGCGACCTCAAGGCGCTCGGGCTCTACATGGCCCGGTCACTGTCCTACGAAGGAGTGGAAGTGGACCTGCTCGAGCACCAGCTCACACCGCAGCAGGTCACCATCTACGATGCCTACGCCAACGCCTACCAGATCATCCACAACAACCTCGAGGCCGCGCTCCAGGCCACCGGCGTCACCAGCGAGGAACACGGAACACTGTCCCGACAGGCCAAATCCGCCGCCCGCTCGGCGTTCGAGTCGAACAAGCAGCGCTTCTTCGCCCACCTCATCACGGCCACGAAGATGCCGTCGCTGATCGCCGCCATAACCTCCGATCTCGCAGCCGGCCGCGCCGCCGTGGTGCAACTTGTCTCAACCTCAGAAGCCTTGATGGAGCGGCGGTTGGCGGACATACCGCCGGCCGAATGGAACGACCTCTCCTTTGACGTCACGCCCCGTGAATATGTACTGGATTATTTGCATCACAGCTTTCCGGTGCAGCTGTTTGAGACCTTCTCCGACGAGGAGGGCAACCTGCAATCGCGCCCCATGTACGTCGACGGGCAGCCCGTCATCTGCCGCGAGGCACAGGCAGCCCGCGACGCCCTGATCGAGAAGCTGGCCGCCCTTCCCCCCGTACAATCCGCCCTCGACCAGTTGGTTCACCATTTTGGCGACGACACAGTCGCCGAGGTGACAGGCCGCTCCCGGCGCATCGTGAAACGCAAACACGGCAACGGCTTTGTGCTGGCCGTCCAGAACCGGCCTCAGTCCGCCAACATCGGCGAGACCCAAGCCTTCATGGACGATGCCAAGGCCATCCTCGTCTTCTCCGACGCGGGAGGCACTGGTCGCAGCTATCACGCCGACCTGGCTGCCATGAACCAGAGACCGCGTGTGCACTACCTCCTTGAAGCGGGCTGGAAAGCCGATACCGCCATTCAAGGCCTTGGCCGCTCCCACCGAACGAACCAGAAGCAGCCGCCGCTGTTTCGTCCCGTGGCCACCGACATCCGCGGCGAAAAGCGCTTCCTGTCCACCATCGCACGACGGCTCGACAGCCTCGGCGCCATCACGCGCGGCCAGCGGCAAACCGGAGGACAAGGCATGGTCCGCCCCTCCGACAACCTCGAAAGCCCCTACGCACGCGACGCGCTCCGCCACTTCTACCAGCTGATCTACAGCGGCAAGGTCGCCGAACTGTCCCTCAAGGGGTTTGAAGCCGCAACGGGGCTCAGCTTGTGCGATGGCGACGGCACCCTCAAGGAAGACCTCCCGCCGATATCGACGTTTCTCAATCGCATGCTGGCACTGCCCATCGCCCTGCAAAACCACCTCTTCGAAACCTTCGAGGGGCTGGTTGAAGCACGCGTGGACGCCGCCATCGCTTCGGGAACCTATGAAATCGGCCTTGAAACCATCACGGCCGAAAGCCTCACGATCGCCTCACGCCGCACGGTATCAACCCATGCCGCGACCGGCACCGAAAGCGAGCTGCTCGAGATCCTCCGCAAGGACCGGAACCACCCGCTCACCCTCGACGCCATCCTGACCCGGCGGTCACGCGAGCCCAAGGCGGTTATGCTGATCAATCCCCGGTCCGCCCGGGTCGCGCTCCAAGTGCCGACGACCTCCATCACCATGGACGACGGAAGCGTCCAAACCCGTATCCGCCTGATTCGCCCAATGGACAACCACGCCTTCCCCGTCGACGCCATGGTGGACACAATGTGGGAGCCTTGCGATTCCGACGCCTTCGAACGGCACTGGACACACGAGCTCGCAACACTACCCGCGTTCACCGAAACCACTTTCCGTGTCGTAACCGGCCTGCTCCTGCCCATCTGGAAGCATCTGCCGCAGCACAATCCGAAGGTTTATCGGTTCACGACTGACGACGGCACCAGCCTTATCGGGCGCCTGGTAAGCCCCGACCATCTCCAAGCCCTCGGTGCCGACACCGTAAGCAGTCAATCGCCCGCACAGGCTTGGCGCCACGTCACATCAGGAGGCATCTTCAATCTCCACGACGGCCAACAACTCAAGAAAGCACGGGTCATGGGCCAAAACCGCATCGAGCTCACCGGGTTTGATGCCGACGCCGTCCCGCGCCTGAAGGCCATGGGTCTCTTCTCCGAGATCATCGCCTGGAAGCTCAGATTGTTTGTTCCCATCACGGAAGACGGTCCCGCCATCCTCGCGAGCCTCATGGGCGGGAATGAAAACAGGATGCAAGACGGGAGGCAGGCATGACGCTCACTACACGCGATGTCGCAGAACGCCTTTCCGTCCGTGCCGAATCCGTTTGCGCGTACTATCTCTCGAACGGTCGCAGGGAAGGCAATTACTGGCTGGTGGGTGACGTCCACAACACACCCGGACGCTCCATGTACGTCCGCCTTACCGGCCCGACTTTCGGGGCCGGAGCAGCCGGAAAATGGACTGACGCCGCCGTGGGTTCACATGGCGACCTGCTGGACCTCATCCGACTGCGCCTTGACCTGCCCAGCCTGCACGAGGCGCGCGTGGAAGCCTTGCGGTTCCTGTCCGAGCCGGAGCCGGAACGCCGCACGCCCGTGCCTCGTGAGCCGGTGCCGTCCAACAGCGTGCCGGCGGCACGGCGGCTGTTTGCGGCGTCGAAGCCGTTGGCGGGTACGCTTGCCGAGACGTACCTGCGCGCGCGTGGCATCACCTGCTCGCTCCTTCTCCCGGCGCTGCGCTTCCATCCGCGCTGCTACCACCGGCAGGCGGACGGAACCCTTGTCGAGCGTCCCGCGCTGATTGCGGCCATCACCGACCTTGCGGGCGACCTCACCGCCGTGCAGCGCACCTATCTCGCAGATGACGGCAGTGGCAAGGCGACCATCGAGGAACCGCGGCGGTCCATGGGCGATGTTCTTGGCCATGCCGTCCGGATCGGCATCGCTGCCGATGTGCTGGCGGCGGGGGAAGGCCTCGAGACCATGCTGGCGCTGCGGTCGCTTCTCCCGGAGCTGCCCATGGCCGCATCCACGTCCGCGAACCATCTCGCGGCCATCGCCCTCTCCCCCTCGTTGCGGCGCCTCTACATCGCCCATGACCACGGGCTTACCGGGCGGGCGGCGGCGGAGCACCTGATGGCCCGCGCCAGGGAGATGGGCATCGACGTGCGCCTGCTCAGCCCGGTGGGGGACGACGACTGGAACACCGACCTCCTGACCCTGCCGCTCACGGTGCTTCGGGAAGCGCTGCTCAGCCAGCTCGATGCGCTGGATGTGCCGTACCTCCGTTCCGGTGCCGGGAACGCGGGGTGCGCGGGGGAGCCCGGACGCACGACAGTATGACGCGCCCCCCCCTTGGTGGGTGGGCAAGCGGCAACCTCCAGGCCTTTCAGGCGGCGAGAAGGCCGGAACCGGGTTCGGGCGCAACGGCGTCCGGACTTTTTTCCGCCGCGCGGCAGAAGCCGCGCTTTGCATCGCGAACAAAAAAACCCGGGCTTACCGTCCTTCGCTGCGCTGCGGCCCCGCGCCCGAGTGGCACGGGGTGCTGCCCTGCACACGCTCCCGGCAAGAGCCTCGCCGGAAAGGCCCGGGTTGGTCCCGGGCTCCCGAACCCAACAAGAGGCAATCACGCATGTCGCATTTCCGCTCACGCTCCGGCTACCCCGCAACCACCGCAACCGCGCGGGTCACCGAGAACCTGGCCCTTTACGGCCATACGCCTCACATCGATGAGGCGGAGTACCGCCCCTTTCCCGAAGCGAACATCCTGAGTGCCATCGTGGAGAACCTGTTCTCCTGCGTGACCGGACATCTCGACGAAACCGCCCTTCAACCCGACGTCAACGACCTCCTCTGGTCGCTTGCCGACGTCCTTCACCGCAAGGCCGACCGGGTGCAACGGTTCTTGGACGACAACGAGGACAAGCAACGTGCCTCGCAAACCGAGCAGGATGGCTCCGAGATCCGCTCGGTCGAACTCGAGCGCCTGATCCAGGCTGGTCAGCTCCTTATCGAGAAGCGCGCCGCTTTCGAGCACATGCGCGACGAAGCCGCCCGTCACTACGAGGACTATACCGGCAGCGTCTGGCGCCCGCGCAGCGGCTCCATGGTGAACCGCAAGACCATGACCGCCGCCATGATCGACAGCCGCGACCACATCAACGCCAAGCGCCGCACCGAAACCGAGATCCTGCTGCCAGCCGGTCCGAAGATCGCCTTTGCCGGCGGACAGGATTACAATGACCATACCCGCATCTGGGATACCCTCGACGACATTCACTCCCGCCACCCCGGCATGGTGCTCATGCACGGCGGCAATGATCGCGGCGCCGAAAAGGTGGCCACTTGCTGGGCCGACAACCGCAAGGTCTCCTGCATCGTCTTCAAGCCCGACTGGAACCGCGACGCAAAGGCCGCGCCCTTCAAGCGCAATGACCGCATGCTTGATACCATGCCGATCGGACTGGTTGTGTTTCCAGGCAACGGCATCACCGATAACCTAGCCGACAAGGCCAAGCGCCTCGGCATCCCCGTCCGGGACTGCCGACGATGACGCCATCCTTGGCGGCGCTTCGCCGCCAAGGAATTATCAAACGCGCGGTGCCGTGATCGTAACCCGGCGCGAAGCCTCAGGACTCGCTTATTTCAGTTCGCCATCGCCGAAGCCACATCCCACGCGCGAACAGCTCGCAAGGGCTGTCAGCACTTCGACACTCTCCGGATCGAACGTCTCAATCACGCGCGAGTAATACCCACCGAGGCTCCTTGCCTCCAAACGTTCCTCCCGCGCTTGCCAGGCGTCATAGTCATCCACGCACCAAACGCCTCCCAAGGAGGTGCCACGCTTGTACCGGCCGTCGTTCGCATTCATTCCATCGACAATAACACCACAGGCCACCCCTCACCCCAAAGCGCCTATAAATGAATCACTCATTTCTCAACCGACGGCACTTAACCACCAGTCGCGTCTGAAATATACCGACCAACGTCGCCAGGACCTGACCGTTCCGCATCACTTTTCAGTCGCCGATCGATTTCCGCCAGCGAGATGTCAGGACTTCCGTATTGCTTCCACTCCTCCGGCAACAGTGTGCTCGGATGCGCTCCCAGCCTGTGCGCCGCCAGCATTATCTGCGCGCCACGAACGGCATCTTGAAGCTCCCGCTCAACGAGGACCTTACGCACATCCTCCAAGAGCACATCATCTCTTGTGACAACCTTATCGTCTGTAACACCTTCCCGCTTCATTCATACGAAACGGCATCAAAAATCAGCTTCGTTGCCAGTCTATAGTCATTTTCCCGTGCGCCACCATTTCGCGACAAAAGCACTGCCACTTCATCAACCAGACTCACATGTTTCACGCATAATTCTTTCCTTTGAATATAACCAACCCACCAAACGCGGGCCACCTCTTATAAATCACACCAAAAGTGAAACTGACTGGATTAAAGCCTTCCTTCAATAGTTCAGCTGCAGCATCCGAAACACCATCGCTGCAATGCCTGTTCTGGCGCAATCGAGCGAGAGGGGTGGGAAAGAGGGTGCGGTGTTAGGGTTGGAGAGAGGCTCCTTCCCAGCTCCGTCCATCCAACAAGGAACCTCCCATGGCCCGCAAACCCAAGACACCCCGCAAGCAATCCGGATCCGCTCCCGCCGCAATCGTGCTAGACCCGATCACCAGCATTCCCTTCTCATCGCTGCTCCTTTCCTCCGCGAACGTAAGAACGATCTACGACCAGGAGAGCATTGATGCGCTGGCATCCAGCATCGCATTCCGTGGGCTTTTACAAAGCCTGAGCGTTCGTTCGGAGATTGACGCAAACGGTAACCCTACTTCTCGCTTCGAAGTCCAAGCAGGCGGGCGTCGGTACAGAGCCCTGCAAGCGCTCATCAATGCCGGCAGGCTCGCACCTGACACCCCCATCCCCTGCATCGTGAAGGACAGCGGCCTCGCAGAAGACCATAGCCTCGCCGAAAACAGCGACCGCGAGAACCTCCATCCCCTCGATGAGTTCAACGCGTTCGCAACCATGAAGACCAGCGGCATGAGCGAGGACGCCATTGCCGCCGCCTATCGCGTAACCCCGGCATTCGTTCGTCAACGTTTGCGCCTTGCAGCAGCCAGCCCCACCATCAAGCAGGCGTTCGCAGTCGGCAAGTTGGAGCTTGAGGAGTTGGTCGCCTTCTGCGTCACGGAAGACCACGCGCGCCAGGACGCGATCTTCGAGCGGATCATCAACGGCGAGATCCAGGCACACGCCCACATCATTCGACAGCTCCTGACGGAGAACACGGTCCGATCCAACGATGCCCGTGTGAAATTTGTGGGCATAGAAGCCTATGAAGCGGCAGGTGGCGCGGTCCTGCGCGATCTGTTCACCGACGATCGGGCTTACCTCCAAAACCCGGATCTGCTCAACAAGCTGGTAAGCGAGAAGCTCGAGGCCGCCAAGAACCACGCGTTGCAAAGCGGCTGGAAATGGGTCGAAGCCGGCCTCTCATTCGACTACGGCACCAAGCAGAAGCTGGACCGGCTCATTCCGCTGGACATCGACCACACCAAAGAAGAGCGGGATCGCCTAACAGTCCTGGAAGTCGAACGCGACCGCCTCTACGAGCTCGACGACCTCACGGAGGACGCATCCCACCACCTCCAAGAGGTCGAAGACGAGATCGAAGCCATCGAGAACAAGCCTGTCGTCTATGCTGACGAGGACAAGGCCATCGCCGGCGTCTTCATCTCCCTTGATTACAGTGGTGAACTGGTCATCGACCAGGGGTATGTCCGACCGGAGGACAAGATTGTCCGCGAAGGGGCTGCGGCAGGTGAAGCCAAAGTCGACGAAATGGGCCCTCGGCAGCCAACCGACGGTCTCGACGAGGGGGACACAGAAGCTCCCGGTAAACCTTTGCCGGAAAGCCTCCAGCAGGACCTGACCTCCTTCCGCACCGTTGCGATCCGTGAAGCCCTTGGCAACAACTTCGAAGCCGCCTTTATCGCTGTGCTGCACGCTCTGGCATCACAGCACTTCTACCACGGCATGCCAGCGAACTGTCTCCAGATCACCTCACAGCGCAACTTCCCGGCATCCGCCCCCGGCCTCGATACATGGGGTACGACCCTCGCTATCGACAAACGCAACGAGGCCATGAGGAAGGTTCTACCCCAACGCCACGAAGATCTCTGGAACGCCCTGTGGGCGCTCGATGACGATGCCCGCAAAACGCTGTTCGCCCACTGCACGGCCTCCACGGTCAACGCCGTCAAGGCCCGTCACAACGACCGTGGCGATGTCCTGCCGCATGCCGACCAACTTGTGGCAGCCCTTGGCATGACAATGTCTGCGTCGGACTGGATCACCACTGCCGACAACTACTTCAACCGGGTGACTAAGGCGCACATTCTGGAAGCCGTCACGGAGGCCAAGGACGAAACAACCGCAAACCTCCTCCTGCATCTGAAGAAGGATGCGATGGCCGCAGAAGCCGAGCGCCTAGTCGCCGGTACCAATTGGGTGCCCCAGCTTCTGCGCTCGCCGATCGACGGCAACTCCGATGCAGGACCCGAGTCCCTGCCCGATTTTCTAACCATCGAGGAGGAACAACCCACTGCCACCTGACACATTGAGACCGGTAAGGCCGCCCTTGCAAGAGGTGCGGCCTTTCTCATTGCAACGCCGCAGCGCCACTATCATCACCCCGGTGCCCATCCTGTGGGAAACGCCACTACACGCGGGAATTGCACTTGCCCACCCTCCTTCTCCCCACTCACCTATGCTCCATAGATTCCTATCGATTCAGATCATCACATTCAGCTGAGGTTGCCATGGCAAGCTGGTACGATATGGGCAAGAAGGTCAGGCAACAGTTCGCCAATGCTGGACGCCTCGACTCCCATCAAAACAGAAAAGCAGCCCAGGCCGCCTACCAACGCCAGCTCTCAGACTTCAACACCTACATTGCCCGGCGCGGAGATGATGTTGACCGCGCATTAAGCCGACGCATCTCCGCCGGCGAAATCGGAATGCCCTACCTGCTTATCGACACGATTACCGCTGCCGCCGTCACAGGGCATCAGAAGGGCCAAGCCCCGAACCTCCACGCCGCCATTGAGGAGGCCAAGGACAGCCTCTGGTTCCAATGCCGGCATCTTGGTGGAGATGCTGTCCTGCACGCCGATCTACGCATCGAGCAAGGCGTCGCCGCTTATGTAAACCATGGCGCGGCCGTATGGAATTTTGCCTCCAACATCATAAGCTCCGTTTCCAAAACCAACCTGGGAATCATGAATACCGTCGACCGGCAGGCGACCCTGACCGTCTTCGCACTCGGAACGGCCGTCAGACTCTTACCGCAGGACACCAAGCTCGCGCCGCGCCTATATGAGCAGTTCAACAAGCAGTGGCTGAACTGGACCCTGCCCCCCGGGGTCGAACAACCCATTCCCCCGCAATCCCACGAGCAAGAACCAGCCCTTGCTCAATCATCAGAAAGCAACAATCAAAAGAGCCCTCGGACACGCCTTGTCGAGCAGGGATAAATAGTCAATGCTCGATACTTATCCCCAGCGCCGCTTCCGAAAAAGATAGATAATCAAGCCGAACAAGCTCGCGCCAAGCAGAACACTTGCCAACTGAGTTACCGGCCATACGTTCCTGTAGAACTCGGGACGCTCTACCCATCGATTAGACGTCGCCATGAAGATAAACTGCCCGGCAAATGCCACGAACGTCCACGCAATCACGACGTAGCATACGACACGCACAACCTTGTGCCCGCTTCGACGTCCCATCGCCGACAACAACATCCCGACGAGAAGCACGAGTTGAAGAACAATTCCAAAAACACTCCCCGCAAGTCCAAACGCCATCATTTCCGGGAACAACCAGTATAATTCTTCACCCGGCTGTGGCGCGGTTTGCGGATTGTAGCGTCCGGCCACACGCACCACCTCCGCCAAGATGAACACCGTCGTCACCATCGAGAACACAGCAAACAAGCCCGCGAAAATAATTCCGCCAACCGGGCGGCTGTCTGTTGAAACATATTGAATCGTCATAAAGTCGCCCCCAGTATCAGTCCGTCCACAAACTACGGCTTAATGTCCGCAACGGTGTACCCTTTGTTATGCACAGTGAGCCAGCCGTTTGCCTTATACAAGCCGCCGAACTCTTCCTGCACCCTGGATAGAAGGGCCCATTCCGGCTGCTCCGTATACTCCCACTCAAAAGCTACCCCGATGGTCATCACACCTTTGCTGTTCGGAGAAGGTGACGTCTGACTTTCCAATCGCGTCACTGCGGGGATTCCCACGCAAAATCCCTTTCCAGGCCTCCAATACTCCCGCTTTTTGGGTATCAGATGGTAGGTTTCCACCTCCATCCCCCGCCCGGCACGCCGCGTATCCTTTCGGGATTGTTCCGAAAACGCGTGTCCATCCACCAGGATCTCCAACCACTGCATCACGTTGCTTCTCTTTGCGAGAAGCTGCCCCGTAAAGCCCTCCACATTTTCCCGCACCAGCAAAAGATGCTCATCCTGTCCCGCCTCATACCGACCTACGTTCGAGAACTGCTCGGCGCCCCAACAAACCATTCGTCTTGCACGCAATCCCTCATTCAACGCATCAATGATCCGTTGTTCCTCGGCATCAGGCCCTGAAGCCGACAGCGTCAGTCCGCCGAGAAATCCCGCCCCACACAACACGCCGCAAAATGCGGCGACCATTTTGATGGACAGCATAACAACCGCCTTTTTCTAGGGTGCCATCGGTCATTGAACGTGATGCGAACCGCTCTGAAGCGTTTCGCCGTGCATCCAGCCCCTTTTGCCGTCTCGAAGCGTCACAAATGCCCAATCGCCGTCCATGCGCTCAACCGACACCAACGTGCCCGCTTCCATCTTCCCGACAATCACCCCATCCAATCCGGCACCGCCGCGCAAGTTGATGCTTCTCGTCAGCATCCGACTCCCTGAAAGAGCGGCTCCTGCGGAAGCCGTCCGCGCCCCGTCCTTCGGGTCGTGATACACAGGAGGCTGGCCTCTCCCTACATTGCGCCTGCGAATGATCTGCGACGCGCGCTCTTCGAGATCCTGCACCATCTGTGCGTACCGGAGCTGCCCATAGTCCAAAGCGCGTTCCTTCAGCGTCTTTACGGCCGTATGACAATCTCCGGCGCTATAATGCCGATACGTTCCGGCCGTACGAATATCACCGCCCAGTTGCAGGAGCCCCGTAAGGAAGCTTTTCGCCCGTTCTGTATCCGCATCAAGCGGATTGGGCACAAACCGCACCAGAGGGTTGATCACATTGGGTCCTATGGGACAGGTGCTGCGCGGATCACCGCCCTTGAACTCAAGGATCGCACCCCGATCGACCAGGAACTTCAGGAGCTCTACGTCATAGGTCGCAGCCGCCCGAAACACCGGGTAAATAACTCCACCCCCATCAGCCCAGTAGCGCTCATTGACGTTCGCGCCCTTATCCAGCAGCTGCCCTAATACGCGAAGCATCTCAAAACGGCGCGTAGGATGCCGCTGATACCGGACATACGCGGCAAGGCACTCCGGAAACGGCTGCCGCGATCCCATATGGGGTTTTGCATTCGGCCAAGCCGTTGTCTTAACGCCGGATGCGATGGCTGCTTCGATCGTCCGAATGGCCCGCGACCACACGTCCTGCTCGGCAAATTCACCATTGGCATGGTCCCTGTGCGCAAGAAACCCGCACATCGTGGAGAACAGTGTCCGCTGCTCCCGCCATAACGGTGCATCCAGGCTCTGACCCAACTCCCCGACCAGATAGTCGTAGCTTTTCGGCGGGAGGAACAAGAGCCCAATAGGAGCCCTCGGAACCCACGTTATAACAGGTTGGCCGCCGACATTATGCGGATCGATGTTAGCAAGCTTTGCCAACCCCCGTGCCTTATCAACATCACCAGCGCGTATGGCCTCGATGTACTGGTACTCAACCGGTTTTCCGCGCGGCAGCTGCGCAGCGGCCTGGCTCGCGAAGCAAAAAGAAGAGATTAACGCGACAACCCATCGCATACCTTCACCCTCCCCATATCCACCCCAAACAACGGTCTGCGCCGCCGCAAAGCTCTTCCAGTCCCCTGGAACCTCTACGGTCGCCGCGGCGTTCGGGTTTTCAAACACGCAACAGAATTGCTAATTCTGTTGACTCCTCAGGATTCACTGGGGTTAGGCTTGAGTTTCAAAGGGGATCTGGGCTATAGTTCCATTCTGCCTTGCTGTGATTGCTGACGAACTCCAATGGGTTAGGGTGCAAGCAACAGAATTAGCAATTCTGTTGCGTCTTGAGGCCGGACAACAAGGCCCAAGGAGCACCCAATGTCTCGTAACAATCACCAGAATCACTCGCTCTACACCCCGCAGGGCCAGCGCAAATACATCAGCCAAGACGAGCGTCAGCGGTTTCTAGCTGCCGCCAGGCAACTGGTCCGGCAAGAGCTCATGACCTTCTGCACGATACTGGCCTACACCGGGTGCAGGATTTCCGAAGCACTCGAGCTCACATCCGCTTCCGTCCAACCAACGAACGCCGTCGTCGCTATACGGTGCCTGAAGAAGCGCGGCGGAAGGACTATCATTCGTGAGGTCCCCCTCCCACAGTACGTGATCACGTCCTTGACAGACGTTCACAAGCTCCATTCGGCCGATTGCCCACCCAGACTGTGGCATTACTCGCGAAGCGGCGCCTGGCGGCTCGTGAAACGCGTTATGAAGTCGGCCGGCATCCGCCCAGGACCTCACGCCACTCCTAAGGGCCTGCGACACGGCTTCGGCATCCACGCCATCTGCTCTGGCGTTCCCCTCACCCTCATTCAAAAGTGGCTAGGACACTCCAAGCTCTCCACGACAACGATCTACCTTCAAGCCGTCGGGACCGAGGAACGACTGTTTGCATCACGCATGTGGAAGCCACCAACCAACGACGTCATTTCCACAGGAACATAGCCCTACAATGCAACTAACATCACACAATCATTCGAGGCAAGCTACTGCTTCCAAGCGGCATTGTTTATTATCTGAAACTTATTTCAGCGCAAATCGCAGTCAGCGCCACTATGAATAACACTTACGGGGCCACTTTATCTGTTCCCCAAGTGGGAGCAGTGTTCTCATTTGGGGCGGATCAATGAAAATGCGCCCCCCCCACCCCTGGCTTATGATGGCGCCGATTAACACCTGCATTACTCGCAGTAGGAATTATCGAAAAAAGCAAATAGATGCTTGTGGTAACGAATGCAATGAGCATGATTGCATCATTTATGATCTTGACAATTCACAAACAGCGGGAGCGGCGAAAACGCCGGCTTTCAATTTCAAAGCATCACTTAATCAAGACATCCCTTCCGTCCCTACCGCGCGGCCCGCGAGGTGCACCTAAGCCGGGCGGGCCACCCCGCAAGGCGTGAAGCCTCGCGCTGGCGCGCGCCTTTCAGGTGCGGGGCCCCGGCGCACTCCGGCTTCCGTTCGGCGCACGAGCCGCGCGTTGGGCGTGGCTTGAACGCAAAAGGAAGCAAGATGAAACGCAAGCCAGCACTGGACATCTATCAACACGTGACCGACGCAATCGTGGCTGCGGTCGAAGCCGATCCCGGCGCGTTCCGCATGCCATGGCATCGTACCGGTATGTCGGCCGGACTGCCCCGCAATGCGGCAACCAAGAAGCCCTACAACGGGATCAACACCGTGTTTCTGTGGGCGATCGCAGAGACGAGGCATTACCCGACAACGCTTTTTGCCAGCTACAAGCAGTGGGCAGACATCGGCGCTCAGGTCAAAGAGGGCTCTAAAGGCATACCCGTCATATTCTACAAGGAGTTCAGCGTCGATCCTGACCCTGATGACGCCGACGACAACGGTCGCCGGAGAACCTTGCGGCACAGCTATGTGTTCAATGCGAGTCAAGTGGATGGATACGAACCTCCAATCCTCGCTGCCATGCCACCCCTGGAACGACACCCCGACATGCTCCGCCTTATCGCCAACAGCGGCGTTGATATCCGCATCGGAGGTGACAGCGCCTACTACTCTCCCCAGCTGGATTACGTACAGCTTCCTGATGAAGATCGATTCCGACAGGCCACGGCCTTCGACCGCATCTATCATTTTGAGTCTACCGCCGCGCATGAGCTTGTCCATGCCAGCGGACACTCATCACGCCTCAATAGAAATTTAACTGGGAGATTTGGCGAATCCTCCTACGCAGCCGAGGAGATCATTGCCGATTTGGGCGCCTGCATGATCTGCGCGCGATTAGGTCTCGCAGCCGAGCCGCGGTCAGACCACGCTCAATATATAGCTCACTGGCTCTCGATTCTTAAATCGGACAGCAGGGCCATCTTTACCGCGGCGGCAAAAGCAAGCGAAGCGGCACAGTACCTTACACGTTTTCTGGACGAGGAGGCCGGTCATGCCGACTAAGCCCTCCACGTCATTCCTGACCTTCTGCTGGCGCGGAGTAGCCAGCCGCGTCGCCGTCACCCGCAACCATAGAATTGAGGGCTGGACCCTCATCGTTGTCAGTGTGATAGTCCTCAAGGGAGCCTCCCTCCCGTTCGCACTTCACGGCGCCAAAAGCTTTGGCATCGAAGAAGAAGAGATCGCTTCCAGCGGTGGGTGTCCGTCGTCAGGGTTTTCGGGACAGTTGAGCGTTTGAGCTAAGAGAGTGTTCGGCTCATCTGGTTGAAGCTCATGCTGCTGCGTTGAAGTGTTG
>Ga0182736_1001405_pt1 | contig 23883 bp, 27 predicted proteins | sample eDN5th30CKraftBY_FD_128882 | JGI IMG/M metagenome (GOLD analysis project Ga0182736, IMG submission 128882) | Enriched backyard soil microbial communities from Emeryville, California, USA - eDNA 5th pass 30_C Kraft BY (version 2) (version 2) | ecosystem: Environmental > Terrestrial > Soil >... | reverse complement strand
GCGGGCGCTCGTGCGGGAAGCACAGGCAAGAGGCCTGTCCCTCGCGGTTCCCGCCGGGGTCACTGAGGTTCCCGGCGAGGGACTCGACGGAACGATCGATGGCCAGCATGTCGTCGTGGGCGGCCTCCGCTACGTCACCAATACGGTTCCTAGTCTCAGGGGCAGCCTGGACGGTAGCATGTACCCGGCCGGCTCCGTGGTCGTCGCGGTGGCGGTCGACGGCCGGCTTGGCGGACTCTTGGTCCTGGCAGACCCCCTGCGCACGGAAGCAGCCCAGGTGATCGAGAGGCTTCGCCGATTGGGAATGGAACGGATCGTCCTTGCCTCCGGGGACCGCCATGACGTTGCGGACGCCGTCACGGTCGGGCTGCATCTCGATGGCGTTCATGCCGATCTCACGCCGGACAGGAAGATCGATATTGTGCAGGCCGAGAAGCGATACGGGCCCGTGATGATGATCGGCGATGGCGTCAATGACGCTCCGGCCCTGGCAGCGGCCGACCTGGGTGTCGCCATGGGGGCCAAAGGTGCCGCAGCGAGCGCCGAGGCCGCGGACGTCGTTCTTCTCGTCGACCGTCTCGACAAGATTCCGATCGCGATCCAGGCAGCGCGCCGGTCCCGCCGCATCGCGCTCCAGAGCGTCTACGCCGGCATTGGCCTCTCCGTCGTCGGAATGCTCGTCGCCGCCTTCGGGTATCTGACGCCCGTACAAGGGGCTCTCATCCAGGAAGCCATCGACGTGGCCGTGATCCTCAATGCCCTACGGGCCTTGTGGGGAGCGGAGCCGTCCTGATCGCGATCAACGGCGCTCTTGCAGGAGCTCGATCTAAAGCTCCTGGATCTCGGCCAGCCGCTCCCATTGCCGCGTGATCAGGTGATCGATCTTCTCATGCAGGTGACGGATCTCGAGCTCCACCTTCAGGTCGACCCGGAAATCGTTGAGGGATCGCAGCCGGGCGGCTCGACCCCGGTGTACGAAGATGCGATCCTTCCGCCCGATGGACCAAGACCAGGAGTTTCCGTTGTCGCTTCGTCTTCACTTCCATGGTGCCGCCCGAACCGTCACGGGCTCCTGCTTCATGCTCGAGACGGACGCCGTCCGTGTCCTGGTCGATTGCGGCATGTTCCAGGGATCGAAGGAGGAGCGGGAACTCAACTACCAGCACTTTCCCTTCCGTGCCGCAGGCATCGATGCCCTCTGCCTCACCCATGCGCATATCGACCACAGCGGCCTCGTGCCGAAATTGGTGAAGGCCGGCTTCGATGGGCCGATCTACGCGACGGCGGGAACAGCCGACCTCGCCTCCATCATGCTTCCGGATTCCGGCTACATCCAGGAGATGGAGGTCAACCAGCTCAACCGCCGCAACAGCCGCCGGGGGCGGGAGACCGTGTCTCCGATCTATACGGAGGAGGACGCGCTCAAGTGCCTCAAGCAGTTCCGGCCGGTGGCCTACGGCCAGTGGCAGGAGGTCGCTCCGGGCTTTCGCGCTCGCTATTGGAATGCGGGTCACCTTCTGGGCTCGGCTTCCATCGAGATGGAGGTGACACACGGCGGTGACGAAAAGCCGGTACGCCTTCTGTTTTCAGGCGACATCGGGCCCGACCACAAGCTCCTCCAGCCCGATCCCGACGGCCCGCGCGACCTCGACTACGTTTTGCTGGAATCCACCTATGGCGATACGGACCGGGCAGGCACCACCATCGAGCGTCGCCGCCGGATGCTGCGGGACGAGGTGAAGGCGGCAATGCATCCGAGCGGGGTGCTGCTCATTCCATCGTTCGCGGTCGAGAGGACGCAGGAGCTTCTCGTCGACCTGATGGAATTGAGGGAAGCGGGCGAGCTGCCCGACATCCCGATCTTCATCGACTCGCCCCTGGCCTCGAAGGCCAGCGCCATCTTCAAGCGACATGCCGGGGAGCTCAGAAGCGGTTCCGACCTCGTCCAGGCGCTCGAATCCCGATGGGTCCGCTTCACGGAAAGCGTCGAGCAGAGCAAGGCTATCGATCGCATCCACAGCTTCCACATCGTGATCGCGGCCAGTGGCATGTGCGAGGCAGGCCGGATCCGGCATCATCTGAAGGCGTGGCTCTGGCGGGACGAGGCCACCGTTCTCTTCGTCGGCTTCCAGGCGCAGGGCACACTGGGGAGGATCTTGCAGGAGGGAGCCTCGAAGGTCCGAATCCAGGGTGAGGAGGTGAAGGTCCGGGCCCGCATGCGCACGCTCGATCTCTACTCAGGCCATGCGGATGGGCCGGAGCTGAAGGCCTGGCTCTCCGACCGCCTTCCGATCCGGCGCGGGGTCTTCCTCGTCCATGGCGAGGATGCGCCCCTCAAGGCGCTGCAATCGTCCCTGTCCGATCTCGAGCGCGTGCCGGGGGCGATCATTCCGGAGATTGGCGAGGTCTATGACCTGACGGGGGACCGCGCGGTCCGGATCGAGCATCATGCGGAACGCCTGCCGTCTGCGGGGGCCGGGCGCCGTGACTGGCACAATGACTATGCGGAACTGCTTCTGGAGATCGGCGACGCCGTCGAGGCGGCCGCCGGCGGCAAGGCGAAAGGGGTCATCATCCGGCGCATCAGGGATGCCCTAAGGGACCAAGCCCGCGAATAGCCCTACCATGACAGGCGTTAGGGAATCAGGACCGCCGCCCCCTGGAGCCGTCCCGACCGCAGGTCGTCCAGGGCCTCGTTGGCGGCCTCCAGCGGGTAGCGCACCGTCTGTGTCCTGATCCGCGCCTTGGGCACGATCGCCAAGAAATCCAGGGCATCCTGACGGGTCAGGTTGGCGACGGACACGAGCTGCCGCTCCTCCCAGAGCAGCCGATAGGGAAAGCTTGGGATGTCGCTCATGTGGATGCCGCCGCAGATGACGCGGCCGCCCTTCCGCACGGCACGCAGGGCCAGCGGCACGAGGTCGCCCACGGGCGCGAAGATGATGGCTGCATCGAGCGTCTCGGGAGGGACCTCGTCCGAGCCCCCGGCCCAGGCAGCGCCGAGGGAGCGGGCGAAATCCTGGGCGGCGACATCGCCCGGGCGCGTGAAGGCAAGGACCCGGCGTCCCTGCCAGGTGCAGACCTGGGTGACGATGTGGGCGGCCGCACCGAAGCCGTAGATGCCGATCCGCTCGCCGGGCCCCGCGGCCACCAGCGAACGCCAGCCGATCAACCCGGCGCACAGGAGCGGGGCCAGGGCGATGGGATCGTCATGCTCCGGCAGGCCGAACGCGTAAGCCGCGTCGGCGATGACCTGGGAGGCGAAACCGCCGTCGCGGGTGTAGCCGGTGAACAGCGGCTCGTCGCACAGATTCTCATGCCCTGAGACGCAGTAGGGGCAATGTCCGCACGTGTGGCCGAGCCACGGAACGCCGACGCGCTCGCCCAGGCGGCGGTCGCTGACTCCGGAACCGAGCGCGACAACCCGTCCCACGATCTCATGCCCCGGGATGACGGGAAGCTTAGGATGCGGCAGATCTCCGTCGACCACGTGCAGGTCCGTCCGGCACACGGCACAGGCCTCCACGGCCACGCGGATCTCGCCCGGGCCGGGGGACGGCGTCGGTCGCTCGTCCATGACGAGAGGGGTGCGCACCTTGTGGAGGACCATGGCCTTCATGGCGTCGCCTCAGCGAAATGCAGCTTCCATCCGTTCCCTGAGCGCCTCGATCTCTCGGACATATGGCGCGCGCTGCCTGCAATGGCTCTGCCAGAGATCGGCGATCAGTTGGTCCTTGCGGGCATCGTCCATCCGCCTGCTCTCGATCACCAACAGGTTGCTCCCATGGGCCACATCGATGTCGGCGAGGATCGCGAGCAGCGATTGCAGCCGCGGGAGGATCGTCGGGTCATAGACGCGATGCTCCTTCCGCTCCCCTGGAACATGCGAACGCTCATCAGCCATGGAGCCCTCCGCCGTCGGTCGGGTTCGTGAAAGGCTCGCCCGTGTCCCATCATACGCGAAAACCGGGCAGGCTTCGGCTGGAATCTTGCGGAAGCCCATGGTCGGAACGGGGAAGCATTCTCGACAAACCTCGACTAAGAATGCGGGCTTCTCCCAAAGCGGCATTGATCCAGATCAAGGCGATCGGGCCGAACCGAAGCCATCGTAGGCCGACAAGATCCGTCCCATGTGAGGACATGGCCATGGACGCAAGCCTTCGCGACGAGATCCTGTCCATTCTCGATCGTGCGAACGACATGACGCTCGCGGCGATCCGTCAGGATGGATACCCGCAGGCCACGACGGTCAGCTTCGCCAACGACGGGTTGGATATCTATTTCGGATGTTCGGAGGATTCCCAGAAGGCCCGGAACATCAGTCGCAACGGCAAGGTATCCCTGACGATCAACCTTCCCTACGCGAACTGGGGAGAGATCCGCGGAATCTCGGCAGGGGGCCGTGCAACCCATCTTGAGGATCCGCAGGAGATCGAGCGAGCCGGACGGCTCCTGCTCCGGAAATATCCGCAAGGGATTGCGGAGTACGCCTCGGGGCCGCACGTGGGCGTCGCGTTCTTCAAGATCGTCCCGAATGTGATCTCCGTTCTCGATTACCGAAAGGGGTTCGGCCACAGGGTTCTCGTTGGAGATGCATCGGCCCCTGTGCCCCTTTGAACAGGTGATCCGATGAGGCGCATACTGGCTGCATGCCATGATCGGGTGGTCGGCTCGCAGCCGTGTTGCGCGTAGGCCGGGAGTCCGCAGTGGCGAGACGGACGGGCCAAGCCGATCGACAACATCTGGCCAAGAGATGCGGAATGAGGGCATCGTCGTGACCCGACGTGAGAGCCGGGCGATCCAGTACCGCATCGCCGATCCACGCATCGGGCGGCTCGTCGTCATTCCCTGCGAGCTGCATTGCAAGCAGGCTAAGGTCGGCAAGTCGACGTGATCGGAGTTAGTCATGGAACACTTCACTCCCATATCCGCCCTCATCGGCGGTCTTCTGATCGGCGCGTCCGCAGCCTTGCTGCTGGTGTTGAACGGGCGCATCGCCGGCATCAGCGGCATTCTCGGCGGCTTGGTCCCGCCCGAACGTGGCCAGGCCAGATGGCGCCTCGCCTTCCTGGCCGGGATGTTCATCGCGCCTCTGGTTTACGTGGGGTTCGGAGGAATCCTGCCCACCGTCGTCGTCGATGCCCCGCTGCCCATGCTGGTCGTGGCAGGGTTGATCGTCGGCTTCGGCACGCGTCTGGGGTCGGGCTGCACCAGTGGCCACGGCGTCTGCGGCATCGGCCGTGGCTCGCCGCGCTCGCTGGTCGCCACAGCCGTGTTCCTGACCGTGGCCGTCGCCACGGTCTTCGTCACCCGTCACGTCATCGGGATGTAGGTCATGCCCCAGATCCTTTCCGCCTTTGGATCCGGACTGCTGTTCGGCCACGGGCTGATCGTTTCGCAGATGGTCAACCCGGCCAAGGTGCTCGGCTTCCTCGACGTCTTCGGCCACTGGGATCCAAGCCTGGCCCTCGTCATGGGCGGCGCCGTGGCAGTGTCGGCGCTGGGCACCCTGATTGCCAGACGGCGCGGCGTTCCCGTGCTGGCCTCCCGACTTGAGATCCCGTCCCGTCGTGACCTCGACCCTCGCCTGATCGGCGGGGCTGCCCTGTTCGGCCTGGGCTGGGGACTTATCGGCCTGTGCCCCGGTCCGGCGCTGGTTGGCCTGACGTTCGGTCCGACCGGGGTCTTCGTCTTCGTGGCTGCGATGATCCTCGGTATGGCGATCTTCCGCCTCGTGCCTGCGGACTGGCCCCAGGTCACCTTCCGGCGCGAGGCTTCCAGGGTCGACGGATGAGGTCTGGCACGTCATCGCCGATGATTTTCAATCCGGCGCGCCCGTCATTCGCAAGTATGCGATCAGGTCGGCGCGCTCGTCCGATGCCTCGACCCCGGGGAAAGCCATGCTGGTCTTCGGGATCACCTTGTAAGGAGCGGCCAAGTAGCGGTCCAAAAGCTCCTTGCTCCAGCGTTCCTCCTGCTGGGCGAAGGCGCGCAGGGCAGGGGAGTAGGTAAACCCTTCCTGCGACGCGATCCTGCGGCCGACGATTCCCTGCAGGTTCGGTCCTTGCAGGTTCGTCTCGCCCGGCTGCACCGAGTGGCACGAATAGCAGTACTGGAACACCTTCTCGCCCCGCGCCGGGTCGCCGTCAGCGTGTGCATCCATGACCGTGATGCCCGGCAGAAGGGCAACCCCTGCAACGAGATGCCGGATCACTGCGACTGCCGGGCCGTGCGGATCACCATCAGCCGGTCCGCGCCCGATTCCGGAAGCCAGACCTCGCCGGGCCTGCCGAGGATCTGGCGCACGTTCGCATCCGCTTGCGACATCGGATAGCTCGTGAACCGTTCGGTGGCCGGATCGAAGGACACGATGGCGTCGGCGCCCCAGTCCGACACCCAGACGATGTCGTTGTCGTCGACATAGACGGCATAGGCCTGCGGCTTGTCACCCGGCAGCTTCCATTCGCGCCAGGCCCTCGTCTTCGGATCGTACAGTCCCAATTGGCCGGCACTCCATTCCGAGACCCAGATCCGGCCCTTCGAGTCCGACCAGACGCGGCGGGCGCCCTGGCCCTTCGTCGGCGGCTCGATGACCGTCGCCTCGCCCGTCACCTTGTCGATGCGGGCGATGTGGTTGCCGGCGAGCGAGGCGTAATAGACGTCGCCCTCCGGGGTGGCGGTGATGCCATAGGGGCCGCGTCCGCGCGGCGCCTTCCAGACCTTCATGTCGCCAGACTTCGGATCGAGCCTTCCATAGTAGCCGTTCTGCCCCGTGAACCAGTGCATGCCGTCCTTGTCGAACACCGCAGTGTTCAGGTTGGTGTAGCCCGTATCCTCAGGGAGCTTCCAGACCTGCACCTTCTCGGTCTGGGGATCGACGCGGACAATGGCGTTCTGTCCGCCGTCAGTGAGCCAAGCCGCGCCATCGGGCCCTTGGACCACGCCGTGCGGTGCCGATTTCGGCCCGAGCTTGATCTCCCGGCTCTGGCCCGTGCTCGGATCGAGGATGCCGAGGGCGCCGTTGCGCTGAGCCGAGTACCAGACCTTACCGTCCGGAGCAGGCGCCACGTCGTGGGGGTAGGCACCTTCGGGCAACGGAAAGACCTGCTGCGATTGCTGGGCATGTCCTGATCCGGTGAATGCCAGAAAGACCAAGAAGGCGCAGGCACTGCGGGAAGCCGACAACATGGCGGAATCCTCCTGATCTGCCGGAGATCATGCCCCGGATTTAGGGCACCATTTCACGGGGATGGGATCGAATTAGGACGCGCGGTGCTGGCCGGGATCGCCTCACCCAACAAGAGTTCGTGAGCCCGTGATCGGCGGGCCCGTTTCGATGGAATTCCTGATCATGTCCTCGCCCCCCAGAGGTACGGCCACTGGATTGTGCTCGCACGTCGATCCGGACACCAAAAACGCCTGTGCTTATTCCCGACATGGAGCCGGCCAGCGGCAGGCGTTCAGTCCGGCGGATGCTCACAGCCGCACTGTCCTTAACCGGATCGCATTGCCGATCACGCTCACCGACGACAGCGCCATGGCTGCGGCGGCGATGATCGGCGACAGCAGGATGCCGAAGAACGGGTACAGCACCCCCGCCGCGACGGGTACGCCGAGCGCATTGTAGACGAAGGCGAAGAACAGGTTTTGGCGGATGTTGCGCATCGTAGCATGCGACAGCCGCCGCGCCCGCACGATCCCTGTCAGGTCGCCCTTGAGTAGGGTCACGCCCGCGCTCTCCATCGCCACGTCGGTGCCAGTGCCCATCGCGATGCCGACATCCGCCGCGGCGAGCGCAGGCGCGTCATTCACGCCGTCGCCCGCCATGGCGACGATCCGGCCCTCGCGCTTGAACCTCTCGACCACGGCACTCTTCTGTTCCGGCAGCACTTCCGCCTCGACCTCGTCGATCCCGAGCCGCTTGGCGACAGCACGTGCCGTCGTCCAATTGTCGCCGGTCAGCATCACGACGTGGATGCCTTCCTCCTTCAGCCCGGCCAGTGCCTCCTGTGTCGTGGCCTTCACCGGGTCTGCAATGGCGATGGCGCCCGCCACCCTTCCATCGATGCCGGCGAAGATCGCGGTGGCGCCGTCCTCCCGCAGCCTGTCGGCCTGCTCGGCGAGGGGGCTGACGTCGATGTCGTGTTCCGCCAGGAACTTGGCGCTGCCGAGCACGATGCGCCGGCCCTCGACCATACCGAGCGCACCTTTGCCGGTGGGCGAGTCGAAGTCGGCAACCGGCACGGTTGCGATGCCCTGCTTTTCCGCCGCCTCGACGATGGCGATGGCGAGCGGATGCTCGCTCGGCCGCTCGGCGCTGGCCGACAGGCGCAGCACCTCGGCCTTCCTGAAGCCTTGCGCAGGAACGATGGCGGTCACGGCGGGCCTGCCCTCGGTCAGGGTTCCCGTCTTGTCGACCACCAACGTGTCGACCTTCTCCATCTGCTCCAGTGCCTCGGCGTTCTTGATCAGCACACCCGCCTGGGCACCGTGCCCGACGCCGACCATGATCGACATCGGGGTGGCTAGTCCCAGCGCGCAGGGGCAGGCGATGATCAGCACCGCGACGGCCGCCACCAGGCCATAGGAGAGCCGCGGTTCGGGTCCCCAGATCGCCCAAGCCGTGAAGGCGAGCACCGCGACGCCGATGACCGCGGGCACGAAGTAGCCCGCGACCTGGTCGGCGAGGCGCTGGATCGGGGCGCGGCTGCGCTGGGCCTCGGCCACGAGCTGCACGATCTGGGACAGCATCGTGTCGCGCCCGACCTTCTGGGCCTCGATGACGAGGCCGCCGGACTGGTTCATGGTGCCGCCGATGGCCTTGGCGCCCACCTCCTTGGTGACCGGCATCGACTCGCCGGTGACCATCGACTCATCGACCGCGCTGCGTCCCTCGACGACCACGCCGTCGACCGGGACCTTTTCGCCCGGGCGGACCCGCAGACGGTTGCCCGCCTGCACCGTGTCGAGCTGGACCTCCTGCTCCGTGCCGTCGGACAGAATCTTGCGGGCCGTCTTCGGGGCGAGGTCGAGCAGCGCCCGGATGGCCCCGCTCGTCGTTTCGCGGGCGCGCAACTCCAGGACCTGGCCGAGCAGGACGAGGACCGTGATCACCGCCGCAGCCTCGAAGTAGACGGCGATCGAGCCGTCGTGCCCACGGAAGGCGACAGGGAAGATGGCAGGCGCGAGCGTCGCGACCATGCTGTAGACCCAGGCCACGCCGGTGCCCATGGCGATCAGCGTGAACATGTTGAGGCTGCGGTTCTTCAGCGACCGCCAGCCGCGCACGAAGAATGGCCAGCCGGCCCAGAGCACGACAGGGGTCGCGAACAGCATCTGGACCCAGTTCGATGTCTGCTGGCCGATGACGTGGCCCAGGTTCGTCAGATGGCCGCCCATCTCCAGGATGAAGACGGGCACGGTCAGGGCGAGGCCGATCCAGAAGCGGCGGGTCATGTCGACGAGCTCGTGGCTGGGACCCGTCTCGACAGTCGCGAGAACAGGCTCGAGCGCCATGCCGCAGATCGGGCAGGCGCCGGGGCCCACCTGCCGGATCTCGGGATGCATCGGGCAGGTGTAGATCGTGCCCTCGGGCACGGCCTCAGACTCCTGGGTCGACGGATCGACGTATTTGGCGGGCTCGGCCATGAATTTCGACCGGCAGCCGGTCGAGCAGAAGTAATACGGCTTGCCCTCGTATTCCGCCCGGTGCGGGGCGGCGTGCGGGTCGACCATCATGCCGCAGACCGGATCCTTCACCTTCCCGGCCGCCTCCGCGGGACCCCGGTGATCATGGTGTCCGGCATGCCCGCCATGGCTATGAGGAGCCTGATGATGCCCACTGCGGGGGTGACGGCCGACGGTATCGTTATCGGTCATGGTTCGCCTCGCCTGATACGCTGGGACAGATGGTCGACCTTTTCATCGTGGGAAGGTCAAGGGACGTCGGTCCACCCTTTGATGAAAGCTAAACGCCCGACGGAGGGAGCGGTATCGGCAATGGGATCTGGCCTTGCGCGGACCATGCGAGCATCCTCGACCATGACGGGAAGGAGTTCACAGTCGACGTCCTGAGCGAATAGAAGTGCAACACTCATACATTCGTCCAGTCCGAGCACTTAAGTTCAAGATGCCTCGGTACACCGATGTAGAGAATGAGAACCGTCCTACCCGGCAAGGTTGAGGCGGTTCTGCTTGGGCGCGAGAACCCGGATGAGCAGGATCTGACACCCAAGCCGGAGGGCATGCGTTGGGCAACCTACGAGCGGTGGGTGGGGCATTATGATGGTGCTGAGAGGATGCCCGATGCACAGCTTGTCACGGCAGCGGCGCGGCTGATGAAGTGGCTTGGGCCGCAAGGCTTCGTCTCATGCATCAGGAGGGTATCTGACCTCATGGTTTCATGTAATGAGGAAGGCGACGGCTGATCCCTCTGATTGGGGCGGTCTGCCCGCTCTCTCAGGATTTAATTTTCACGACCAACAACAATGCTAAGCCCTAACTCATCCATATTTAGCTCTAAAATGGCTCCTTGGCGGCAATTCAGCATCATGCTCCTGGCCGCAACCGCAGTCCTCCTGACGGGCTTCGTTGCTCTCGCCTATGTGATTGATCCCTACGATACTGGACGCTCGCCTCTGTTCGCAAAGCCAGGCGTGCGTCCCCAGGGGCCCCGAACAGCCAATGCCAGCCGTGGCCGGGACCAAGCATTCAATGCCATGATTGTGGGAAATTCCCACATCCAGCTCGTCGCCCCTGAGCGTCTGAGGAAAATAACCGGGCTTGATTTCGTTCAGTTGGCAACCCCAGCTTCGGGGCCGAAGGAGCATCTGACTCTGATTGACTGGTTTTTGCGGAACCGGTTGGACGAGCCAAAGGCTCTCGTGATTGGCATCGACGATTTCTGGTGCATATCGGATCCGAAGCTGCCCAACGACAAACCTTTTCCATTCTGGCTCTATAGTGCCGATCCTTTGGAATATGTCGAAGGGCTTGTCCGATTTGACGTGCTCGAAGAGCTGTCACGGCGGATTGGCTATCTCTTCAGTGCCTCAGCCGAGCGAGCCCGGCCGGACGGGTATTGGGACTATGAGCCTGAATACATCAAACTGGGCTATAAGACGGATCCAGCCTTTCGCCAGCGCCTGGAGCAGAAGCCTTATGCCAATGCAGCCCGTTATGACCGCGACCCTAAGCTGTCTGAGAGGCAGTTTCCTGCAGTCGCTAGGCTAAGGGAACTCGCGGCCAAACTGCCCAAGGAGACTGCTCTGCTTCTGGTCATGCCACCAGTCTACATCAACGCCCTCCCACCTCCTGGAACTGAGCAGGCTTTCCAGCTGAACGCCTGCAAGGCAGCAGTGATGAAGGTCCAAGGAGACCATGCCAGGACAGCTGTGGTTGACTGGCTCGTTGATAGACCCGAAATTCGTGTGCCAGAGCTGTTCTTCGATGCATCCCACTATCGGCAGCCTATTGCCAAGGCCATTGAGGCAGATATCGCTGAGGCGCTACGGCAGGTTCGCTGAAAGCACACTTTCCCTATTTCCTCTCCCGAAGGATGTGGGAATGCAGCAAGTGCGGCCCTGTTCCGCAGGCAGAAAAGGATGTGACATATCGGGAATGAGAATGAAGACGAATAGGAGCTGCCGCTTAAGCCTGCCCCGATTGAGGCGGACGACCTGGAAGCGAGAAGGCTAAATATCATTCTGTCGAGGAGATGCTCGAAATAAACCTCGTCTAGGTAGCAGCGCGGCTGATGAAGCGTCCGTAACCAGGAGATTTTGGATCACCAAGCTTAGCCCGTGCTCCATGTGCCGGCTACGAATGTGATCTCGGCTACAGATGGCTGAGAGACCGCAGGATAGAATTGAGCAGTCATTCGGATTTAGTTTGCGGAAGGCTGTGCGATGAATAACTGCATTTACTGCTGGTCCTGCTACATGAGAGCCATGAGGCTCGCGGGGCAGCATCCCGACCCGTCGGCGCGCAGAGCCCTGATCCAGGACGCCTTTGTATGGCTCGATCGCTACTTCGATGCCGAGGATCGTGAACTCGCGCGGCGCGAGAATATACCGGTGCGGCGATGAAACGGAATATCTTGCGGGAGTGATAGGCTAGAAGGCCCGCAGCACCATTGAAGCGCTCACCTTGCGCGTCGGACTGAATGTTAAACGTCCGATGCTATGAGGTCGGATCAGTGCAGTCGTCGTCTCGGATATCGTGGAAACTGATCCGGACTTTCGCGATGTGCTGAATTGGATTCGCCGAAGCTCCCAAGCCAATGAGCACATTCATCTCGCCCAAAAGGCATTTGTTAGCTCCGTTTGGTCTGAGCCGAACTTGGCGATGACGCACCCGCGCTTCAAAATCGTTGAGCAGAAATAAAGTCTCTGTGCCCACATCCACATCAATCCGGCCATAGCGCTTACCATCGACGCAGGACACAATTTCAAGACCCTGCAGCAGGTGCTGGATCTCTGTCGGCCACTCAACAATCGGGTTCTGGCTCAGCGGCATGGACAAACCAATACTTGGACCAAGTCCTCATAGACAAGGCATACACAAACTAAGGTCAGGGTTTAAGGTTCCACCTTAGGTTCCGCTTGCTAAGTGTTGCGTTTGTGCCGATTGCGGATTGCACTGACAAGGGCGAACAGAAGGGCGCCGGCCGCGACGAGCAGGGTTGTCTGAGCAAACACCTGCAAACCCACATCCTCTTTGGGAATGTAGCCATAATACGCATTAACAAAGTTGTAGGTCATGGCAGCCATCAAACCGAGGAGAGCCCCGTTCAGCGTGGATGTCACGAGGTTCCAATGGGTCGGTGTCTTCGGAAGCTTGGTCATTCGCAAGCCTTGAAGTTTGATGCCCCTTATCCTGATCCTAGACCCGGATTGTTCTTCTCAGGTGGGCTATAAAGGCTAAGATGGTTCCGCCTCCCCAGTCCGCAGGAGCGCGGTGGCAGACGTGCAGCCGTATTCACCATTCCAGCTTTAGAGAGGTGTCGAGCCGAGTGGCTCACACGTCGTGGTGACGCTCTACCCCCTTTTGGTCTAACGCAGAGGCTAAAGTAAACCACTAGGCTCAACTCCTTGAGGGAAGGAGCCAGGGCCATGGAATGCCTAGTGGTGACGCACGCAGAAGAAGGCCAGTGGTTGGTTTCACAGGAGGGTCGGACCCTGGCTTCGTGTCCCAGTGAGGAGAAGGCGCTCCTGGTCACCTTTGCTCTTGCATCTAAGTACAGACGACTAGGAATACGGGCCGTCATCATCAGCAAGGAAGCCAGGGATGAACGCAGTGACGGAGCGGCCCGTGCCCTGAAGCGGCCCGTGAGAACTTGGAGCGCGGCCGTATCTCGTTAGGGGTGCGTTTACCTTTCGGGCGCAGCCTCTTCCTGTGCCCTGCGGCACGGTCGTTCTCCCTAGATGGTCGCGCCAGCGACCCACCTAGAGCGCCAGCCGAATGGGCGCTCTTTCTTTACGAACTCTTCGCACCGAGCGCTCATCCGCGCGCGTCGAAGGTGATCCGTTTGGTGCAGGGGGGCAGGCTGAAGGCGTACAATCATCGATGACTGCCCTTGAGTGGAGGGGATCATGTCACGCGACCGTCAAACTCAGTGGAGCCATCGGCTTGAGCGTTTGCATGCTCTGAGAGAGCGCTTTGCGACAGCCCGCCGGTACGACCGGGCATATGAAGCCTACCTTGTCATCCAGCATGTCTATGACCGGTGGGCGGGTGAGATGTTCTGCTCGCCGCGCTAGCACTTTGGCTCATGGGCAGGCTACGTGTCGGAGCATGGACCCAGATTGTCAGTCACTGCCGGAGGCAAGGCCCTGGCGCTGAGGGGGCTCGTATCGCGCTTGGTGGTCTTGGGAGGCCAGCGCGCTCTCAGATATCCATCTGGGAGGCGCTCAGAGCCTCTCGCCCAACCGATCGGGTGAGGATTCATTGCGGAAGCGCTCGCGCAGACGCTCGACCTCCCGCTGCAAGGCCTCAAGCCCCCGTGAGATGCCGCGTGCAGTGTCATCAACCAGGCGCGAGGCGGCACTCAAATCCGGACAATCGGGCACGCCATCCCGCCGCAAGCGTGGCGACACTCCACCCTGAGGGGTCAGCAGGTAGGCGCAGCCGGTATCTGGATCACGCCACGTAGTCGGGGATTCGAGACCGAAAGAAGGTGAGCAGATTGCCGATAAGCTGATTGCAACAACGGCTAGGCGATAGACCATGATTCTCCTCCGCCGCAAGGAAGCCAGCAAAAGCGCTGAACAGCCATTATAGGCTATGAGCGGGAGAGGCTCGCTGTCCATGCAAGGCGGCTGTCCAAAGGGCCGCAGGAATGCGGATTTCTGGCGGAGCGGACACGATGGTCCAAATAGCCAAGCCAGAAGCGAAGGTGGGAACAGCAGGGGGGCGGGTTCGGCCGACTACCATTTCTTGCATTTATTTCAGTAACTTATGCGAAAATGGTGGCGGAGACGGAGGGATTCGAACCCTCGATACCCTTTTGGGGTATGCTCATTTAGCAAACGAGTGCCTTCAGCCGCTCGGCCACGTCTCCAGGCGAAGGACCGGATCTGGGATCCCGCTTCGCAGGTGGCGCAATAGACGCGAAGAGGGTCTTTTCGTCAAGGTGAAAATTGCCCGTGTGCGAGGCCGCGGCCTGGGGCGTCAGGGCAGGGTGACGAGAGCAACCAGCAGGCTGCCCAATCCGGCGGCCGCACCGATCAGCAAGAGGGCGTCCAGGACGGGCGACCAAAGGTCATGATGAAACGGATGCATGATAGACCCCTGTAGTTTGGGTCTGCTCTATCACGCTCTTACGCTGCGTCATTGTTCTGGATCAAAGGCGGTCGATGAAGGCAGGAAAGCGGGGATCGCGCCCTTACCAGAACAGGTTGGACAAGGCGAGGCTGGTCAGTCCGATCCCCGAAAGGAAGATAGGAAACCATTTCGGGCATGAGCAATTGGCTTCGTCGAGTTCCACCCTGTTTCTCCGTTCGGACAGCGATCGATGCCATCAAAGCCGCTATGGACCCGGTAGGGAAGAGTGCCGGGTGATGAAATGTTTACCTTTACGACTAAAAGCCGAGCATTCTGACGGTCCAGATATGGCTCCGCCGGCTTTTGCTCATGGGGCAGAGCTCATCTCTGCCTTCCCGTAGAGGTTCCGGATTTCCTCGAAGCTGCGGATGGCGGGGCCGGACGGCCTGACGATCACGGCGCTCAACTGCCGGAACTTGTCGTCGGCCCAATCCTCGACGACCACGGTGACGGCGTCCCGAAGCGGCAATGTCGCGACCTTGCACGCCACGTTCATGCCGACCGTCCGCTCGTATGGCCGGCTGATTGCAAGAAGGTCCACTATCTCGTCGAAATCGTGGGCTGCGGTCACGATGCTCTCCACTGCGAAGTCTCGAACAGGCCCGGCAATGGCAGGCAATTGTGGCAACCCAATGCCCAAGCTTGGTCCAGGTGTGGACGCTCGGCGGAAAAAGCAGCTCGTCTTAAGGTGCGACCCGGCGCGCCGGGTACCTGAAGCGCTTGAGCAACTCGTCGCTATGGCCGACGAGCAGGGCAGCCTCCGGCGGCAGGGCGTCTTCGGTCACGGATTCGAAGCCAGAGAAGAAGCCCAGATACGCTGTGTTCGGGAGACTCATGAGGAGGATCGACTGGCCGGATTCCGGGTCGCACGCTGCGGCGAGCATCATCTGCTTCGGGCTGCCGAGCTTGACGAACAGTTCCTCGAACCGATCCTGCGTCGGCTCCCACTCATCGGGATTGACGACCTTCTTCGCCCAAAGCATCGCCGACATCCCGGCCTGAGGAACCCAATCTCATGGGGCATCCTAATCCAATGCGCGCCGACAAGCGAGCGGCTGCAGGGCATCATGCTGCGAGAGTGGGGCAGGGGCACGCTCGCCTGAACGGCGGACCGCTCCAGAGAAAATCAGTTCAATTCAGACTCTTCTTCTCCGATCCCATGGCAGAAAGGCCAGGCCCGGAGGCGTCGCCGGTGCCGTCCGGAAGGATGAGCACGGATACGGCACGGCCGTGTGATGCGAGCGTATCGGCCGCGTCGAAGGCCGACCGTTCCGCGTCCTGCCGCGTTGCGAAGGCCGATTGCTCCCGGTCAGCGTATGTGACCAGCCACTCGTCCTGGAACTTGAAGACGACGAAGCGGTCCGTATGCATCAGCCCCTCCCATGCTTTGCAACCGAGCCCTCGCAGGCTACCCGAACCGGGTTCTCGAGGGGGAAAGCGATGGAGGTAACGGGAAGGTCAAAAGGATAGAGGCTCGCTCCGATCATCGGATCGAAGCGAGCCCCGGTCTACGCAGGTTGCGCGGCTCACGTTTCGGGAGCGGGTGCCGTCGACGGGATCGATCGCGGCCATTCGCGCCCGGCCTGGACGAGCCGCTCAGACGGAGGGAAGTCGCCCGTCCGGCGTATACTGGTCGACGGCTTGCGGCAGTTCCCTCGATAGCCGTGCCAGGATTTCCTCCCGGGACAGGCCGGTCTGCTGCGTGAGTGTTGCCAGCACGTCAGGCCCAATGGCCTGTTCCAGCTGCTGGGGCGCGACCTCCTTATTCGGGCCGGTGCCCACCCAGGAATCGGCGACATCGCCGTGACCGCTCTGTCTGAAACTGTCGAGCAGCTCACCCAGGCCGCCGCTCAGAAGGCCTCCTGGATTCTGTCCGCTCAAGCCGCCCAGCAATCCCCCCAGGTCGCCGAAGCCGCCGGAGCCGGCTTGTGCCTGGCCGGGATTGTTCGGCCTGTCTGCGGGGTTGTTGTTGGATGACAGACCGCCCAGCATTTCGGCGATCTTATCCCTGTTTTGAAATCCGGCGACGGCAAGAAGCCCCAGAAGGGCCGTCATGGATGGAAAGCCTCGGCTCATGTGTTCCTCCTCGTCCGATCCACGAGAATCCCGGGCGGACCGAAAGAGTTCCAATTCATCGGGCGGCGTGATCGACAAGGACGGGAGGTCGACGGCTCCAAAGGGCAGCCGAAGGGCCGGATTGACGAACCGTAACCCGCTGAGGAATGTATGCACCGCACTGGGTGAAAGCTTGGAAGGTGAGGTCGATGGCGACGTTCGATGTGGCGGTGATCGGGTTGGGTGCAATGGGAAGCGCCGCGCTCTTCGAGCTCGCTCGCCAGGGACAGCGCGTGATCGGAATCGAACAATTCGAGCCGGGCCACGACAAGGGCTCCTCGCATGGCGAGAGCCGGATCATCAGGCTTTCGTATTTCGAGCACCCGTCCTACGTGCCGCTGGCGCGCCGGGCGCTGGAGAAGTGGCGCGAGCTGGAGGCACTCTCCGGCGAGACCGTTCTCACCGTCACCGGGGTCCTGGAGGCAGGTTACCCAGGCTGCCGGGCAGTCGAAGGATCCCTGGAGGCGTCCAGGCTGCACGAGCTCGACCATGAAATCCTGAGCGCGTCCGAGATCAACCGACGCTTTCCCGCTTTCAAGGTGCCGTCGCATTGGACCGGCTTATATCAGCCAGATGGCGGCTTCCTGCGGCCGGAACTCGCCATCCGGCAATTCGTCAGCTCGGCGGAAAGCCACGGCGCCGAGGTCCGGACTCGCACGCGGGTCCTGACCATCGAGCCGTTCAGCGCCGGGGTGCGCGTGAAGACGGATGCCGGGGAGATCGAAGCTGGGTCCGTGATCATCGCGGCGGGCGCCTGGATCGGCGATTTCGCGCCGGAGCTGAAGCCGCATCTCAAGGTGACCCGCCAAGTGCTCGGCTGGTTCGAGCCCCTGCAGCCAGCCTATTACTCTCCGGATCGTTGCCCAGTCTTCTTCTTCGAATCCGAGGACGACGCCTGCTACGGTTTTCCGGATTTCGCCGGCACGGGCGTCAAGGCGGCCTCTCACCGCGAAGGCGCCCATCTGTCCTCCGCCGACAGCCTCACGCAGGACGGGGGGGCTGTCGACGAGGCGCAGATCCGGCGCATGCTCGCCCTCGCGATGCCGGACGCGAACGGGCCTCTCAAGGCCATGCGGACCTGCATGTATACCCGCACGCCGGACGAGGATTTCGTGATCGACCGGTCATCGGTCGATCCGCGGATCGTCATTGCCTCGCCCTGTTCGGGCCACGGCTTCAAGTTCGCGAGCGTGATCGGCGAGGTGCTCGCCGACCTCGCCCTTGGAAAAACGCCCATGAACGACATCTCTCGTTTCAAGCTCGGTCGCTTTGGCGCACAATCGGCCTGAAACGGCAGATCATAATCTGGAGGAACAGCCATGAAGATGGGATATGTCTGTCATCTGTCCGTCCTGGCCCTGCTGGCCGGAACCGGACTGGCCCGCGCCGAGGACATCACGATTGCCGTGGCCGGGCCGATGACCGGTGCGGTCGCCACCATCGGCGAGCAGCTCAAGAACGGCGCCGAACTGGCCGCTCAGGCCATCAACCAGGGCGGCGGCGTGAATGGAAAGACCGTCAAGATCGTCGTCTATGACGATGCCTGCGATCCCAAGCAGGCGGTCGCCGTCGCCAACCGCATCGTCTCCGATGGCATCAAGTTCGTCGACGGCCATGCCTGCTCGGGCTCCTCGATCCCGGCCTCCGAAGTCTATGCCGAGGCGGATGTGCTGATGATGAGCCCGGCCTCCAGCAATCCGACCATGACCGACAAGGCGGCCGAGCAGGGCTGGTCGACCATCATGCGCCTCTATGGACGAGACGACGCGCAGGGCAAGTTCATCGGTCCGTGGATCAAGCAGAACTACGGCACCAAGAAGATCGGGATCCTTCACGACAAGAGCGCCTACGGCAAAGGCCTTGCGGATGTGGTGAAGGCTTCCCTCAACAATGCCGGGGTCAAGGAAGTGCTCTATGAGGGCATCAATGCCGGCGAAAAGGACTACAAGGCGGTGGTCAATCGCCTCAAGAGCCAGGGCGTCGAATTCCTCTATTTCGGCGGGTATCACACGGAGGCCGGGCTCATCATGCGCCAAGCCGCCGACCAGGGTTACAAGTTCCAGCTGATGATGGGCGACAGCATCGCGACTCCGGAGTTCGGGGCCGTGGCCGGTCCGGCCGCTGACGGGACCCTGTTCACCTTCCCGCCGGACGGGCGCGACAGCGATGCCGCCAAGGGAGCCCTGGAGCAGTTCCAGAAGATCGGCTTCGTGCCGGAGGGCTTCACGCTGTTCTCCTATGCGACCGTCCAGGCCCTTGCGGGTGGGATCGCCAAGGCGGGCAGCGCGGATCCGAAGGCGGTCGCCAAGACCCTGCGCGGCACGAGCGTCGATACTGTCCTCGGGCCGGTGACCTTCGACGAGAAGGGCGACATCAAGGATCCGAAGTACAACATCAATGTCTGGAAGGGCGGCACGTACAGCAAGCTGACTCAGTAAGAAACGACTTATCCGGTCCACACGGGGCGGTTCCGCCGGGAGCCGCCCTTTCTCTTGCGACGGCCTTGCTCACTCCTGAGCGACGGCCTTGTCGGGCTCCGGCATCGGGACGAGGTGCTCGATGGAGACCCAATCGGTGCAGGCCCTGAGGATGGGGGCAAGATAGGCTCGGTTGCCCTCGATTTCGACGACCCGGCAGGAATAGGCCCTCCGGTCTCCCGGGGGACGATACACGACGGTCACGCCGGGTCTGATCTCGTCATGGGCCGAAGCACGCAGCTCCTTGCCGGTCGAAAGCGTACTGGCCTGTCTGTTGTCCTGTTCGAGGGCGGCGGCCTTCTGGCCGGCCCTGTAGCGATCGAGAGCCTGGATCGCCACTTTGGCCCTGTCGCGATAACGGTCGCAGACGACCCGCATCAGGGTTCCCTTTTCGCGGCCTGGATACCAAGTCACGCCACCGATCTTGGCCAGCTCCTCTGCAACGATTTCGATTTCTTCCTCAGTCATTGGCGACAATCCCTCATGAGCAGTTGGTCTGCGCTCAGGTCTTGTGAAAGCACCCAGGTGACCTGTCTCTTTGAGTGCTGATGCCCCCGCACATTGTTGTTGGTTGCGGCGTCTGGCGTCTGATCGCGCCGAATTGGGAGACGTTTGACTACGCTCTTAATTCCATCATCCGCTTCTGAAGGATCGCGAGTTGCTGAATATAAGGCTGCCGACGCTCATAATGGCGCGTCTTCAGCTTTTCGAGCGCGCGAATCTTGAGATTGGTGTCCGGAGAATTGTTACTGAGTTTCTGGCGTTCCTGCTCGTAATCGAAGTCGATATCGGCAAGGGTCGCGAGAAGAGATTGAAGTAACGGCTGGACGGTCGATGGATACACTCTAGGAGGAGCTGCCCCGTTATACCTTTCTTCCTTTTGAAACTTCATATCGTTCATCTTGTCCCTCATATTAACTTTCGTTAATAGAGTCTCAGAATACTGAGGCGGGGTTACCCCGTCTGTTGGGAACCCGACAGAACCGGAAGAAATCTTTCTTCGGTTCAACGCGCTGTTTTTCTCTCGCGGTTTTTCTTTTCCCGGCGGGTCGCTGGGCGTTCATTCCTATCTGGATGAGCCCTGTTCGGAGAAACCGGGGAGAAGCCGGTCGAAGCTTCGGCGGACCGAGTGGTAGCACTCGCATGCCGTCCTCTCGAGCCCGTCGCGATCGGTGATCCTGATCGATCCACGGCCTTGGCTGATCAGACCCATCCGCTGGAGCGTGCTCGTCACGCTGCTGACCGTCGAGCGCTGGACCCCCAGCATTTCGGCGAGGATTTCATGGGTGAGGGGGATCTCATCCTTGTCGGTCCTGTCGCGGGTGCTCAGAATGGCCCGGCAGCACCGGGCTTCCACGGAGTGGATCGCATTGCAGGCGACCGATTGGAGCGTCTGCGCCAAAAGGGCTTCCGTATAGCGGAACAGCAGACGGCGGATCTTCTCGCGCTTCTCGATCGCGTCTCTCATGCGACCCAAGGCGATACGCGATGCTGTGCCGCCGACTTGGATGACGTAGCGTCCGAAGGACTGGTGGGTGACAAGCGCGCTCACGAAGCCGAAAACAGATTCCCGGCCGAAAACCGCCATCTCGACGGAGCCGCCATCCTGCAGGGTCGCCACAAGGGAAATAACGGCGTCATGCGGGAAGTAGGTATGCCGGATCTGCTCCCCGGTCTGGTAGACGACCTTGCCGCGCGGCAGGTCGACGACTTCAAGGTGAGATTCCAGCCACGCGTAATCGTCTGGCTCCAAGGCGGCGAGGAGTTGGTTTCGCCGGTGAATGGCGGTCTTCATACCATTCTTCATGGCCCATTCTTCATGGCAGGGTTTCACTGCGCTCCGGATCTCCAGCCAAGGGTAACGGGGTATCTTTCACGATACTCATATCACAGGCCGGAGATGTGCAATCCCGGTATGTTCCTTATGAACAGGCGTTCCCCCTTCACCGATCATCCTCCGGGCGGGAAGTGTCGGAGCGAACCTGTCGGCTTTGCCCCAGATGAACGACGGGCTCTTTGCTTTGTGCCCTTCTCCGAAGGGACATGCTTCAAAAGAGTGTGTCGCAGGTTTTGATTGCGCTTCGGAGCCTGCCTCTGCGCTTATGTCATGGGCCCATGCGCAGGATCGCGGGAAAATCGGTTTACCGGTCTCACGGAAGAATCCAGCATGGCTGCGAGCCGATTCCCTTAGGAGACTTTCGCATTGAGTACGCCATCATCCTCGTATCACGCAGGCGGCGCCACGCCGGTCGACACGCCGGCCGACTTGGCCGACTGGTCCGCTCCGGAGCTTCTCGAAGCCTATGCCCGAAGAGCCGTGTCGCCGGTGGATGTCACGAAGGCCGTGATCGCGCGGATCGATGCTTATGAACCGCAGCTCCAGGCGCTCTATGCCTTCGATCCGGATGCGGCGCTTCGCGATGCGCGCGCCTCGGAGCAGCGCTGGATGAGCGGAGTGGCGAGGGCGCTCGACGGCGTTCCGGCCACGATCAAGGAAAACATCGCCACCAAGGGAACGCCGGTGCCGCTCGGCACGGCGGCGCGTCCGCTCATTCCGGCTGCCGAAGACGCGCCGGCCGCGGCGCGCCTGCGCGAGGACGGCGTGGTCATCCTCGCGAAGACCACCATGCCGGATTACGGCATGCTTTCATCAGGACTTTCGAGTTTTCATCCGCTCGCGCGCAATCCGTGGGACCTTTCGAAGAACCCGGGCGGCAGCTCGGCGGGCGCAGGTGCGGCCGCTGCGGCCGGCTATGGGCCGTTCCATATCGGCACCGACATCGGCGGCTCGATCCGCCTGCCGGCGGCCTGGTGCGGCGTGTTCGGCCTCAAACCCAGCTTCGGCCGCGTCCCCATCGATCCGACCTATTACGGGCGCGTCGCGGGGCCGATGACCCGGACCGTGCGCGATGCGGCCCTCATGATGCGAAGCCTCACGCGTCCTGACGTGCGCGATCCCATGAGCCTGCCGTATCAGGATCTTCCGTGGCTCGATCTCGACATCGACCTCAAGGGCCTGAAGATCGGCGTGATGATGCAGGCGGGCATCGGCATGCCGCTCGACCCGGAGGTGCGCGCCGCCGTCGAGAACGCCGCCAAGGCGTTCCAGGAAGCCGGTGCGATCATCGAGGACGTGCCGCCTTTCATTACCCGCGAGATGCTCGACGGCCTCGACGATTTCTGGCGCCAGCGGGCCTGGATGGACATGGCTCCCTTGAGCGAGGAGGAGCGTGGCCGGATTCTCCCCTACATCCTGCAATGGGCCGAGGGGGGCAAGAACCTGACCGGTGCGGAGGTCTACAGCGGCATGAACCAGATGATGGTGATGCGCCATGCGGCCGTCGCGGCGACCCAGCGCTTCGACTTCGTCATTTCGCCGGTGGCGCCCTGCGTGGCCTATCCGGCGGAGCTCGCATCGCCGATCCACAACCCGGAGGAGCCGTTCGAGCATATCGGCTACACGGTTGCCTTCAACATGTCGGATCAACCGGCCGCCTCGGTCAATGCCGGCTTCACCGAGGCGGGCCTTCCGATAGGCCTCCAGATCATCGGCCGCCGTTTCGACGACGTGGGCGTGCTGCGCCTGTCGCAGGCGTGGGAGACGATGTGCGCGGACAGGCGGCCCTGGCCGAAGCTTTGACCGATGAAATGTCGATCTCCGACGGGATCGGCGGCGCGCCTCGTTCGGTTCCATCGGCGGCTCTGGGTTCCGGGTTCCGCTGCGCGGCCCCGGAATGACGGAGGGGGCCCTCTCCCGTCATGCCCGGCCCTGTGCCGGGCATCCACGCCTTAGCCGCGCTGTGGTTCCCAACCGTCATGGCCGGGACAGGCCCGGCCATGACGGCTGGGGGGCGGAGGCCGTGTCCGTGTCTGTGCATGTCAAAGAGCCAGCGCCTTCAGGCCCGGAGCCGGGTGGCGCCGCGCCTGAAGGGATCGAGGGAGGTGCGAGAGACGCCCGGCTCGATTGCTATGGGAAAGTGGAAGAGCCGGACGGCGCCTCGCACGCGGGATTTTTAGGCGTTTCGACTTGGACCAGCACATGGCTGCCAAGGGCCTCCTGCTCACCGGCTGCGTGACCGGCGGGCAGGCCCGCTCCCCGCCCCGACACTCAGCAACGCCTCGCGAAGCGCGCCCCTCGTCGGGCGGGGATAGCCAACGATATAGCTTAGCTTGTATCGGCTGTCAAGAACAAAGTGAGAACATTGCACTCGCCTAGCGCCGCCCTCACCACGCCCGCACCGTCATCACCGGCCTTGTGCCGGTGATCCACGTCTTGGGAACCACAGCGGGCAAAGACGTGGATGGCCGGCACAAGGCCGGCCATGACGGGGGAGCAGATGGAAAGGGGCGCGGCTGTGTCCCTCCCCTTTGTGGGGAGGGGTGGCTGTGACAGCAGCCGGGGGTAAGCAATAGCCTATGAAGGTCAGGCGCTGTTTCACCTCTCCCTGAGGGAGAGGTCGGACCGGAG
>Ga0182736_1001404_pt1 | contig 23885 bp, 19 predicted proteins | sample eDN5th30CKraftBY_FD_128882 | JGI IMG/M metagenome (GOLD analysis project Ga0182736, IMG submission 128882) | Enriched backyard soil microbial communities from Emeryville, California, USA - eDNA 5th pass 30_C Kraft BY (version 2) (version 2) | ecosystem: Environmental > Terrestrial > Soil >... | reverse complement strand
TCAGCGGCAACGACCCCGCAGCAGCCGCCGCGGACACGTGGGGCATGCCCGCTGCGTCGAGCGCGGTGCGCCGCAGCGCCGCCGTCGTCGACCGGCGGGCACCCGTGCGGTTCACGACTGCAGTGATCGGCGACCGCGCCCCGTCGCGGGCCCAGTCGCCCGACGCCTCCCACGGCGGGAGCATGGACACCACGGCACCGTCGACGAGCGCCTCGAGGTGGGCGCGCTGCTCGATCGCCCCGGTCATCGCCGTCCCGGAGGCGACCGCGGGGTCGACGTCGAACACGGCGTCGACCGCGGCGTGGGCCTCGGCCCGCCGCGCTTCGCGCTCCGCATCCCGAGACCGATCGACCATGCCCCTGATGGTACGGAGGGGGTCTGACAGTGAAGCCGGGCTGTTTCGATCCTTCTCGATGTCCGGTCTCGGGACGCAACGGTACCGGTCGTCGGTCATCGGGCAGGGGAGGGACATCGGCCGTAGGGTCCGGGCGCCGCCCAGCTCCGGAGGTCCCCCGTGTCCGGCTTCGACGTCCCCGACCACGTCCGTCCGATCCGCGACCAGGTGCTCGCCTTCATGAAGGAGCGCGTGGAGCCGGCCGAACCGGTGCTCCACCAGGGCGGGCCCGAGGCGGCCGAGCGGCTCACCGGGCTCCAAGCCCAGGCGAAGGCCGAGGGGCTGTGGGCGCTCGGCCACCCGAAGGGGCTCGGCGGCGGAGGGCTGCCGTTCGCGGACTACGTGTTCGTCAACGAGGTGCAGGGCCGCAGCGAGTACGGGCAGTTGGCGCTCGGCACCTTCACGCTGCAGGACTCGCTGATGCTGCACGCCCATGCCAGCGAGTCGCAGCGGACCCGGTGGCTCGAACCGCTGGTGGCCGCCGAGATCTGGCCGAGCTTCGCCATGACCGAGCCGGCGGTGGCGTCGTCGGACCCGACCCAGCTCCAGACCACCGCCACGCTCGACGGCGACCAGTGGGTGATCTCGGGCCGCAAGTGGTTCACGACCGGCGCGAACCGGGCGGCGTACACGACGGTCATGTGCCGCACCGAGCCCGATGCGCCGGACCACGCGGCCTTCTCGATGATCATCGTCCCGACCGACACGCCGGGCTACACGATCGTGCGGGAGACGCCGGTGCTCGGCATCCGGGGCGGCCACTGCGAGGTGGTCTACGACGACGTGCGGGTGCCGGCCGACCATCTGCTCGGCGAGCGGGGGCGCGGCTTCGTGATCGCCCAGGAGCGCCTCGGTCCGGGCCGGATCTTCCACGCCATGCGCTGGCTCGGCCAGGCCCAGCGCGCGTTCGACCTGCTGTGCGAGCGGCTCGTCTCCCGTGAGGCGTTCGGGTCGCCGCTGGCGTCGAAGCAGCTGATGCAGCAGCACGTCTTCGACAGCTACGCCCAGATCCAGGCGTGCCGACTGCTGACGCTGCACGCGGCCGAGGCGGTGGACCGGGGCGGCGACGCCCGCGTCGAGATCGGCGCGGTCAAGGTCGTCGGGGCGAAGATGCTCCACGACGTGATCGACCGGGCGGTCCAGGCCCACGGCGCGGCCGGCCTCACCGACGACACCCCGCTCAGCCACATGTACCGCGCCGCCCGCTTCGCCCGCATCTACGACGGCCCCGACGAGGTCCACATCCAGTCCGTCGCCCGCCGCCTCCTCAAGACCTACCGAGACGGCGGCACCCACTCCTTCTCCGGCTGACCCCCCCGCCGACCACCCCGAATCAGGTCACCTGAGCCGCCCTACGCGGCACGAACGACCTGATTCGGTGGGGGTTCGGGGCAGTCACGGCGAATCGGGTCATGTGAGCCGCGCTACGCGGCACGAACGACCTGATTCGGTGGGGGTTCGGGGCAGTAACGGCGAATCGGGTCACGTGAGCCGCGCTATGCGGCACGAACGACCTGATTCGGTGGTGGGGGGCAGGGTCGGTCACGGCGAATCGGGTCATGTGAGCCGCGCTATGCGGCATGAACGACCTGATTGGGTGGGGGTCAGGCGTCGGGTGGGAGGAGCCACTTGGGGTTGGCGACGCGGAGGCGGTCGACGACGGCGGCTCGGACCTCGACGAGGACCTCGTCCTCGAGCTCGCCGCCCGAGCGGATGGCGTCGGCCAGGGCGCGCTCGAGGCGGTCGTCCAGCACGGAGGTCGGTTCGGCTCGGAGCTGGCGCTCGACGATGGCGAGCGCGTTGCCGGCGACCTTGAGCTGGAAGGCGGCAGCGCCGTCGAGCTCCGGCGCCACGACGTCGGCCAGGTGCTCGCGGACCGCCTCCACCAGTTCGGCCGCGGTGGGCCGCCCGTGGGCGGTGCCCGGATCCGGCGCAGCCTCGACCGCGGCGGCCTTCCGCTCGGTCACACCGATGAGCCCCAGCAGGTCGTACTCGGTCTCGCAGACCCGGCGGCCGATCGTCGCCAGCTCCACCGACCGGACGTGGCCGTCGAGGTGGCGGTGGGCCTGTACGGCGCAGATCAGGCCCCAGGTGAGGGTGCCGGCCACGATCCACCAGCGCACCTCGTCGGCCGAGACGGCGGTGCCGCTGGCCTCGGCGTAGGCGTCGAGCAGGTCCTCGAGCGGGCCGACGCCGCCGACCTCGCCCTCACCGCCGAAGCGCCACGCCCGCACGCACAGCCAACCGAGGTCCTCGAGCGGGTCGCCCAGGTGGGCCAGCTCCCAGTCGAGCACGGCCCGCAGGCCGTCGTCGGGGTCGACGAGCAGGTTCCCGACGCGGAAGTCGCCGTGCACGACGGACAGGGGCCGCTCGGGCGGGCGGTGGTCGTGCAGCCAGCGCAGGGCCAGCTCGAACGCCGGCCGGTGCTCGTCGAGCAGGTCGAGACCGTCGCGCAGGCGGCCGAGCGTGTCGACCGCCTCCAGGCCGGGCACGTCGGCTGGGTCGATCGAGTGGATGGCGGCGAGCGCCCGCCCGCACTGCGCAGCCAGCAGCGCCCGGGCCGGGGCGAACTCGTCGCGCCGCACGATGCGCGGCCCGAGGGCCTCGCCGTCGACGTGCTCGGTGATGCGGGCCGCCCCGAGGAACGGCTCGCACCCCGCGGCGTCGACCACCACCGGCGGCACCGGCACGCCGGCCTGTTCCGACGCAGTCAGCAGGGCGTCCTCGGCTGCGAGCGACGGCCCGCCCATGGTCATCCCGCCCCGGACCCGTTGCAGGATCAGCGCCCGCCGCTCGTCACCGGACACGGCCGTGAACGACCAGGTCTCCCGAGACGCCCCGCCCGACAGCCGCCGCAGGTCCTCGATGCGGTGATCGGCGAGCCCACCGCCGGACAGGGCTCCGGCCAGGCCGGTCTCGAGCGCGGCATCGTCGACCACGGCCGGACCCTAGGTGCCGAGGTCAGTCGATGCCGTCGAGCGGGCCGTTCCCGGTGATGAACCAGTAGGCGATCGGGGCGAGGAACAGCAGCAGGAGGGTCGCCGCGCCGATGGCCGCGACCGCGGCGAGCGTCAGCCAGCCTCGAGCGCGCTCGTCCGCCTCGGCCCGCTCGACCGCCGTCGAAGCCATGGGTCAGCGCTCGCGGTTCATGGCGGCCCTGAGGGCCTCGACGGCGGCGTGGGGGTCTTCGACCTGGACGACGAGGTGGCGGTAGGGCTGGTCGTGGAGCTCGATGACCAGGACCTCCTTGGCCCGGCCGACCATCCAGAGGTCGTTGTCGCCGTGGGAGCGGAACCGGCCGGCGGTCATGACGCCGGGCAGGTGGGTGCCGACCGTCTTCCAGCGCCGGGGGAGGGCCTTGCGCTCGGACACGCCGACGTCGCTGATGGAGGTGACCGGGCAGTCGAGCCCCTTGCTCAGCGCCCACAACCGGACGAGCCCGACCGGTCGGACCATGAGCTTGTCGTCGGGGCTGACCCCCACGGCGGCCATGTTCGGGCCGGAGTACGCGGTGACGAGGATCCCGCCGAGGACCACGATCACGAACGCGACCAGGAAGCCCCACCACGGGGGCATCACGAACTCGAACGCCAGCACCACGCCGGCGACGGGCGTCATCGGCCGGTCAGCCCTTGGCGCCCAGCGCGACCGGGGTGGTGACCTGTTCGAAGAAGTCGTTGCCCTTGTCGTCGACGACGATGAAGGCGGGGAAGTCCTCGACCTCGATGCGCCAGACGGCCTCCATCCCCAGCTCGGGGTACTCGAGCACCTCGACCTTGCGGATGCAGTCCTGGGCGAGGCGGGCGGCGGGACCGCCGATGGAGCCGAGGTAGAAGCCGCCGAACTGCTTGCAGGCATCGGTGACCTGCTGCGATCGGTTGCCCTTGGCGAGCATCACGAGCGACCCGCCCTCGGCCTGGAACTTCCCGACGTAGGAGTCCATGCGGCCGGCGGTGGTGGGGCCGAACGAGCCGGAGGCGTAGCCCTCGGGGGTCTTGGCCGGGCCGGCGTAGTACACGGGGTGGTCCCGCAGGTACTGGGGCATCTCGCCGCCGCCGTCGAGCAGCTCCGCGATCTTGGCGTGGGCGATGTCTCGGGCCACGACGACGGTGCCGTTGAGCGAGAGGCGGGTCTTCACCGGGTACTTGGTGAGCTCGGCGCGGATCTCGTCCATCGGGCGGTCGAGGTCGATGGTGACGACGTCGCCGCCGAGCTCGTCGTGGGTGACCTCGGGGAGGAACTGGGCCGGGTGGCGCTCGAGGTCCTCGAGGAACACGCCCTGGCTCGTGATCTTGCCGAGGGCCTGGCGGTCGGCCGAGCAGCTGACGGCGATGGCGACGGGGCACGAGGCGCCGTGGCGGGGCAGGCGGACGACCCGGACGTCGTGGCAGAAGTACTTGCCACCGAACTGGGCGCCGATGCCGAAGTCCTGGGTGAGCTTCAGCACCTCGGCCTCCATCTCGAGGTCCCGGAAGCCGTGGCCGGCAGCCGAGCCCTCGGTGGGGAGGGTGTCGAGGTAGCGGGTGCTGGCGAGCTTGGCCGTCTCGAGCGCGAACTCGGCCGACGTGCCGCCGATGACCACCGCGAGGTGGTACGGCGGGCAGGCGCTGGTGCCGAGGAGGCGGAGCTTCTCGTCGAGGAACTTCCGCAGGCCGGCCGGGTTGAGGACGGCCTTGGTCTCCTGGAACAGGAAGCTCTTGTTGGCCGAGCCGCCGCCCTTCGCCATGAACAGGAACTTGTAGGCGTCGCCGTCGATGGCGCTGATCTTGATCTCGGCGGGGAGGTTGGTACCGGTGTTCTTCTCCTCCCAGAGGGTCAGCGGCGCCATCTGCGAGTAGCGCAGGTTGTCCTTCTGGTACGTGTCGAAGATGCCGCGGGCGAGAGCCTCCTCGTCGCCGCCGCCGGTGAGCACGAACTGGCCCTTCTTGCCCTTGACGATGGCGGTGCCGGTGTCCTGGCACATGGGCAGGACACCGCCGGCGGCGATGTTGGCGTTCTTCAGCAGGTCGAGGGCGACGAACCGGTCGTTGGCCGAGGCCTCGGGGTCGTCGAGGATGCGGGCGAGCTGGGCGAGGTGGCCCGAGCGGAGGTAGTGGGCGATGTCGTGCATGGCCTCGGCGGCCAGCGCGGTGAGCGCCTGCGGGTCGACCTGGAGGAAGGTGTGGCCGGCGGCCTCGATGGTCGACACGCCGCCGTTCGGCAGGTCGAGGTCGAGCTGGCGGTAGGTGGTGGCGTCGGGCCCGAGGGGCAGGAGCTCGGTGTGCGTGAAGTCCGTCATCGCCGTCAACGGTACGGCTCCCGCCCGGCGACGGGCCATCTGGCGCGCATCCGGGTCGTTCCCGTGCGGCGGGGGTAGAACGATCCGCATGGCTGGCAGCGACGAGTTCCGGACCGAGCACGACTCCATGGGGGAGGTGCAGGTGCCGGCGGCCGCCCTCTGGGGTGCGCAGACGCAGCGTGCCGTCGACAACTTCCCGATCTCGGGCCGGCCCATCGACCGGCGGCTGATCCGGGCGCTCGCGCTCGTCAAGGCCGAGGCCGCGGTGGTGAACGCCAAGAGCCGCGAGGTGCCCACGGTCGACGACAAGCTCGGTGACGCCATCCGCAAGGCCGCCGAGGTCGTCGCCACCGGCGCGCACGACGCCCAGTTCCCGATCGACGTGTTCCAGACCGGGTCGGGCACGTCGTCGAACATGAACACCAACGAGGTGATCGCCCGGCTCGCGTCGCTGAGCCTGGGGTCCAAGGGCAAGGCGAAGGTCAGCCCCAACGACCACGTGAACGCGAGCCAGTCGTCCAACGACGTGTTCCCGACGGCGATCCACCTGGCGGCCACCGAGGCCGTGGTGAACGACCTGATCCCGGCGCTCGAGCACCTGGCCGACGCCCTGCGCGCCAAGGCCGACGAGTTCGCCGACGTGGTGAAGGCCGGGCGGACGCACCTGATGGACGCGGTGCCGATCACCCTCGGCCAGGAGTTCGGCGGTTACGCCACCCAGGTGTCGCAGTCGGTCCGGCGCCTCCGCAGCACGCTGCCCCGGCTCGGCGAGCTGCCCATCGGCGGCACCGCGGTGGGCACCGGCCTCAACACCCCCGCCGGCTTCGGCGCCGACGTCGTGAAGCGGCTGGCGAAGCGCACCGGCCTGCCGCTCACCGAGGCGTCGGACCACATCGCCGCCCAGTCGTCGCGCGACGGCCTGGTCGAGGCGTCGGGCCAGGTCCGCGTCGCCGCGGTCGCCCTGGTCAAGATCGCCAACGACCTGCGCTGGATGGCCAGCGGCCCGGCCACCGGCCTCGCCGAGATCCACCTGCCGGACCTCCAGCCCGGGTCGTCGATCATGCCGGGCAAGGTGAACCCCGTCCTGTGCGAGGCCGTCACCCAGGTGGGCGCCCAGGTCATCGGCAACGACGCGGCCATCGCGTTCTCGGGCTCGCAGGGCAACTTCGAGCTGAACGTGTTCATGCCGGTGATGGCCCGGAACCTGCTCGAGTCGATCGAGCTGGTCGCCAACGTGAGCCGCCTGTTCGCCGACCGCTGCGTCGCCGGCATCACCGCCGACGTCGAGCGGTGCCGTGCCAACGCCGAGTCGAGCCCGGCCATCGCCACCTCGTTGAACCCGTACCTGGGCTACGAGCGCACGGCGCAGCTGATCAAGGAGAGCCAGAGGACGGGCACGCCGATCCGCGAGCTGGTCCGGGCCACCGGGGAAGTGTCCGACGAGGACCTCGACCGGGCGCTCGACGTGAAGGCGCTCACGAAGGGCGGGCTCCCGCCGGCCCCGTGAGGGAGGGCGGCGTCAGCCGAGGGCCGGGGAGCCGGCGAAGGGACCCGGGTCGCCGTTGCCCGGCAGCGTGGGGTGGCTCCACGAGTTGACCTTGCCGACGAGGGCACCGAGGTGCTCCCACTCCGGCGGGTTCCAGCCCTGGGCGGTGCCCACGATGGCCAGGTCCTGGCGGATGTAGGCGAGGGCGGGGAGCCGCTCGAGCTCGAGCGCCTTCACCAGCTCCCGGTCGGGATCGGCGAAGGTCAGGAACTCCTCGGCCCAGGGGCCGAGGAACCGCTGGGCGTCGCGCTCGTCGGCGGTGACCGTCCAGGCCACGCGGCAGTCGGCGCCCCGGAAGTTGGCGAGGACCCGGCCGGCCGTCTCGAGCAGCCAGGCGCTCTCGTGCGTGTACGGGTCGATGACGACGGTCAGCAGCTGGAAGGTCGTCGTCCACTCGGCGATGGTGGCGGTGCGCCCTCCGACGGCGGTGAGCTTGACGTCTTCTGCAACCTGGGTGACCACGGCGGGAACGGTAGTGGGTCGGCCTGGCGCGAAGCAGATTCGGCTCTGGTCTGCTGGTCAGGGGCCGCCGACTAGGTTCGCCCCAACCCCTTGAACCGGAGGCGCCCCCGATGCTCGCAATCGTCCCCGTGAACACCACGGCCTACAAGCTGATGCTGTTCATCCACATCCTGGCGGTGATCGTCGCGTTCGCGCCGGCCTTCGTGTGGCCGTTCGTCTCGGTGAAGCTGAAGAAGCAGGGCAAGCCGGTCGGGCCCGCGATCGGGGACCTGGCGGCGGGCAACACCGTCAAGGTGCACGGGCCCGCGCTGGTCATCGCCGGCATCTTCGGCTTCGGCCTCGTGGGCATGAGCAAGAAGGCGTTCGAGTTCTCCGACCCGTGGATCTCGGCGGCGATGCTCGTGTGGTTCATCATGCTGGGCGTGATCTTCGGCCTGATGCTCCCGGCCGAGAAGAAGGCAGCGGCCGGCGATGCCGACGCCGACAAGCTGGTGTCGATGGCCGGCGGGATCATGCACCTGCTGCTCGCCGTCGAGCTGTTCCTGATGATCTTCAAGCCGGGCTGGCCCTGATCACCAGCCCCGCTCGGGGTCGGCGCCGGTAGCGTCCGGGGCGTGCACCCGATCGAGCGCCTGCGGTACGTGGCCCGGGCCACCGGCGCGCCGCCCGACGACGTGGTGCAGGAGGCGGCGGCGTCGCTGGCGACGTTCGCCGACGATCCGGTCTCGCTCGTCACGGCGTGCCGGCGCCTGATCGACCGCCATCCGGCGAACGGGCCGATCTGGTGGCTGTGCGCCCGCACGCTCGTGGCCGCCGATCCAGGCGACGAGGCCTGGCGGTGCCACAGCGACTTCCACGCCGACCCGACGGTCGACGAGCTGGCCCACGCCCTGCCGGACGGGGCGGCGGTCGCGGTGGTGGGCTGGCCCGACCGCCTGGCGGGCGCGTTCGCCCGCCGCGGCGACGTGCAGGTGCGGGTGATCGACGTCGACGGCGACGGCCCCGGGTTCGTCCGGGCGCTCGATCGGCTCGACGTCGAAGCGGTCGACGTGGCGGTCAGCGGCCTCGCCCCGGCGGTGGCGGCATCGGACCTGGTCGTGATCGACGCCTCGGCCATCGGCCCGCGCGACGCGCTGGTGGCGCCCGGCGGATGGGCGGTGGCCGCCGTGGCCCGGACCAGCGAGCGGCCGGTGTGGCTGGTGGGCGGTCGCGGGCGGGTGGTGCCGGCCGGGTTGTGGCCCGCCCTGCAGGCGCGGCTCGGCGGGGCCGCGCGCGCCCCGTGGGAGCGGGGCCTCGACCCCCTCCCGCTGGAGCTGGTCGACCAGGTGGCGGGGCCCGCCGGTCTGCAGGTCGTGGCCGATGCGCTGGCTACGGTGGACACACCCGACGCCGCGGAGCTGCGTCGCTGAGGAGCGGGAGAAACAGGGTGGCCGTGAGCGGGGTCTGCGCCAACTGCGGGTACGAGCTTCCGGAGGCGGACGCCCTGGGGCTCATCACGTGCCCGGGGTGCGGCGGCGTCACCAAGATGCCGGGGTCCACGCCGACCCTCGAGGCGAGCGAGGACGCTCCGGCCGAGCCGCCGCCCGCGGCCGCGCCGTCGTCCTCGTCCGGACCGAGCCTGCAGGGCTGGCCGGCGCCGCCCGTGGCCGCGCCGCCGCCGTCGGGCGCCAAGCGCCGGTCGTCCAGCGGCGACGACGCCGGTCGCGTCGGCCGGCGCATCGGCTGCGCGGTGGTGCCCATCGTGATCGTGATGGCGATCGGGTTCGGCATCTTCGGTGCCGTCGCCAGCTGCGATCCCGACACGTTCACGTCCGGGTCGACCTCCGACTTCGACAGCACCAAGATGACGCTCAGCGGGAGCGGGACGATCCTGTCCGGCTCCGGTGACGACGCCGACGTGGTGATGCTCATCCAGGAGACCGAGGACGCCACGACGACCCGGCGCGTGGCCCGCATCCGCTTCACCGGCGACCGGTCCGAGCTGCAGTGGCAGAGCGAGCCGCTCGACGAGGACGCCTACCGGATCGAGGTGGCGGAGGTGGACGGGACCCTGTTCGCCGGTGTCGACGACCAGCTCTACGCCCTCGACGCGAAGACCGGCGAGACGCGGTGGCAGGCCACCCTCCACGACAAGCTGACCGCGGGCTGCGACGAGTGCTTCGCCGCGGCGGGCGGCCGCCTGGTGGTGCGCACCACCGATGCGTACGTGACCGCCTACGGCACCCGCTCGGCCGAGCCGCAGTGGTCCAAGCGCCTGGTCTCCACCTCGGGCTCGATGTCGGTCGTCGGCGACCGGCTGTTCCTGGTCGACGACCCCGAATCCTCCGGCACGCCCGCCCCGGTGCTGCTCGTGGACCCGGCCACGGGCAAGACCATCCGCGCCACCACGCTCCGGTGCCCCAAGGGCCAGGACACGCCGTGGGACCTGGCCCCGTCGGCCGGCGACCAGGTGCGTGCCGTCCCCGGGAGCGAGGACGTGATGATGATCTTCGGGTTCGGCGACTCGTGCGCCGTCCGCTGGGATCCGGCCACGAGCGAGGTGCGCTGGACGTCGCGGATGAACGGCCTGAGCCACTACGACGACGACGACGTCGTCGTCGGGTCCGAGGACCTCGTGATCGGGACCTCCAGCAACGCCATGGTCACCATCGACCTGGCCAGCGGCAAGGCGGTCCAGCTCGCGCTGCAGGGCGACGTCGACGCCCAGCCCAGCCAGATCGTCGGCCGGACCCTGGTGGCCTTGACGGTGACCACCCGGGGCACGCCCAAGGGCGGGATGGCGGCCTGGGACCTCGGCTCGGGCGAGCGCCTCTGGGCCAACGCCTCGTTGGGCACGGCACAGCCGGTGTCGGGGGGCGCCTCCCACACCTCCGACGCCCTGTTCGACGGCACGCCCCGGTCGCTGCTCGTCCCGGTGGACGGCGGGATCAACTCGTTCGTGTTCGAGGGCACGGAGCGCACGTTCGCGGTCGCCCCGGTCGACCTGGCCACCGGTGAGCTGGGCACCGAGGTCCGCCGGGGGTTCCTGACCCGCTACGAGACCGGCACGGTCTCGCTCACGATCGAGGGCCAGACCGGCGACCGCCTCATGGTGTCGGTCGACAACCTCCTCCAATCGCTGCCGGTGTCCGGCAAGGGCGACGTGGTGTCGTACCCGGAGAAGGACTGACGGCGCCCCCGGCGGACGACGACCGGGACCCCGTCGCGGCCGGCGCCCGCGGTCCAGGGGCTCGTGCCCTGACCCGGTCCGCCGTCGGGACGCTCCCGGTACGGTGAGCCGATGACCGCTGCGACCGATGGCCTGGACCTCGACGACCCGGTGGGGCGCTACCTCGAGGTCGGCCTGCGGCTGGGTCGCCACCTCGACGGCATGGTCGACGCGTACTACGGGCCGGAGGCGCTGGCCGCGCGGGTGGCTGACGAGCCGCTGCGCCCGCTCCCCGCGCTCGTGGACGACGTCCGCTCCCTGGTCGCGGCGCTCGACGCCGGCGACGGCGACCTCGATCCCGTGCGCCGCCGCTGGCTGCGCGCCCAGGCGGCTGGCCTCCACACCGCGGCCCGGAAGCTGGCGGGGGAGGAGGTGGCGTTCGTGGAGGAGGTCGAGTCCTGCTACGGCGTTCGCCCCCAGTTCGTCGACCACGACGTGCTCGCCGCGGCCCACACCCGGCTCGACGGCGTCCTGCCCGGCTCCGGCCCGGTGCGCGAGCGCTACGAGGCCTGGCGCAGCTCGCACATCATGACGCCCGCCCAGCTGACCGAGGCCGTGCACGTCCTGGCCGAGGCGTTCCGGGAGCGGACCGGCCAGCGGTTCGGCCTGCCCGAGGGCGAGCACGTCGAGTTCGAGCTGGTGACGGACCAGCCCTGGTCCGGCTTCAACTACTACGAGGGCGGCCTGCGCAGCCGCGTCGCCATCAACACCGACCTGCCGGTGTCGTCCACCGCCATCGGCCACCTCATCGCCCACGAGGCCTACCCCGGCCACCACACCGAGCACTGCCGCAAGGAGGTCGGCCTGGTGCGCCAGCGCCGACAGCTCGAGGAGTCGATCTTCCTGGTGGGCACGCCCCAGTGCCTGCTGGCCGAGGGCCTGGCCGACCTCGCGCTCGAGGTCCTGCTGGGCGATGGACCCGAACCGCAGCTCGCCGAGCTCCTGCACCCGCTCGGCATCCGGTACGACACCGAGGTGGTCGCCGCGGTCGCGGCGGCCGGCGAGGCGTTGAGCGCCGTGCGGGGCAACGCCGCGCTGATCCTCCACGACCGGGGCGGCAGCGAGGAGGACGCCATCGAGGAGCTGTCGCGCTGGGCGCTGCTGCCGCGCGACCGGGCTGCGAAGTCGATCTCGTTCCTCACCCACCCGACCTGGCGGGCCTACATCTTCTGCTACGTCGAGGGCCTGCCCCGCTGCCGGACGTTCGTGGGCGGTGACGCCGACCGCTTCGAGCGCCTGCTGACCGAGCAGTTCGTGCCGGCTGACCTGGTCGCCGCCTGAGCCCGCCGCGGGCCGTTCCCGGTGCCGGGGTGTGTCCAGGAACGGGGCGGGGGTGTGCCAACTGTCCTACCGTGGTGCCTTGGCTCAGGTCTGGATTTCGGGCAGAGTGGGTATGTAATCCGAGCAATCGCTCGGATTAGTGGGTGGGAAGAGGGATCGAGATGAGCAGCTACCCGTACAAGGACCGGTTCCCGGTCAACCGGACGCTTCCCGAGAAGGGGCGCCCGCGCGAGGAGATCGTGGCCGAGATGGCTGCGCTCGCCCGCGAGGAAGACGCCTCCTGGGAGGGCGGCCGGGTCTCGGGGACCATGTACTGCGGCGACCACGACCACTACGAGTTCCTGAACGAGGTGTTCGGGCTCTACGCGCACGTCAACATCCTCCAGCGGGACATCACGCCCAGTGCCACCCGGTACGAGGGCGAGGTCATCGCCATGGCCCTCGACCTGTTCCACGCCGACGCCGTCACCGACGGCGAGCCGGCCGGCCTGGTCACCAGCGGCGGCACCGGCAGCATCTGCCATGCCGTGCTGGCCTACCGCGAGGTCGCCCGCGAGCGGGGCGTCACCCGGCCCAACTTCATCAAGCCCGAGACCGGGCACCCGGCGTTCGACAAGGCCTGCCACCTCTTCGGCGTCGAGCTGCGCCAGGCGCCGATCGACCCGGTCACGCTCCAGGCCGACGTCGCCTGGATCAAGGACAACATCGACGACCAGACCATCGGCTTCATGGGCTCGGCCTGCAACTACGGCTACGGCACCATCGACCCGATCGAGGAGATGTCCAACCTGGCGATCGAGAAGGGCGTGCCGCTGCACGTCGACGGCTGCCTCGGCGGGTTCATCCTCCCGTTCGGCGAGGAGCTCGGCTACGACATCCCCGTCTTCGACTTCCGCCTCCCGGGCGTCACCAGCATCTCGGCCGACACCCACAAGTACGGCTACGCCTTCAAGGGCACCTCGACCGTGCTGTTCCGCGACAAGTCGTGGCGCAACTCGCAGTACTTCTTCCTGACCGACTGGACCGGCGGCAAGTACACCTCGCCGGGCATGGACGGCTCCCGCTCCGGCGGCCTGCTCGCCGCCACCTGGGCTTCGATGGTCCAGCTCGGCCGCGAGGGCTACCGCAACTACGCGAAGGCCATCTTCGAGACGTCGTTCGCCATGCAGGAGGCGGTGCGCTCGCACCCCGAGCTGCGGATCATGGGCACGCCCTCGTTCCTGTTCAGCTTCACCAGCGACGAGTTCGACATCTACCACGTCAACGACTTCATGCGGCCGAAGGGCTGGCGCTTCAACGGCCAGCAGTACCCGAACGCCCTGCACATGGCGGTCACCCGGCCCCAGACGCAGGACGGCGTGGTCGAGGCGTTCGCCAACGACCTGGCCGCCGCGGTCGAGTACGCCAAGGAGAAGGGCCACGAGCCTGCCGCCTCGGGTGCCATCTACGGCGGCGTCGCCGGTGGCATGAACGACGAGGCCGACGAGTTCATCAAGATGGTCATGGCCCAGATGCTCGACGAGCAGCAGGCCCTGCCCCCGCTCGACTGAGCCGCCGCGCCATCGGGCGCACCGATGTGGCAGGGTCAGCGGCATGACCGGATCTTCGGAGCTGCTGGACCTGTCGTCGGCGATCGTGGACGCGTGGTCCACGCCGGGCGGTCCGCCGGCTGGATCCATCGACGGCCCCACCAACCGGGTCACGAACGAGCTGACCGAGATCGACGACGGGCTGTCGTTCATCGAGTCGTTCTCCAACATCGTCACGTTCCGGACCGACGACGGGCTGGTCCTGTTCGACGCGTCGTCCGCGTTCACCGGGCGGGGCTGCACCGCGTCGCTGCGGGCCTGGGCCGACGACCCGGTGCACACCCTCGTCTACACGCACGGCCACGTCGACCACGTGGGCGGCAGCGGGTTCCTCCTGGCCGACGCCGAGGCCCGGGGTCACGCCGCTCCCGCCGTGCTCGGCCACGAGAACGTCGGGGCCCGCTTCGACCGCTACCGCGTCACCGACGGCTGGAACAAGGCCATCAACGCCCGCCAGTTCGGCCCTGGCTTCGGCGGCGGCACGGTCGGGCGCGACGGCCAGCCCCGGCCGTTCCTGCCGGACCAGACCCTCGAGTGCACCGAGACCTACGAGGACCACCTCGAGCGCTCGATCGGCGGGCTCGACCTCGAGCTCCACCACGCCCGCGGCGAGACCGACGACCACACGTGGGCGTGGATCCCCGCGCACCGGGCCGTGGCGGTCGGCGACTTCGTGGCCTGGGTCTTCCCCAACGCGGGCAACCCGCAGAAGGTGCAGCGGTACCCGGGGGAGTGGGCCGCCGCGCTGCGGGCGATGCTGGCGCTCGAGCCCGAGCTGCTGCTCCCCGCCCACGGCCTGGCGGTCGCCGGCAAGGAGCGGGTGGCCACGGTGCTCGGCGACCTGGCGACGGCGCTCGAGCGGCTGGTCGCCGATGTCGTGGCGGCCATGAACCAGGGCGCGACGCTCGACGAGATCGTGCGGTCGGTGCAGGTCAGCGACGACCTCATCCGCCGCCCGTGGCTCCGGCCGATCTACGACGAGCCCGAGTTCGTGGTCCGCAACACCTACCGGCTCTACGGCGGATGGTGGGACGGCGACCCCGCCCACCTCAAGCCGCCGCCCGCCGAGGCGCTGGCTCGGGAGCTGGCCGACCTGGCCGGCGGCGTCGACGTCCTCGCAGCTCGGGCCCAGGCCCGCTCGGAGGCCGGGGACCACCGCATGGCGTGCCAGCTGGTGGAGCTGGCGGCCCAGGCGAGCACCGACCCCGGCGTGTGGCGCCTCCGGTCCCGCATCTACCTGGCCCGGGCGGAGCACGAGACCAGCCTCATGGCGAAGGGCGTGTACACCGAGGCGGCCCGGTCGGGCGACGAGCACGCCATCGGCCTCGACACCTGATCTCCGCTGGTCGGAGGGGGTGCGGCGCGGCGGTAGCGTGCCCGCATGGGTGAGGGCAGCGATCCGCGGTGGGCCGCGGCCGTCGAGGTGCTGGACCGGATCAACGCGTCGGCCACCCCGCCGACGCTGGTCCGCGAGGGCCTGTCGCTCCTGGTGCGCCAGGACGGCGTGCTCGTGCGGTCCCGCCTGCGCTCCGAGGAGCCGGTGGCGGCGCGCGAGGTCGAGGTCGCCCGGGCGCTCGCCGATGCCGAGGTGCCGTCGGTCCCGCTGGTGGCCGGGCGCGGCCAGCCCTGGGTGGTGGATGGCTGCGTGGTGACCGCCTGGCGCTGGGAGGAGGTGGCGGGCGCACCGTCACCCGCCGACCTGGGAGGACTGGCCCGGGCGCTGCGGGAGCGGACCGTGGGGACGTACGTCTTCGACGTCCCCCGCTTCGACCCGCTGTCGGCCATCCGCAGCGCCGTGGCGGCGACGCCCATCGGTGACCCGCAGGGCGACTTCGTGCGGCGGCGGGCGCAGGAGCTGTCCGGTGACTGGGCCCGGATCGCGGACCGGGACCCGGCCGGGACCGCCATCGTCCACGGCGACCTCCACCAGGACAACGTGCTGCGGACCGCCGAGGGTGCGCTGCTCACCGACCTGGAGCTGGCCGGCGCCGGTCCGAGCTCGTACGACACCGCGCCCGCCGTCGTGATGGTGGAGCGCTACGGCGCGTCGTCGGCGACGCTCGATGCGTTCCTCGACGCCCAGGGCTCCGATCCCCGGAGCTGGTCGGGGTTCGCCACCTGCCTGGCCGTCTACGAGCTGTGGGTCACGGCGTGGTCGGTCGGCGTGCGGGACCGGTCGCCCGAGCTGGCGGCCGAGGCCGCGGTCCGGGTGGGCTGCCTGCGCGACCAGACCTGCGAGCCCTGGCGCCTGCACTGACGCCGCTCGCCGCGGACGGGTTCAGCGCGTCGGGAGCGGCAGGCCCCGGGCACCCGGCCCGCCGGCGGCAGCGCGGTCGCCGGGGTTCGCGAGCGCACAGGCGGAGAGCGACAGGCAGCCGCAGCCGATGCAGCCGTCGAGCCGGTCTCGGAGGCCGGTGAGCAGGGCGATCTGGGCGTCGAGGCGGGGCCGCCAGGAAGCCGACAGCCGCTCCCAGTCCTTGGCGGTCGGCGTCCGCCCCGCCGGCAGCGACGCGAGCGCCTCGCCGATCTCGCCGAGCGAGAGCCCCACCTGCTGGGCCACGCGGATGAACGCCACGCGGCGGAGCGCGTCGCGGTGGTAGCGCCGCTGCCCGCCGGCGGTGCGCTCGCTGGCGAGCAGGCCCTCCTCCTCGTAGTAGCGGAGGGCGGAGTGGGCGACGCCCGACCGCTCGCTCAGCTGGCCGATCGTGAGCTCGTCGTCCATGCGGGTGAGGGTAGCCCTTGACCTCAAGTTCCCTTGAGGTCCTACGGTCCCGGTCCGCCGCTCGCCAGGAGCGGCCCGATCGGGAGGGATCCACCGTGCACGCCATCCGACTCCACCAGTTCGGTCCGCCGGACCAGCTCGTCTACGAGGAGGTCCCCGACCCCGAGGCCGGTCCCGGCCAGGTCCGGATCGTGGTGGGGGCCGCGGGGGTCCACGTCGTCGACACCACGATCCGCGCCGGGGTCAGCGGCGGTCCGTTCCCGCTGCCCGACCTGCCGATGACGCCCGGCCGCGAGGTCGCCGGCGTCGTGGACCAGGTCGGCGAGGGCGCCGATCCCGACCTGCTCGGTGCTCGGGTGGTCGCCCACCTGGGCATCGCCAGCGGCGGCTACGCCGAGCTGGCCGTGGCGGCCGCGACGGCGCTCCAGCCGATCCCGCGCGGCGTGAGCGACGAGGAGGCCGTGGCGATGATCGGCACCGGGCGCACCGCCATGGGCATCCTCGAGCAGTCGGACCTGACGGCAGACGACGTCGTGCTCGTCACGGCAGCCGCGGGTGGGCTCGGCACCCTGCTGGTGCAGGCTGCCCACGAGGCCGGCGCGCTGGTGGCGGGCGTCGCCGGAGGCCCGGAGAAGGTGGCCCTGGTGCGGGAGCTGGGCGCCCACGTGGCGGTCGACTACCTGCAGCCGGACTGGGCCGACCGGGTCCGCGATGGCCTCGGCGGGCGGGGCGTGACCCTGGGCTTCGACAGCGTCGGCGGCGACGTCGGCCGCACGCTGCTGGACCTCATGGCCCCCGGCGGGCGGATCCGGGTCTACGGCTGGTCGTCAGGGGCGTACGAGGCGCCGCCGGCCGAGCTGCTCGCCGAACGTGGGGTCACCACCGCCATGGTCCTCGGGAAGCCGATGATGGAGCGCCCCGGCGGGATCCGCGGTCTCGAGGACGCCGCCCTCGCCGAGCTGGCATCGGGCCGGCTCCGGCCGATCACCAACCCGCCGTTCCCCCTGGCGCAGGCGGCCAAGGCCCACGAGGCCATCGCTGCTCGGGCCACGGTCGGGAAGGTGGTGCTCGTGCCGTGACCGGTCAGGCGGCTCGCAGGTACTCGTCGAGGGTCAGACCCAGGCGCTGCATCTCCTGTGCGGGCCCCACGCCCACGTAGCGGAGGTGCCACGGCTCGGCCTCGTAGGTGGTGATCAGCTGCTTGCCCGCCGGGTACCGGACGATGAAGCCGTACTCCGGGGCGTGGGCGGCGAGCCACGCGGCCTGCGGGGTCGCACCGAAGCAGGGCTCGGTCGGGCAGGTGCCGTCGGCCGAGGTCACGTCGACCGCCAGGCCGGTCTGGTGCTCGCTGTGGCCGGGTCGGGCGCTGAACGTGCGGGCGGCGGCCTCGCCCTCCGTGCGGACGTAGCGGTCGAACACCTGCTGCTGCGAGCCTTGGGAGCGGAACGCGGAGATGCCGATGATCGGCACCCCGTCGCGCGCGGCGGCGAACCCCATCTCGTCGAGGGCCCGGGCAGCTTCGGGGCGGAGCAGGCGGCGCTCGACCGCATCGGTCGTGGCCCACGCCAGCTTCGGGGCCACCATGCCGCTCGGGGCCCAGTCCTGGGGCAGGTTCCGTTGGCGGTCCACGAGCACGAGCGGGTCCGTGGGGTCGGGCGTCGTGCCCACGGGGGGCGCGTCCGTGGGGCGGAGCTCCTCGTCGGTCACGGTGGCGGGCCGAGCCGGGTCGCGGGGTTCGGCATCCGACGTCGTGGTGCGGCCTCGGCTGGCCGGCCCGGGGGCGGCGCCGCTGTCGTCGCCCCGGGCGACGACCGTGACGAGGAAGACCGTTGCGGCCAGCGCCGCGACGGCCACGAGCGCGGCCACGGCGCGGTGGCGCGCGATCCGCCGCCGGGCCTCGACCGCGCGGGCGCGGTGGACCTCGTCGGCCAGCTCGGCCAGCCGACCTTCCTGATCCACTCCGGTCGTCACGACCGGTCCTGTTCCCGTGGGGCCACCATCCCAACCGCACGATGCCACGATCGGGGTCAGCCTGCACCCACCCGATCGGCGTAGGCCGCGGTGTCGAGCAGCTGGGTGGCCAGCTCGGCCGTCGTGCCTCCGTGCTCCAGCGCGTCGACGGCGGCGTCGAGCTCGGGCGTCGTCGGCCGGCGGCGCAGCAGCCAGGCGTAGAGCACCCCGGTGTCGACCTCGGCGGCCTGCTTGGTGCGGTACTCGCTGGAGTCCGAGAAGTTGAGCATGACCTGGCCCCGGGTCGCCCGCTTGGTGTTCAAGCGGTTGATCCAGAACGTCCGGCCGCCGGCATCACCGGCCCGGCCCAGCACGTTCTCGTACACGAGGTCGACGAACTCGGTGTTGCTCAACGCCCCGTACTTGGTGCGGAACTCGCTCGACCGGGCGAACTGGTTCGAGATCTGGATCAGGGTCCAGCCGCGGCGGCGGCGGTTCACCCAGTAGTCGAGGCCACCGGGATCGGGACTGCGCAGGAAGTAGGCCCGGTAGAGGCGGGCGACCGGATCCACGTCGGCGGTGTGGTCCGCGGAGGTGCGGATCTGCGCCACCAGGTCACCCCGGGTCGACGTCCCTGCCGCCAAGCCGGCCGCGAGCGTGTTCTCCTCGCTCGCGGTCGGGCGGCGCTGGAGGAGGTCGCGGTGGACGCGGTCGACGAGCTGCCGGCAGCTGGTGAACGGCTTGCCGGGTGACGCCGCGGCTGGGGACGGGGCGGCGGCGCCGAACCGGACGACCGCATCGCCGCTGTGCAGCGCACCGACCAGGTCGAGCACGCCGTCACCGTCCATGTCCGCCGCGTCGGCTCGCACCGACGGTGCCTCCAGGGCATCGAAGGTGGTCGGCGCCACCCGGGACGACCCGGCGCAGTCCGACCGCACGATCCGGGTGCCGTCGACCAGCAGGTCGTCGCGGTCATCGGCATCGATGTCGGCGACCGTGAGCGACAGGGCGACCTCGACCCCGCTCGCCCCTGACGGCGGCAGCACCACCGGGGGTCCCGTGACCAGCCCGCCGTCACCCGAGCTGTAGAAGGGGTGGAGCTTGGCGTTGGCGCCGGTGCCGGCGGTGACGGCGACGTCGAGCACACCGTCGCCGTCGAGGTCGGCGGTGGCGATGAACTGGGGCGTCGTCGGCAGGTTGCTGGCGGGCAGCGCGGTGAACCGGCCGCTCCCGTCGTTGCGGAGCACGCTGACGCCGGCAGGGGAGGACCGCAGCCCGACCAGGTCCCGGTCGCCGTCGCCGTCGAGGTCACCGCTCGCGACCCGGGCGATGCCGCTCGTGCCGGCCAGGGTCACCGGTGCCGCGAACGTGCCGGTGCCCTTCCCGGCGAGGAGCTTGACGCTGCTGCCGTCGGCCACGGCGATGTCGTTGCGGTGGTCGCCCGTGAGGTCTCCGACGACCGGTGTGGTCAGCCCGGTCGCGGTCAGGAGCGTGGTGACCGGCTCGAACGAGCCGTCGCCGGTGCTGAGGCCGACGAACAGGTCCTTCGCGCTCACGGCGACGACGTCGTCCTTGCCGTCGGCGTCCAGGCGACCGGTCGCCAAGCCCGTCGGCCCGTTCGGAACGGCGGTCCGTACGGCCGGACGGAGCCGCCCCTGGCCGTCGTTGAGGATCCCGCTCAGGGAGCTGGCCTGCGGGTGCGATGCGACGAGGTCGGGCCGCCCGTCGCCGTTCAGGTCGCCGAGGGACTGGGCCTTGGTCGTGGCGAACCGCGCGCTGGCGACACCGGCGAACGTGTGGTCGGCGCGCCCGGGCACGATGTTGACCCCCGCCGGGCGGCCTCCGCCCGCCTTGGTGACGTTGACCAGGTCGCGGATCCCGTCGCCGGTCACGTCGATGAGCTCCTGGTCGCGTGCGCTCCATCCGCTGCGGTAGGACACCGAGCTGCCGAACGTCCCGTCCCCGTTGCCGTGGACCAGGAAGGTCGAGTCCAGCGCGGCGTCGAGCAGGACGGCGTCGAGCGTGCTGTCGCCGTCGACGTCGGTCAGCTCGACATCGGCGGGGCCGTGGCCGATGCGATTGAGCACCGGCGCCGCGAACGACCCGGATCCGTTGCCCAACAAGGTGTAGAAGCCGGCCTGGGAGCTCCCTCGTGGTGCGGCGACCGCGAGGTCGAGATCGCCGTCGCCGTCGAGGTCCCCGGCGTCGACCTCCCCCAGGAGGCTGATCACCTCGTGGGTCTGGCCGGGCTCGAAGGTGCCGTCGCCCCTGGCGTGGAACGTCGTGATGGCCGAGGGCGGGTTCGGGCCGATCGGGCTGCCGGCCAGGACCGAGGCGGCGACGTCGTCGTGGCCATCGCCGTCGAGGTCCTCGACGAGGAGGTCGTTGGCGGTGCCCGGGATGGAGAAGGTGGTGCTGGTGACCGTGAACGAACCGGTGCCGTCGCCGACCAAGGCGGTCGGCACGCCGCCCACCAGGCCGACCAGGTCGGTGTGGCTCGACCCGACGACGTCGCCGACGGCCGGCTGGGTGAGCCCGACCGACGACGTCTGGAGCGGGCCGAAGGTGCCGTCGCCGTTCCCGAGCTGCCAGAGGAAGCCGCCGGACCCTCGACCGACGAGGATGTCCTGGTGCCCGTCGTCGTCCAGGTCGGCGACGAGCGGACGGGTCGGGGACCCGCTGATCGCGGTGTCGGTGCGCGGCGCGTAGGAGCCCGCCGGACCCGACGCAAGGGCGACCCAGAGGTGCTCGCCGTTGAGCTGCGTCCCCACGAGGTCGGGTCGTCCGTCCTCGTCGAAGTCCCCGAGCGACAGGTCGTCGAGGTTCGGGAACGGCACCACGATGCGCTCCACGTACGCCGGTGCCGGCGGGGCGGCCGCCACCGGCGCGCCGGCGAGCAGCAGGCCCGCTCCCAGCGCGACCGTGGCCGCTGCTGCTGAGGCGCGACCCGCGCGCCGCTTCGATCCCGCTCCGGTCATCGGATCCCCCCGTGTCGCCGTGCGGCGATGGTAGGGGGGAACCGGGTCTGCTGTGCGCCGTCCCCGCCCGCGAGGCGGCGCCGTGGGGTCAGACGTTGCTGACGAGCTTCTTGGCGATGACCTTGAGGCAGAGCGTCTCGTCGGCGCCCTCGAAGATGCTGAGCACCCGGGCGTCGACGAAGTAGCGGCTGACGTCGTACTCCTCGGCGTAGCCCATGCCGCCGTGGATCTGCATGGCCTCGCGGGTGACCCACTCGGCGGCCTTGCACACGTAGGCCTTCACCATCGACGCCTCGGCCTGGCCCTCGCCCTTCGCCATGAGCTTGGCCACGACGTAGGCGAACTGGCGGGACGACTGGATGACCACCGCCATGCGGCCGAGCTTGGCCTGGGTGAGCTGGTAGTCGCCGATGGGACGGCCGAACACGACGCGGTCCTCGGCGTAGGTGCGGGCCTTCTCGTAGGCGGCCTGCATGACGCCGATGGCCCGGGCCGCGGTCTGCAGGCGGCCGTTCTCGAAGCCGGCCATCTGGTAGTAGAAGCCGCGCCCCTGGCCCTCGTCGAGGCCGATCAGGTTCTCGGCCGGGACGAACCAGTTGTCGAAGGCGACCTCGTAGGAGTGCATGCCGCGGTAGCCGATCGTGTCGATCGGGCGGCCCTCCATCTTCCCGGTGCCGTCGGCACCGCCGCCGGCCGGCTGGGTGAGCTCGAAGCCGTGGCTGTCGCCGCGCTCCTTGGGCACGATGAACATCGACAGGCCCTTGTGGCCGATGCTGCGGTCGGTGTCGGTGCGGGCCAGGACGAGCAGCACGTCGGCCCGGGCGCCGAAGGTGCACCAGGTCTTCACGCCGTTGATCAGCCAGCCGCCGGTGGTGGGGGTGGCCGTGACCTTCACGCCGGCCACGTCGGAGCCGTAGTCGGGCTCGGTCACGGCGACCGCGTTCATGACCTCGGCCGAGGCCAGCTTGGGCAGCCACTCGTGCTTCTGCTCCTCGGTGCCGCCGGCCATGAGGGCGCGGGCGAGGATCTCGGGCCGGGTGATCAGCGAGCCGCCGGCGCCCAGCGAGCCGCGGGACAGCTCCTCGGTGGTGACGACCATGCCGATGTACTCGCCCTCGCCGCCTTCGCCGTAGCCGCCGTACTCCGACGGGATCGACAGGCCGAAGGCGCCCATTTCGGCGAGGCCCTCGATGATGTCCTCGGGGATGTCGCCGTTGGTGCGGTGGATGTGCTCGGCTCGGGGCGCCAGCTCCTGCTCGGCATAGCGGCGGAAGGTGTCCTGCACCATCTCGAAGTCGCTGTCGAGGTGCCGGGGGCCGGGATCGGTGATCGAGGCGAGGAAGGCCGGCGCCTTGTAGTCGGCGATGAACGAGCGGGCACCGTCGAGGGCGCCGGGCTCCACGCCCCACTCGGCCTCGCGGCCGAACAGCTTGCCGGCGAGCTCGGCGGTGGCGTCGGCCACGAAGGCGCAGGTGATCTTGCCCTCGATCTCGCCCTTGGCGCCGTAGTCGAGGAGGCCCTTCGCGGTGGCCACGGCCGAGGCGGCGTGGGCGAGGTCGTAGGCCAGGACCTGGTTGGCGTCGGGGCCGCCCTCGGCGGCGGCGAGGCTGCGAGCCCCGGCGTCGACGACCTTCGAGGCGAGGTCGATCACGGTTGCGGCAGCGGCGAGATCCGGAGCGGTCATAGCGCTGGATCGTACTGACGGGCCGGGTCCCGGCTCACATTGGACGACGGTCCAGGACGGGCGTCAGCTGGCCTCGCTGGGGAGGACCATGGCGGCGGTGTACTGGTCGAGCCAGGTGAGCAGCTCGTCGAGGGGGAGCGGCCGGGCCAGGTGGTAGCCCTGGGCGAGGTCGCAGCCGAGGCGGCGCAGGAGGACCAGGTCGTCGGCGTGCTCGACGCCTTCGGCCACCACCTTCAGCCCGAGGTTGTGGCCCAGGTCGATCATCGAGCGGACGATCGTGAACTCCTCGGACCGCCGGTGCATCTCGCTCACGAACGACCGGTCGATCTTCACCTCCTGGAGCGGGAGGTCGCGGAGGTAGGTGAGCGACGAGTAGCCGGTGCCGAAGTCGTCGATGGCGGTGCCGACGCCGAGGTCGCCGAGCTGGGTGAAGATCTCGCGGGCCAACCCGGGATCGTCCATCAGCTCGGTCTCGGTGAGCTCCAGGACCAGGTCGCCCGCCGGGACCTGCGAGATCGACAGCTCCTGGGCGACGTACGGCACCAGCTCGGGGTCGTAGAGGTTCCGGACCGAGAGGTTCACGGCCACGCCGATGTCGTGGCCGGCCGCCCGCCAGCGGGTGGCCGCGATCATGCCCTCGCGCAGCACCCAGCGGGTGAGGGGCTGGATGGCGCCCGACAGCTCGGCCAGCTCGATGAACTGGTCGGGCGGGATCTGGCCCAGCCGGGGGTGGTTCCAGCGCACGAGGGCCTCGGCCCGGACCGGGCGGCCCGAGCGGAGGTCGACGCACGGC
>Ga0182736_1001402_pt1 | contig 23888 bp, 23 predicted proteins | sample eDN5th30CKraftBY_FD_128882 | JGI IMG/M metagenome (GOLD analysis project Ga0182736, IMG submission 128882) | Enriched backyard soil microbial communities from Emeryville, California, USA - eDNA 5th pass 30_C Kraft BY (version 2) (version 2) | ecosystem: Environmental > Terrestrial > Soil >... | reverse complement strand
TTGTTCGCCGATGACTGGTTGTACACCTCGTTCCGATACAGCTTCACGCCGAGATCCTGCAACTGCGAGAGCTGCACTGCCGGGCTGGAGATGTCGTACGCGCCGCCTTCGTTGTTGTGGCCGTTGGCGCCGTAGAAGATCGTGCTCGTGGTTGTCGCGGCCGCCGCCTTGCGGCTCGCCGCGGCTGTGGTCGATGCGGTGTCGAGCGCGTCGTTGCCGCCGCCTCCGCACGCTGCCAGCACCACGCTGGTTGCCACGGCAGCGGTGATAAGGCTCGCCTTGGGCGCCCGTAATGCGTCAATGACGCGCAAGCTGGTCTGAATGTATTTTTTCATTGTATGTACTACTAATGGAGATGTTGTGTATCGGTGAAGTAGGTACGTCTTCAGGAGCGCCGCGAGCCAAAGGGCGGATCGGAAACGGACCTGCGGTCCCGCTTAACCCTGCGGGAGGGTTTCAAGCCGAGTAACTTCGAAGTGCGAATTAACGGCGGCCGTCAGTCGACGGGGCTTTGATGGCGCGCCAGTGTCCTGCAACGAAAGGAAAAAAATACCTGAAACTGTAACGAGGCCGCGCCATTTTGTTACATGTATAACGGCGCGCGCGGTGGCGGGTTTAGAGACTTCGTCGGAATTGCCGATTTATTTATTCCGATGATGGCACGAATTACCGCTTCCCCGCGCGCCAGCGCGCCGAGCTCGGCGAACAACTGCCCTCCGTGTTAAAATTCGCGCCGAATTAAGGACTTGCCTCGTCCTCGGACCCCGCAAGTCCTTTTCTTTTCGGCGCTCCGAATTGCTCGTGCGACGCGCCGGAACATTCGTCCGGCGCTGGTCATCCGTCTCGCATTCCGCTATCGGCGGCATAAAAGGCGTGCGCTTCCGGGCGAAGGCCGCCGGCCTATACTGGACTCGCGGGCGTCTTGCCCGCGCCGCTCGTCGCGAAGTCCGGTCACTCCGACTGCCTGTGCGGCGTGCGACGCCATCAAATTCACGGAGTACGGAGTTTTCACGGTGACTCGGATAGACGCTAAAGACAGCGCGCTCGTGCTGTTCTCCGGCGGCCAGGACTCGGCCACGTGCCTCGCCTGGGCGCTCGAACGTTACAAGACGGTAGAGACGCTCGGTTTCGATTACGGACAGCGCCATCGCGTGGAACTCGAGTGCCGCGAAGGCTTTCGCGCCGCGATCATGCGCGAGTTTCCGCAGTGGGCCGAACGGCTGGGCGAAGATCACATGATCGATCTGTCCGTGCTCGGCGCGATCAGCGATACCGCGATGACGCGCGAGATCGAGATTCAGGCGACCGCGAACGGCCTGCCCAACACGTTCGTGCCGGGCCGCAATCTGCTGTTCATGACGATTGCTGCAGCAGTGGCGTATCGGCGCGGGCTGAAGGTGCTGGTCGGCGGCATGTGCGAGACGGACTTCTCCGGCTATCCGGATTGCCGCGACGACACGATGAAAGCGCTGCAAGTCGCGCTCAATCTCGGCATGGAAACGCGCTACGCGCTCGAAACGCCGCTGATGTGGCTCGACAAGGCCGATACCTGGCGGCTCGCGGAAACGCTCGGCGGCGAGGCGCTCGTCGAACTGGTGCGCGTCGAGACGCACACTTGCTATGTCGGCGAGCGCGCGGAATTGCACGACTGGGGCTTCGGCTGCGGCCAATGCCCGGCATGCAAACTGCGCAAACGTGGTTATGAGGCGTATCGCGCGGGCGAGCAGGTCGATACCGCGCCGGTCTGATTTTTTTAGAGGTTCACAGAGCAGTCATGACGTACGCGGTAAAGGAAATTTTCTACACGTTGCAGGGCGAAGGCGCCAATGCCGGGCGTCCGGCCGTGTTCTGCCGTTTCGCGGGCTGCAATCTGTGGTCGGGACGCGAGGAAGATCGCGCGGACGCCGTCTGCCAGTTTTGCGACACCGATTTCGTCGGCACCGATGGCGAAAACGGTGGCAAGTACAAAACGCCGGCGGAACTCGTCGCGAAGATCGCATCGCTGTGGCCGGAAGGCGAGGCGCACAAGTTCGTCGTGTGCACGGGCGGCGAGCCGATGCTGCAGATCGACCAGCCGTTCGTCGATGCGCTGCACGAAGCCGGCTTCGAAATGGCGATCGAAACCAACGGTTCGCTGCCGGTGCTCGAGAGCATCGACTGGATCTGCGTGAGTCCGAAAGCCGACGCGCCGCTTGTCGTGACGAAAGGCAACGAGCTGAAAGTCGTGGTGCCGCAGGACAACCAGCGTCTTGCCGAGTACGAAAAGCTCGACTTCGAATACTTTCTCGTGCAACCGATGGACAACGCATCGCGCGACATCAACACGAAGCTCGCGATCGACTGGTGCAAGCGGCATCCGAAGTGGCGGCTGTCGATGCAGACGCACAAATACCTGAATATCCCCTGAACGCCGTGCAGACGATTACCCGAAAACTCGAATTCGATGCGGGCCACCGCATTCCCGATCACCGCAGCCAGTGCCGCAATCTGCACGGGCATCGCTACGTGCTCGAAATCACGCTGCAAGGCGATCTCGTCGATGTGGAAGGCGCGCCCGATCGCGGCATGGTGATGGACTTCGCCGACGTGAAAGCGCTCGCGATGGAGCATCTCGTCAACAAATGGGATCACGCGTTCATCGTCTACGAGGGCGATGTCAAGGTGCGCGAATTTCTGCAGACGCTGTCGGATCACAAGACCGTCGTGCTCGATCGCATTCCGACCGTCGAGAACCTCGCGGCCGTCGCGTTCAACATTCTCGCGGAAGTCTATGACGCGCACTACGGCGTCAATCTCAAGCTGAAGCGCGTGCGTCTGTACGAAACGCCGAACTGCTGGGCCGACGTCGCGCGCGGCTGATTTCAGGCGTGCGCGCGGCCGGAAGCACCTCCGGCGCGCGTGCTTTTGTCACGGTATGATCGTCCGATGAGTCGCCCATCCTCCGAGGCGGCGAGACACGGAGCGCACGCATGCCGTCACTTCATCCGTTTTTCCAGTGGCCGCGCGTGGCCGTCCTTCAAACGCTCGAAGGAGACGCGCGATGAGCACCTTCACCAATCCCCTCAAGCAGCGCTTCTCCGAACCGGGCACGTTGTTCGGCCTGTGGCTGTCGCTCGGCAGCGCCGATGCCGCCGAAGCGCTCGCGCACGCGGGCTTCGACTGGCTCTGCATCGACATGGAGCACTCGCCGAACGATAGCGCCGACGTCGTCGCCCAGTTGCGCGCGATCGCCGCCGCGCATCTGCCGAGCGAGCCGATCGTGCGCGTGCCGGCGAACGAAGGCTGGCTCGTCAAGCGCGCGCTCGACGCAGGCGCGCGCACGCTGATGTTCCCGAACGTGCAATCGGCGGAAGAGGCGGCGCGCATCGTGAGGCTGACGCAATATCCGACCGAAGCGGCGCTGCACGGTCTGCGCGGCGTGGCGGGCGCGGTGCGCGCGGCGGCATACGGTATGCGTCGCGATTACATGGCGAGCGCGAATGCGCAGATTGCGACGATCGTGCAGATCGAATCGGTCGCGGCGCTCGAAGCCGTCGACGAAATTGCCGCGACGCCGGGCGTCGATTGCCTGTTCATCGGGCCGGCGGATCTGGCCGCGAGCCTCGGTCATCTCGGCGACGGCAAGCATCCGGATGTGCAGGCGGCGATCACGAAGATCGTCGACGCGGCGAATCGCGCGGGCATCGCGAGCGGCATCTTCGCACTCGATGCCGCGAGCGCGAAGCAGTACGCGCAGGCGGGCGTCAAGCTCGTCGCGATCGGCGCGGATGTAATGTGGCTGTTGAAGGCGACGCGTCAGGCGTTGCAGGAGGCGAGATCATGAAAGCCGCCGCCGCTGCGATCATCGCGCTGGCGCTCGCCGGTGCGGCCCGCGCCGACAACGCGCCGAAGCCGACCGACATCGCGACGCAAAACGCCGTCGCCGATTACAACGCGGGCAATTTCGTCGCGGCGCGCTCGGAGTTTCGGCGTGCGGCGCAAAGAGGCAGCCGCCTCGCCGAATTCAACTACGCGATGATGCTGCTCAACGGCGAGGGCGGCCCGGCGGATGTGCCCGAAGGCAAGAAATGGCTGCGCCGCGCCGCCGACGCCAACATGACGCACGCGCAATACGTGTACGGCAAGATGTACGACGACGGCCAGTTCGTCGAGAAAGATCCGGCGGAGGCGCATCGCTGGTTCCTGCGCGCGGCGAATCAGGGTCACGTACAGGCCGAACTCGCGCTCGCCAACCAGTTCCTCGACGGACGCGGCACCGCGCGCGACAACACACAGGCGTTCACCTGGTACAAGAAGGCTGCGGAAGGCGGCGACATGACGGCGCAATACGTCGCGGGATCGTTCTACGAGCGCGGCGGCGATGGCGTCGAACGCAATCTGAATGTCGCGCGGGCTTATTACGCGGCAGCGGCCGCGCAGGGCGATCCGGCGGCGAAGCTCAAGTATCTGCAGCTCAGCACCGAACTCGAGCAGCAGAAGCCGCAGTGACGGCGCGCGTCGATAAAAAAAACCGCGGTCGAAGCCGCGGCTCAGTGGCGGAAGATAGCCCGCTAACTCTGCATCAACCGCTTTTGCCGCGCGACGCTCATGATGAGCCCGGCCGCGACGCCGAGCGTCGTCAGCGCGGTTCCGCCGTAACTCATGAAGGGCAGCGGCACGCCGACCACCGGCAGAATCCCGCTCACCATGCCGATGTTGACGAACGCGTAAGTAAAGAACGCGAGCGTGAGCGATCCCGCCAATAATCGCCCGAAGAAGGTCGCTCCGTTCGCCGCGATGAACAGTCCGCGCGCAATGAGCGCCATATAAAGAAAGAGCAGCACGAGCCCGCCCGCGAGCCCGAACTCTTCGGAGAACACGGCGAAAATGAAGTCGGTGTGTTTCTCGGGGATGAACTCGAGGTGCGCCTGCGTGCCCTTCAGCCAGCCCTTGCCGAGCGTGCCGCCGGAGCCGATCGCGATCACCGCCTGAATCGTGTGGAAGCCTTTGCCGAGCGGATCGGAAGTCGGATCGAGCAGCGTGCAGATGCGATGCTTCTGGTAGTCGTGCATCATCGGCCAGACGACTTCGGGCTGACAAATCTTTTCCTGGAACGTCGCGACGCCCGCCACCGCGATGACGCCCGCGATCAGCACCGGCAGGATCAGCTTGAAACTCAGCCCCGCGAAATAGATGACGAACATGCCCGCCGCGAACACGAGCACGGCGGTGCCGAGGTCCGGCTGCTTCGCGATCAGGCCGACGGGCAGCATCAGAATGAGAAAGCCGACGATGTAATCCCACCAGCGAATGTTGCTTTCGCGCTTCTGGTAGTACCACGCGAGCATCAGCGGCATCGCGATCTTCATGATTTCCGATGGCTGGATCACCACGCCGACATTGAGCCAGCGCTTCGCGCCCTTGCGCGTCAGGCCGAACGCGGCGACCGCGATCAGCAACGCGACGCCGACCGTATAGAGCGGCACGGCAAAGCGCATCAGCGTTTGCGGCGGAATGTTGGCGAGTATCCACATCAGGCCGAAGGTCAGCATGATGTTGCGCAACTGGTCTTCGACGCGGCCCGGCATGTCGAGGCTGGCGCTATAGAGCGTCACGATTCCGACGCCGAGCAGCAGGAACACGATCAGCGCGAGCGGCTTGTCGAAGCCCGCGAACATGCGCTTGGCGCGGTCCAGCAGCTCGCGCTTGTCGAATTGGACGTGCAGTTGCATGGCGGTTTCCTTTACTCGTCGATGCCGCCGGACGGCGCGAGAACGCGCACCCCGTCGTTTTCGTTGCTGCGCACCATGGTGGGCGTCGGCTCGCTCGGGCGCTTCTTCGGCGCGGGCGATCGGCCGGGCGTCGATGCAGGCACCGCAGCCGCAGGCGCAGCGGGCGGCGCCGACGCAGCGCGCGGTTTCGAGACTTTCGGAGCGGATGCCGCAGGCGCCGACGCCGCCTTCGCGGCATCCGGATTCGACGCCGCTTGCGGCGAAAACGCCGGCGACGAATTCGCGACCGACGCGGGCAGCGCGACGGCGGCGGGCGGTTGCGTGCCGCCGATGACCGGCACGGTCGCTTCGGTCGTGGCCGAAGCCGCCGCTGCGACCGCCGCCGCTTCCGCGCCCGGCTTGAGACGGTCGACGAGGTAATAGTCGAGCACCTTGCGCGCGATCGGACCGGCGGACTCCGCGCCCCAGCCGCCGTTTTCGACGATCAGCGCGATCGCGATCTTCGGCTGCTCCGCCGGCGCGAACGCGATGAACAACGCATGGTCTCGCAGATGCTCGGCCGTTCCGCCGTGGCCCCGATAGTTCGCGCCCTGCAGCGAATAGACCTGTGCCGTGCCCGTCTTGCCCGCCGCGAGATAGGGCGCACCCGCGAAAACCTTCGCTGCCGTGCCGTTCGTCACGACGCCTTCCATTGCGTGCTTGATGACGTCGATGTCCTTCTGCTGCACCGGAATCTTGTTGCTCGGATCGCGCACGACCGCGCGCAGGTCCTTGTTGATCGGATTCTCGATGTTGCGCACGAGGTGCGGCTTCATCACGACGCCGTTATTCGCGAGCGTCGCCGTCGCGTGCGCGAGTTGCAGGATCGTGAACGAGTTGTAGCCCTGTCCGATGCCGAGGCTGATCGTTTCGCCTTCGTACCATTTCTGCTGCTCGGGCTTGCGGTACGCCTTGCGCTTCCATTCCGTCGACGGAAGAATGCCCTTCGCCTCGCCCGCGATATCGATGCCGGTGATCTGGCCGAAGCCCCACGGCTTCATGAAGCCGGCCATCGCATTGACGCCGAGATCGCGCGCGAGCATGTAGAAGTACGTGTCGTTCGACACGACGATCGCGCGGTTCATGTCCACCCAGCCCTGACCCGAGCGCACGTCGTTGCGGAACGTGTGGCCGCCGAACGTGAAGTAGCCCGGATCCTGGAAGCCCCAGCCCGGCGTGCGCTTGTGCAGCGACAACGCGGCGAGCGCCATGAACGGCTTGTACGTCGAGCCCGGCGGATACGTGCCGTGCAGCGGACGATTCAAGAGCGGATGATCCGGCGAATTGTTGAGCGCGTCCCAGGTTTGCTGATCGATGCCGTCGACGAACGAATTCGGATCGAAACTCGGCGCGGAGACGAATGCGAGCACGTCGCCGGTCGATGGCTCGATCGCGACGAGCGCGCCGCGCTTGCCCGCGAATGCCTGCTCCGCGACCTGCTGCAAGCCGATATCCAGCGACAACTGCAAATTGTTGCCCGGCGTCGCCTGCGTGCGCGACATCGTGCGTACCGGACGGCCGCCCGCGGTCACTTCCACTTCCTCGAAACCGGTCAGGCCGTGCAGCTCCGTTTCGTAGCTCTGCTCGACGCCGATCTTGCCGACGTAATCCGTGCCCTTGTAATTGTTGGCGTCGAGGCGCGGATCGTAGTGATCCGAGCTTTCGTCGTTGGCGTCGCTCGCGTCGTCGATGCGCTCCTGATCGCGCTGCGAAATGCGCCCGATATAGCCGATCACATGCGCTGCGGTCGTGCCGAGCGGATATTGGCGAAACAGGCGCGCGCGCACTTCGACGCCGGGAAAGCGGAAACGCTGCGCCGTGAACTTGGCGACTTCCTCGTCGGTGAGACGCGTGCGAATCGGCAGGCTTTCGAAATTCTTCGAGTCTTCGAGAAGCTTCTTGAAACGGCGGCGGTCGCGCGCGTCGATCGGAATGACTTGCGACAGCTCGTCGATGGTTTCGTCGAGCGTGCCGTTGATCTTGGAGCGCGTGATTTCGAGCGTGTACGCCGAATAGTTCTTCGCCAGCACGACCCCGTTGCGGTCGGTGATGATGCCGCGATTCGGCACGATCGGCGCGACCGAAATGCGGTTCTCGTTTGCCTGCAACGAGTATTTGCTGAAATGCCAGACCTGCAGATAGAGGAAGCGCAGCCCGATCAGCCCGAAGCAGATGAACACGAACAGTCCCGCCGCCGCGACGCGCAGGCGGAACTTCGACAACTGTTGCTCGGTGTTCTTGATTTCGGTCATGCAGCTTTCGCGGTGTGCTCGCGATTCAAGTGTAGTTCGCGCGCGGCGGTTTTTTCGCCGACCCGGCGCCGCGCGGCAAGACTCAGATTGGACGCGTATCGTCCGGGTCGGCGGCGCGGCGTTGCGGCATCAGCAGGAGGAAGCTCGCGATCGGCCAGAGCAGCGCTTCGACGAATCCGTTGATGAGATAGCTCCAGCCGGGGAACGCGGCGCCCGTCATCAGGCGGATGATGAAAGGCACGAGATGCGCGCCCACCAGCAGCGGCGCGACGACGAACATCTGCACGGGCAGTGTCATCCACAGCACGCGGCGATGAATCGTGATCGCGCCGTACGAAAGCAGCGTGTAGGCCAGCGCGTGTTCGCCAAGGAGATTCGCGTTGTGCACGTCCATCAGGATGCCGAGCATGAACGCGATGCCCATGCCGACCTTGCGCGGTTGATGCACGTTCCAGAACAGCAGCACGAGCGCGACGAAATCCGGCACGCCGATGAGCCGTCCCCACGGCATGAGGTTCAGCAGGAACGCGGCGGCCAGGCTGAACGTGATGAAGTACGGATTGACCGGCTGCAGGATGTATTGCGGGCGGTTCATCGCGCGGCTCCCGATGATGCGGGTTTCGGCGCATGCGCCTTCTTCGACGGTTTCGCCGCCGCGCCCGATGCAGCTTTCGGCTCGGCCGCCTTCTCCGACGGCTTCGCGGGCGCGGGCGCTGCCGGTGTTGCAGCCGCTGGCGCAGAACCCGGCACCGGAGCGGAAGCGCCGCTCGCGCCCGTTGCGGCGGCAGCCTTCGGCGCGGGCTTCTTCTTGCCCTTGTTTTCCTTCGCTTCCTTGGCGGCCGCGGCTGCTTCGACTTCGACCGGATTCGGCGGCTGATTCAAGTTGTAGTGCAGCACGAGCAACTGGCGCGCGCCGCGCACGGCCGCGATCGGCACGCAGACGACGCGCGCGAACGCCGTATCCGCCTGCTTGTCGACGCGCAGCACCTTCGCGACCGGCAGTCCCGGCGGATAGATGCCGTCGAGGCCGCTCGTCACGAGTTCGTCGCCGGCTTGGACGTCGGCGCTGATCGGCACGAAGCGAAGATCGAGCGTGTCGCCCTTCGGCGTGCCGTAAATCACGCTGCGCAAGCCGGTGCGCGAGATCTGGACGGGCACGGCCTGGTCTTTATCGGTGAGCAGCGTGACTTCGGATTGCAGCGGAAACACGCGCGTCACCTGACCGATCACGCCGTCTTCGGTGACGACGGGCGCGCCGTCCTGGATATTCTGCTGCGAACCCTTGCCGATCACGACTTTCTGCGTGAACGGATCGCGCGTGTCGTATTGAATTTCGGCGGGCGTTTCTTCGGTCGTTGCGCGCGATTGCAGATTCAGCAGCGCGCGCAGATGCGCGTTCTCGATGGCGAGCTGGGCCGCGTCGCCCGCCTTGACGGAAAGCTCCAGATTCTTGTCGCTGAGCTTGCGGTTTTCGCTGCGCAGCGTCGCGCTGGTCACGGCGAGATCGGCGGCGCCCATGAAGATGTCGCGCGGCACCAGCGCCGCGCGCTGCAACGGATACAGCCCGGCGCCGAGCATCCCGCGAACGATTTCCAGCGTGCTGAAGCGAGCGTCCGAGATGAGCAGCGCGATGGCGAGCACCACGAAGAAAATCAGGCGCGCGAGCGCGGAAGGGCCTTGCTTGAAAAGGGGCGGCGGACTGTATTCCATGGTCGGCGCCGAGGGCGTGAACGGATGGATCGATGCTGCAGGTCACTTCGCCGGCGGCGAAACCTGCCCTACGCTGTTCCGACAACGGCCCGGACAGAGGCCGGGCCGTGCGCGCGTCGCGTTACGCGGGTGCTTGCAAGCGTGCTTCGGCGTTGCGTCGATATCCGGACGCCCGAAGCAGCAGATCACTCGTACGAGAAGATGCTGCCGAGCTTGTCCATGCGCTCGAGCGCCATGCCCGAGCCACGCACCACGCAAGTCAGCGGATCTTCGGCGACGAGCACCGGCAGGCCGGTTTCTTCCGCGAGCAGGCGGTCGAGATCGCGCAGGAGCGCGCCGCCGCCCGTCAGCATCATGCCGCGCTCCGCGATGTCCGCGCCGAGTTCCGGCGGCGTCTGTTCGAGCGCGATCTTCACCGACGACACGATCTGGTTCAGCGGGTCGGTCAGCGCTTCGAGAATTTCATTGCTCGAAATGGTGAAGCTGCGCGGAATGCCTTCCGACAGATTGCGGCCCTTGACTTCCATTTCCTTCACTTCGGAGCCGGGGAACGCCGAGCCGATTTCCTTCTTGATGGCTTCGGCTGTTTGCTCGCCGATCAGCATGCCGTAGTTGCGGCGGATGTAGTTGACGATGGCCTCGTCGAACTTGTCGCCGCCGACGCGCACCGAGCCCTTGTACACGATGCCGCCCAGCGAGATGACGCCGACTTCCGTCGTGCCGCCGCCGATGTCGACGACCATCGAGCCCGTTGCTTCCGAAACCGGCAGGCCCGCGCCGATTGCCGCGGCCATCGGCTCTTCGATCAGATAGACCTGCGAGGCGCCCGCGCCGTGTGCCGCTTCCTTGATCGCGCGGCGCTCGACTTGAGTGGAGCCGCACGGCACGCAGATGATGATGCGCGGCGACGGCGAGAACATGCGGGATTCGTGAGCGGTCTTGATGAACTGCTTGATCATCTGCTCGGTGACGGTGAAGTCGGCGATCACGCCGTCCTTCATCGGGCGAATGGCCTCGATGTTGCCCGGCACTTTACCGAGCATCTGCTTGGCTTCCTTGCCGACCGCCTGAATGGTCTTCTTGCCGTTGGGGCCGCCTTCCTGGCGAATCGAAACGACCGAGGGTTCGTCGAGGACGATGCCCTTGCCGCGCATGTAGATCAGCGTGTTGGCGGTGCCGAGGTCAATCGCCAGGTCGTTGGAGAAATAGCTGCGCAAAAAACCGAACATTCAAAAATCCTGTCTCGCTGGGTGGCCGTTCGTCGCGAGGAGCGCCGGGGACGGCAGCGGAAAAAATAACGGTTTGCCGGGGCGGCGAACGCTCGCCGGGAAGGGCAAATCCGGGAAGAAATCTACTGCAGAACGGAACGCTGGACGCAAACGTTTCTCGGAATCCATCAAATGCGGGAGAAAGCCGCCGACAAGCCGTTCCAGAGGTGAGTCGAACGTGTAATGATACCTTATAATTTGTGGGTATCTATAGGAAAAGGATGGCAGTTTTTGCCATCGCCAGACCTGTTTCCGAGGGCTCCTTTCAAGATCGCAACTGGCTGCTGCAGCGAAAGTTTTCGAGATTGAGGCTGTCCACGCTTTCTCCGGTGAATCCATGTCTTTGACCCTGACCGACGTAAAACGCATCGCGCACCTCGCGCGGCTCGAATTGCCCGACCACGAAGCCGAGCCCACGCTCACGCGGCTCAACGATTTTTTCGGTCTCGTCGAGCAGATGCAGGCCGTCGACACGACCGGCATCGAGCCGCTCGCGCACCCGATCGAGCAGATCGAGGAAGTCGCGCTGCGTCTGCGTGACGACGCTGTCTCAGAGCGTGTCGAACGCGAAGAGTTCCAGCGTTGCGCGCCCGCCGTGCAAGACGGACTCTATCTCGTGCCCAAAGTCATCGAATAAGCATCAAACATTCAGCGTCAGCGCGTGATTCACACCGCGCTCATCAGGAAACTGCAATGCATCAGAAAAGCTTGACCGAACTGCGCGCCGCGCTCGACTCGAAGGAAGTATCCGCGGTCGAACTGGCGCAGTCGTATCTGCGGCGCATCGAGGGCGCGAAGGAACTGAACGCGTTCATCGGCGTCGACGCCGCGCTCACGCTCGAACAGGCGAAAGCCGCCGACGCGCTCATCGGCGAAGGCCGCGTGGGCGCGCTCACCGGCTTGCCGATCGCGCACAAGGACGTCTTCGTCACGCGCGGCTGGACATCGACCGCCGGCTCGCACATGCTCGAAAACTATTCGAGTCCGTTCGATGCGACCGTCGTCGATCGCCTCGCGAACGCCGGTATGGTCACGCTCGGCAAGACCAACATGGACGAGTTCGCGATGGGCTCGTCCAACGAGAATTCGTACTTCGGCGCGGTGAAGAATCCGTGGGATATGAAGGCCGTGCCGGGCGGTTCGTCGGGCGGTTCGGCTGCTGCCGTGGCCGCGCGTCTCGCGCCCGCCGCGACCGGCACGGACACCGGCGGCTCCATCCGCCAGCCCGCTTCGTTCACCGGCATCACCGGCATCAAACCGACGTATGGCCGCGTTTCGCGTTATGGAATGATCGCGTTCGCGTCGTCGCTGGATCAGGGCGGCCCGATGGCGCAAACGGCGCACGACTGCGCGCTGCTCCTGAACGCGATGGGCGGCTTCGACGAGCGCGACTCCACGAGCCTCCAACGCGAGAACGAAGACTACACGCGCTACCTCGGCAAGACGTGGAACGGCAGCGATGATGCCGGCAAGCCGCTGAAGGGCTTGCGCATCGGCATGCCGAAGGAGTATTTCGGCGCGGGTCTCGCCGACGACGTGCGCGCGTCCATCGACGCCGCATTGAAGCAATACGAAGCGCTCGGCGCGACGCTCGTCGAAGTGTCGCTGCCGAAGACCGAGCTTTCGATTCCCGTGTACTACATCATCGCGCCGGCGGAGGCATCGTCGAATCTGTCGCGCTTCGATGGCGTGCGCTACGGGCATCGCGCGGCCGAGTACCGCGATCTGCTCGACATGTACAAGAAGTCGCGCGCGGAAGGCTTCGGGCCGGAAGTGAAGCGGCGGATTCTCGTCGGCACGTACGTGTTGTCGCACGGTTATTACGACGCGTACTACCTGCAGGCGCAGAAGATTCGCCGCATCATCGCGCGCGATTTCCAGGAAGCGTTCAAGCAGTGCGACGTCATCATGGGACCGGTCGCGCCGTCGGTCGCGTGGAATCTCGGCGAGAAGGCCGACGATCCCGTGCAGATGTATCTCGCCGATATCTACACGCTTTCCGTGAGCCTCGCGGGCCTGCCCGGCATGAGCGTGCCGTGCGGTTTCGGCGCGGGCGCGAATGCGAATCGGCCGGTCGGTCTGCAGATCATCGGCAACTATTTCAACGAAGCCCGGATGCTCCAGGTCGCCGACGCTTATCAGCGCGCGACCGACTGGCACCGCAAGGCACCTGCATCGGCATTGGCATCGGGAGTGTGAACATGCAGTGGGAAGTCGTCATCGGTCTGGAAACGCACGCGCAGCTTTCCACCGTCTCCAAGATTTTTTCCGGCGCGCCCACGCAGTTCGGCGCGAGCCCGAATTCGCAGGCGAGTCCCGTCGATCTCGCGTTGCCCGGCGTGTTGCCTGTGATGAACCGCGGCGCCGTCGAGCGCGCGATCCGCTTCGGTCTCGCGATCGGTTCGCACATCGCGCCGCGCAGCATCTTCGCGCGCAAGAACTACTTCTATCCGGATCTTCCGAAGGGCTATCAGATCAGCCAGTACGAGATTCCGGTCGTGCAGGGCGGGCAGATCACGATTCAGGTGCCGGCCAACGAGAAGGCGGGCAAGGAAGCGTACGAGAAGACCATCAACCTGACGCGCGCGCACCTCGAAGAGGACGCGGGCAAGTCGCTGCACGAAGACTTCGCGGGCATGACGGGCATCGACCTGAACCGCGCGGGCACGCCGCTGCTCGAAATCGTCACTGAGCCGGAAATGCGCAGCGCCGCGGAAGCGGTCGCGTATGCGAAGGCACTGCACGGTCTCGTCGTGTGGCTCGGCATCTGCGACGGCAACATGCAGGAAGGCTCGTTCCGTTGCGACGCGAACGTCTCGGTGCGCCCGGTCGGCCAGAAGGAATTCGGCACGCGCGCCGAGATCAAGAACTTGAACTCGTTCCGCTTTCTCGAAGAAGCGATCCAGTACGAAGTGCGCCGTCAGATCGAGCTGATCGAAGACGGCGGCACGGTGGTTCAGGAAACGCGTCTTTATGACCCGGACAAGCGCGAAACGCGTTCGATGCGCAGCAAGGAAGACGCGCACGATTACCGCTATTTTCCCGATCCCGATCTGATGCCGCTCGTGATCGATGCATCGTGGATCGATCGCGTGAAGGGCGAGATGCCCGAGCTGCCGGCGGACATGCAGAAGCGTTTCGTCGACACGTACGGTTTGACGCCGTATGACGCGGGCGTGCTGACATCGTCGAAGGCGATGGCGTCCTACTTCGAAGCGCTCGTGCAGAAGGCGGGCGCGTCCCAGGCGAAGATCGCCGCGAACTGGATGATGGGCGACGTCTCCGCGCAACTGAATCGCGAATCGCTCGATATCAGCGAATCGCCGGTATCGGCCGCGCAGCTCGCGCTCATCATTCAGCGCATCGCCGATGGCACCATCTCCAACAAGATCGCGAAGGACATTTTCCAGACGATCTGGGAAGAGAAGGCGACCGACGATGCCGCCGCGGATCGCATCATCGACGCGAAGGGTTTGAAGCAGATTTCCGACACCGGCGCGCTCGAAGCGATCATCGACGAGGTGCTTGCGGCAAACCAGAAGTCCGTCGAGGAATTCCGCGCGGGCAAGGAGAAGGCGTTCAACGCGCTGATCGGTCAGGCGATGAAGGCGACCAAGGGCAAGGCGAATCCGCAGCAGGTGAACGAGCTTTTGAAGAAGAAACTCGGCTGATTGTTTCGGTGCGTGAAAGACAGGGCCGTTGCCGGTTAAGCTAGGCGACGGCCTTTCTTTTTGGTGATCACAAAAATATGGCAAAAAAACCCGAACTCGACGACTTCCGTGTGCCTTTCTTCGACGCCGGCAAGAAGCGCAAGCCATTCGACCTGAGCGCGATCGATCCGTCCGCGAAGCCGTTTTCCAGCGGCACGAAGGACATCGACCGCGAGCGTCTCACGGCGATCGGCGTGCAACTCGACGATCTTCAGGAGAAACTGCACGCGCAGCGCCGCCGGCGCGTGCTGCTCGTGCTGCAGGGCATGGACACGAGCGGCAAGGACGGCACGGTGCGCGCGGTGTTTCACGATGTCGATCCGCTCGGCTTGCGCATCGTGCCGTTTCGCGCGCCGTCCGAGCGCGAGGCCGCGCACGATTTTCTGTGGCGCGTGCACGCGCAGGCGCCGATGGCCGGCGAATTCGCGATCTTCAACCGCAGTCACTACGAAGACGTGCTCGTGCCGCGCGTGCTGAAGTCGATCGATGCCGACGAATGCGAACGGCGTTATCGGCATATTCGCGAATTCGAGGCGCTGCTCGCTGACAGCGGCACCACCATCGTCAAATGCTTCCTGCACATTTCGAAGGACGAGCAACGCGAGCGACTGCAGGCGCGCATCGACGATCCGACGAAACACTGGAAGTTCGACGTCTCCGATCTCGAAGCGCGCAAGCAATGGGACGACTATCAGGCCGCATACGCCGACGCGCTCGCGGCGACATCGACGGATTACGCGCCTTGGTACATCATTCCGGGCAATTCGAAGACGCATCGCAACGTGATGGTCGCAGAGCTGCTGTTGCGCACGATGCAGGACATGAAGCTCGAATTCCCGCCGGCGAAAGAATCGCTGAAGGGCGTGAAGGTCGAATAATCAAGATCAAAAAGGAAGAACATGTTTCGCGTGATAACCGCCAATCTCAACGGCATCCGTTCGGCCGCCAAGAAAGGTTTCTTCGACTGGTTCGGAGAGCAGAAATCCGACGTCGTGTGCGTTCAGGAAATCAAATGCTCGCAGGACGATCTGACGCCGGAATTTCTCGCGCCGCACGGTTTCCAGGGCTATTTCCAGCACGCGGTGAAGAAGGGCTACAGCGGCGCCGGTCTGTACACGCGCCACGAACCGGATGACGTGATCATCGGCTTCGGTTCGGAAGAGTTCGATCCGGAAGGGCGCTATGTCGAAGCGCGTTTCGGCAAGTTGTCGGTCGTGTCGGTGTATGTGCCGTCGGGTTCGAGCGGCGACGAGCGTCAGCAGGCGAAGTATCGCTTCATGGACGAGTTCATGCCGCATCTGGACGCGCTTTCGAAGGAGCGCGAAGTCATCCTGTGCGGCGATGTGAATATCGTGCACAAGGAAATCGACATCAAGAACTGGAAGAGCAACCAGAAGAATTCCGGTTGTTTGCCCGAAGAACGCGCGTGGCTCACGAAGCTTTTCGAGGACGTCGGTTATGTCGATGTATTCCGCACGCTCGATCAGCGTCCCGAGCAATATACGTGGTGGAGCAATCGCGGCCAGGCGTATGCGAAGAACGTCGGGTGGCGTATCGATTATCAGATCGCGACGAAGGAAGTCGCCGCGACCGCGAAGAAGACGTCGATTTTCCGGGATATCAAGTTCAGCGACCACGCGCCGCTGACGATCGATTACGACTGGAAGATCGCGAAGAAGAAGTGAGCTAGCGCCCGCTCTTCTTGAACCGCCCCATTCCCGCGTAATTCGGCAACTGATCGATGGTCTTGCCGACCGCCTTCGCATAGAGCGGCATCATGTCCGGCATGCGTTTGAGCAGATCCTGCCGGCGATCCGGCCCGTACGGATGTAGCCAGATGAAGCCATCGTCCGCGCGGCGCGTGCCCGAATCGATCTTGTTCCACAACGTGACGGCCGCGCGCGGATCGTAGCCCGCGCGCGACGCGATCTCGCTGCCGATCACGTCGGCTTCGGTTTCGTCGGCGGGGGAATAGCGCATCGTCAGCAGTTCATCGCCGATATCGGGCTGCTGCGACGCGTAATTCGAAAAGCCGAAAAGCTGCGGCATGCCGTTCGACGAGAGCTGCGCCGCCTGCTGCCGCCCGAGCCGCTCGCGCGCATGTTCGCGCAACGCGTGCGCGATTTCATGGCCGATCATCATGCCGATCTCGTTGTCGTTCAGATGCAGCTTGTCGATCAGCCCGCTGTACACGACGATCTTCCCGCCCGGCAGGCAGACCATGCGCTCGTCGGCCGACTTGATGACGTTGATCTCCCACTTCCAGCTCTTCGCGCGATCGTTCCACTTGAGCGCGAACGGAATCTCGTGATTCGCGATTTCGCGCACGCGTTTGACGAGCGGGTTGGTATCGGGGAGCAGCGTCTTGTTGCGCTCGGCATCGTGGATGACCTGCGCGTATTCGTCGGCGGCCTGCGCTTCGAGCGTCGCGGGCGCAATCAAGTTGCGAAACAGCGCCGTATTGCCGAAACGGATCTGGTTGTTCGGTGCGGAGTACGGCGGCGGCGTCTTTTGTTCGTCCTGGGCATACGCGGACGAAGGCGCGAGCGACGCCCATGTCCATGCGCAAACCAAGGCGCGAAGCTTGAAAGAAACCGTCATCGTCGAATTCTCCAGGGCGCGATCTTGGGCAACAGTAACATGCCCGGAATGGACAGCGCGACGCAGATCATGAAGTACGGAAACCAGCCGGTTTCATTCACGATGTAGCCGCTGCCCGCCGCCGCGAAGGTGCGCGGCACGGCCGCGAGGCTCGTGAAGAGCGCGAATTGGGTCGCGGTGTAGCGCGGGTCGGTCGTGCTCGCGATATACGCCGTGAAGGTCGCGAGCGTGAGACCCGTCGCGAAGGTTTCGAAGCCGTACAGCACGCCGAGCGCGAACGGCGACGGCCCGATCTTCGCGAGCCATGCGAAGCCGAGCGTCGCGACGATCTGCAGAATGCCGAAGATCCACAATCCGCGCGCAATGCCGATCTTCACGAGCGCGATGCCGCCGAGCAAGCCGCCCGCGATGCTCGCCCAGAACGCGACCGCTTTCGCGATCACGCCGATCTGCGCGAGCGAGAATCCGACGTCGATGAAGAACTTCGTCGCGAGCGCGGTGGCCATCGTATCGCCGAGCTTGTACAGGAAGATGAAACTGAGCACGAGCAGCGCCGCGCGCCAGCCGTCACGCGTGACGAACTCGTGAAACGGCTCGACGATCGCCTCGCGCAGATTTTTCGGCGGCGCGCCATGAATCTGCGGCTCCTTCACGACGAGCGTCATGATGAGCCCCGGCAGCATGAACGCGGCGGTGATCAGAAAGACGCTTTTCCACGGCAGGACGGTCGCGAGAATCAGCGACAGCGAACCGGGCACGAGTCCCGCGACCTTATATGCGTTGACGTGCACCGCGTTGCCGAGCCCTTGTTCGGTGTCGGCGAGGAGCTCGCGGCGATAGGCATCGATGACGATATCCTGACTCGCGCTGAAGAACGCGACGAGCGCGGCGATCGCGGCGACGGCCCAGAGATTCTGCTCGGGCGAGAAGAAGCCGAACGAGCCGATCGCGATCATCACGAGCACTTGCGTGACGAACATCCAGCCGCGCCGCCTGCCCGGACTCCAGCCGGGAAAGCGCGGAATGAAACGGTCCATCAGCGGCGACCAGACGAATTTCCACGTGTACGGAAGTCCGATCAGCGCGAAGAGACCGATCTCCTTGACGTTGATGTGCGCGGTCGTGAGCCACGCCTGCAACAGGCTATAAAGCGTGAAGAGCGGCAATCCGGACGTAAAGCCGAGAAAGACGCAAATGAGGATGCGCTTGTTGAGGAACGCGCGCCATCCGGGATGATCTTCGTGAGCAGTTAGAGCGGGCGCCTCGTGTGGCGTATCGGGCATGTCAGATAACGGGCAGTTGTCGATGCGGGAACCCGCCGGTCGATGTTACCGGCGCTTCACGCGATAGACCGCAAGACTACCACGCCAGTTCGCGCCCCAACGGACCGACTGCCCGCCGTGCAGCACCACGCGATCCAGAATCTCGATGCCCACTTCCGGCGCGAGCGCCTCGAAGTCCTTGATCGTGAGCACGCGCACGTTCGGCGTGTTGTGCCATTGATAAGGCAGCGATTTCGACACCGGCATGCGTCCCTGAATCACCGAAAGCCGATGCTGCCAGTAACCGAAATTCGGAAACGACACAATGCATTCGCGTCCGACGCGCACCGTTTCGCGCAGGATCGCGGCGGTCTGATGGATCGTCTGCAGCGTCTGCGAGAGGATCGCGAAGTCGAAGCTGTCGTCTTCGAAGAGACGCAAGCCGTCTTCGAGATTCTGCTGGATCACGTTCACGCCTTTTTGCGCGCACGCGAGCACGCCGGCATCGTTGATTTCGATGCCGTAGCCCTTCACTTCCAGTTCTTCACCGAGCAGCGACAGCAGCGAACCGTCGCCGCAGCCGAGATCGAGCACCGTCGAGCGCGGTTCGACCCAGCGGGCGATCGCGCGAAAGTCCGAGCGCAGCGCGAGGGAATCGAGAGTGTGCTGGTTCATGCGCCGATCTCCGTGGCAATGCGTTCGTAGTAGGCGCGCATCAGATTGTGATAGCGCGCGTCGTCGAGCAGGAAGGCGTCGTGGCCGTGCGGCGCGTCGATTTCCGCGTAGCTCACCGTGCGCTTGTTGTCGAGCAGCGCCTTCACGATCTCGCGCGAGCGCGCCGGCGCGAAACGCCAGTCGGTCGTAAAGCTGGTGATGAGATATTTCGCCGATGTATTGGCGAGCGCTTTCGTTAGATCGCCGTCGAAGGCTTTCGCGGGATCGAAATAATCGAGCGCGCGCGTGATGAGCAGATACGTGTTCGCATCGAAGTATTCGGCGAACTTGTCGGCCTGATAGCGCAGATACGACTCCACTTCGAATTCGACATCGAAATTGAAGTTGTACGCGTCGAGCGCGCCTTCGGCACGGCGCAGCGCGCGGCCGAATTTCACGGCCATGTCGTCGTCCGACAGATACGTGATGTGGCCGATCATCCGCGCGACGCGCAAGCCGCGGCGCGGCTTCACGCCGTGCGCGTAGTAATCGCCGCCGTGGAAGTCGGGGTCCGAGAGGATCGCGGAGCGCGCCGTCTCGTTGAACGCGATGTTCTGTGCGGACAGCTTCGGCGTCGACGCCACCACAATGCAATGCGCGAGCCGCTCCGGATACATCATGCTCCACGCGAGCGCCTGCATGCCGCCCAAGCTGCCGCCCATCACGGCCGCGAAGCGCTCGATACCGAAGCGGTCCGCGAGACGCGCCTGCGCGTTCACCCAGTCCTCGACGGTGACGACGGGAAAGCTCGCGCCATACGGTTTTCCGGTTGCGCCGTCGATGCTCATCGGTCCGGTCGAGCCGAAACACGAGCCGAGATTGTTCACGCCGATGACGAAGAAGCGGTTCGTGTCGAGCGGCTTGCCGGGGCCGACCATGTTGTCCCACCAGCCGACGTTCTTCGGGTTATCGGCGTGAATGCCGGCGACGTGATGCGACGCGTTCAGCGCATGGCACACGAGCACGGCGTTCGAGCGCGCGGCGTTCAGTTCGCCATAGGTTTCGACGACGAGTTCGTAGTCGCCGAGCGACGAGCCATTCTGCATCCGCAGCGGCTCGGTGAAGCGCATTGTTTGGGGAGTGACGATGCCGATCGATTCCATTCATTCCGCCTTTGACCTGGCGGCTAAACGGTGTCGGCGATGCGCTGCCTGAGAAATCGAGCGCGGCTGACGACCTCTTTAGCCGCATTTATAGTGAACCCCGCGAAAGATCACTGAGGTTCGCGCGCCCGCAATCGAGTCAGCAAATCGGCGCACTGTTCATGTTCGAGAAAATCTCGTTAGCGGGGAAGTATAGCGGAAAACGTCATAACGCCGTCAATAATGCCGCCATCTGCCGCGCCTTGGATGCGGCCCGCTTTAGCGTCTATATTGTCTAATCGCCTCGTCGTCCCGAGGAAAGGACATGAAACCGAGCCGGGTCAGACCGCTCAGTCACCTGAAGAGCCGCGCGGCCGAGATGATCCGCAATATCGTCGAGAGCCGCGAGCCGATGCTCATCACGCAGAACGGTGAAGGCAGGGTCGTCGTGCAGGATGTGCAGTCCTATGAAGACCTGCATCAGACGCTTGCCTTGCTGAAGATTCTCGCGATGGGACAGAAGACCATCGAAGCCGGCCACTGCGTGAGCGCCGGCGATGTCTTCGCCGAGATCGAGCGCATGGACCGCGAGGAAGGCTTCAAATGAAGACCGTTTTCCTGGATCCGGTGCGTCGGGATCTGCAGGATTTCCGGCGCTATGTCATCAATAAGTTCGGCGGCACGGCGTGGGCCGCTACGCGCAACAAGTTCGCGGAAACCATTGCCGAGATCGAAGCCGCGCCGCGCAACGGCTCGACGCCGCCCGAGCTCGTCGACTTTCGCATGTCGGGCTATTACGAAGTGCCGAGCGGCACGAACCGCATCATCTACAAGGTCGATGGCGACACGATTTACGTGCATCTCGTCGTCGATGCACGCTCGGACCTCGAAGACATACTCGCGCGCCGCTTATTTCGGATGTAGCGGCAATCGGCGCGATTGCGTCAGCGCGCGCAGCGAGCGCACCGTGCGATCCACATAGTGCGGCCGCCCGGAACCGGGCTTGCGAATCGACAGCCCGCCGTTCGACGTTTTCGCGACCGGCAGATGTCCGACGATCCACACGGTGCGAATCCCGAGCCGCCGATACGACTTCAGATGCCCGCGCGTGTCCTCGACGAGAATCGCGTCCTCGAGACGCACGTGCGCGCGGCGCATCGCGTGGCGGAGCATCGGCGCATCGGGCTTGGCGCGCCAATGGTGGCCGCTGCGCATGTCTTCGATGGCAATCACGCGCTCGAACAGCTTCGCGATGCCCAGTTCCGCGAGCACCGTGCGCGCGTAGAGCGTCGGCGCGTTGGTGAGCACGATCTTGCGTCCGGGCAGCGCGCGCAGCATGCGCGTGAGGCCGCGTTCGGCGCGCAGCATCGACGCAAGATCGGGAAACGTGTGCACCTCGTGCAGGAAGTCGGCGGCATCGACGCCGTGATGCCGCACGAGCCCGAGCAGCGTCGCGCCGTAACGCACGGTATAGCCGACGCGCAGCCGGTTCGCCTCGTCGACGTCGACGTTCAGGCGATCCATGATGTACTGCGTCATGCCGCGATTGATCGCCGGAAACACCGCGTGCGACGCGTGATGCAGCGTGTTGTCGAGATCGAAGAGCCAGACGGGGCCGCGCGTCTTGACGCGGCGTCGGCGGGAAATGCGTTGCGCGGTCATCGTGCGCCGTTATCGTAAGAACGCCCGCGCGAAGGCGGGCGTCTTTAGCAAGGGAACGAGCTCAATGCGAGCGGATCATCGTGCCGAACGGCTGCTCGGTCAGGATTTCGAGCAGCACCGAATGTTCGATGCGGCCATCGATGATGTGCACCGAGCGCACGCCGCTCTTCGCGGCATCCAGCGCGGACGAAATCTTCGGCAGCATGCCGCCGGAGATGGTGCCGTCGGCGAAGAGGGCGTCGATCTCGCGCGCGGAAAGATCGGTGAGCAGATTGCCTTCCTTGTCCATCACGCCGGGGATGTTCGTCATCATGACGAGCTTCTCCGCGTTCAGGACGACGGCGAGCTTGCCCGCGACGAGGTCCGCGTTGATGTTGTACGAGAGGCCGTCTTCGCCGAAGCCGATCGGTGAAATGACCGGGATGAACGCGTCGTCCTGCAGCGCCTTGACGACCGCCGGATTGATCGCCTCGACCTCGCCGACCTGACCGATGTCGATGAACTGGCCCGGATTGTCGCGGTCCGGCATCATCAGCTTGCGCGCGTGGATCAGGCCGCCGTCCTTGCCGGTCAGACCGACCGCGTGGCCGCCGAAGTGATTGATCAGCGTGACGATATCCTGCTGCACTTCGCCGCCGAGCACCCACTCGACGACTTCCATCGTCTCTTCGTCGGTGACGCGCATGCCTTGAATGAAGGTGCCCTGCTTGCCGATCTTCTTCAGCGCCTGATCGATCTGAGGGCCGCCGCCATGCACGATCACCGGATTGATGCCGACGAGCTTCAGCAGAATGACGTCGCGCGCGAAGCCCTGCTTAAGGCGCTCTTCGGTCATGGCATTGCCGCCGTATTTGATCACGACCGTCTTGCCGTGATACTGACGGATGTAGGGCAGCGCCTCGGCCAGGATTTCAGCCTTCAGGGTCGGCGCGATTTGCGTGAGGTCGGGTAGCTCGGACATGGCGGCAAATGAGGCGAGGAGCGTTTAAACACGCCGAATTGTACAGGACCGACGCTCCGCGGCAGGACGAATTGCCGCGGTCGCGCCACGTTTTCCGGCGGGCGTTCCGGCGTGCGATCATCGTTTCGGCAGATTGATGACAAGATGATGAACCCATCCACGGAAACGAACGAACGCGAAGCGCCGGGCGCGCAGGTTTGCGAACGCTGCGGCGCGACGTTTCGCTGCGGCGCGCTCGCGGGCGATGCGTCGTGCTGGTGCGCGTCGTTGCCCGCGTTGCCGCTGGATCGATTGCGGCCCGGCATTCGTTGTCTGTGTCCCGCGTGTCTCACAACGGAAGCCGGGCGCGGCACGACTTCCAGTTAGCAGAGCGCGTGCCGAGGTGCGACAAATCGCGCCAGATGTCGCAGCAGGCGGGATGCAAACGGGATAATGTCGCACGGAGCGCGCACGCGCTAACACGCACTCAATCAGATGCATCGCATAACCAACACCGGACGGGTCAATCTCGGCCATCTTTTCTGGCTTCGCTCGCTCGCGATCATCGGCCAGCTGACGACCATCGCCGTCGTCCAGATATTCTTCGGCGCGAAGCTTCCGCTGCCCGCGATGCTGCTCGTCATCGCGCTCGAAATGGTCTTCAACGGCCTCACTTGGATGCGCGTCGCGCGGGCGCGTCCGGAAACCAATCTCGAACTGTTCGGGCAGATGCTCGTCGACCTCGGCGCGCTGTCGGCGCTGCTGTTCCTGTCCGGCGGCGCGACCAATCCGTTCGTCACGCTTTATCTGCCGTCGCTCGCGATCGCCGCCGCCGTCCTGCCGTGGACGATGATGACCTGCCTCGCGCTCTTCGCCGTCACCTGTTACGCGCTGCTTAGTTACAACTATGTGCCGCTCAACATCGAGAATCCGGCCA
>Ga0182736_1001401_pt1 | contig 23893 bp, 13 predicted proteins | sample eDN5th30CKraftBY_FD_128882 | JGI IMG/M metagenome (GOLD analysis project Ga0182736, IMG submission 128882) | Enriched backyard soil microbial communities from Emeryville, California, USA - eDNA 5th pass 30_C Kraft BY (version 2) (version 2) | ecosystem: Environmental > Terrestrial > Soil >... | reverse complement strand
CTCATAGACGGCCGTGACGGTGGTGGTCGCCTGCGGGGCGACATGGAGCACCCCGCCGACCTGGGCGCGGACCGCTTCCACGTCCGCATCCTCGAACGGGCGCGGCTGCCCGCCGCCGCCGCCCCGGCCGAAACCGGCGCCGGGGCGCACGGTGAGCATGTTGGAGCCGAGCGCCGAAATCTGATCCTTGACTGAGGCGGTGGCGCCATTGCCCAGCGTCACCATCGTCACCACGGCGGCGACGCCGATGATGATGCCGAGCGTGGTCAGGAACGAGCGCATCAGGTGGCGGCGGATGGCGCGCAGGGCGAGGAGGAAGCTGGTGAGCAGCATCAGGCCGGAACCTCGTTGACGATGCGTTCCTCGACCAGCCCGTCGCGGAAGCGGATGATCGTGCGGGCATAAGCCGCCATGTCCGGCTCGTGCGTGACCATGGCGATGGTGATGCCCTGCTCGCGGTTGAGCGCGCTCAGCAATTCCATGATCTCGATCGAGCGCTCGCTGTCGAGATTGCCGGTCGGCTCGTCGGCGAACAGCACCTGCGGCTGGGTCACGATGGCGCGGGCGATGGCGACGCGCTGCTGCTGGCCGCCGGATAGCTCGGCGGGCGTATGATCGGCCCATTGCAGCAGGCCGACGCGATCCAGCGCATTCATCGCAGCGGCATGGCGTGTCTTGCGATCTTCGCCCCGGTAGATGAGCGGCAGCTCCACATTCTCCAGCGCGGAGGTGCGCGAGAGCAGGTTGAACCCCTGGAATACGAAGCCGAGATAGCGCCGGCGGAGCATGGCGCGCTGATCGTTGGTCAGCGTTTCGACATGCACGCCCATGAAGCGATAGGTGCCGGTGGTCGGCGTATCGAGGCAGCCCAATATGTTCATGGTAGTGGACTTGCCACCGCCCGAGGCTCCCATCACCGCGACGAAATCACCCTGCTCGATATCGAGATCGACACCCTTGAGGGCCTGGAAGGCGCTCTGGCCGGAGCCGAACACCTTGGTGACGCCGCGCAGCTCGATCAGGCTCATGACTGGCCTGCCATCAGTTCGCCCGTCACCACCTTCATGCCCGGCTTGAGCGTCTCGCTGGTAACGATCGTCTCCGAGCCGTTGGTCGAGCCGGCGGTGACGACATGCGGGGTAAGCTTGCCCTTTTCGCCCACCGTATAGACGGTCTGGCGCGAACCACGGCCGATCTTGACCTCCTGCGTCGATTGACGGCGACCTCGGCCCATCGGGAAGGGCACCAGCGCGCCGCCACCGGCCGGCTGCGCCACCGCATCGGCATTGCGCGGCTGGAAACGCAGAGCGGCGTTGGGCACGAGCAGCACGTTCTTTTCCTCGCTGGTGGTGATCGTCGCCGTTGCGGTCATGCCGGGGCGCAGGGTGAGATCCGGATTGGCGACGGTGAGCACCGCGCCGTAGCTGACCACCGAGGAAGCGGAGGAGGCCGTGCTGCTGCTCGTGCTGGTCGATGCGGTGGCGTTGTTCGAGCCGACGTTGACGCGCTTGATGGTGGCGGGGAAGGTCTGGCCCGGCCATGCGTCGACCGTGAAGGTCGCCTTCTGACCTTCCTTGACCTGGCCGACATCGGCCTCGTCCACCTTCACCTCAAGCTCCATCGCGCTCAGGTCTTCCGCGATGAGGAACAGGGTGGGCGTGTTGAACGAGGCGGCGACCGTCTGGCCCGGCTCGATCTCACGCGAGAGGATGACGCCGGTGACGGGCGAGCGGATGGTCGCCTTGGCGAGATTGGTCTTGTCCGTCGAGAGCTGGGCAGCGGCGGAATCCACGCTGGCGCGGGCCACGGCGAGATTGGCGAGCGCGCGCTGATATTCGGCGCGGGCGCTATCCAGCTCGGTCTTGGAGGGCACCTTGCCGCCCGAAGCGCGCGCGACATCTTCCTGACGGGCGAGCGTGGCCTGGGTCTGCGCGACCGTGGCCTGCGCCTGCTGGACGCTGGCGCGCGAGGAGGCGAGCGAGGCCTCGCTGCGGTGGATGGCGTCGGTCAGCTTCTCGGGGTCGATCTGGGCGAGGGCCTGGCCCTTCACCACGCGGTCATTCTCCTCGACCAGCACCTTGTCGATCAGGCCGGAAAGTTCCGAACCGACCGAGACTTCATTGGTGGGCGCGAGATTGCCGGTGGCGGTGACATGGACGCGCATGTCGCCGCGCTTCACATCCGCCGTGGCGTAGCTGGCCGGGGCCGCGCCGCCGAAGAAGATGCGGAACAGGACCAGCAGCAGGATGAGCACGAGGGCGATGCCGCCCCACTTGGCCCAGCGCGGCAGGCGGCGGCGATCGGTCGTGCCGAGAAAGTCGTCAACAACGATTTGGGTGCTTGCATCGGTCATATGTTACGAGCCTGTCCGTTCAGAGGCGTCCCAGCCGCCACCTAACGCCTTGAAAAGCTGGATAGAAGCACTCGCCCGGGCGGCGCGCGCGGTGGTTCGGCTGTCTTGCGCCGAAAGCAGGCTCTGCTGGGTGGACAGCAGCGCCTGGAAATCGATGAGGCCGCTCTGATACTGCGCCTCGGCCAGACTGACGCTCTCACGCGCGGCGGCCTCCGCCGTCACCAGCTCGCTCTCGCGGGCCTTGGTCCGGTCGATGGAAACCAGCGCGTTCTCGACATCTTCGAGCGCCGTCAGCACCGTGCCGCGATAGCTGGCGAGCGCCGCATCGGCGGTGGCGCGCTGCTGCTCGATGCGCGCGCGAATCTGCCCGCCCTGGAAGATCGGCGCGGTGATGCTGCCGATCAGATTGCTGATGATATTATCCCCCAGGCCGGAGAAATTGGTGCTGCTGGAGCTGAGCGAGCCGGACAGGCGCAGCGCGGGGTAGAGGTCCGCCTCCGCCACGCCGATGCGCGCGACCTCCGCGGCGAGGCTGCGCTCGGCCGCGATCAGATCCGGCCGGCGATTGAGCAGGTCGGCGGGCAGGCCGGCCTCGACATTGTCCGGCCCCAGCGGGATGGGCTGCTGCGCCGCCATCTCCGCCGTCACCGCGCCGGGCGCCTGCCCGATGAGGACGGCGATGCGGTTGACGGAGGCGGCGTAGCTCTGCTCCAGCGTGGGGATGCTCGCCGCCGTCTGCGCGCGCTGGGCGATGGCCTGCTGGAGATCGAGATCGCTCACCAGCCCGGCCTCGACGCGCCAGCGCACGATTTGCAGCGTCTCATCCTGAATGCCGATATTCTCGCGCGCGACGGCGAGGCGGGCCTGGGTCGAGCGCGCGTCGATATAATTGAGCGCAACCTCGGCGACCAGCGAGCGCTGCACGTCCGCGAGACTGGCGGCGCTGCCCTCGGCGGTGGCGCGGGCGGCCTCGACCGAGCGCCGCACGCCGCCGAACAGGTCCACCTCATAAGAGGCGTCCAGCCCAGCCTGGAACCCGTCGCCGCTATTGCCTGCGCCTTCGACCACATCCTGCCGGTTGGCGGACCCGCTGGCCGAGAGGCTGGGGAACAGCGCCCCGCGCGAGGCCTTGAGCGAGGCGCGGGCAGCGCGCAACCGGGCCTGCGCGGCGGCAAGATCGGTACTGCCGGCGAGCGTGCGCTCGACCAGCGAGGTCAGCGTCGGATCGTTGAACGCCGTCCACCATTGGGCGAGCTGGGCGGCATCGACACTGTCCGCGCCGGGGGCCTGATAGCGATCCGGCACGTTGAGCGCCGCGGCGGCCTGCGGGCGATAGTTCGGGCCGACGGCACAAGCCTGCGTGGCGAGCGCGAGCAGGGCGACGCCGACAAGGCGCGCGGCGGGGGCGGAGGGAGGAAGAGGCGTTCTGAATACCATGGCGGCCCCGATAGAATCGCAAGATTTCCTGAAAATGTCAGGAATGAAACATGATTGAAATTGGTGATTTGGGGGTGAGGGCGGTTGAGTGGGGATGTGGTTCGATCTGAAGGCCGTGATGGTGGTGGTGCGCGCATGGTGGGGGCGCGGCGGGGATGCTTCGATTGCGCTGGCCGCGAAGGGGGTGCGGTGCGCTCGATCTGTCGCTGCCATGGCGCAGCCCGGAGGTGCGCAGCGCCACGCTGTTGCGACGGCGGGCACGGCTGAAACTGTACGGGCGAGCGGCTGGGCGGTGGCGCACGGGTAGATCGGCGTGCGCGCCATTCGCGTCTGTCTTGTTCAGATTACCTTTGTCGTTCTCCTGCGAAAGCAGGAGTCCAGGGCGCATGGGCGGTTCGTTGCCGCCCTGGACTCCTGCCTTCGCAGGAGCACTGTGTTTATCCCATGCGGGTATCTCGTGCAGGTAGATTCCAGATGCTGTCTGCATTCATCTGACGGTCTGCGCAGGGTTGCCGCATGGGCGGCGATCCGTGATGCGGTCCGGAGGGCGTGATTTGGCGGCGAGTCCCGCGCCAACGGTGTCGCCACACGCCAAAGGCATTCTCATGCGCCGGAGGCCACACATCCGCGGGGAAGAGGCCTTTTCGTCTGTTTTCAGATGGATGCGCCGCCGGATATGGCGGAGACGCCCCCGGCCCGGAAAGTTTCATCTGCCAAAATCTTACCTGATATTGCTAATGAGTTGCAATTATTCTAAGGCGCAGCCACTTTTTACCGGCTGTAGGGGACTCACGATCATGGCATGGAAATTCGCTTTGCTCTCAGGCGCCGCATTGAGCGTGATGGCGCTGCCGGCGGCGGCCCAGACCGCCGACGAGGGGAGCGCGGCGGAGCCGGGCGAGATCATCGTCACCGGCACTTATACCCTGCCCAACAAGATCGACACGGCGACCGGCCTTGGCCTCACCATCCGCGAGACGCCGCAATCGGTCAGCATCATGACCGCGCAGCGCATCCTCGATCAGAATCTGATCAGCATCAAGGACGTGATCCAGAACGGCGTGGGCGTGGCCGTCAACGAGGTCGACGATGTCCGCAATAACTTCTATGCGCGCGGTTTCGAGATCCGCAACACGCAGATCGACGGTGTGCCGGCGGCCTGGACGTTGGCCGGGGGCAATGGCGAAACCAGCATGGACGTGTCGACTTTCGAGCGCGTGGAGATCGTCCGCGGCGCGACCGGCCTGCTCTCCGGCGCGGGCGACCCATCCGCCTCGGTCAATCTGGTCCGCAAGCATGCCGACGCCACCGACCTGACGGGCTATGTCAGCGCCAGCGGCGGCAGCTGGAACAGCTGGCGCGTCTCGGCCGATGTGGGCGGCGCGCTCACCGCTGACGGGCGCGTGCGCGCCCGCGCGGTTGGCCGCTACGAGGAGGGCGAGAGCTATATCGACATTCAGGAGAAGAAGAAGTTCGTCCTTTACGGCGTGATCGAGGCGGACGTGACCGACTCCACATTGGTCCGCGCCGGCATCAGCCATCAGGATACCAAGCCCAAAGGGGCGACCTGGGGCGCGCTGCCGACCTTCTATACGGACGGCACGGTCACGCATCTGGCCCGTTCGCAGAGCACGGCGGCCGACTGGACCTACTGGAACTCGACCAACCAGAATATCTTCGCGACGATCCGGCAGGACATTGGCGAGGCGTGGAGCATCACCGCCAATTACAACCGCCTGAAGAACACGGCCGACACCCAGCTTCTCTATCTTTACGGCAATATCGACGAGGCGACGGGGACGGTCCAGTCCAGCAACCCCTATAAATCCAAGGGCATCAGCGTCCAGAACAGCTTCGACGCGCAGATCAAGGGCGAGGTCAGCCTGTTCGGCCGCGATCACGAGGTGGTGCTCGGCGCGCTGCACAGCGTGCTCAAGCGGCACACCGACAATTATGAGGCGCCTTACACCCACTACAATCCAGCCCTGCTGCAACCAGGGCAAGAGCCGGGTATATTGAACGACTGGGCGCCCAATATCCCGCTGGTGGGCGAAATCGGCGTGCCGTTCCCCGAGCCTGTCTGGGGCACCACGGCGGTCCGCAACGAGCAGGAGCGGATCGAACAGACCGGCTATTATGGCGCGCTCCGCCTGAATGTCGCCGATCCGTTCAAGGTCATCCTGGGCGGCCGGCTGGCCAGCTGGGAGCAGCAGGGCTTCGCCTGGAGCGGCCCCAGCGACTATGGTGACGACAATGTGTTCATCCCCTATGTCGGCCTGCTCTACGACATCACGCCGAGCCACCGCATCTATGCGAGCTACACCAAGATCTTCCAGCCGCAGAACCTGTTCGACCGCGACCTGAACCTGCTCGATCCGCTCGATGGCAATGCTTATGAGATCGGCCTCAAGAGCAGCTTCTTCGGCGATGCGTTGCAGACCTCCGTCGCGCTGTTCCGCATCGAGCAGGATAATGTCGGCCAGATCGACGGGCCGGAGATCATCGTCAACGGTCAGCTGTTCCAGCCCTATCGTGCGGCGCAGGGCGTGGTCAGCAAGGGCTTCGAGATCGAAGCCACGGGCCAGCCGCTGCCGGGCTGGAACATCAACGCCAGCTACAGCCAGTTCACGGCGAAGGATGGCGACGGCGTGGCGGCGAACACCAATCAGCCGCGCAAGCTGCTGAAGCTGTTCACCACCTACGACCTGCCCGGCGCGCTCACGGGGCTGACCATCGGCGGCGGCGTCAACTTCCGCAGCAAGGCCTATTCGAGCGGGGCCAACCCGGTGACGGGCGACCCGTTCCGCTTCCAGCAGGATGGCTATACGCTGGTCAGCCTGATGGCGCGCTATGCGGTGAGCGAGCAGTTGCAGCTGCAGGCGAATGTCGAGAATCTGTTCGACAAGAGCTATTTCAGCCAGATGGGCTTCTTCAGCCAGTATCGCTACGGCGCGCCGCGCAACTTCACGATCAGCGCCAGCTACCGGTTCTGATGATCGGCGGGGCGTGGCGCGCAGGTGCCGCGCCCCGCAGCAGGGCCGACCGCGCGGTGGGACGCGCGGGTCGGCCCCGTGGCGCCTCTATCGGCGCGGAGGCTCGTGCCGGCCGGTCCATCTGCCGCGCGGCGGAGCCTCGGCAGGGCGTGATCCTTTCTATGTGGATGGATCGCCACTCCATTCCGGCAGCCTGCCCATGGCGGCGTTCCATGCTTGCGGTGCTCGAAGGCCGCAGTGGCTCGGCTCTGGCCCGCCATCTTCTGAGAAATCGCGCTGTCTGAAGCGGCGCGGCTTCCCGTTTATTCCAGGGAAAGCATCTGACTCGACCATGCGCCAAGGCTGCGCGTGGACGGCTCCGTCTTGAGGGGCAATGGCGGGCCTGAACCTGCCTTGAACCACAAACCTCCCGGGAGCCTCCATGCGTCCTTTCCTGCTTGCCTCGACCTGCTGCCTCGCGCTCACCTCCGCGGCCGCCCTCGCCGAAACCAGCGTGGCGACCAAGCAGACCGCGCCGATCCGCACATCGACCATCAAGAGCGGCGCGGCCGACGACATCAAGATCACCACCGACGGATCGGTGGAACTGACCGCGAGCGGCACGGCGGTGACGGTGGACAGCGCCAACAAAGTGACGAACGAGGGCGCCATCGCGATCGGCAATGCCGATAACGCGACCGGCATATTGGCGCAGGCCGGCACATCCGGCGGCATCATCCACAGCGGCAAGATCACGATCGACGAAAGCTACACGGCGACCGACGGCGACAATGACGGCGATATTGACGGGCCGTTCGCGGTCGGCAAGAATCGCATCGGCATCGCCACGGCGCGCGCTTATGCGGGCGATATCACCGTCAACAGCGGCGCGACCATCACCATCGAGGGCAATGACAGCTTCGGCATCAAGCTGGGCGGGCCGCTCACCGGCAAATTCAGCCATGACGGCACGACGACGGTGCTCGGCGACAACGCGGTGGGCGTGCAGGCCGGCGATATCAGCGGCAACGTGCGGCTGGCCGGCGCGGTGGGCGCGGCGGGCCTGGATGCGGTGGGCGCGCGCTTTGATGGCGACATTGGCGGCACGCTGACCATCCAGGGCACGATCAGCGCCACCGGCTACCGTAGCACGACGGCGCCCTCCGATACCTCCAAGCTCGATGCGGACGATCTGCTGCAGGGCGGCTCCGCGGTGATCGTGGCGGGCGACGTGGCCGGCGGCATCATCCTCGCCGTGCCGCCCACGGACGCCAGCGATACCGACACGGATGAGGACAAGGACGGCATCGACGACAGCAAGGAAGGTAAGGCCGCCGTCACCTCCTACGGCGCGGCGCCGGCCATGCGGATCGGCTCGGACTCGCGGGACATTGCCATCGGCGCGGTGCCGGCGACAGGCACGGGCTATGGCCTCATCATCGACGGGTCGATCACCGGCGCCGGCGTCTATAGCGGCGTGGCGGGCACCGGCCTGCAAGTGGGCGGGCTGGGCCATGATGTGACGATCGCGGGCGGCATCGGCATCAGCGGCACCGTCTCGGCCACGGCAAACGGTGCGTCCGCCACCGCGATCCGCATGGGCGCGGGGGCGAGCACGCCGCTGATCCACGTGACCGGCACGGTCAGCGCATCCGGCAGCAACGCGGCGGATACGGCGGCGACCGCCATCGCCATCGAGAGCGGCGCGAACGTGCCGACCATCCGCAACGCCGGCACGATCAAGGCGACCGCCTCGGGCGAGGACGGCACGGCGCGGGGCATTGTCGATGCGTCCGGCACGGTCAGCCTAGTCGAAAACAGCGGCGCGATCTCCGCCACCGGCGCGGAGGATGATTCTGGGCGCAATATCGCCATCGACCTCTCGGCCGCCGCGGGCGACGTGACCGTGAAGCAGACGGCGGTGGCATCCGGCAAGACGGCGCCGAGCATCACCGGCGACATCCGTTTCGGCGCGGGCGACAATCTGCTCGATCTCGCCGATGGCACGGTGGTGGGTGACACTTTCTTCGGCGCGGGCGCGGACACGCTCAAGCTCTCCGGCGACGCGGCCTATAGCGGCACGGTGTCGTTTGGCGACGGCGGCGCGACGATGAGCCTCGCGGGCACCTCGCTGTTCACCGGCACGGCGGATTTCGGCGGCGCGGACTCGACCCTGAGCGTCGGCACCGGGTCGGTCTTTGCCGGCAACCTCACCCATGCCGCCAATCTGGCGGTGGCGCTGGCGGGCGGGCAGATGTCCATCGGCGAGGCGACGCAGATATCCAGCCTCGCCGTCACCGACAAGGGCCTGCTCGCGATCACGCTGGGCGATGCGGGCAACACGACGCCGCTGCTCACCGTCTCCGGCACCGCCAGTTTCGACGCGGATTCCAAAATCGCGCTGCGCGTGACGGATGTGGAGAAGGCGGTGGGCGATCACCTCCTCCTGCGCGCCGGCACGCTGACCGGGGCGGACAACATCACGGCGGACACGACGCTGGTGCCGTTCCTTTACGATGCGACGCTGGGCAGCAGCGGCAACGACCTGATCGTCTCGCTGGATCGCAAGTCCGTGGGCGATCTCGGCCTCAACCGCTCGGAAGCGGCGGCGTTCGACGCGATCTACGCCGCGCTCTCCAACGATGCGGACGTGGCCGGATCGTTCCTGGGGATTTCCGACGGCGAGAGCTTCCGCGCCTCGCTGCGGCAGATGCTGCCCGACCATGCCGGCGGCACCTTCACCGCGGTGACGCTGGGCGCGCGCACCTTCGGCCGGATGCTGGAGGAGCCGACCGGCCCGTTCAAGGATGAAGGCGGCTGGGGCTATTGGGTCAACCAGGTGGCCTGGGGCGTGGAGAAGGACCGGGCGGATACCGCCGGCTACAAGGTCAGCGGCTGGGGCATTGGCGGCGGCGCCGAGATCAAGACCGGCCTCGGCAATTTCGGCGGATCGCTCGCCTATCTCTGGAGCCGCAACCGCGATTCGGGCACGGAGAACCAGGTCAACGCCACCCAATATGAGCTGGCGGCCTATTGGCGCCTGAAGGCTGGTGGCTTCCGTGCCAATGCGCGCGGCGCCGTCTCGTTCATCGGCCTTGAGGGCCTGCGCAACTTCCGTGGCACGAACGGCGACGAAACCATCTCGCTCACCGCCAATTCCGATCATGGCGCGCGGCTCTATTCCGGCACCGGCACGCTGGCTTATGACTGGGTGAGCGGCAACCTCTCGTTCCGCCCGGTCGTCTCGCTCGATTATTATCGCCTGCGCGAGAAGGGCTATGCCGAGACTGGTGGCGGCGACGCCTTCAACCTGGTCGTCGGCTCCCGCACCAGCGACGAGATGGCCGTGACCGGCAGCGCCGTCATCGGCATCGACGCCGGCGGGGAGGACCAGTGGGCCGGCTGGTCGCGCTTCGAGCTGGAGCTGGGCCGGCGCGAGATCGTCAGCGGCAAGCTGGGCGATACGGTGGCGCACTTCAAGGACGGCAATGATTTCACCTTGATCGCCGATCAGCGCGAGAGCGGCTGGCTGGGGCGCCTGCGCGGCATCGCCGGCAACAGCGGCTTCCAGATCGGCGGCGAATTGGGCGCGGAGCAGCAGGACGGCAACTGGGCCCTCTCGCTGCGCGCCAGTCTTCGTGTCGGCCTCTGACGCCCGCCAGGCCACGGCCTGCGGACGGCGGATGCCGGCGCATGGGTAAGAGGGAGTGAGCACTGCTCTCCACCACCCGCCTCCCTCTTGCCCACCCCCCTGCCATGTCGTCACCGGCGCACCGCGTCCGAGGCCGCCATGCGCGGTTCCGGTTGCGCACGCCCGCACCGGGCGGCCCTTGCGCCGCGTCACCGCCCCGCTATATCCGGCGACCATAACCGGGGGGTGGGAGACGCGTGAGCCAACAGGCGCGCGGGCTGCCGTGATCGGCAAGGGCCAGAGCGGACAGGTGATGAGAGGCGAACCCGGACCCCCAATCGGACCAGGCATGGAGCAGGGCATGGAAGCCGTGCTGCTGGCGCATCGCGCGCAGCTCATGCGCTTTCTCGACTCGCATGGCGCGGGCGATGCGGCGGAGGATCTGTTCCAGGAGTTGTGGATCCGCGTGACGCAGCGGCCGGCCGGGCCGGTCGGCAATCCGCTGGCCTATCTCTATCGCGCGGCGAACAATCTGATGGTCGACCGTTACCGGGCCGACCGGCAGGCGCGCCAGCGCGACCATGCCTGGAGCGAGGCGCGCGGCGGGCTGGACGAACGGGCGCCGCAGCCCACGGCCGAGGAGGTGCTGATCGCCCGTCAGGAACTGGGCCGGCTGGACGCGGCGCTGGCGATGCTGGGCGAGCGGGCGGCGCGCTGTTTCCGCCGGTTCCGGCTGGACGGCGTGCCACAAAAGCAGATCGCCGCCGAACTGGGGGTGAGCCTCAGCACGGTGGAGAGCGACCTGCGGCGGGCCTATGCGGCGCTGATCGCGGCGAGGAGGCAGTTCGATGACGCATGAGCCGACCATAGAGGCGACCGCGATCGACTGGCTGGTCCGTCAGCGCGACCCGGCGTTCGCGGACTGGGAGCGCTTCGCCGACTGGCTGGCGGCGGACCCGGCGCATGCCGGTGCCTATCATGAGCTGGCGCTGCTCGACGGCGATCTGGAGACGCTGCCGGCGCGGCCAGTGCTTGCCAACGACGCGCCCGCCGCGCCGACGCGGATCAGCCGGCGCTGGTGGCTGGGCGGCGCGCTCGCCGCCTCGCTGGCGGTGGTGGCCGGCGTGGCTGTGCTGCGCCACGCGCCGCAGACGCAGCGGATCGAGACGGCGATGGGCGAGACGCGCACCGTGGCGCTGGCGGATGGCAGCCGCATCGCGCTCAACGGCGGCTCGGCGATCCTGCTCGATGACGACGATCCGCGCCGGGCGACGCTGGAGCATGGGCAGGCGCTGTTCCATGTCGTCCACCGCGACGACGCCCCGTTCCGCGTGAGCGTGGGCACGGCGCAGATCGTCGACGTGGGCACGGTGTTCGATGTGACGCGGGCGGATGGGCGGACGGTGGTGGCCGTCTCCGAAGGCGCGGTGGTCTATAATCCGGCGAGCAGCAACCTGCGTGTCGATGCCGGGCGGCGGCTGACCGTGGACGATGGCGGCGGGCAGGCGGTGATCGGCCCGGTGAGCGCCGGGGCCGTCGGCGGCTGGCAGGCGGGCCAGCTCGTCTATGATGGCGCGCCGTTGAGCATGGTCGCGGCGGAGGTCGAGCGGACGACCGGCGTGCGGATCAGGACCAGCCCCGGCGCGGCGGCGATCCCGTTCCGCGGTGCGTTCCAGACCGGCGGGGACGAGGCGCGGATGGTCGATGATCTCGCCGCGCTCTCCGGCACCCGCGCCACCCGTGAGACAGGGGGGTGGACGCTCTCCCGGTGATGCGTGCGCTCCCAGCCTCGGCGGCCCTGATTGCGTTGATGTGCGCCGCCGGGCCGTTGCGTGCCGAGGAGATGCGGCGGATTGACATCCCGGCCGGTCCGCTCTCCGAGCGGGTGGCGCAGCTTTCCCGGCAAACGGGCCTCAGCATCAGCGTGACCAGCGAAGCCATATGGCGCACGCGGGTGCGCGGCGTGCGCGGCACCATGATGCCGGGCGAGGCGCTGGCGCGGATGCTCGCCGGCACGCGCGGCCGGGCGGTGCAGTTGAGCGCGACGAGCTGGCGGATCGAGGCTGGCCCGCCGGCACCGCGACTGGCGCGGGGCGAGCGCCGGGCCGCGCCGCAGCCGGACGAAACGGTGGAAGCCTCCGCGACGCAGCCGATCATCGTCACCGGCAGCAAGATCGACCAGCCCTCCAGCGATTTCGCCGGCACGGCGGACCTGCTCGATGGCGGCGATTTGCGCTTCGGCGGCGAGCGGGGGACGGACTCGATCGTCTCGCGGCTCGCCAGCGTCGCTTCCACCCATCTTGGCCCCGGCCGCAACAAGCTGTTCATCCGGGGCATTGCCGATTCGAGCTTCACCGGGCCGACGCAGGCAACGGTGGGGCAGTATCTGGGCGATCTGCGCCTCTCCTACAATGCGCCCGACCCGGACCTGCGCCTGCAGGATATCAGCCGGGTGGAGGTGCTGGAGGGATCGCAGGGGACGCTTTACGGCGCCGGATCGCTGGGCGGGATCATCCGGCTGGTGCCCAACGACCCGGACCCGCGCGGCTTCTCGCTGGAGGCGAGCGCCGGGGCCAGCCTCACCCAGCATGGTGAGCCGGGCGGTGATGCGGCGGTGACGCTCAACGCGCCGTTCGGCGGCGGCCGCCATGCGCTGCGCGCGACCGTCTATGGCATCAATGACGGCGGCTATATCGACAATCCGCTGCGCGGCGAGACGGACGTGAACCGCACGCGGATCGGCGGCGGCCGGGCGGCGGTGCGTCTCGACGCGGGAGATGCGTGGACCGTCGACATCGGCGGCATCTACCAGATCACCAGCATCGACGACGCGCAGTATGCCGACCGCGATGGGCCGCCGCTGACCCGCTCCAGCCCCGTCACCGAGGATGCCGACGCCCATTATGGCATGGGCATGGTGATCGTGCGCAAGGACTGGGGCGACCTGCTGCTGCAATCCTCCAACGCCTATGTGAACCACCGGCTGGACGAGCGGTTCGACGCCAGCCGGACCGGCGGCACGGCAGAGCTGTTCGAGCAGGACAATCGCACGCGCATGTGGGTGAGCGAGACGCGGCTCTGGCGGCCGGTGCGCGAGGGCTTCGGCTGGGTGATCGGCTTCAGCGCCATCGACAACCGCACCGAGCAGCGCCGCGCCTTCGAGGGCGGGTTGCGGCGGGCGCGCGCCACCGGCGTCACCAACCGCATCACCGAGTTCACCGGCTATGGCAAGGCGAGCATCGAGCCGCTGCCCGGTGTGCTGCTGAGCGGCGGCGGACGGGTGACGCACAGCCGGCTCGGCGGATCGGGCGTGGACGTGCAGCCCAATTTCGTGCTGGCCGGCGCGTCGATCACCGCCGAGCGGACCGAGACGGAGCTGCTGCCCTCGGCGGAATTGCTCGTCCATGCCGCGCCGGGCCTCTCGCTCTATGCGCGCTATGAGGAGGGGTTCCGCCCCGGCGGCCTTGCCATCGAAGCGGATTTCGTGCGGCGGTTCCGCAACGACCATGTGCAGAGCTGGGAGGGCGGCGCGCGCTGGGGCAGCCCGCGCGACGGCATCTTCGCAAGCCTGGCGCTCGCCCATGTCTATTGGCGCGATATCCAGGCCGACTTCATCGATGGCAACGGGCTGCCGAGCACCGCCAATATCGGCAATGGCCGGATCACCTCCGTCACCGCCAGCCTCTCGCTCCGACCGACGCCGGACCTCAGCGTGGAATTGAACGCGGTCTATAATCACAGCCGGGTGATTGCGCTGACGCCGGAGGTGGCGCGGCTCGCGGCGTCTTCCTCCATCGACCTGCCGCTCACCGAATGGCGGCCCAACCTGCCGCCGGTTGGCGCGCTCGGCCAGTTCGGCGCGTCGGCGGGGCTGGGGCGCATCCCCAATGTCGCGGATTATGCGGCGCAGGGCAGTATCGACTATCGCGTGCCCGCTGGCCGGGACGACCTGCGACTGGGCGCGTGGTTCAAATATATCGGCCCGTCGCGGCTCGGCATCGGCCCGCGGCTGGGCGACAAGCAGGGCAATTATCTCGACACCGGCCTCGCCGCCCGGCTGGGCGATGCGCGGCGCGGCCTTACCCTCTCGCTCACCAACCTGTTCGATTCCAAAGGGAATCGCTTCGCGCTCGGCACGCCGTTCGATCTGGAACAGGGCGCCTTCATCACCCCCCAACGCCCGCGCACGCTGCGGATCGCGTTCGACTATCGCTATTAACCGGCGCCTGGCTCCTATCATCTAATATTGAGAATAACTTGCATTAGCGGATGGCTTTGGATAGCGGGAAGCCGCTTTTTCAAGAGGGGTGACAATGCGTTCCGTTTCCTTCCGCCTACTGTCGTCCGCGGCCTGCTGCCTGATCTCGATGCCCGCCTTCGCGCAATCGGCCGATGTGCCGGACGAGGCAGAGCGCGATACCATCGTCATCACCGCCGCGCGCACCGTGCTGCCGCCCAATGCGCTGCCGCTGACGGTGGAGGTGATCGGCGCCGAGGATCTGGCGCAGCAAATGGCCATTGGCGGATCGGTGGTCGATGCGGTGGCGACGCTGACGCCCAGTTTCTCGCCGACGCGCGGCAAGCTCTCCGGCTCGGGCGAATCGCTGCGCGGCCGCTCGCCGCTCTATGCGATCAACGGCATCCCCCAATCGACGCCGCTGCGCGACGGCAGTCGCGACGGCTTCACCATCGACGGTTTCTTCATCGACCGGGTGGAGCTGATCTTCGGCTCCAACGCCCTGCAGGGCATTGGCGGCACCGGCGGCATCGTCAACCAGGTGACGGTCGGCGCGCCCAAGACGGAGGGCTGGTCCGGCCGGGCGCTGTTGCAGGGCACGGCCAGCGACGGCTTCGAGAAGGCCGGGCTGGGCGGCAAGGTTGCCGCGCTCGTCCAGAACAAATCGGGCATTTTCGACGTGACGGTGGGCGCCTCGTTCGAGAAGCGCGGCGTGTTCTTCGATGGGGAGGGCCGCCCGATCGGCATCAATCTGACGCAGGGCGAGACGCAGGATTCCAAGACGCTCAACATCTTCGCGCGGATCGGCATGGAAGTGGGCGCCACGGGCCGGCTGGACCTGATGGCCAACCGCTATGAGCTGAACGGCTATGGCCGCTACGTGCCCGTTGCCGGCAATCGCCTCACCGGCCTGCCGACCAGCGCAATGCGCGGCGACCCTCCCGGCACGCCCGCCGCCAACCAGACCGAGAGCGTCTCCCTTTCCTATACGGACAGCGACGTGGCGGGCGGCAATCTGGTGGCGCAGATTTTCTTCAACCGGACCTACGATACGTTCGGCGGCGAGCCGAACGCCATCGCCTCCTTCCAGGACCCGGCGATCGCGCCGGTCGGCACGCTGTTCGACCAGTCGGAGAACCGCTCGCGCAAGCTGGGGGCCAAGCTCAGCTACGAGCGCGCCATCCCCGGTTTCGAGGCGCTCACCGCCACCATCGGCGTCGACGCACTGCACGACAAGACCGAGCAGCGGCTGATCGCCACGGACCGCGTGTGGGTGCCGCCCAGCGAGTTCCAGAGCATCGCACCCTTCGCGCAGGCCAATCTCAAGCTGTTCGACGGCAAGCTGCGGCTGGCCGGCGGCGTGCGCTGGGAGAATGCGGCAGTGAAGATCGACGATTATCACACGCTCGCCGCCAACACCTATGAGGCGCCGGACCTCTCCACTTATGGCGGCGTGGACGTGAAGGGCGGCAAGCCGAGCTTCAGCGACGTGCTGTTCAATGGCGGCGTGATCGTGGAGCCGGCGCCGGGCATCCGCGGCTATGTGAGCTTTGCTGAGGGCTACACCATGGCCGACATCGGCCGCATCACCCGCTCCGTCGACGTGCCGGGCGTGGACCTCGACAATTATCTCGATATCACCCCGGTCATCTCCAACAATCGCGAGATCGGTGTGGAGGTGAAACGCGGACCGCTGGATGCGAGCGCGGCCTATTTCTGGTCGTCCAGCAACAAGGGCCAGGTGCTGATCGCGGCGGGCAACGGCATTTTCGAGGTGCAGCGCCAGCGAGTCGAGATTCAGGGACTTGAGATCAACCTCGGCATCCAGACGCCGATCGACGGGCTGAAGCTGCAAGGCGGCTACGCGCACCTGATCGGCCGCTACGACAGCGACCGGGTGGACGGCGTGGTCGATACCGATCTCGACGGCACCAACATCTCGCCCGACCGGTTCAACGCGGCGATCAGCTATGCGCGCGGCCCGCTCTCGGCGCGGTTGCAGACGCAATTCTACCTCTCGCGCGGCTTCTATGGCGATGCCAAACCCGACCCGCGCAACAACTTCGAGGGCTATGCGATCACGGATGCCTATGTGCGCTACGAAACGCGGCTGGGCGGCCTGAGCCTCAGCGTGCAGAACCTGTTCGATAAATTCTACATCGATTATAATAGCGATACCCGTTTGCCGAACGACAATCTCGCCTTCTTCGCCGGGCGTGGGCGCACCTTCACGCTCGGCTGGGATTATCGCTTCTGATGGCATGGCTCGACCAACTCCACCGCTGGGCGGGCGGGCTGGTCGGCCTGTTGCTGGCGATGATGGGGCTGACCGGCGCGCTCCTCGTCCACAAGGATGCGTGGGTGCGGCTGCCCCATGCCGGCGACGCGCGCGTGACCGACGTGGCGGCGCTGGCCGAGGCGACGCAGCGCATGATGACCGACCCGGCCGGCACGCAGAGCATCATCTATGCGGGCGACAGCTTCGGCCTCAACCGGCTGAGCCTTGCGGGCGATGCCGGCGCCTATGCCGATCAGGCGGGCGGCGTGGTGACGCGCTGGGCGAGCCAGTGGGAGCGGCCGGAGCTGTGGATTTTCGACCTGCACCATCATCTGCTGGCCGGGGACACGGGCAAGCTGGTGCTGGGCGTGGCGGCGCTGTGCGGGCTGTTCTTCGTCATCTCCGGCATCATCCTGTGGTGGCGGACGCGCAAGACCTTCGCCTTCCGGCTGTGGCCGGCGCGGCTGACGCGGCCCTCCATCGTGCGCCAGCATCGCGATCTCGGCATCGTGATGGCGCCGCTGCTGCTGCTCTCGCTGCTGACCGGCGCGATCTTCGTCTTCCAGCCGCTGGCCGGCGTGGTGCTGGGGCCGGGAACGCAGGCGGCGCTCAAGAGCTTCTCCGGCGCGCCGGACTATAAGGACGCCGCGCTGGCGCCGGACTTTGACTGGCGCGCGCTGGTCAAGGCGGCGCACGACCGCTTCCCGGAGGCGGAATTGCGGATCGTCAGCGCGCCGCGTGGCGCGCGTGGGCTGGTGACAGTGCGGATGCGCCAGCCGGAGGAGTGGCTGCCCAACGGCCGCACCATGTTGTGGTTCGCAGCCGATACCGGGGCGCTGGTGGGCAGCCGCGATTTCCGCACCGCGCCGGCGCAGGTCGTGTTCTACAACCGCCTCTATCCGCTGCACGCGGCCAAGGTGGGCGGGCTGCCCTACCGGCTGGTGATGACCCTCTCCGGCCTGACGCTGGGGATGCTCGGCACGCTGGCGGTGTGGACCTTCTGGTTCAAGCGCCCCAAGCCGCGCGCGAAACCGCGCCGGGTGCCGGTGGTTGCGGCGGAGTAGGGGGCGGAGGCGGGTGCCATAGCTGCTCCCGTTTGGGGCGAGCCTAGTCGGTGATACGCTGCGCCCCGCGCCCCGACTTCGCTCGATACGAACGGGTTTGATGGTTGCTGGCGGGGGCACTATCTTGCTCGATAGGCCACCGTGCTCCTGCCTTCGCAGGAGCACTGGTAAGGCATCCAGGAGCACGGTGACGCTTCCAAGAGCATGGGTAACGCCTTCGCAGGAGCGCTGGTAGCGCTTTACCGGACTGGCGCTCCATCGGCGCGGGCCATGGCCTCGATATAGTGGCGTAGCGCTTCGATCTGCGCGTCGGTCAATTCGGGGAAGGCGGGCATGCCGCGGCTGGCCAGCGTGCCCTCGTGGAGAATCTGGCGGAAGGCGGCTTGCGAATGATGCAGCGGCGAGGCGCGCAGATCCGGCGCGGAGCCGGGCGAGCGGGCGGCGGTGCCGTGGCAGGCCATGCAGGCGCCCCACAAAGCGCTGCCGAGCGAGACCTTGGCGGAATCGAGCCGCATCGTGGGATCAGTGAGCGGCTGCTCGGGACCGGGCGTTGCGGGCGCGGGGATGGTGCCGGTGCCGTCCAGCGCGAAGGTGACGAGGCGCGCCGGCTGGGTGCGGTAGTTGTAACCGTGGGCGCTCACCCCTTCGAGCACGAATTGCGAGCCGAGCGGCGGGCCGACGACGAGGCTGACATATTGCCGGCCCTTGTGCGCATAGGAGATGGGCGTGCCGAGCGCGGCGGTGCCGGTGGGGTAGCGCCAGAGCTGCTTGCCGGTCGCGCCGTCATAGGCGACGAGATGCCCGTCGATCTGGCCCTGGAACACGAGCTTGCCGCCGGTGGCCAGCACGCCGCCGTTCCACGGCGCAGGCGTCTTGACCTCCCACGCCTTGCTCTTGTGGATCGGGTCCCATGCAATCAGCGAGGCGGCGCCGGTGGCGGGGAAGCCGTCCGCATAGAGGTCCGGCACGCCGTTGTTGAGCGCGCCGGGGATAGGCTGCCATTTGGCGGGATCGACGCCCTTGTCGGTCATCTTCATGCCGGTTTCCACCGCCGGGATATAGGCAAGGCCGGTGCCGGGGCTGAACGCCATGGGCGGCCAGTTGTGCAGGCCGAGATTGCCGGGCCATACCTCCGACGCCGCGCCGCCTTCATAGCGCATGCCGGGATTTTCGACCGGGCGGCCGGTTGTCAGGTCGATGCGGCTCGCCCATGTCGCCTTGCCGAGCTTGTCGGCGGAGATCGGCTTTCCGGTCTCCCGGTCGATGACGTAGAAGAAACCGTTCTTGGGCGCGTGCAGGATGACGTTGCGGTGATAGCCGCCGATCCGCAGGCGGGCGAGCGCGATGTCCATCGTGCTGTTATAGTCCCACGCCTCGCCGGGATTCTCCTGATAATGCCAGAGATATTTGCCGGTCTTGGCATCCAGCGCGACGATGGAGGCGAGGAACAGATTGTCGCCGCCTTGCGGGCTGCGGATCCTGGGGTTCCACGGCGCGCCGTTGCCGGTGCCGAGATAGAGCCGGTCGTAATCGGGATCGTAGGTGATGGCGTTCCATACGGTGCCGCCGCCGCCATGCCGCCACCATTGGCCGGTCCAGGTCTTTGCGGCCATGGCCTGCGCCTCATCCTCGAAGCCTTTGGCCGGGTCGCCCGGCACGGTGTAAAAGCGCCAGAGCTGCTTGCCGGTGGCGGCATCATAAGCGGTGACATAGCCGCGCACGGGCGCGAAATCCGCGCCGCCATGGCCGATGACGACGCGGCCGCCGAACACGCGCGGCGCGCCGGTGATGTAGCGGCCATCGTCACGGCCCTGCGTGGTCTGCACTGCCCAGAGCTGCTTGCCGGTGCGCGCGTCGATAGCGAAAAGCTGGCCATCCTGCGCGCCCACGAAGATGCGGCCATCCGCATAAGACAGGCCGCGCGCGCCCCAGCCGAAGCGCATCTTGGGCGCGGTCCAGTCCAGTTGCGGCTCGAAGCGCCACAACCGCTTGCCGGTCTCGACGTCGAATGCCTGCACGATGCTGAGGCCGCCGGTGACATAGAGCACGCCGCCGACCTCGATCGGCTCGCTATTGGCGCGCGGCACCGCCAGGTCGATGGCGTGGACGGGCTTCAGCCGCGCGATGGTGTCGGCATTGATCTGGCCGAGCGGGCTGAAATGATTTTCGCCGGCCGCGCCGCCATAGACGGGCCAGTCGGCCTCCTCGCTGGCGGGCGCACTGCATGCGGCGATGGCGAGGAGGAGGGGGAAGGCAAGCGCGTGCCGGAGTATCCGTGCCGCGCGCTGCGCCGTGCTGCGTATCCGCATCCACCCTGCTCCCATTTGCGCCACCTTTATAGCGGTGGACTCATATCCGTTCGTGTCGAGCGTGTCTCGACTTCGCTCGACACGAACGGAGGGTTCGGAGCAAATCTAGGCAATGCGGCCTGCCGCCGCTTGGCGTTCGCCGAAAGCGCTCTGGCTCCCGGCGAACGCCTTGGCGATCCTCAGTAGCGGACCCGCGCCGTCACGAAGATGCTGCGGCCCGGCTCGGGATAGCCGTCCGCCAGTTCATAATATTCGTCGAACAGGTTGCGGGCGCCCACGCCAAACTCGACCTGCTCGGTGACTGCGTAGTTGATCCGCAGGCTGGCGTTCACATAGCTGCCGCCGCGATAATAGACCGGCGGGCCGGAGACGGTCGGCGCGGAGGCGAACGGCGGCGCATAGGAAGCGAGGATCGTGCGCTTCGAGGCCAGCTCGACCGTGGGCAGGATGCTGAGGCCCGGCACCGGCTCCCAATTGGCATAGACGAACGCCTTCTGGGTCGGCACGTCGGTCAGCTCGAACGCGGCGGGCAGGATGCTGCCGGGCTGTGGATTGATGGTGAAGTTGCGGTGGATGTAGCTGTAGTTCGCGCCGATCTGGAAGGTCGGCAGCAGCTGTGCGGTAGCGGACAGCTCCGCGCCAAAATATTCACCGTCGCCCAGATTCTCACGCCGCGTCGTCGTGTCGCTGGAGCCGACCGGGCGCACCGAGACGATGGCGCGATCGATATTGCTGTAGAAGACGGCGCCTTCCAGCTTGAACGGCCCAACCATGGTGCGGCCGCCCAGCTCGATATTGGTCGCCCGCTCCGGCAGCAGGCCGGGGTTGGAGGCCGCCGTGCCGAACTGGGTGCTGAACCGCTCGAAAATGGTGGGGAAGCGCGAGCGGCGCGAGATGGAGACATGCAGCCCGTTCACGTCGTCCGGCGCCCAATCGAGCCGGCCCTGCCAGTTATAGGCGCTGGTGTTGGCGAGCGGATAGCTGAAGAGCACCTTGTTCGTGCCGCCGGGCGGGGTGCCATATTCCTCCGCCTTCTTGATATCGCGCCAATCGAAGCTGGCGCCCACCGTCAGCGAGAGGGCGGGGGTGAAGGCGAGGCGGTTCTCGACCGCGAAGCTGAACGTATCCTCCAGATTCTCCTGCGGCGGCTCGGTGAAGCCATCCGGGTCGTTCGCCACGTCGGGGAAGGTCTGCTGCTCCTCGACATGCTTGTCGCGGCGATAGTTGAAGGCGAGCGTCAGCCGGTCGGCCGGCGTCAGGTCGACTGCCAGTTCGGCCGAGCCGCCCCAGGCCTCGTCATAATAAGGGCTGTTGAACACGCGCGGTTGCGGCGCGTTCTGGGTGGAAAGCGTGCGATCATCGAACGAGCGCAGCATGTTGAAGAACTTGTTGCGGTAGATGCGCGTCTTGAAGGTCGCCTGATCGCTGAGCGCGGTGGTCGAGAGGAAATAGATGTTCTCGATGTCCCAATCCGGCCAGCTCCAGTAGCGCGGGGTGGGATAGCCGACGCCGACCGGCGGCGTGATATCGTCCGTGGTGCTCACCGGCGCATATTTGGAGCCATCCTGCCGGGTGTAGCTGATCGCATATTCGTCGGTCGCGTTGGGCGTGAAGCCGAGCTTGACGTTGACGCGCTCATCCTTGGTGCGGCTGAAATCGCGCTCGCCGCCATCCTCGTTGGCGGTGGGGGTGAAGCTGCCGGGCAGGTCCCAATGGTCACGGAAATTGCGGGCATAGCTGGCCTGCGCATACCATTTGTCCTGTTTCGTGCCGACCAGGCCGAAGGCGGAATAGCCGGCATAATCGACGTCCCGCCCGAGATCGAGCTGGCCGCGCGCCTCGATTTCCAGTTCCTTGGTCGGCTTGCGGGTGACGAGGTTGACCGATCCGCCCATGGCGCCCGGCCCGTCGAGCACCGAGGCATAGCCCTTGGCGACCTGGATCTCGGCGACGTCCGCCGTGAGGAAGCGGCCATAATCCAGCCGGTTGTCGGCGGGGAGATAGACGCGGATGCCGTCGATGGAGACAGGCACCTGGAACCGGTCGAACCCGCGCACGAACAGCAGCCGCTCGTTGCGCGAACCGCCGCTGTTGCCGGCGCTGACGCCGGGGATGAGGCTGGCGGCATCTTCCAGCGAGACGCGGTTGAACGCTTCGATCGCGGTCTGCCCCAGCGTTTCGCTGCCGATGGCGACGCCTTCCGGCCGCGCGGCGGTGACGATGATCTCGCCAAGGCGGAAGTTGCCATCCGTAGCGTTGGCGGTGTCCGCCTCCTGCGCCATGGCGGCGCCGGGCAGGCAGGCAAAGGCGCAAACGGCGCCGAGCAGACGAGCTTTCATGAGATGGGCCCCTTTGTTTCCCAAAATTTCTTGCGCCAAACGGCGGCGGGCGCCGTATATGGACAAAGATAGTATGCTGTATAGGAATAAATACAGATTTGACGAGAAAGGCCCGATGTGATGGCTCTGCTTCTGCTCTCCCTTGCGCTCGCCGCTGCCGCTCCGGCCGAGGCTGCGGCCACGGCGGCGCCCGCCTGCCCGGCGACGCCCGCGCCACTGCCGGCCACGCTCGCGGCCTGGACGGCGGCCGAACCGCTGGCCGCTGCGACGAGCGTGGCGGCGCTGGAGGCGGCGACGCTTCCGCTGGGCGCGGCGAAGGATCTGGCGCTCAGCCGGACGCCGCAGGTGCACTATGCGCTGCGGCCCGAGCGCCCAGGTGGATCGGTGAGCCATGGCGGCATGGCGCGCTTCACCGTGGCGCAGGCGGGCGTCTATCGCGTGGCGATGGACAGCGCGGCGTGGATCGACGTGGTGGCGGACGGCAAGAGCCTCGACTCCGTGAAGCACGGCCATGGGCCGGACTGCTCCGGCATCCGCAAGATGGTCGATTTCCAGCTCGCGCCCGGCACCTATGTGCTCCAGATCGCCGGTAATGGCACGCCCAAGGTCCGCGTGCTGGTGACGAGCGTGCCCGCCGCATGACCTTGCGCGGCGCGGCGGCGCTGCTGATGGGCGCGGTGGCGCTGGCGGGCGGCGCGATCGCCGGACCGGAGCGGGGCGCGGCGGTGGATGAGCCATCCGCGCCGGCGCTCTCGACCGGGGCGGCGATGGCGGCGCTCGGCCGGCGGCTGTTCTACGATGGCGATTTGTCGATCGACGGCAGCATGGCCTGCTCGACCTGCCACGGGCAGCGTCACGGTTTTGCCGAGAGCAACCGCGCTCACCCCGGCGTGACGGACGAGCCGGGGCGGCGCAATGTGCAGACGCTCGCCAATGTCGGCCGCCGCAAGAGCCTGACATGGGGTGATGCGACGCTCCGCACGCTGGAGGCGCAAGCGCTGGTGCCAATGTTCGGCGAGGGGCCGGTCGAAATGGGCATGAAGGGGCAGGAGGCAGAGCTGGCCCGGCGGCTGGGCACCAATGCCTGCTATGTGCGCCTGTTCCATGTGGCCTTCGCCGAGGCCGGCGGGCGGATCGACGTGGATACGGTCACGCGGGCGCTCGGGGCCTTCCAGCGCACGCTGGTTTCCGACGACGCGCCGGCCGATCATTATGCGCGCGGGCAGGTGGATGCCATCCCGGATATGGCGCGGGCGGGGGTGGCGGTGTTCGG
>Ga0182736_1001399_pt1 | contig 23898 bp, 21 predicted proteins | sample eDN5th30CKraftBY_FD_128882 | JGI IMG/M metagenome (GOLD analysis project Ga0182736, IMG submission 128882) | Enriched backyard soil microbial communities from Emeryville, California, USA - eDNA 5th pass 30_C Kraft BY (version 2) (version 2) | ecosystem: Environmental > Terrestrial > Soil >... | reverse complement strand
GGCTTGGGCCGAACCGGCAAACGCAAACAAAACGGCCGCGGCGGCCAGGGACTTGACAGGGGTAAAACGCATTGGCTTTTGCCTCCATAGGTTCAGGCACTCACGCCAGGATGAAAGCCTGGGCGGCACCGTGGAGCTAAGGGGGTTGTGCGGAAGACGGGCTGAACCGCCAATACAAACCGACACTAGCAACAAGACTGCCCGCGAGGAACGCGGCGTCTTGCAAGACAGGGAGCTTCAAAAACGGGTTTTTGAATACTCACAGAAAGAGAACAAACTGAACGAAGAAGGCAGCATCTTAAACGAAATTGCTGCGCCGCCCAACCCCAAGGGTGAATGAAACAGATACATTCGCGACGAAAAAGCTAAGGGAAAACCCGGCTATCGCTTGGGCGATTGACGATTTTCCCCAGGAGAAATTCCCCTGGGAAAGCACGATACATTTAGTTAACAATATGTTCGGATAAACACATACAGGGCGTTCCAAAGTGGGTTTTGGGGCAGCGAAACGGGCCCATCGGGGCCCGTTTCATGCGCTTTTGCTGGCGGCTACGCCAGCATTTTTCGCGCCATCGCTCGGTGCCTGACCTGCTTGCCGCAGTGCGGCAATCGGGATGGCATACGCCCTGGTGTCAGACACCGGCGTGACGCTGTCACTTATTTGATGGCAAGTGACTGCTGATACGGACCGGCATCCAGCGCCCCCGCCGGCAGATCGCCCTTGAGCGTACCGTTGTCCTTGAAAATCTGGAATTCGCGATTGAGCGTTTCCAGGTCCGCGTCGTTCAGCGAGACGCGGTAATTGTCGTTCCACAAGTCGGCAAACACCTGCGCATCCGCCTGCGGCAGGTTGCCGGCTTTCTGCACCGCGCTGACTACCTGCGCGGGATGGGCGCGGCCGTATTCCAGCGCCTTGCGCAACGCCACGATCGCCCTCACCACCGCATCCGGATTTTTCTGCTGGTAGTCCGCGCGGACCAGGCCCACCGCGTTGTAGGGCACGCTATCGCTCTTGGTCAGGGTCTTCCACTCTTGGCCAAATGTCGACAGCGTGCGCACCTTCAGGTCCTTCAACTGCGCGGTCGTGACGTTGCGCAGCGCAGCCGCGTCCACCTCTTTCTGCGCGAGGAACTGCACCAGGCGCGGCTCGTTGCCGGGCACCAGCGTGAAATCCTTCTCCTTGATCCCATGATTGCCGGCCAGCACGGCGCTGGCGATGGTGGCGGTGGAGCTGCCGGCGGGCGACATGCCGATCTTCTTGCCCTTCAGGTCGGCCAGCGACTTGATGGGCGAATCCTCCAGCACCACGAAAGACACATTTGAGGGCTGGGTCGCCAGCACGATCTTCACCGGCACGCCGTCCGTTGCCAGCGCAAACGCGCCCGCGGCGGGGGATCCAAAGGCCAGATCGATAGCGTTGGCGGCGATGGCGCGGGTGGGACCATTGACGTCCGAGAAGTGCACGTACTCCACGTCCAGACCCTGTTCCTTGAAGAAGCTGCCGGCCTCAAGCACCGCGCCGTACCCCAGTGTCAGGCCGCTGGGCCAGTAGCCGACGCGGATCTTTTCCGCCTGCGCGGGAAGCGCGGCCAGTCCGCCGGCCAGCGCCGCCAAGAGCGCGGCACGTTTGATCAATTGCAAGGCTTTCATGAATGCTCCAGTAGTGAGTCCTGCCGGTCAATGCGCGGCAGGCAGGTGTCGATAAGTGGGGTCGGTTTGATCCAGGCCGCGCAGCAGCGCCTGCCACAGGCGGGGGCTGCTACGTCCGGCAGCGCGATCGAAGGTCTGTGCCGCGCGTTCAATGGCGCCGCGGTCCGGTATGGCGACGGCCTGGCCCGTCGCCTGGATCTGCAACTGCGCGCGGCAGGCGAACTCCAGGAAAAACATCAGCTCGAAGGCCTCGGCCACGGTTGCGCCGCAGGTCAGCAATCCGTGGTTGCGCAACATCAGCGCCTTGTGCGGCCCCAAGTCGCGCACGAGCCGCGCGCGTTCGTCCAGCTCGACCGCCACCCCTTCATAGGCGTGATAGCCGATGCGGCCGTGAAACCGCGCCGCGTGCTGCGTGTAGGGCAGCAGGCCATCGCGCAAGGCCGACACCGCCACGCCGGCCAGCGTATGGGTGTGCATGACGCATACGGCGTCCGGCCGGGCCTGATGCACCGCCGAGTGAATGACGAAGCCGGCCCGGTTGATGCCCAGGCCTGTGGGATCGTCCAGGAGCTCGCCTTCCGGCCCCACCATCACCAGGTTGTCGGCCCGGACTTCGTCGAACAGCAGGCCGAAGGGGTTGATCAGGAACTGGTCTGGCGCTCCCGGCACCCGTGCCGAGATGTGCGTATAGATGAGGTCCGTCATGCCGAATTGCGCCGCCAGCCGGTGGCACGCGGCCAGGTCGATACGCATCTGCGCGCGCGCCGCGTGCAAGGCGTCAGGATCGAGCTTGGGTATCCGCGCCACCGGCAGCCTCCCAGAAGACGATCTTGCGATGCAGCCAGCGCACCGTCTGCGCGCCGGCAATGCCGAATGCGGCCAGCAGGATCACGCCGGCGAACATGGTGCTGACGTTCAGGTTGACCGCGGCCGAGCCGATCAGATAGCCCAGGCCGGCTTCGGACGAGACCAGTTCGCCCACCACGGTGCCGATCAGCGCAAGCGACACGCCGATCTGCAGACCGGCAAAGATGTCGCCAGCCGCCGCGGGCAGCTTCACGTGACGGAAGAGGTACCAGCGCGACGCGGAAAACGCGCGGCACGCATCGATCAGGTCGGGATCCACACGCCGGATGCCGACGATGGTGTTGATGAACAACGGAAAAAAGCAGATCAGCACCACCAGAACCACCTTGGACGCGAGCCCGAAGCCGAACCAGACGAGGATCAGCGGGGCCAGCGCCACCTTGGGCGTGGCCTGGATTGCAACCAGCAGCGGGTAGACGAACTTCTCGAACGTGCGCGATTCCGCCAGCAGCGCGCCCAGCACCAGCGCCAGCGCGCTGCCGATGGCGTAGCCGATGAGGGTCGCGGCCACGGTGTACCCGATGTGGCGCCAGATCGTGCCGTCCTGAAATACCGACACCAAGGTGCCGAACACGGCGCCCGGCGTGGTCAGGATGTAGTCGGGCACCTTGAAGAACGCCACAGAAAAGTGCCAGGCCAGCAGCACCACGGCCAGCGTGGCGAGCGGATAGAGGATCGCGGTCAGTCTTTGCATGGTCATCCGATGAAGTGGCGCCGCAGATGGTCGGCGGCGGCCGTGAACGCGGGTTCGGCCAGCGTGGCCATCGAGCGCGGACGCGGGATGTCGACGCGGAAATCCTCGACGACCCTGCCCGGCCGCGCCGACATGACCAGCACACGGTCCGACAGCATCACGGCTTCGGCAATGCTGTGCGTGATGAACAGCACCGACTTGCGATCGCGCATCCAGATCCGCTGCACCTCCAGCGTCAGGGCCTCGCGCGTCATCGCGTCCAACGCGGCAAATGGTTCATCCATCAGCAGCAGCCGGGGATCGCGCTGCAACATGCGCGCCAGGCCCACCCGCTGCTGCATGCCGCCGGACAATTCGTTCGGATAGTTGCCGGCAAAATCTCGCAGGCCCACGAGGTCCAGCAGTTCCCGCGCGCGGCGCTCGGCATCGGCCCCGCGCTCGCCCGCGGTCTCGCTGGGCAACAGCACGTTGTCCAGCACCGTTCGCCACGGCAGCAGGGTGGGCTTCTGGAAGGCGACACCGATGTCGCGGCTGGGGCCCGTCACGACGGCGCCCCCTACTTCGACGTGGCCCCGCGTTGGGGCCAGCAGGCCGGCGGCAAGCTTGAGCAGCGTGGACTTGCCGCAGCCAGAGGGCCCCAGGATGGTGACGAACTCGCCCTCGTCCACCGCAAGATCCACGTCGCGCAGCGCATCGATGCTGCCGCGCCGGGTCTGGTAGGACACCGACACGGCGCGCGCCTGCACCACGGGCACTGCCGTCATTGGGCCGCCTTCGCCTGCGCCCGCACCGCCGCGGCGTCAAACGTCGAGAACTGCGGAACGAGTTGGTTGCTGAAGATCTTCTCGACCGGAATGTCGTCCGTGTTGAACTCGCCCGCCGCGTGCATCGCGCCCACGAAGGACCGGATCACGGGCAGGTCGAACTCGCCCGGCACGCGGTCCGTGCCATCGGGGCGGCGCAGGGTGCTGTCCATGCGCTTTTTGACCAGCACGACGGCTTCGTCCAGATTCTTCTGGTAGTCGCCATCCTTGGGTTTGGCTTCCGGCTGGTACTTCCAGAACGTCTCGGCGCACAAGCGCGGGTTTGCGTCGCACGCCAGCACGGCCTTGGTATAGGCGCGCCCGAAGCGGGCCAGCAGGTCGGGCTGGTCGCGCAGCGTGTCTTCATGTGCCACGAAGCCATTGCTGTTGATCTTCTGGAAGATCGGCGGATACGGCAGGCGGCGCACCTTCGTCCCGGTCAGCTCCAGCATGGCGGTCCACGAACTGTTGTAGTTCAGGGCGTCCACCCGGCCCTCCCGCAACGCCAGAAAGCCCGATCCCAGCACGCCGACCGCCACGATATCCACGTCCTTGCCAGGGACCAGCGACTCCTGGCGCAGCAACGCCCGCGTGGAGGGGATGGTCCCCCAGGTCAACGCGCCCACCCCGATCTTCTTGCCCTTCAGGTCCTTGATCGTCTTGATCGGACCATCAGCCAGCACCGCCAGCTCCAGCTCGTTGGACGGGATGGCGTTGTAGAAGTAGCGCACCGGCAGCGGCGTCTTGCCGGTTTCATAGCTCGACAGTACGGGTTCGGGCAATGGCAACCCGATGGTGACCTTCTTGGACGCCACCTGCGGCAGCAACGCGCCCGCGCCCTGGAACACGATCGTCTTGACCTCGATGTTCTCCTCGCTGAAATAGCCCAGGTCCTTGCCTAGCCCGTATACGCCGCCGCTGGCGACGATAAGCGGAATACCCAGGGCCACGGTGACGGTGTCGGCCGCCTGCGCGGCCGGGACGGCGGCCAGCGCCAGGGCGGCCGCGGCGAAGCGGGCCAAGGTGGATGCGGATGTCTTCATTGCAGTGTTCCGTTGTTGTTCTAGCGGGTGAGTTGTTGTGCGGATGGAAGTTCGTGGGGGGTCCCGCGCGCCACAGGTGTCAGACCGCCGGCGCCACGGGGGCGGCCAGCGCGTCCCGGGCACGCTGCTTGAGCAGGTTGCGGTCGACTTTGTTGGTGGAAGCCAGCGGCAACGCGTCCAGGAACCAGACGCGGCGGGGGTGCTGGTAGGCCGGCGCGTGCGTCAGCACATGCTGCTTGACGCCGTCTTCGGTCAGCGCGCCAGCGGTGACGGGCACCACGAATGCCACCGGCTTATGGCCCTTGATGTCGTCAGGCACCGGCACCACGCAGGCCTGCTGCACGCCGGGCAGCGTCTCCAGCACTTTTTCGACCTCGCCGGGAAAGATGTTCTCGCCGCCGGATACGAACATGTCGTCGTCGCGGCCGACGAAGTAGTAAAAGCCCTGCGCATCGCGGCGCAGCACGTCGCCCGTGACGTAATAGCCATCATCGGTGATGGCCGCGCGGATGTCGGGCCGGTTGTGATAGCCCAGCATGATGCCGGGGCTCTTCACGTGCAGCACGCCCTGGTCGCTTTCCTGGCCTTGCGCATCCACCAGCCGCACCTGCACTTGCGGATGCGCGTGACCGATCGACATATCGGGCTGCGGCAGCCCATCGGGATGCGGGCCGAACGTGACCGGGCCGGCCTCCGTGGTGCCATACGAATTGATCACGCGGGCCTGCGGCAGCGCGCGGCGGATGGCGGCCTGCAAGGCTTCGCTCACGGGCGCCGATCCCATGCGCACGACCTGCACGCTGCTCAGATCGGCGCGGGCGAGCAAGTCCTTTTCGCGCAGCACCATCGCCATCATTGGCGGCACCGAGGTGAGCCAGGTGGGACGGTAGCGCGCGATGGCCTCGATGTAGGGCCGCGCCTTGAACTGCGGCAACAGGACGATGGTCGCCTGCCCTGCCAAGGCAAGCTGGCACAGGGCCAGCGCATTCATGTGATACATCGGCGCGGCGATCAGATAGCGCTGCCCCGCCAGGCGTTGGCCCGCCAGCCGGGTGCGCACCACCCACAGATGGCTGCGATGCGACAGCACCACGCCCTTGGGCTTGCCGGTGGAGCCCGACGTGTACAGGAAGAACGCCGCCTCGTCCGGCGCGGGCTCCACGGCCTGGAACGGTCCCGGATCCAGCAAGGCGTCCAGGCCCGCGGCGCCGGCCGCGCCAAACTCCACCACCGGCAGCCCATCCGGCGCCTGGGCGCGGCGCGCGGCATCGCAGAACACCAACCGCGCGCCGCTGTCCTGGATGACGAAATCCGACAATGCGCGCGGAAATTTATAGTTCACCGGCACCACGACCAGGCCCGCCCGCTGCGCGCCCAACAGCACCGCCAGGAACTGCGCGCTATTGGCCGCCAGCACCGCCACCCGGTCCCCGCGTTGCAGCCCCCGGCGCAGCAGCCCGCGCGCGACGGCGTTGGACAGATCGTCCAACTGCCCGATGGTCAGGCGGGTCTCGTTCTGGTCGTCGTCCAGCGCAATCACGGCCAGGTCGCCGGGCGGTGCGCCGCGCGGCGTCAGATCGCCAAGATTGCGGGGATGGAAAGCGGGATCAGGGCTCATAGATAAAGTCCAATAGCGTGTTCAAGTCCGGCAGGGAAACGGCGAGGCCGCGATGGCCGTCGCGCCGCCACGGCCGCGTCCGCAGCGCGTCGCCCAAGGCGGCAACGTGACGCTCCAGCGCGTCGGGGTCGGCCGCGCGCAGCGAGATGGCGCCGAAAAAACTCTGGCGGCCCAACGCGTCGCAGGCAAGGTCGCCATAGCGCTGCCCGTAGGCATCGGCATCCAGCAGCGTCACTGAAAAGCCGGGGCTTGGAATCGAAAAGCCGCGTTCGTCCAAATGGACCTGGCCGAACGCAGCCTGCGCATACGCCTGCGCGTCGGCCTGCGCTCGGGTGGACACCAGCGTCAGGCCCGACAGGCCACGCACGCCATTGGCATGCGCCTGCCACTCCCGGCGCCACACCAGTTCCGGCGTCAGGTGCTGGCAGTAATAGACGCGGCCGGCCTCGAACGCGCCCGGCTGGTAACGCACGGTGCGAAAGCGGGCCTCGTGCCGCACGCCATCCAGTTCGAGTGGGCGGCTGAAGGCGTGCAGCGGCGCAACCGCGGCGCCCGACCGCGTCAACGCCTCATGCACCGCATCGGCCGAGGCCGGCTTGTAGACCAATCCATCGATGCCTGCGGGGTTGTCCAGGATCTCCTGGCGCAGCGTCCCGCCATCGGTGGGCAGCCCGATCAGTTCCAGGTAATCGTCCTGAAACACCATCAGGTGATTCACCGATCCGAACGCGTGCCGGCCTTGCGGCGTCAGCGTGAAGCCCAGCGCCGAAAACAGGCCCGCAGCCGCATCGGTGCCGAAGCGGGTATTGATCACCAGGTGATCGAGCGGCAGCGCGCTGTGCATGCTCCTGCCCCTCAAGCCTTGGGCGGCGTGGTCAGGTATACGCCGCGCCCGCTGGCCAGCAACACGCCCTGCGCATCCTCGATGCGCGCCTCGGATACCGACAATTGCTTGCCGGCCTTGACGACCTTGCCGCGTATCGTGAGGTCGCCTTGGATCGCGGGCCGGTGATAGTCGACCCGCAAGTCCACCGTCGGCACGCCGCGGCCAGTTTGGGAAACCAGCGCCCAGTCCGCGGTGAGGTCGATCAGCGCGGCCAGGATGCCGCCGTGCGTGTAGGGGTTGTCTGGGTTGACCGACCATTCCTCGCGCCACGTGGCCTGCAGGACGATCTCGCCGTCGCCGACCGACAGCACTTTCAGGCCAAGCCACTGGTGATAGGGACTGCGCAACAGACGCGCCTGGATATCGGCCGCGGCGGGCAGGTTCAGTTCTGACATGTTCGAAATTCCAGCAGGGGGGGGTCAGGGAGCGACGATGATCTTGCCGATGACCTTGCGGTCGCGGATGGCGGCCAGCCCTTCGGCCGCCTCTTCCAGTGGCACCTCGCGGTCGATCAGCGGCGCGATCTCGCCGCGGTCGACCTGGTCCAGCAAGGCGCGCAGGTTCTCGTCGTAGAAGCTGTTGGATCCCTTGACGGTCAGCTCGAAGCTCCAGATGTAGCGCAGGTCTTCCTTCGGGTCGTAACCGGCCGTGGCGCCGCAGGTCAGCAGAATGCCGCCGCGCCGGATGCATCGCAGCGACGGCACCCAGGTGTCCCCGCCGGTGAAGTTCACCACCACGTCCACCCCGCCTTCCGTGCCCCGGCGCTGCGGCTTGCCATACTGCTGGATGGCCCATTTGGAGAAGTCGGTTTCGCGATAGTCGACCACGTGATCCGCGCCGATCTCGCGCAGCCGGGCCAGCTTGTCCGCGCCGCTGGCGCAGGCGATCACCTCGGCGCCCAGGCGTTTGGCCAGGATGACGCTGGCCGTGCCCACGCCGCCGCTGGCGCCCAGGATCAGCACCCTGTCGCCGGCCTGCACGGTCCGGTGGGTGACCAGCATGCGGTGGGCGGTGCCGTAGGCCACCGGCAGGGCGGCCGCCTGCGCGTACGTGACGTTGGCCGGCAGCGGCAAAAGCTGCGCCGCCGACACCAGGCAGTACTGCGCCATGCCGCCGTCGAGCATCTCGCCCATCAGTCCCTTCTCGCGGTTCAGGGGATTGACCAGCACGCGATCGCCCGCCTTCCAGCCGTCGACATCCGCGCCGACCTCAGCAATGTCGCCCGCAAGATCCAGGCCAATCACCACCGGCAGCGGCACCTTGATGCCAGGCATCCCCTGCACCGTGAAGACATCGTGGTAGTTGAAAGACGAGGCGCGCACGCGCACAAGGACGTGTCCGGGAATGACCTGCGGCACAGGTTTGTCGTGGACAACCGACAATTGGTCCAGGCCGCCGTGCGCGTTAAGCACGAGCGCCTTCATGGTTTGGGACATGAGAATGAATCCGTGAGGGAGGAAAAAAAGGGAAATCAGTCCGCCGGGGCGCGGCGCCAGCGGAACAGGTGCGACTCCAGCGGCTTGAGCACGCAGAACTCGATCAGCACCATCAGGCCGACCAGCGTGATCGTCCAGGCGAACACCTGATCGGTCTGCACGAGGTCGGCCGCCTGCCGCAGCCGGTAGCCCACGCCGTTGGATGCGCCGATGGTTTCGGCCACCAGCGACACGCGCCAGCCAAACCCGAAAGCCAGGCGCGCGCCGGAGAAGAAATCGGGCAGAATCGACGGCAGATAGATCTTGCGCAGCACGCGCAGCGGCGACATGCGGAAGCTGCGCGCCAGTTCGACCAGATCGGGACGCACCGACCGGGCGCCCTGCCATACATTGGTCAGGATCAACGGCAACGCGGTCATGAACACCACGAAGATGGTCGTCGCGTTGGAGATGCCGAACCAGATGATGGCGAAAATGGCCCAAATGGCCGAGGAAATCGTGTTGGTGACGGCCAGCACGGGCTCGAAGAATTCGCCCAGCTTGCGGCGGCTGCCAAACAGCAGCCCCAGAGCGGTGCCCACGACGGCAGCCAGCGAAAACCCGGCAATGACGCGCCAGAACGTCACGCCCAGGTCGCGCCAGAACGTTTCGCTGGCGACGAGTCTTCCCAGGGCATCGGCGACGCGGGCCGGCCCCGGCAGGATATACGCCGGCACGCCGCGAGCGGCGAACGCCCATGCCGCCAGCAGCAGCGCGACCAGCAGCAGGCGGCGGCCCGCATTGCCGCCCAGGACCCGCCACGCCGACGCGCGTCCGGCTGAAATTGTGGTCTGGTTCATGGCGCTACACCCGCACACGCAACTGACGGATCAACTCGGCGACCTCGGGTTGCGACGGCGCACGCGGCCTTGCCAGCGTCACCGGGGCGACTTCCCGGATACGGCCGGGACGTGGCTGTAGGATCACCACCTGGTCCGCCAGCACGACCGCTTCCTCGACGTCGTGCGTCACGAATACGACGGTCATACCGCGGCTGGCTTGAATCTCCAGCAATTCGGCGTGCATCTGCGCGCGGGTGCCAGGATCGAGCTTGGAAAAAGGTTCATCGAGCAGCAGGATGCGCGGTTCGTTAACGAGGCTGCGGGCCAACGCCACGCGGCTGCGCATGCCGCCCGACAGCTCGTGCGGGTAGGCCGATCCGAAGCCGGACAGCCCCACCGCCTCCAGCGCCGCCCGCGCGCGGGCATGGCGTTCTGCGCGCGGCAGGCGGCCGGCCTCCAGGCCGAAGCAGACGTTGTCCCGCGCGGTGCGCCACGGCAGCAGGCGGTCGTCCTGGAACAGATATCCCACGGCACGCCAATCGGCGTAAGCCGCAGTGCTGGCGCCTTCCACCAGGATGCTTCCCGTGTCGGGGTGCGCAAGGCCCGCAATCAGATTGAGCAGCGTGCTTTTGCCGCAGCCCGACGCGCCCAGCACTGCCACGACATGGCCATGCGGGATGTCCAGATCGATGGCGTCCAGCACATGCAGCGGCGCGTCGTTGCGGCGCTCAAAGCGCTTGGACACCTGACGCAGCGAAATGGCGGCAGGCGCAGGCTGACGGTCGGAAGACGGGCGATGCAGATGAGGGATGAGGGAGAGATCGGTCATGAAAGGCACAGGTTTTGGCGATGCCTTGCGCGCCACGCTTGCAACGAAACGACATCATGTCCAGCAGCTTAAGCGTCCTACTCATGCATAGGAACGACCGATTTCCCATCTGCAAATAGCACGCGGTCCTTAGGTGAAAACCAGCTATCGGCATGCAGAAATCTTCGTTGGCCGCACGCGCGGGTGTGCCTATGTTCAGGAGCCTTCATCACCTGTATCGGACAAACACAGCATGCCAGCCCGCCTCACCGTCACGCCCGCCGTCGAACTGATCGACACCCCCCGCGTCTTCACGCTTGACGGCTTTCATCCTCATTCCCGCGTGACGCTTACGGTCACCTCGCGCCAGCTTGACGGCCAGCGCTGGCGCAGCCTCAATACCTACGTCGCCGACGCGACAGGCGCCGTCGACGTGTCGCGGCAGGCCCCCGAGCCGGGCGGTTACGGCATTGCCGACGGCCAAGGTCCCATCTGGTCGCAGACCGTGGCGCAAGCCGACGACATCGAAGAAGGCGATGCCGCGCAGTTGCCCGCCCCCGATGGCGCGGCGGGCGCAATTCTTGCGATCGCGTCCGCGAGCGATGCGCACGGTAATCACGCCCGCGCCGTCTTCGAACAGCGCCACGCCAGTGCCGGCGTGACGCGGCACGCGCTGGATGAGGACGGCTTGATCGGCGTCCTGTTCACGCCCGCCGGTCCGGGACCGCACCCGGCCATCGTGGTGCTCAACGGATCGGGCGGCGGCATCAACGAAGCGCGCGCCGCCCTCTTCGCCTCACATGGCTATGCCGCGCTGGCCTTGGGCTACTTCGGCGCGCCGGGCCTGCCGGACTACCTGTCGGAAATTCCCCTGGAGTACTTCGAGCGCGCGTTGCGCTGGCTACGCGCCACGATCAAGCCCGCCGGCGATTTCGTCGCGATCAGCGGCCATTCGCGCGGTGGCGAGCTGGCGCTGTTGCTGGGCAGCCGGTATCCGCAGGCCGTGTCGGCGGTGATCGCCTATGTGCCCAGCTCCGTCGTGCACGGCGTGCTCAATGCCGGCAAGCCCGGCGCGGGCCGCTTCGGCGCGGCATGGACGCAGGCCGGCAAGCCGCTGGCGCATGTGTGGGAAGGCAACCCCGCGCAGAACTGGCACGTCGTCGACAGCCTGCCCGAACCCCGCCGCCAGGCGCAGGTGTTCGTCAATGCCCACCAGGATGCGGCCGCCGTCGCGCGCGCCCGCATTCCCGTTGAACGCATCGCGGGGCCGGTGCTGGTGCTGTCCGCTGGCGATGACGGGTACTGGCCGTCAACGCACTATGCAGGCGAGGTCGCGCAGGCGTTGAAGGCCGCGCACCATCCGCACGCGGTCGAACACCTGGATTATCCCCGCGCGGGACACGCGCTGCAGGCGCCGGGGGTTCCCACCACGCAAATATCGCGCCCGCACGCGGTCTCCGGCATCGTGCTGACGGGTGGCGGCGACGCGGCGGCCAACGCCCGCGCCAATGCCGACTCGTGGGCGGCGGTGCAACGCTTTCTTGCCTCCGCCGTCGCGCAACGCGCCGAGCTCGCCGCATGAGCGGGCCGCAAGCGCCCGGCATGGGCGCCCTGGCCGGCATCACCGTCATCGAACTGGAAGGCATCGGCCCGGCGCCCATGGCCGCGATGCTGCTGGCGGACATGGGCGCGACCGTCTTGCGCATCCAGCGTCGCGATCCCGTCGAACAGGGCATTCAGCGCGAGCGGCGTTTTAACCTGCTGCTGCGCAACCGCACCTCTATCGAACTGGATCTCAAGCAGCCCGAGTCTGTTGCCCTGGTGCTGGACCTCGTGGAGAACGCCGACGCCCTCATCGAAGGCTTTCGGCCCGGCGTCATGGAACGCCTGGGCCTTGGCCCCGATGCCTGCCTTGCGCGCAATCCGCGACTTGTCTACGGCCGGGTGACGGGCTGGGGGCAGGACGGCCCCCTGGCGCAGTCGGCGGGACACGACATCAACTACCTCGCGGTGACCGGCGCCCTGCACGCCATCGGCCGCCAGGGCCAGCCGCCCACGCCGCCGCTGGCGTTGCTGGGAGACTTCGCGGGCGGTGGGTTGTATCTGGCGCTGGGCATGCTTGCCGCGTTGATCGAGCGCACGCGCAGCGGCCTGGGACAGGTCGTGGACGCGGCCATGGTCGACGGCGTGGCGTCGCTATCCACGGCGTTTTTTGGCCTGGCGGCCGCAGGGTTATGGCAGTCCGAGCGCGGCGTGAATCTGATCGATTCCGGCGCGCCCTTTTATGACGTCTACGCCTGCCGCGATGGACGCTTCGTTTCCGTCGGGCCGCTGGAACCCAAGTTCTTCACGCAGTTGCTAGCCCTCTTGGAACTGCCAAAGGAATTGGCCGCCTGGCAGCCCGACCGCACGCGCTGGCCGGCGCTGCGCGATCGGCTGGCGCAGGCCTTTGCCGCCAGAACGCGTGACGACTGGACCGCCCGCCTTGCGGGAACCGATGCCTGCTTCGCGCCGGTGCTGAGCTTTGACGAGTCGCCGAGCCACGCCCATCTGCGCGCGCGCGGCACGTTTGTCGAGGTGGACGGCATTGCGCAGCCGGCGCCCGCTCCGCGCCTGAGCCGCAGCGCGGCGCCGCCCATCGCGCCGGTCGCGGCCCCGTTACGGGGCGCAGCGGCCCTTGCAGCGCTGGAATGCTGGCTGTCGCCTGCGGCGCTGGCGCGTGTCCAGACGCAGGGCCTGTTCACGGTCAGGCCCTGACCGTCAGCTCCCCGCGCTGGCGTGGGCGGGTGTGAAGAAGTAGTCCTTCCAGCTTTCGGCCTGCCCTTGCAGCACGCCGATCTCGCGCAGCTTGTCCGCGTACACCTTGGTCTGCTGCGGCGTGATCGTGAACTGGTTCTCGGGATCGTCCAGGATCTTCTTCACAAAATCCGCCGGCAGCTTGGAATTCTGCTGGCGGATGAAGATCGCGGCGGCCTCATCCTTGTGCGCGGGAATCCACGCCGCGGCTTCGGCCAACGCGGCGTAGAACGCGTTGTACGTCTTGGGATTGGCGTCGTGGAATTTCTGCGTGGTGTACAGCACGTTGAACGTCGCGGGGCCGCCCAGGATGTCATACGAACTGATCACCTTGTGCACCGCTGGATTGCGCTCCAGCGCCTGGTAATAGAACGGCGCACTGGAAAAATGCGCATTCACTTCCAGGCCGCCGGAGATCAGCGCGGTGGTCGCGTCCGGATGCGGCAGGCTGATGGAGATATCGTCGAATCGCTTGAAGTTGTCCTTGCCGTAGCGTTTGGCCGCTTCGATCTGCAAGGTCCGCGACTGGAATCCCACGCCCGCGGCCGGCACCGCAATGCGGTCCTTCGCGCTGAAGTCGTCCAGCGTCTTGACTGCCGGGTTGTTGCTCAGCAGATAGTTGGGCAACGACCCCAACGCCGCCACCAACTTCACGTTCTGCTTGCCGCGCGTGCGGTCCCACAGCACCAGCGCCGGCGGCACGCCCGCCGACACCATGTCCAGCGCGCCGGCAAGCAGCGCCTCGTTCATGGCCGACGCGCCGGAAATCTGCGCCCATTCCACCTTGATGTCCAGGCCGGCCGCCTTGCCGTGTTTTTCGATCAGTTTCTGGTCCTTGACCACGTCGAGGATCAGGTAGGCGATGCCGAACTGCTGCGCCACGCGCAACGTGCCTTCGGCATGAGCCGGCGTGACTGCCGCGCCCAGCGTGGCGGCGGCCAGCGCCGCGCCGGCCGCCAAGCGCCGCAAGAGAATGGGATTGAAGGACATGGGGTTGCGGGCTCCTTGGGCCAGTGGGTTCGCACGAAAGTGACGAGCGATCCTAGCAACAGGCGCGCAGCGGTGGAACGAACAATTTCTGCTATCCAAATACCCCTGGCGCCGCGCCCCCTTGAGCACCGCCGGAACGCGTCGCCCACGCTACCCCGGACCGCAGCGCGCGGCCGCCGAAACAAGCATATGTCTAGATAATCTTTGTCGGCGCAGCCTTCGCTCCGTAGCATGACCTCAAGCTATTTCACATGCCTATCGGGGTTGGAATCATGAGTTCGTACAAAAAGCTGCCATCCATTGACGCCGCGCGCCGGCGCCTGCTCTTTCATATCGGCGCCGTGGCCGCCGCGGGCGCTGCGGGCGGCCTGCCCGGCGTGACGCTGGCGCAGTCCCGCGAACAGGCCACGCTGGCCTCTGGCAGCGCGGGCTACACCTGGGCCCTGCCGTTCGTGGCCGAAAGCGCCGGCTATTGGAAGGCGCGCAATGTGGACCTGAAGGTGCTGGACTTTCCGACCGGACGCGATTCCATGCAAGCCCTGCTGGCCGGCTCCGCGAACTTCTCGACCACCACCGACACGCCGCTCGTCTTCGCTGTGCTGCAAGGCCTCAAACCGGGCATCCTGGCCAATTTCAGCCGCTATTCGTACGATATGAAGATCGTGGCGCGGGAAGGCAGCGGCATCGCCGCCGACACGCCCGCGAGCCTGAAAGGCAAGAAGATCGGGACGCCCGCCGGCACGTCGGGCCAGTATGCGCTGGCCAAATACCTTGAGTTCGCCAAGCTATCCGCCAGCGACATCACGCAGGTGAACCTGGCGCCGACCGACCTCATCGGCGCGCTGGTGCGCGGCGACATCGACGCCTTTTCGTGGACGGCGCAGGCCGGCAACGCCGCGCTGCGCCAAAGCGGCGGCAAAGTGTTCTTCCTGACGCAGGATGGCTACGAGAAGTACTTCCGCAGCCACCAATTGCTACTGGTCAATCAGCACACGCTGGATACCCGCAAGGCGCTCGTCAATGACGCCATCGGCGCGCTGCTCGATGCCGAGAAGCGCATTGCGCAGGATCCCGCGTGGCCGGACCTGATCGCCACGCGCATCCGCAGCACGCCGGCCGAGGTCAAGCAGGCCACCTCGGTGTTCGAGTTCAAGGTGGGTTTCGACGACACGTTCGTCGACGACCTGGTGAACCAGGCCCAATGGGCCATCGACGCCAAGCTTGCGCCCGCGCCCGCTGGCGATCTGCGCGCGTTGTTCCGCGCCGCGATCAAGGATGCGCCGCTGTCGGCCGCGGCGCCCGATCGCGTCAAACTGGCCTGACGGCATGGCCGCCCTGATCGAATTCCAGCGTGTCTCGCAGTTCTTCGCCACGCGCGGGGACGCGCCGGCCCAGGCGCTGCACGACGTGTCGCTGAATCTGGCAGACGGAGAATTTGTGTGCCTGATCGGCCCTTCGGGTTGCGGCAAGACGACCCTGCTGCACCTGCTTGCGGGATTCCTGCAGCCCACCGACGGCACCGTCAGGTTCCAAGGCGACCGGGTCGAACGCCCCGGTCCAGAACGCGGCGTGGTCTTCCAGGAATACGCCCTCTTTCCCTGGATGACGGCCCGGCAGAACGTGGAGTTCGGTCTGCGGGCGCAATCGGTGGCCGCGCGCCAGCGCCGCCACCGCGCGCTGGCGGCGCTGGAGCGCGTGGGTCTGGCCGCCTCGGCGGACCGCTATCCGCATGAATTGTCCGGCGGCATGCGTCAGCGCATCGCCGTGGCGCGATCCTTGGTCGTCGAACCCAAGGTGCTGCTGATGGACGAACCCTTTGCGGCGGTCGACGCCTTGACCCGCGCCGCGCTGCAGAAAGACTTGCTGCGGCTGTGGCAGGGGACGGGCGTGTCGGTGGTGTTCGTCACCCACAACATCGACGAAGCGATCTTCCTGGCGCAGCGCGTCATCGTCATGGCGCCGCATCCGGGCACGATCAGCGACGACATCCGCATCGGCCTGGACTACCCGCGGCAGCGCGGTTCCATCGAGTTCGCGCAGCATTACAACCGGATCGAGGCCGCGCTGGCGGCCGGCACTTACAGGCAGGCAGCATGAACGCATTGACCTTGCGCCGCGAGTCCGCGGCCGAAACGACCACCGACATTCCTGTGCCGGCCGGTCACGACGCCAGCGGCGGCGCGCCGGCGGCACGCCCCAGCCTGGCCGAACGTTTCCAGCAATCGCATGTCCGCGCGGAACGCATCCGGCGACGCCGGCGGCTGTTGCTGAACCTTGCCGGAATCGTGCTGTTCCTCCTGGGTTGGGAAGCCATTCCGCACGTGTTCACCTGGATGAACCCGGCGCTCTTTCCGCCCCCCTCGCGGGTCCTGCAAGCGGCGCTGCCCATGATCGAGTCGGGCGAACTCGCAGGGCACATCGCGGCCAGCCTCACGCGCGCCACGGCGGGATTCGGCATCGCGTTGATCCTGGGCATCGCCGCCGGCATCCTGACGGCGCGCATCACATTCCTTCATCACCTGAGCGAACCCGTGCTGCACGGCTTCCGATCAGTGCCGTCGCTGGCCGTCGTTCCCCTGGCGGTGCTGTGGTTCGGCATCGGCGAGCTGCCCAAGATCGCACTGATCGCGTGGGGCGCCTTCTTTCCCATCTGGATCACCACCTTCATCGGCGTGCGCGACACCCACATCGTGTACCTGCGTTCGGCGGCGGCGCTGGGCGCCGGGCGGCTGCGGACCCTCTTCCAGGTTGTGCTGCCCGCCGCCTTGCCCTTTATCCTGGCGGGCGTGCGGCAGGCCATCGCCGTATCGCTGATCGTGCTGGTCGCGGCCGAACTGTCCGGATCGACGCGCGGCATCGCCTACATGATGTCGCTGGGCCATCAGCTCTTTCAGGTGGAGATCATGTTCATCGGCCTGGTGCTGCTGGGCACGTTCGGTTTCCTGGCGGACCGCTTGTTCGTCTGGGCGGCCAAGCGGCTTTTTCCCTGGTACCAGAGCGCGTCGTGACATGAGGCCTGCAGAAAAGCGGCATGCGTTGCGCACGCTGGTGCTGCGCAACGCGCGCATCCACACCTTTCACCCCGCCCGGCCGCAGGCCCATGCGATTGCGCTGGCCGGCGGCCGGGTCGCGGCTTACGACGACGAGGCCACGGCGCTCGCGGGTGCCGACGCCCGCGTGATCGACCTGCAGGGCGCAACGGTGATCCCGGGCATCAACGACAGCCACGCGCACATGGAGCGCGAGGGGCTAAAAGCGCTGCGTCCGTCGCTGGCGGCAGCGCGCAGTGTCGAGGACGTGTTGCGCGTGGTCCGCGAGCAGGCGAGATCGACGCCGCCCGGCGAGTACATCGTGACCATGCCCGTGGGCACGCCTCCCTACTACTTCGGCGGCGCCGCCCAGCTCGCGGAAGGCCGGCTGCCCAACTGCCAAGAGCTGGATGCAGCCGCGCCCGGCCATCCTGTCTACATTCCAGCCCCCTTTGGAAATTGGGGCAGGCCGCCCGGCAGCGGCGCGCTCAACAGCCTGGCTTTGGCGCGCAATGGCCTTACGTCCGCATCGCAGCCGCGCTGCAGCGGTATCGAGCTGGGCCGCGACGCCTCGGGCGACCTGGATGGCCGCATCGTGGAGCGCAACGCGCGTCCCGCCGTCGAATTCGACCTGCTGCCGGACGTCCCCCGCTTTGGCTTTGCCGACCGCCTGAAGGGGCTGCGCATTTCCCAGCAGCTCTATCACGCCAAGGGAACCACCAGCATCTATGAAGGCCACGGCTGCGCCCCCGAGACCATCTCGGTCTACCGCAAGCTGTGGGAAGACGGCGGCCTGACCATGAGGTCGACATTGGTCGTCAGTCCCGCGTGGAGCGATCTGGCCGAAGCGGCGCGCGCCATGCGCGACTGGCTGGCCACCGCGCGCGGGCGCGGGTTGGGCGATCCGTGGTTCCGGGTCAGCGGCATCCATATCGCCTACGGCGGCGACCCCGTGGTGGCCTGCTGCGCGCGCGCCAACCTGCCGGATACCGGCTGGTCCGGATTCGTGGAACAGGCGGTCACGCCGTCGGACTTCCGGGCGCTGTGCCTGCTGGCAGCCGAACACGACCTGCGTGTCAACGTCATCGTCTCCGACAAGCTGCATGAGGTCGTGCCGGTGCTGCGCGAGATCGACGCCCGGTTCCCGCTGGCCGGCCGCCGCTGGGTCGTGCAGCACATTGCCAGATCGCGCCTCGACGACCTGAAAGCGCTCAAGGCGCTGGACGTCCTGGTCACGACCATTCCCACCTATTTCCTCTGGAAAGGCGGCGCCGCCTACCTGGACGAGCCCGACGGCGGAGAGGGCGTGGTGCCGCACGCCGCGATGCTGGCGCTGGGGCTTGATGTCTCGCTGGCGACCGACAACATTCCCTATGACCCGTTCCACACGCTCTGGGTCGCGGGCGTTCGGCAGGAGCGGCTGACGGGCCGCGTGATTGGCGCCGGCCAGACGCTGTCTGCTCGCGACGCGCTGCACGCGTTCACCGTGGCCGGCGCGCGCCTGAGTTTCGATGAAGACTGGAAAGGCCCGCTGGCGCCGGGATTTGCCGCCGACCTGGCCGTGCTGGACCGGGACCCGATGACATTGCCGCCAGCCGCCTGGCGCGACGTGCAATGCACGATGACCATTGTGGGCGGGCGCATCGTGCACGGCGAGCCCGATGGGCTGGCTCCGTGACCCCCGCTTCGGTGGCCATCGTGGGCGGGGGGGCCGCAGGCACTTTGCTGGCCCTGCACCTTTCCCGGTTGCATGGGATTCGCGTGACGCTCTTCGACGCTGCGGGCGCATTCGGCCGCGGCGCGGCCTACAGCGCCACGTCGCCGTGGCACCGCCTGAACGTGCCGGCACTGAAGATGGGCGGCTGGCACGCGGACGATCCGGATGGCTTTCCGCAATGGCTGGCGGATCGCGACGGCGGCACGGCGTCATCGCACGGCAGCCGGTATGTCGAGCGCGCCGTCTACGGCGAATGGCTGTCCGCGCAATTGTTCGACGCCGTTCGCGCAGGCCACGTCCAGCTTGTGGCGGCCCGCGTACGGGCGCTGCAGCGCCCATCCCAAGCTGTTCCCGGGTGGGAACTGACGCTGGACGACGGGCGGCGGCATTGGGCCCGGGCCGTGGCGCTATGCCAGGGCAACGCGTTGCCGCGTGCCCTGCCGGGATTGGCAGCCCATCCCCGTTGCATCGGCAATCCGTGGCTGGCACGGGCGCTTACGCCCATTGGCAGGCAGGATGACGTCCTGATCGCGGGATCGGGCGCCAGCGGCGTGGACGCCGTGCTGGAACTGCTGCACACGGGACACCAGGGCCGCATCCATCTGGTGTCCCGCCGAGCCTTGCTGCCGCAGGCCGATGCTCTGCCCGGCCCACTTGCCGCGCCCTCACCGGTCACGATCGATCCGTCCCGCGATCCGCCCGCCTTGCGCGACCTGCTTCGCACGGTGCGCGGCGCCATCGGCGCCGATCTCCACATGTCCCGTCCGTGGCAACACACCATGGATGCCGTGCTGCGCCAGGCTGACGCGCTATGGGATGGCCTGACGCTGACCGACCGCGCGCGCTTTCTGCGCCATGTGCGTCCGTATTGGATGGCGTTCAGGCATCGCGCCGATCCCGCTGCGCTCGCCCGCCTGCAAGCTGCCGAACGCAGCGGCCAGCTACGCCGGCTGGCGGCGCGCATCGGTTCGGCCGCCGCGCGCGGCGACGGACTGAGCGTCACGCTGCAACGCGCGGGCCGGCCGCCGGCAGGCATTGCGGTGGATTGGGTGATCAACGCGACAGGCCCCGACGAACGCATCGCGTTGCGCGGCGATCCGCTGATCGCGGGCCTGCTTCGCGACGGCCATGCGCGGGTCAACGATCTGGGTCTGGGATTGCACGTCACGGCACATGGTGAAGTCCTGCCCGCCGACGGGCGGCCGGCAACCGCCCTGTATGCGCTGGGGCTGCCCACGCGCGGCGTGTTCTGGGAAGTAACGTCGGTGCCCGCCTTGCGCGCGCGGGCGGCGCCCCTGGCAGTGCGTCTGGCGGAACACCTCCAGCGGGGCGGACCGCGCTGAAGCGGCAAACATGACTCGCCCGCGCCCGATCGGCGCCATCAACCCCGGCCGATGCGGCTAGCGCCCCGGGCCGCCCCCCAGCAGCTTGAACGACTGGTCTGCCGCGCGCAGATCGCTCGATTCCCGGGTCCAGCCGATCTGGCGCCGATAGCTGCCCAGCAGGCCCGCCCGCACCAGTTCATCTTCTGCGACGGGCGCCGGCGCATCGGCTTGGGGCGACACATACATGGCGTCCTCGGGACACCACGCCTCGCACATGAAACAGGTCTGGCAAGCGTCCTGGCGCGCGATGACCGGCGCCGCCCCTTCCACAATGTCGAACACATTGACCGGGCACACCCGCACGCAGATATTGCAGCCGGTGCAACGGTTGTCGCTGATGAGTTCGATCATGCGGCCAACCTCGTTTGCGTTGCGGATTGCGCCTTGATCCCGTCCAGGGCGCGCGGCTGCACCCAAACCTCGTCCAGGCCACCGGCGCTCAGGTGATGGTGTTGCGCGGCGTCCTGCGCCAGGAAGTCGTAGCGCTTGTGCATGCCGCGCGTCTCGCGGCGGGCCAGCGCGCTGCGGTACATCCAGCGTGACGTGGCCAGCATGGCCGCCGCTTCCCGGGTGGCCAGCAGGTCCACGGCGGCCGCGGGCGCCGCCAATCGCAACGCGTGCCATTGCGCATCCAGCCTCGCGACCGACGGCGCAAGCACGTCCGCCGTCCTGAAGTAGTTCCGCTCGAACGGCATGACCTCGTCCTGCACCGCCCTGACCAGGGCGGCAGCGTCCACCGCGCGCGCGCCCGGGCCGCGCAGGCCCGCAACGCCCGCCGCGAAGGCGGCTCGTCCACGGCCGCGCCCGTGAATCGCGTGCGCGGCCGCGCCTGCGCCCGCCCACGATCCGGACGAGATGGCCCAGGCGGCGTTATGGCTGCCGCCCCCCGTGAACCCGCCGCAGATGAACTCACGCGTGGCGGCATCACCGGCCGCGTACAACCCCGGCACCGTCGTCGCGCAATCCGGCCCGGTGAGCCTCAGTCCCCCCGTGCCGCGCACGGTTCCTTCCAGGCGCAAGGTCACGGGAAAGCGCTGCGTGAAGGGATCGATGCCGCTGCGGTCGAACGGCAGGAAGAAGTTCGGTTGCGCGGCGCGCATCGCCTGCCGCGTGCCCTCGTCCGCCAAATCCAGGCGCGCGTAGACCTTCTGGCGCAAGAGCTCGCGCGCGATGACCGAGCGCCCCCCCTTGGAGGCCGCGCCCGGTATCGGCACGCCGTCGGCGTCAGTGAATGTCGCCCAGCTGTAGAACAGCGTCTTGGTCACGGAGCCGAATTCCGGGGAGATTCCGTACGCGTTGGAAAACTCCATGCCGGACAGCTCCGCGCCCAGTTCGGCCGCCATCAGCAGGCCATCTCCAGTCAGCACGTTGCAGCCCAGGGCCCGGCTCAAAAAGGCGCAGCCGCCCGTGGCGATCACCACCGCGCCTGCGCGCACCGTCCACGCGCCGCCCCGCTGCCTGTCCACGCCCGCCGCGCCTGCCACCGCGCCCTGTTCATCGCGTAGCAGCTCAAGCACCGGATGATGGTCCAGAATCTTGCCGCCAGCCTGCTTGACCTGTTTGCGCATCAGGCGCATGTACTCCGGGCCTTGCAGGGAGTTGCGGCGCGAAACGCCACTAGCGTCCACCGGAAATGGATAGCCCCAATCGGCCAGGGTGTTGATGCCGTCCCAGGTGCGGTCGAGCACGCGCCGCATCCAGCCGTGGTCCGCCAGACGGCCCCCCATGTCGTAGCGGCTGGCCATCGCGGCGTCGCGCTTCTGTGGATCGGGATCGACATACCAGACGGCGGTGCCGGCCGCGGCGGTTGCGCCGGACGATCCGCAATACCCCTTGTCCGCCAGGATGACGCTGGCGCCGGCCTGCGCGGCGCATACCGCGGCCCAGGTTCCGGCAGGGCCACCGCCGATAACCAGCACATCCGCCTCGTAGCCCGAATTGGCGCTGCCTCGCGGCGCCGCGTGTTTGCCAGCCATGGAACCCCCTGCTTCATGCTTGATTGCAATGGAAGGTTCGATGGTATGTCGCTGGCCAGACATCACGAACGACGGATCGGCGATTTGCAAATCACCAGGACGGCGCGCATCGCCCGGCCCCTCAATGCCCGGCCGATCTCCCATACATATAGTCCCGCCGCCACGGATAAGACAGATCCCCTGGCCCATCCAGTTCGTCCGCGCGGCCCGACGCCGGATGCTGGACAAGAATCTGATGCAGTGCGATCCACCCATGTTCGAACGCCATGGCGCAACCGGCCAGATACAGCCGGTACGCGCGCAGCGACCGCTCGCCCTGGTCCCCGCCCAGGATGCGGGCCGCTTCGGGCAACCGCGCCTCCAGTCCATCACTCCAGGCCCAGAGCGTGCGCGCATAGTGCGGCCGCAGGTTCTCCACGTCCAGGTCTTCCAGCCCGCCATTGGCCAGCGCCTGCATCACCACGCTGACGTGCGTCAGCTCGCCGCCCGGGAAGATGTACTTCTCGATGAACTCGCCCATGCCATTGCCCAGCTCGGCGTTGTACACGCCGGCCGCGGTGATGCCGTGATTCATGATCAGCCCGCCCGGCCTGAGCAGGCGCCGCAGCTTGGCGAAGTAGCTTTCCAGCTGCGCGCGCCCCACGTGCTCGAACATGCCGACCGATGCGATCTTGTCGTAGGGATGCGATTCGTCCAGCTGGCGGTAATCCAGCAGCATCATGCGGACCCGCCCGGACAACCCCTTCTCTTCGATCAGCCGGCTGACGTGCGCATGCTGGTTGCGCGACAGCGTGATGCCGGTGGCGTCGACGCCATAGTTCTCGGCGGCCCACAGCAGCAACCCGCCCCATCCCGCGCCCACGTCCAGGAACCGCTCGCCGGCGGACAGACGCAGCTTGCGGCAAATGTGATCGAGCTTGGCCTCCTGCGCCTGCGCCAGCGTCATGCCCGGTTCGCGGTAGTAGGCGCACGAATAGACGCGGCGCGGATCCAGCCACAGCGCGTAGAAGTCGTCGGACAGGTCGTAGTGGAACTGAATCTGTTTGGCGTCACGCTCGACCGAATGCCGCCACACCGACATCACTTTGCGCACCAGATCGGTCAGCCATCCGCCCCGCGCGGCGTCCATGGGCGAACCGGGCAGAAGCTTTGCCGCGGCCGCCATGACGTCGCGCATGCGCCCTTCGATATCGATGCGGCCTTCGACGTAATCCTGGCCCAGCACGCCGACGGCCCCTTCGGCAAGATGGGCCAGCGCGCTCTTGTCGTGCGTCACGAACCGCACGCGGGGGGCCGGCGCGCCGAGCACGGCGCCATCGGGCAGCACGAGCTGCACAGGGACAGGCAGGGCCTGAAGTTTGCGTTCCACGACAGATAGC
>Ga0182736_1001398_pt1 | contig 23928 bp, 24 predicted proteins | sample eDN5th30CKraftBY_FD_128882 | JGI IMG/M metagenome (GOLD analysis project Ga0182736, IMG submission 128882) | Enriched backyard soil microbial communities from Emeryville, California, USA - eDNA 5th pass 30_C Kraft BY (version 2) (version 2) | ecosystem: Environmental > Terrestrial > Soil >... | reverse complement strand
GCCTGACTCGAAACCGCGCGACTTGATCCCGGCGGTCGAAAGCAGGAACTCGAGCGACTCGCGGACGGCGTCGTCGTCATCAATCACATAGATTATCGGATCAGCCATGGTCGATCTAATCGGGTCAGTCATCGTCGACATCGCCTTCCTGTACCGCCGTGAGCGTAAAATTGAAAGTTGTGCCTCCATTCGCATTTCGCTCGGCCCATATGCGCCCGTTATGGGCCTCGATAATGGTCCGTGAAATCGACAAGCCGACACCCATGCCCTGCGCTTTGGTGGTGATGAACGGCTGGAACAGGTGATCGGCAACTTCCGGCGCAATTCCGGGTCCGGTGTCAGCCACGCTGACGCGAACCTGCCCCGCGCCTTCCGGGACGACCGCGACGGCCAGATCACGCACCTGCGAGTCTTCCATGGCGTCCATGGCGTTGCGGATCAGGTTGAGCAGAACCTGTTGGATCTGCACGCGGTCGGCGAGCACGAGATCGACGTGCGGATCGAACTTGAACTGGACCCGGATGCCGCGGTCCTTGACGCCGACAAGCGCCAGCGCGCTCGCTTCCTCGACCAGCTTGGTAATACTTTCGACGCGGCGCTCGCTTTCGCCGCGGGCGACGAAATCGCGCAGTCGGCGGATGATCTGGCCGGCGCGCATGGCTTGCTCGGATGCCTTGCCGAGCGCATCGCGCAGTAGCGGGAGCTGCTCGGTGCTGTCGCCATCGAGGATTCGCTGCGAACCCTTCAGATAGTTGGAGATCGCGGCCAGCGGCTGGTTGAGCTCGTGCGCCAAAGTCGAAGCCATTTCGCCCATCGCAGTCAGGCGCGAGATGTGAACCAGCTCGGACTGCAGTTCCTGCAGTCGTTGCTCGGTCTGCTGCCGCTCGGTCAGATCGCGAATAAAGCCGGTAAAGAAGCGGCGGTCTCCCGAACGCATTTCGCCGACCGCCAACTCCATGGGGAAGGTCGAGCCGTCCATGCGCTGGCCCACCACCACGCGGCCGATGCCGATGATGCGGCGTTCGCCGGTATGTCTGTAGCGCTTGATGTATTCGTCATGGCTTGACTGATACGGCTCCGGCATCAGGATCTTGACGTTCTTGCCGATGACGTCGGCCGCCTTGCAACCGAACAGGCGTTCGGCGGCGCTCGAGAACGACTGCATGTTGCCGAACTCGTCGATCACGATCATCGCCTCGGGCACGGTATCGAGGATCGATTGGAGATGGGCTTCGCGCGCCAGTGCGTTCCGCGTCATGATGTTGGCGCGCTCGCGGTTCGAGCGCAGCAGTTCGCCCCCCCATGCGGTCGCCGCGCCGATCAGGGCAAAGGCAATGGTGCTGACCAAGGTCGCATGCGATGGCGTGCCCTCTGTTCCAAGAAGCAGGATGGCGCACAAAAGGCTGAGCGCGGTGGCGAGCAGGCCGGGGCCGAGACCGCCCAAGCCCGAGGCCAATAGGATCGGCGGCACGAAATACAGGAACAGCGCGTCGCTATAGAGGTCGGGCGTCAGCAGCGCGCGGGCTGCCAGCGCCAGCACGACGACGATCGGCGCGACGCCATAGCGCCAAATGCCGGCCTGCGGCTGAATGGAAAAAGGCCCAATTTTCTCAAATACTTCCGACATCAAGCCTCGCCCGCAGGAGGCGCCCGCCGGGCCGGGTCCGGCCGGTACCCGGCGCCTCCGGGAAAACCCCTATGGAGATTATCTGAATTTTGGCCGGCGCGCGCGCAGCTTACCAATGTCGCATCCAATCGAGCGCAGGTTGCGCCGCAGACAGGATGGATGAGATGCACAGCCAGATGACCGCCCGGAACTCGCAGGTTCACGTTGCCGCCACCGTCGCGCGCCCTCAGGCCACCGGTGAAACGATCGAACTCATGGGCGCGGTTATGCCGTTCGCCCGCAATGCGGAAATCTACGGCGAAAACGAACCCGCCGAATATCTCTACAAGGTCGTCAGCGGCGCCGTGCGGACCTACCGGGTCCTCAATGATGGCCGCCGCCAGATCGGCGCCTTCTACCTGCCGGGCGATGTCTTCGGCATTGAGGTGAGTGATATCCACACCTTCTCGGCGGAATCGATTGTCGACAGCAAGGTGATGCTGATCAAGCGCACATCGCTCGCCTCGCTCTCGTCCCGCAGCGCCGACGTTGCCCGTCAGCTCTGGACCATGGCGGCGACCGAACTGCAGCGCACCCAGGACCACACCATGCTCCTGATCAAGACCGCGCAGGAGCGCGTCGCCGGCTTCCTCCTTGAAATGGCGAAGCGTGCGCCGCGCGCCAATGCCGTGGAACTGCCGATGTCGCGTCAGGACATTGCCGATTATCTCGGCCTCACCATCGAAACCGTATCGCGCACCCTGACGCAGCTTGAAAATTCGGCCGCGATCGAAGTGCCGACATCGCGCCGCATCGTGCTGCGCAATCAGGCCGCTCTGAGCCGCCTGAATGGCTGATTTCGGGAAGCTTCCGTTTCCTCCCCCCGACTGCCCCGGCCGATTGCCGGGGCTTTTCTTTGTCCGCCGCGGTTGACTTCGATCAACATCGTACCCCTCCCGCGGTGTTGAGATGCACCAGCCCTTTCAAGGAGGCCAGCGATGAACGCCAGCGATGTCATGACCCGTGAAGTCGTCACGATCGGCCCGGATGCCACCGTGCTGCAGGCGGCGAGGCTGATGCTTCAGCACAGGATCAGCGGACTGCCGGTGGTCGATGGTGAAGGCAATCTGGTTGGCGTCGTCTCGGAGGGCGATTTTCTTCGCCGCCGCGAAACTAAAACCGAAAAGCGCCGCTCGCGCTGGCTCGAATTCATCATGGGGCCAGGCAAGATCGCGGAAGAATATACCCATACGCATGGCAGCCGCGTCGATGAGGTGATGACTCGCGACGTGCAGACCGTCGATGAGAATGCCGCGCTCGAAGAGATCATCGAGCTGATGGAAAAGCATCGCATCAAACGAGTGCCGGTGATGTCGGGGGCGACTTTGGTCGGCATTGTAACGCGGTCCAACCTGATGCGCGCCATGGTGAGTATCGCCCGCGTGGCGCCGGCGCCGCAGTCGCCGAAGGATGACGGCGCCATTCGCAGCCAGATCATGGCCGAGCTCGACAAGCAGAACTGGGCGCCGGGCGCCACCCTCGACATCGTGGTTCGCGATGGCGTGGTCGAATTGTTCGGCGTCATCACCGACGAGCGCCAGCGCGATGCCATCAAGGTCGCCTGCGAAAATACCGCTGGCGTTCAATCGGTGAAGGACCACCTGTGCTGGATCGATCCGGTGTCCGGCGTGGCGCTCGAGGCCCCCGATATGACCGAGTCGCCGCGCCACTGATCGGACTAGCGCCGGAGCTTTGACCTCGGTCAAAGCTCCGTTCTGGCAAGAAGCGATAGTAGCGCCGACCGTCGGCAACCGGCGGTCGCCTTATCAGACTGCGTAACCGATGGAGGCATTCATGACGTTACGTTCGCTTCTTCCGGTCGGCCGTGACCGGCAGAACAATATCAAGGCGGAGCCTTTCTTTTCACTCCAGCGCGAGATCGACCGCCTGTTCGATGATTTCGGCCGCGGCTTTCCGGCGCTGACCAAGTTCGGCAACGGCAATGGCGGCAAGCTCATGCCGAGCATTGATGTCGTCGAGACCGACAAGGAGATCGAGATCACGGCCGAGTTGCCGGGCCTCGAAGAGAAGGATGTTCAGCTCAATGTGGCCGACAACCTTCTGACCATTCGCGGCGAGAAGAAAGCCGAGAAGGAAGAGAAGGACAAGGATTACCGCGTCGTCGAGCGCAGCTATGGCGCCTTCGAGCGGACGCTCGAGCTGCCGCCCGGCGTCGACGCCGATGCCATCAAGGCCTCGATCGCCAAGGGCGTGCTGAAGGTGACGGTGCCGAAGCCGGCGCCCGCCCAGGCCAAGAAGATCGAGGTCAAGCCCGCGGCCTGATCGTCGCGGCGACCGCCAAGGCATGCGCGCCGCGATCGCTGCGGCGCGCATTTTTGCCGCGGGGGGTCGAAACGCCGTTCAAATAATCCGATATCCGTTTGACCTGCCTCAACGGCGCCAACGGGCCGGTCGCCATGATCTGTCCCCGAGACAACTATGTCCGGGAGGAATCAATGTCGGCTCAGCCAGCCATTCCGTCGGCTACCGCGCCTGCCGCTAGCGGCGCGAAGACCAGTAGCAACTGGTTCGCGTCGAACTGGGGTTTGATCGCTGCGATCGCGGCCATGATCGTCGTGCTGTTGCTGCCGACGCCGGCGGGATTGCCGGTCGCGGGCCATCGCATGCTGGCGATCTTCGCCTTCGCCGTGATCGTGTGGATCACCGAAGCGCTCGATTATGCCATCAGCGCCGTCGTCATCGCCGCGCTGATGGCGCTGATGCTCGGCCTGGCGCCGAACATCGCCAATCCTAAAGTGCTGATCGGTACTGGCGCGGCGCTCACCACGGCCATGAGTGGTTTCGGCAATACGGCGCTGACTTTGGTCGCCGCCGCGCTGTTCCTCGCCGCGGCGATGACCATCACCGGTCTCGACCGGCGCATCGCGCTGGTCATCCTGTCGCGTGTCGGCGCCCGCACCAGCCGCATCGTCATCGGCAGCATCATCGTCGCCACCGTGCTGGCCTTCCTGGTGCCGAGCGCCACGGCGCGCGCCGCCGCCGTGATTCCGATCATGATGGGCATCATCCTGGCCTTCGGCGTCGACAAGAAAAGCCGGTTCGCCGGCCTCTTGATGATCACCACGGTGCAGGCGGTGAGCATCTGGAATGTCGGCATCAAGACCGCCGCGGCGCAGAACATGGTGGCGGTCGGCTTCATGCATACCTTGCTCAAGCAGGATGTGACCTGGCTGAATTGGCTGATCGCCGCCGCGCCGTTCTCGATCCTGATGTCCATCGGCCTTTACTTCATCATGATGGTGATGATGCCGCCGGAGGCGAAGGAAATTCCCGGCGGCCAGGCGGCCGTGCAGAAATCGCTGAGCGAGCTCGGTCCCATGACCGGCAAGGAAATGCGCCTGCTGGCCATTTCGCTGCTCCTGCTCTGCTTCTGGTCGACCGAGGGCATCCTCCATTCGTTCGACTCCTCGACCACCACGGTCGTCGCCGTTGCGCTGCTCTTTTTGCCGGGCGTCGGCGTCATGGACTGGAAGAAGGCGAATCCGCTGATCCCGTGGGGCACCATCGTGCTGTTCGGCGTCGGAATCAGTCTCGGCACCGCCTTGCTGCAGACGCAGGCGGCGCCCTGGCTTGCCAACCTGATCGTTGCCTGGTTCGGCCTCAACGCCATGCCGATCCTGACCATCCTCGCGGTGATGTCGGGCTTCCTGATCGTCATCCATCTCGGCTTCGCCAGCGCGACCGCGCTCGCATCGTCGATGATCCCGATCGTGATCGCGGTGATGCAGAAGGTGCAGACGCCGGGCCTCAACGTGCTGGGCATGACGCTGCTGCTACAGTTCGTGGTCTCGTTCGGCTTCATCCTGCCGGTGAATTCGCCGCAAGGCATGGTGGCTTACGGCACCGAGACCTTCGTGGCGCGCGACTTCGTCCGCACCGGCATCGTCATCACCTTGCTGGCTTATGTGCTCACGCTTCTGCTCGGCGCCACTTACTGGCGCTGGCTCGGTTACGTCTGATGCGGGGCGACTTGAAAGAGGAGAGTGTCGTGAAACGACGTCTTTTTGTAGCGACGGCCCTGTTGATTGGAAATCTGGTCGCCGGCCCGGCGCTCGCGCAGCCGGCCGGCCCCGGCGGTCCTGGCCCCGGATGGGGCCGTGACATGATGATGGGCCCCGGCATGATGGGTAGTGGTCGCGGCATGGGCTGGATGTGCTCGCCGCGAGGGGCTGGTCTCGCCGAGTGGCGCAGGCAGCGTATCGAGCAACTCGTCAAGCCCACCGAGAGCCAACGCAAAGCCCTCGATGATCTGCAGGCCGCGTCCGCCAAGGCGGCCGAAGCCGTCGCCGCCGCATGCCCTCGCGAGATTCCAGCCAGCGTCCCAGCGCGACTCGAGCTGATGGAGAAGCGGATGGATGCGATGCTCACCGCAATCAAAACGGTGCGTCCGGCCTTCGATGTATTCTACGCAACGTTGAGCGAGGAGCAGAAGGCGCGTCTCAACTCATCGGCGCCGCGCGGCTGGGGTTGGGGCCGCTGGCGCTGATCGCGTTTCGATTATGCAAAAAAAGCCCCGGCCTAGGCCGGGGCTTTTCAGTCAGCATCGGGTGGGGAGGACGCCCCGCTCGATTCTCGATACGTCTCAGAACTTGTAGGTGACGCCGGCGCCGATCAGCCACGGGTCGAGATTGACCTTGCCGGTCATCGGAGCGCCGCCGACGGTGCCTTCCCAGCTCGGGCGCAGCCAAAGCTTCTTGACGTCGACGTTGAAGCCCCAGTGCTTGTCGATCATGTAGTCGAAGCCGATCTGAAGGGCCGGAGCGGCGGTGTCCTTCAGCTTGCTACTGGTCACCGCGCCGCCCGCAGCCGATTGGCTGAAGAAGAAGGTGTAGTTCACGCCGGCGCCAATGTAGGGCTTGAAGGCGCCGAAATCGGTGAAGTGATATTGCAGCGTCAGGGTCGGCGGCAGCAGCCAGGCCTTGCCGACATCAACGCCAGCGATTGTACCGGTGCCGCTCACGCTATGCCTCGTGACACCGAGGATGAGTTCGGCGGCGATATTCCGCGTGAAGAAGTAGGTGATGTCGAGCTCAGGAACGAGCGAGTCCGTCGTGGACAGTCCCGATCCGGCGATCTGGTCGACGGTGCCCGAGTTGCGGGTCACGACGCCGAGCGCACGCAGACGAATCATCCACGGATTGAAGGCGTCGGCGACCGGCGCCTTGTAGACCGGCTTGGCCGCTATGTCGGCCGCCATGGCCGGCACGACGGCATAGCCCACAAATGCCGCGACAAGCGCCGGCGCGATTTTACGTAACATCATGTTTGACCCCTAAGCCCGCTATTGCGCGGCGCAATGCCGCGATTGACGATTGAGCGCTATCATTCAAGCGATCGCCGCTCCCGGTAAAATTGACCGGGATCAAACAAAAAACAGAACTGTGTTGATCGTGCATCGCCGACACACATTTGGTCGTGGGATACCGGCTCATGCACGCGCGGCTCCGACATTGCCGCAAGGCATACCGCGCCGTGGGTGTCGCGCACGGTGCGACGAGCGGGCCGCCAAGTTGCGCGCATGAGCGGTTAGTCGCCTTCGCTGCGTCGCCAGGTCACACAGTTTGTGGCCGTAAAACCAAAGCCTAACGATGCCAGTTTGACATGCATCAAGGCTACCGGTCCGGCGGCCCCTGATAGTCCGGCGCGGCCAGCATTTCCTCGGCCAGCGATTGAACGGAACCTCCATCATGGCGAACGCGCTCGCTCCCCAAAAAAGAATGACGATCGGCGAAGGCGGCCTGGCGCTGGCATTTGCGGCCTTGGCGCTGGTGTCGATCGTGATCGCGGCCAAGGCCTACACGCCCGAATACGCATTTCACGCCTACCTTTTCACGGCCGCCAGCATCGCCGCGGTCTTTGCCATCGCGAATCGATACTTCGACCGCCCGGCTGAACGGCCCGCGCTGGTCACCGCCGATGGCCGCCCGAACTACAATATGGGGCCTGTGAAATTCTCGGTCGTCGCGGCCGTGTTCTGGGGCATCGCCGGCTTCCTGGTCGGCGTCATCATCGCGCTGCAGCTCGCCTATCCGGCGTTGAACCTCGATCTGCCGTGGACCAGCTTTGGCCGTCTGCGCCCGCTGCACACCTCGGCGGTGATCTTCGCCTTCGGCGGCAACGTGCTCATCGCTACGTCGTTCTATGTCGTGCAGCGCACCTGCCGCGCGCGCCTCGCCGGCGACCTGGCACCATGGTTCGTCGTGCTCGGCTACAACTTCTTCATTCTCATCGCCGGCACGGGCTATCTGCTCGGCATCACTCAGTCGAAGGAATATGCCGAACCGGAATGGTACTCTGACCTGTGGCTGACCGTGGTCTGGGTCGTGTATCTGCTGGTGTTCCTGGCCACGATCTGGCGGCGCAAGGAGCCGCACATCTACGTCGCCAACTGGTTCTATCTGGCCTTCATCGTCACCATCGCGGTGCTGCATCTCGGCAATAACGCCGCCGTTCCGGTGTCGATGTTCTCGCCGAAGTCCTACATCGTCTGGTCTGGCGTGCAGGATGCGATGGTGCAGTGGTGGTACGGCCACAACGCGGTCGGCTTCTTCCTGACCGCCGGCTTCCTCGCCATCATGTACTACTTCATCCCGAAGCGGGCCGATCGTCCGGTTTATTCCTACCGGCTGTCGATCATCCACTTCTGGGCGCTGATCTTCCTCTACATCTGGGCCGGCCCGCACCATCTGCACTACACGGCGCTGCCGGACTGGGCGCAGACGCTCGGTATGACCTTCTCGATCATGCTCTGGATGCCGTCCTGGGGCGGCATGATCAACGGCATCATGACGCTGTCGGGCGCCTGGGACAAACTGCGCACTGATCCGGTTCTGCGCATGATGGTGGTGTCGGTCGCCTTCTACGGCATGTCGACCTTTGAAGGTCCGATGATGTCGGTGAAGGTCGTCAATTCGCTGTCGCACTACACCGACTGGACCATCGGTCACGTCCACTCCGGCGCGCTCGGCTGGGTCGCCTATATCTCCTTCGGCGCCATCTACTGCCTGGTGCCGTGGCTGTGGAACCGCAAGCTCTACTCGCTCAAGCTCGTCAACTGGCACTTCTGGATCTCGACCATCGGCATCGTGCTCTACATCACCGCGATGTGGGTGTCGGGCATCCTCCAGGGTCTGATGTGGCGCGCCTATACCTCGCTCGGTTTCCTCGAATATTCCTTCGTGGAAACGGTCGAGGCCATGCACCCCTTCTATGTGATCCGTGCGCTCGGCGGAATCCTGTTCCTCAGCGGCGCGCTGATCATGGTCTTCAATCTCTGGATGACGGTGAATTCGGAAGCCGTCGCCGGAGAAGCCGAAATCCGGCTCCAGCCTGCCGAATAAACGGGGACGACAATGTCACTCTGGCAAAAACACGCCATCTTCGAAAAGAACTCTATCGTCCTCCTGATCGGTATTCTCGTGGTGATCGCCGTCGGCGGCCTCGTCGAAATCGTGCCGCTGTTCTACCTGAAGAACACCATCGAGAAGGTCGAAGGCGTGCGGCCCTATACGCCGCTCGAACTCGCCGGCCGCAACATCTATGTCCGGGAGGGCTGCTACCTCTGCCACTCGCAGATGATCCGTCCGCTGCGTGACGAGGTCGAGCGCTATGGCCACTACTCGCTGGCGGCCGAGAGCATGTATGACCGCCCGTTCCAGTGGGGCAGCAAGCGTACCGGTCCCGATCTCGCCCGCGTCGGCGGCAAGTACTCCGACGACTGGCACCGCGACCATCTGGCCGATCCGCGCTCGGTGGTGCCGGGCTCGGTGATGCCGGCCTACAGCTTCCTCGCCAAGAACGAGCTCGACTACAAGCACATCGCCGAGGACATGAAGGTGCAGGCGCTGCTCGGCGTGCCCTATACGCCCGAGATGATCGAGAACGCGGTCAAGGACGTCGAAGTGCAGGCATCCGTCGACAGCCCGGATGCTGGCGATCTCATCAAGCGCTATCCCAAGGCATTGGCGCGCGACTTCGACGGCAATCCGGCCCGTGTCTCCGAAGCCGATGCGCTGATTGCGTATCTGCAGATGCTCGGCACGTCGGTCGACTTCAAGATGTACGACGACAAAGCCAATATCCGGTGACAGTCATGGATCCTACCTACAAAGCCGCCGCCGAGTTCGCCCAGACCTGGGGACTCATCTACTTCACCGCGATTTTTCTCGCCGTGGTCGCCTACGCCTTCTGGCCATCGCGAAAGAAGCAATTCGACGAAGCAGCGCGCATTCCGCTGCGGGAGGACTGAGCCGTGGCTGAGGAACACAAGACTATCGATTCCGTGACCGGAACGGCGACCACCGGTCATGAATGGGACGGCATCCAGGAGCTCAATACGCCGCTGCCGCGGTGGTGGCTGTGGCTGTTCTACGTCACGATCGTCTGGTCGGTCGGCTACTGGGTCGTCTATCCGGCCTGGCCGCTGGTGACGGACGCGACCAAGGGCGTGTTCGGCTACAACACGCGCTCTGCGATCGTCGAGGACCTCGCCGCCCTGCAGACGCAGCGCGGCCCGATGATGCAGCAACTGGCTTCGGCCTCGACCGCCGAAATCGCCGCCAGCCCGCAACTGATCGACTTTGCGCGGGCGCAAGGCCGCGTCGCCTTCGCCGACAACTGCGCGCCCTGCCACGGCGCGGGCGGCGGTGGCGCCAAGGGTTACCCCAACCTCAACGATGACGACTGGCTCTGGGGCGGCAAGCTCGCCGACATCGAGCAGACCATCCGTTACGGCATCCGGTCGGGGCATGACAAAGGCCACCAGGGCAACATGCCGCCCTTCAAGGACGTGCTGAAGCCGGCCGAAATGTCGAACGTGGCCGATTACGTCCGCTCGCTGTCCGGTCTGTCGACCGAGGCGGGAGCCGACCTCAAGGCCGGCCAGAAGCTCTTTGCCGATAACTGCGCCGTATGTCACGGCGACGCCGGCAAGGGCAACCGCGAGGTCGGCGCGCCGAACCTGACCGACACGATCTGGCTCTACGGCTCCGACAAGGCGACCATCGTGCAGGGTCTGCAGCAGGGCCGCGGCGGCGTCATGCCGGTCTGGGAAGGCCGCCTGTCCGAGCCGGTCATCAAGGCGCTGGCCGTCTATGTCTACGGCTTCGGCGGCGGGGAGAAGTAAGGCAGCACTGGCTCAGGCACAGTTTGCCTCATGCCCGGCCCTGTGCCGGGCATCCACGCTTTCTCTTGATCCGGGAAACCGTGGATGGCCGGGACAAGCCCGGCCATGACGAGGCCCCCAGGTTGGCTCTTGCGCCAGATCAATACCGCGATTTTCCCCGGCTCTAGACTACCCGGGTAATTCCGGCGGAACGAACATGACCCAACTTGAAGAACTGGTGCGGCAATCCGAGGTCAAGGCCGCGGCCGCTCCACCCTCGCCGCCGGCTGATGACGATATCGACGACATCCCGCTCTATGCCGCTCGCCGCAAAATCTATCCGCAGAGCGTGCATGGCACCTTCCGCCGCATCAAATGGGCGGTGCTGCTCGTCACCCTCGGCATCTACTATCTCTTGCCCTTCGTGCGCTGGGATCGCGGGCCGAACGCACCGTCGCAGGCGGTGCTGATCGACTTTCCGAACCGCCGCTTCTATTTCTTCTTCATCGAGCTGTGGCCGCAGGAGGTCTATTATCTCACCGGCCTCCTGATCCTCGCCGCCATCGGCCTGTTCCTGATGAACGCGCTCGCCGGCCGCGTCTGGTGCGGCTACCTGTGCCCGCAGACGGTGTGGACCGATCTGTTCATGGCGATCGAGCGTTTCACCGAAGGTGACCGCCGCGAGCACATGAAGCGCGAGTCGCAGCCCTGGACGCTCGAGACTTACGCACGCAAGGGCGCCAAGCATTTCCTTTGGCTGATGGTCGCGTGGTGGACCGGCGGCGCCTGGGTTCTCTATTTCGCCGATGCGCCGACCTTGGTGAAGGAACTGGCGACCGGCGAGGCACCGTTCGTCGCCTATGCCTGGATTGGCATTCTCACCGTCACCACCTACGCGCTCGCCGGCCATCTGCGCGAGCAGGTCTGCCTCTATATGTGTCCGTGGCCTCGTATCCAGGCAGCGCTGACCGACGAATACGCGCTGAACGTCACCTATCGTTACGACCGCGGCGAGCCGCGCATGTCGGTCAAGAAGGCCGAGCAGCTGAAGGCGCAGGGCCAGCGCGTCGGCGATTGCGTCGATTGTCTGCAATGCGTGCATGTCTGCCCGACCGGCATCGACATCCGCGAGGGCTCGCAGCTCGGCTGCATCCAGTGCGGCCTGTGCATCGACGCTTGCGACAACATCATGGCCAAGCTTGGCCGGCCGACCCGGCTCATCGCTTACGACACCGACCTCAACATCAAGGCGCGCCTCGAGGGCAAGTCGGCGACCTACCGGCTGATGCGCTGGCGTACCGCGCTCTATGCCGCGATCATCGTCATCGCCGGCGGCATCATGCTTTATGCGCTGGCGACGCGCGGCTCCGAAGGCATCAGCGTCATCCACGACCGCAACCCCATGTTCGTGCGGCTGTCGGACGGCGCGCTGCGCAACGGCTACACCATCCGCATCGTCAACAAGCAACTCAAGTCGCGCGACTTTATCGTCGCCGTGGACGGCTTGCCGTCGTCGCTGGTGGACTATGTCGGGCTGCCGCCGCGCGCCGATGGTCGCCAGCTCGTCGCGGTCGGTCCCGACCAGACCAAGGAAGTCCGCGTCCTGGTCACCGATTACAGCGACACGCCGCCGGCGGCTTCGACTTCGGTTCTGTTCAGCCTGATCGACGTCAACACCGGTGAGGTGGCGCATGTCCGCGATCACTTCTTCGGCCCCGAGAGGAAATGACATGGCCCATCCGCAGCATACAAAGCCGCGCGAACTGACCGGCCGCGCCGTGCTGTTCTGGTTCGTCGGCTTCTTCGCCCTCGTCTTCGCCGTCAACGCCGTGATGGTGAAGGCGGCGACCTCGACCTTCGGCGGCGTCGAGACCACAAGCTCCTACAAGGCCGGCCTGAAATTCAAGGACGAGATCGCTGCTGCCGAACGGCAGGCCGATCTGCATTGGCGCGTCGAAGGCAAGCTGGTGCATGACAAGGCCGGCGAGGCTGTGCTCGACATCGCGGTGCGCGACGCGCAGGGCAAAGCCGTGACCGGGCTCGCCGCAACGGCACGCCTCGCACATCCGGCCGACGAGCGCCGTGACCATGTCGTGCCGCTGACCCTTGTCGGCGCCGGGCAATTTCACGGCGTCGCGATCGCGCCCGCCGGACAGTGGGAACTGATCCTCGACCTCGATCGCGACGGCGAGCGCGTGTTCCGCTCGCGTAGCCGCGTGACGATGAAGTGAACTTTGTCTTTGCAGTTTCTCTCCGCTCATTCCCGCCTTCGCGGAAATGAGCGGAGATTGGTACTTAGTCTGAGGTCACAATGACCGCCGCCGAAACCCTCGACGTCTCGCCTTACGTCAAGCCGGAAGCCGACGGCACCAGCGGCATGGATGTCGCCGTCGAAGGTATCACATGCGGCGCGTGCATCGCGCGCATCGAGCATGCGGTGAAGAGTCTGCCCGGCATCACCGAGGCGCGGGTCAACTACACCAACCGCCGCCTGCATGTCGCCTGGTCCGGTGCGCTCGCCGAACCGGCGCGGATCTTCGATGCCCTGCGCGCCAATGGTTATCGCGGCCATCCCTTCGTGCCATTGCGCGCCGAGGAGGAGGAGGCCGCTGAGACGCGCCGCCTGACGCGCTGTCTCGCGGTCGCCGGCTTCGCCGCGATGAACGTGATGCTGCTGTCGGTGTCGGTGTGGTCGGGCAATGTCACCGACATCACGCCGGAGACGCGCGACTTCTTTCACTGGGCCTCGGCGCTGATCGCGCTGCCGGCGGCGGCCTATGCGGGCCAGCCTTTCTTCACCAGCGCCTGGGCTGCTCTGCGTGCCGGCACGCTCAACATGAACGTGCCGATCTCGCTCGGCGTCATTCTTGCGCTCGGCATGTCGGTGGTCGAAACCGCCAACCATGCTGAGCACGCCTATTTCGACTCGGCGCTGATGCTGTTGTTCTTCCTGCTGGTCGGCCGCGCGCTGGAGCACGCCATGCGCCGCAAGACGAGAGCCACCGCCGGCAATCTCGCCGCGCTGCGCGCCGACACCGCGCATCGCTTCGATGGCGATGAACTGGTCAAGGTGCTGGCGGCGTCGCTCAAGGCCGGCGACCGCATTCTGGTCAAGCCGGGCGAGCGCGTGCCCGCCGACGGCGAAATCATCAACGGCACGTCCGAAATCGACGAAAGCCTGATCACCGGTGAGACCGCGCGCCGCGCCATCAGGGCCGGCGCAAAGGTCTACGCCGGCAGTCTCAATTTCACCGGCACGCTGACCATGCGCGTCACCGCCGCCGGCGGCAATTCACTGCTCGACGAAATCGAGAAGCTCCTGGACAAGGCCGCCAGCGCCAAATCGCGCACGCGGCGGCTCGCCGACGAGGCGGCGCGCGTCTATTCGCCGGTGGTGCATCTCACCGCGGCGCTCACCTTCCTCGGCTGGTGGCTCTACGGCCTGTCGGCGCACGATTCGATCCTCATCGCCATCGCCGTTCTGATCATCACGTGCCCTTGCGCGCTGGCGCTGGCCATTCCGGCGGTGCAGGTCGTCGCCTCCGGCGCGCTGTTCCGGCGCGGCATCATTCTCAATGCCGGCGACGCCATCGAGCGCCTCGCCGAGGCCGACACTATCGTGTTCGACAAGACCGGCACGCTAACCTTGCCGGAGCCGCGCGTCGTCAATGCCTCCGACATCGCCGCCGATCTCATGCAGGCGGCCTCGCGGCTGGCGCAATCGAGCCGGCATCCCATGGCCATGGCCTTGGCCAAAGAATCTGTGAGCACGGCGCCGTTCGACGGCGCGGTCGAGGAGCCGGGGCAGGGCGTGCGCGCCATGGTCGATAGCGTTGAGATGCGGCTCGGCAGTGCGGTGTTCTGCCAGGTAGTTCCCGCCGTGAACGGGGAGGGAGTATCCCACATCTACTTCCGCCATGGTGATCGCACCGCCGCTATCGCTATCGCGCAAAGCCTGCGGCCCGATGCGGCCGAGACGGTGCAGGCGCTGCGTGATCTCGGCTTCGACCTGTACATCCTGTCCGGTGATCGCAGCGAAGCGGTGGCACCGGTCGCCGAAGCGCTTGGCATTGCGCAATGGCAGGGCGGCGTCGATCCGGCGCGGAAGATCGCGTTCATCGACGCGCTTAAACAGAAGGGCCGCCGTGTTCTCATGGTCGGCGACGGCCTCAATGACGCGCCATCACTGGCCGCCGCCCATGTTTCGTTGTCGCCGATTTCGGCGGCCGATGTGACGCAGGCCCATGCCGATGCCGTCTTCCTCGGCGAGCGGCTCGGCCCGGTGCGTGACGCCATCACGATCTCGCAGCGCGCACGCCGCCTGATGGTGGAGAACCTGTGGCTTGCCGTGATCTACAACGTCATCGCGGTGCCGATCGCCATTGCCGGTCTGGTGACGCCGTTGATCGCGGCGGCGGCGATGTCCGGCTCGTCGCTCCTCGTCACGCTCAATGCGCTGCGCGCCAATGTCAAAGACACGAATGCGGAAGCGGCCGCCAACTCCGCTCATTCCCGCGCAAGCGGGAATCCAGCTTCGGGGTCCCCGCTTGTGCGGGGACAAACGGAAATGGCCGGATTGCCCGCGGAAACGAGCACGCCATGAATGTCATCATCTATCTCTTGCCACTGGCGCTCGGCCTCGGCCTGCTCGGCCTGTTCGCCTTCCTCTGGGCGCTCAAGAGCGGCCAGTACAACGACATGGAAGGCGCGGCGCACCGCGTGCTGTCGGATGACGATGTGGAGTGACCTTCTTATCCCTCCCCGCTTGCGGGGAGGGTGGCGAGCGTTAGCGAGCCGGGTGGGGTGTCTGAGTTAGGTCGATAGGTTACCCCACCCCGATTGCACCATAGCGCGTCAAAGACGCGCGTGAACGCGCTTACGGTGCAATCGACCCTCCCCTTTCAGGGGAGGGATAAGAGAGCATCTACTTCTCCAGCATCACCGTCTCGAACTCCGCCGGCAGCACGATCTCCAAGAGCTCGCAGTCGTCGGAATAGCCGAGCACGGTGTGCTTGATCTTCGGCGGCTGGATCCAGCAGGCGCCCGCCTCGAAGGTGTGCACGCCTTCGCCTTCGAACTCGGTCTTGTACCAGCCCTTCAGCACATAGATCATCTGCAGATCCACATCGTGGAAATGCGGATGCGCGACATCCTCCGCCTTGAAGGGCGGAATGAAGCGGATCACATGCGCCTGCACCATGCCGGAGGTGGCAAGCGCAAGGCCGAGGTCGCGATACTTCGCATAGGTGCGCAAGCCCTGGTCGAAGTCGGCCTCATTGTGATGGCTGACGTGGAACTTCTGCTTCGGCTTCTTGGGCCGGGTCTTCGCCGATACGGCGCGGCGCGCATTGGGCTTGGCCGCCTTGCGCGGCTGAGCGAGCTTGGGCAGCTTTTTCCTTGTCTTGGCGCGTTTCTTGGCCATTGATGCCTCCCTCGGCACCGCAATTGGATCATGACCGCTGATTTCATGGAAGAGCCCGCAACGCCCATCATCCGCATTTTCGTCGATGCCGATGCCTGCCCGGTCAAGAACGAGGTGTACCGGGTAGCCGAGCGCTACGGGCTCAAGGTCTTCATCGTCGCCAATTCGTTCATGAACGTGCCGCGCAGCGAGCTGATCGAGCGCGTCATCGTGCCGGAAGGGCCGGACGTCGCCGACGGCTGGATCGCGGAGCGGGCGGGCGCTTGTGACATCGTCATCACCGCCGACATTCCGCTGGCGGCGCGCTGCGTCAAGAATGGCGCCAGCGTTTTGTCGTCGACCGGCAAGGTGTTCGACGACGACGCCATCGGCATGGCGCTGGCGAGCCGCAACCTGATGGCGGATCTGCGCAGCGCCGGCGCCGTGACGCGCGGCCCGCCGCCTTTGTCGCGGCAGGATGTGTCACGGTTTCTCTCGGCGCTCGATCTGGCGGTGGTGAAAATCCGCCGCCGTCATGGCCGGGCTTGACCCGGCCATCCACGTCTTGCTTGCAATTATCAATAAAAAGAAAGACGTAGATGCCCGGCACAAGGCCGGGCATGACGGAGTGTGTATTTACTCCGCCGCCGTGCTCACGCCGCCATGGGCCTTCGACCAGCCGGCCGGATCGTTGATGAAGTTCTCGACCTCGGCCAGCATCTTCGGCTCGAAGCGGTCCATCTTCTTGGCGACGCGCAGCACGTCGCGCCAGGTCGTCAGGTAATGCAGCTTGACGCCGAGATCGCCGAGGACCTTCTCGCCTTCTTTGTAGATATTGTAGAAGAAGATCACCGAGCAGTGGTCGCAGGCGCCGTCGGCGTCGCGGATGGCCTTGACGAAGTTGACCTTGCTGCGGCCGTCGGTGGCGAGGTCTTCCACCAGCAGTACGTTCTGGCCGGGCTTGAGCTCGCCCTCGATCTGCGCGCCGCGGCCAAAGCCCTTGGGCTTCTTGCGCACATATTGCATCGGCAGGTGCATGCGGTCGGCGACCCAGGCGGCGAAGGGAATGCCCGCGGTCTCGCCGCCGGCCACCGCGTCGAGCTTGGCCCGGCCGATGTCGCGATCGATGGCGTTGACCATGTAGCCCATGATCGCGCTGCGCACGTCCGGGAAGGAGATCAGCCAGCGCGAGTCGTTATAGACCGGGCTCGCCCAGCCGGAGGTGAAGATGAAGGGCTTGTCGGCCATGAACCGCACCGCGCCGGTGTCGAGATACATGCGCGCGGTCAGTTCGGCGATGGTGTCGCGGTCGAGGAAATGGGCGTCGGTGGTCATGGGGGCTGATAAAGCAAGAGCGCAGCGACCGGGTCAAGACGCCTGTCTTTCTTCTCCCCTCCCCCGCGAGCGAAACGAGCAGTGGGGAGGGGTCGGGGGTGGGGGCTCTTAGGCTAGGCCCCCCACCCCGGTTCGCGTCGCAAGGCGACGCTCACCGACCCTCCCCACCGCTTTCGCGGGGGGAGGGAAAGGAAGTTCAATGCTCCGCCGCGACCCGCAGGCCGACATAGCGCTCCAGCGTCTCGGTATCCGTCTGCAGTTCGGCCGAGGGTGCCCGGTGCATCACCGCCCCGCGCTCCAGCACGATGGCGTTCTCGGTCAGTTCCAGCGCGATATCGGTGTGCTGCTCCACCAGCACGATGGCGAGCTTCTGCCCCGCCAGCATCTGCTTCACCGCGCCGATCAGCTCCTCGACGATGACGGGGGCAAGGCCCTCGAACGGCTCGTCGAGCAGCAGCAGCGACGGATTGGTCATCAGCGCGCGGGCGATCGCCAGCATCTGCTGCTCGCCGCCGGACAACTGGTTACCCATGTTGCGCTTGCGCTCGTTGAGGCGCGGAAACACCTTGTAGATGGTGTCGAGGTTCCACTCGCCGGCGCGCGCGGCGACCGTGAGGTTTTCCTCCACCGACAGCGACGGGAAAATCTCGCGCTCCTGCGCCACCCAGCCGATGCCGTGGTTGGCGCGCCAGTGCGGCGGCTGCCGCGAGATATCCTGGCCACGCCAGAACACCTGGCCGGCGCGCATCTGGGTGAAGCCCATGATGGTGAGCATCAACGTCGATTTGCCGACGCCGTTGCGGCCGAGCACGGCCAGCGCGCTGTGGTCGGGGATCTCCAGCGAAACGTCGTTGAGCACCACCGCGTCGCCATAGCCCGCGGTGACCTTCTGCAACTTCAGGAGTGGGCCGCAGTCAGCCAAGACACTTATCCATGTTTGCGCGTCCCCAGATAGACCTCGCGCACGCCGGGGTCCGACGAGATTTCGGCGGGCGAGCCTTGCGTGAAGATGGCGCCGCCGACCAGCACGATGATGTGGGTGGCGAAGCGGAATACGACATGCATGTCGTGCTCGATGAACAACAGGGTCAGCTCGTCGGAAAGTCCGGCGACGACTTCGAAAATCTCGCCGGATTCTTCATGCGGCACGCCGGCCGCCGGCTCGTCGAGCAGCAGTACCTTCGGCTTGGTGGCGAGCGCCAGCGCGATTTCGAGCAGGCGCTGGCGGCCATAGGGCAGTTCGCGCGTGGTCTGATAGGCGGCGTCGCCGAGCTTGAGCTTGACGAGGATTTCGTAGGCTTCCTCGATGGCGTCCTTGTCGCGCGCGATGTTCTGCCAGAAGCGGCCGGCGATGCCGCGGCGTTCGCACACCGCCAGCGTCACGGCCTCCAGCGGGTTCAGCCCCGCGAACAAGGTGTTGATCTGGAAGGTGCGGGCGAGGCCGCGTTTGACGCGGTCCTGCGGCTTCATCGCCGTCACGTCCTCGCCGCCGAGCGTGATCTGGCCGGCGTTCGGCACGAGCATGCCGGTCATCAGGTTGATCAGCGTGGTCTTGCCGGCGCCGTTAGGTCCGATCAGCGCGTAACGCGCGCCAACCGGCAGGTCGATATTGATGTCGCGGGCTACGACCAGCGAGCCGAAGCTCTTCTGCACGCCGCGCGCCGACAAGGCGACGGTGCCTTTCACGGGTTGCGCGCTCATTTGCGCCTCCAGCGCGCCGTGAGTTTCGACAGGCCGCCGAGAATGCCGTTCGGCAACAGCATCACCACCACCACGAGAAGAATGCCGATCCAGAAGTACCAGTACTGCGGATTGATGCCGGAGAACTGATCACGCGCGACCAGGAACACGCCGGCGCCGATCAGACCGCCATAGAGCCGTCCAGCGCCGCCCAGCACCAGCATCACCAGCACGTCGGCGGAGCGTTCGAAGCTGAGCACTTCGAGCGCAACCGTCTCGGTGGTCTGCGCCAGAATGCCGCCGGCGATGCCGGCGATGATCGCCGAGATCGTATAGACCTTGCGGATATGGGCGCGGCTGTCGGCGCCGATCGCCGGCATGCGCGTGAAGTTTTCGCGGATGCCGCGCAGCGCCAGGCCGAATGGCGAATTGATCAGGTGGCGTGTGAATAGGAAGCACAGGAACAGCACGCCGAGCGCGTAGCCGTAGGCGGTGTAGCCGTAGAGATCGAACTTGTAGACGCCGAATATTGGCTGGATCGACACGCCCTGCAGGCCGTCCGAGCCGCCGGTCAGCCAGCTCGCGCTGTTCGCCGCCTCGTGCAGCAGCAGACCGAGGCCGAGCGTGATCATGATCAGCGTCAGATGCCGGAAGCGCGAGATGATGAAGCTCGAGGCAAAACCGACCACGCCCGCCACCAGCGCCGCAACCAGCAGGCCGCTGAAGGGCTCGCCCCAGACGAATTTGGCGAAGATGCCGGCCGAGTAGGCGCCAAGGCCGAAGAAGGCGGCGTGGCCGAGCGAGACGATGCCGGCATAACCGAGGATGAGGTCGAGCGACAGCGCGAACAGCGCGGTGATGGCGATCTGGCTCGCCAGCGACAGATAGGTCGGGAACAGCCAGAACGGCAGCAAGGTCGCCAGCCAGAAGGCGATCTCGAGCGCGCGCCAGCGGCTCAGGCTCTGCATGTAGGTCTGCGGCGTCATGGCGTGGGTTCGATCGAGCGTTGTCATGAGCGCTTCCCGAACAGGCCGGCGGGCTTCCACATCAGCACCGCCACCATCACCAGATAGATCAGGAAGCCGCCGAGCTCGGGCACGTAGTATTTGCCGGCGATATCGCTGATGCCGATGAGACACGCCGCCGCGAAGGAACCGGCGATCGAGCCGAGGCCGCCGACCGACACCACGATCAGCACATAAACGAGATAGACGAAGGCGAAATGCGGATCGAGGCCGACGATCTCGATGGCCAGCGCGCCGCCGAGACCGGCAAGGCCTGAGCCAAGTGCGAAGGTGACGGCGAAGGTGCGATCGACGTCGATGCCGAGGCCGCGCGCCATACGCTGGTTATCGACGGCGGCGCGAACCTGCGCGCCGAAGCTGGTGTGTTCGAGGGTCATCACCAGCAGGATGGTGACCACGATGCCGACCGCGATCAGGAAAAGGCGGTAGATGCCGATGTTCAGGCCGAGGAAGCCGATCGAGCCGCGCATATAGCTCGGCATGGCGACCGGCTGCTGCGTCGTGCCGAAGAACCACGCCGCGGCGGCGACCGAAATGAAAGCGAGGCCGATGGTCAGCAGCACCTGGTCGAGATCGGTGGCGCGGTACAGCCGCCGATACAAAGTGCGCTCGACGATCACGCTCACCAGCGCCGCGGACAGGAAGGCGAAGGGCAGGGTGGCGAAGAAATTCCAGTGGAAGTTCTTCATCAGCATGACGGTGACATAGGCGCCGAGCATGCCGAAGGCGCAGTGCGCCAGATTGACGAAGTTCATCAGGCCGAGCGTGACCGACATCCCGACCGACAGCAGGAACAGGAGCATGCCGTAGGCAATGCCGTCGAACAGGACGCCGAAGACGGGAGGAAGCATGGCTGTTGCGTTACGCCCTTGAGATGTGTGTCGCCCGTGTCGTTCCGGATGCCGGCCCCGGGATGGTTGCGGGGCCAAATGGTACTAACTGGCCAATAGCAAGATTTGACGGGCTTGGCACTGATTTCTGCGCTCGCTGCGGCGCAGCGCGGTAAATGTCGCAGCGTTCGCCGCGCGTCCCACTCCCGTCCCGTCGCGCAACGGGGCGGCCGTTGGGCCGCCCCGTCAGTCGCAGGCTGTTGAGCGGCCTTACTTCATAGCGGCCTTGACCGGGTCCTTGACGTTCTCGACCTTGTCGAACTCGACATTGACCAGCTTGCCGCCGACCTTCTCGACCTTGCGGATATAGATGGTCTGCACGATGTCGCGGGTCTCGGGATCGATCATCATTGGGCCGCGCGGCGCTTCCCACTTCATGCCCTTGGCGGCGTTGATCAGCGAGTCGCCATCGGTCTTGCCGCCGGTCTTCTTCAGCGCCTCGTAGATGAGGTGCATGCCGTCATAGCCGCCGGCGACGAAGAAGTTCGGGTTCTCGCCGTTGTTGTCCTTCTTGTACTCGGCGACGAACTTCTCGTTGAGCGCGGACTTGTGATTGTGATCGTAGGTCCAGGCGGTGATGATGCCGAGCGCGGTGTCGTTCATGTTGGCCAGCGCCGAGTCGTCGGTCAGTTCGCCGGTGCCGAGGATCTTGGTCTTGCTGCTGTCGATGCCGCGTTCGGCGAAGGCCTTGCCGATCGCCGCCGGCTGCGCGCCGCCCGGGATGAACACGAAGATCGATTCCGGGTTGAGGTCCTTGGCGCGCTGGACGTAGGCCGAGAAGTCCGGATTGGCGACCGCCATGCGCACGCCGCCGACGCTCTCGCCGCCGGCCGCTTTGAGCGCGCCCTGGAACGCGGTCTCGGCGTCATGGCCGGGGCCGTAATCGGAGACCATGGTGTAGGCCTTCTTGACGCCGTTCTTGGCCGCCCAGGCGCCCATCGTCGCCGACACCTGCGGCAGCGTGTGCGAGGTGCGCACCGAATAGTTCGACTTGGTGGTGATGATCGAGGTTGCCGCGTTCATGATGACCATGAACTTCTTGGCTTCGGCCGAGATGTCGGCGGCGGCCATGGCGTTCGGCGTCAGGAGGAAGCCGGCGAGGATGTCGACATTGTCGCGCACCACCAGTTCCTGCGCGAGGCGCTTGGCGACCGGCGGCTGCGGACCGGCGACATCCTTGCGGATGATCTCGATCTTCTTGCCGGCGACGGTGTCGCCGTTCATCTTCATATAGAGCTTGATGCCGGCGTCCATCTGCTTGGCGCCGTCGGCGAACTGACCCGAATAGGGCAGGATGACGCCGATCTTGACGGTGTCCTGGGCCTGGGCCGTCGAAACGAAAGCCAGGACGGCCGCGGCCGCGCTGGCATAGAACATGGTTTTCATCGCAGGTTTCCTCCGGTCAATGCGCGCCGTTCAGCCGGCGGCGTATCTTGTCGATTTCGCGGAGGATATTGCCCGAGCGCCCGGGCGATGGAAAGCCCGGGCGTCCGGCCGGCTTGTAAGAATCGAACCTCACCTTGCAGGAATCGAACGGCCGCGCCATTTGCCGCAGCCGTTCTCTCCTCGCTCTAGGCCTTTCGTCGCAGAAGGCGGCGCCTTGAGGGTCGCGGCCGGCCTCAGGCGAGTGACAAGGTCGCGCGTTCGTACTGGCCGCTGCCCATGCCGCCTTCCGGGAATATGCCGTGCGCGGCGATCCACTCGAAGGACTCTTCGTAGACTTCCTTGGTGTAGGGCTCGAACACCAGGCGCTCGCCGGGGCCCCAGCGGCGCGTGTCCATTCTGGCGTGGAAGCGGTCGGGGAATTCGTTCTTGTAGAAGTGCGTGTAGAGTTCGGGCCGCAGGTCGATGTCGCGCTGGGCGCGGCGCAGCGCGCGGAAGAACTTGCGCAGGTCTTCCGCGTCCGGGTCGCCGTGGATCATGGTGCCGATCATGAAGGTGGCGTCGATCACCTTGCGATAGCCGAGCTGCTCGGCAAAGTAATAAGGCCCGTTGAACAGATGCACTGCCGGCGCGGTGCCGTCGAACAGATGCTCCATGCGCTTGAACAGCATGCCGGTCTCGTAGCGCAGGTTGATGTCGGCCGGCTTGAGGAATTGCTCGAGCGCCTGCACCGTGGCGTAGTGGCTGCCGGATTGATAGCCGACCGAGATCGGCACGCCGGCGAGATCCTCCGGCTTCTTGATCGGCGAATCCGGCGCGACGAAGATGCCGGCCGTCGCCACCGAATAGACATCGGTGAGCATGCGGCCGTGGCCGTTCGAAGCGGCGACGTTCACGGTCCAGTGGCAGGCGCAGGACACGCTGGCCTTGCGGCCTTCCTCGAAGGACTGGAACGCGCCTTTGCTGCCCTTGTCGTGCTGCTTGCCATCGGTCGCGCGCATCAGTTCGCGGAATTCGTAGTCGAGCCCTTCGTCGGTGAAATAGCCCTTCTGGTCCGCCACCCATTCCTGCAGGCGGAAATGCGGTTCGATGATGAACTTGGCCATGCGTTTGCTCCCTTTGTTGTCGCTTATCTTTTCGCTCTCACGACGATGCTTGCTCCGCATCTTCACCTCTCCCATAGGGAGAGGTCGGCGCGCATAGCGCGCCGGGTGAGGGGTTACTGAGTTCGACAGTCAGGAACCCCCTCACCCCAACCCTCTCCCCACAGGGGAGAGGGAGCGCGCCGAGTTTGCGGCGGCTCAACAACACCGCCCCTCTTCGGGGGCTTCGTGCTCATGCCCGTGCTCGGCGACGCGCCGGGCGCGGATCATCTTGACGTGGTCGTTCATCAGCGCGCGCGCCGCACTGGCGTCGCGCATCTC
>Ga0182736_1001396_pt1 | contig 23961 bp, 23 predicted proteins | sample eDN5th30CKraftBY_FD_128882 | JGI IMG/M metagenome (GOLD analysis project Ga0182736, IMG submission 128882) | Enriched backyard soil microbial communities from Emeryville, California, USA - eDNA 5th pass 30_C Kraft BY (version 2) (version 2) | ecosystem: Environmental > Terrestrial > Soil >... | reverse complement strand
TGTTCCAGCACAAGGTCCACCACCCGGCCCTGGCGCAGGGCGTCGGCGATCAGGGGAGGCGCCATGTGCGGGGGCTTCATGTCGCCGCGGGCGACCAGCATCAGCCGGTCGGCCTGGCGGGAGCAGACGCGCGCCCAGGCCGTCTCGTCGGCCTCGGCGACGTACAGCACATAGTCGTGCCGCTCCTCGACCATCGAGAACCATTCGATGGGCTGTTGCAGCGCATCGGCGCCGACCACGGCGAGGGCGAAGCCATAAGCCTTGGCTGTGGCTTCGATGATGTTGGCGAGGTGGCGGACGTCGACGCCGGGGGTGAGTCCCAGGGCGGCGAACACCGCCGGCCCCCCCGGGGGGCCGGCGTCCCGCGTGCTGCGGACGTGCAGCACCATCATGCGGGCAAGCTCGGTCATCAGCGCAGGCGCCCGATTGACCGCCGAGAAGAAGGCGGCGCGGGGGATGGCCAGGACTTCGCTGTCGCGCAGGGCGATCACGTCGGCGGTGTGGGGGGAGCCGGCGATCAGCGCCATCTCGCCAACCGGCTCGCCGGGGCGAATCACGCCGATGAGCTGGGGTTCCTGGTCGGTTTCGTGGTGGAAGACAGCGAGCCGCCCGGCGCGCAGGAAATAGAGGGTGTCGGCCGCTTCACCCGCCAGATAGAGCGGCCGCCCGCCCGGCAGGCAATAGGCGACGCCAACCTCCGCCAGCTCGCTGCGGGCGAACAGGCGGGCCAGGCGGTTGTTGGCGCGCGAGACGGTTGGCGTCCCTGTGGTTTCCCCCATATCCGCGATCCTAGCCGAAAGGTGTCGCGGGCGTCACGGGCGGCGGCAGGTTAGTTCAGCGCGGGCACCGTCGGCGTGGGTGGCGCGATGTCTTCGGGCTTTAGGCCGAGATCGACCACCAGCTTGGGGTGGGCGTGGGTCAGCTTGTCCGCCGCTGCCTTGGTCACGCCGGTTTGCCAGACGTAGACGCGCTGGAGCTTGGGCAGGGCCGCGAGGGCGGCGAGGCCCCCGTCAGTGACCTTGGAGCCGACCACATTGACGGTCTGAAGGTTCTTCAGGCTGGCGAGGGCGCCAAGCCCGGCGTCGGTGATGGGGTTGTCGTCCAACCTCAGGACGGTGAGGTTTTCGAACCCCGCCAGGGTCTTCAGCTGCCCGTCCGTGATCTGGGCGCGCCGCAGGTTCAGTTTGCGCACCTGCTTGTTCAGCTTGGCGAGGCGGCCGAGATCCGTGTCGGTGATGGCGCGCCGGCCGGTAAAGTCGACCTCGACCAGCCCCGACTTGGGGGCGACGGGGCGGACGATGAAGCCATCGGTCTCCATGGCCGTGACCGTGGCCGGATCCGGTTGCGGCACAGTGGGGAGGGGCTCGCCCCCGCCCGCGTCCGCGGACGCCTGGGCGTCGTCCCCGCCGACGCCGGCGGCCTTGGAGATGGCGGCCTGATCGGCGGCGGCGAGCTTGAGGGTTCCGACGGCTGCCTGTTTGGGGGCGCCGGCCTTGATCCAGGCGCCGACGGCGGCGACCTGTTCTGGGGTCAGGGGCGTCTTGCCGTCCTTCGGCATGTAGTCCTGGTGGCCGGACGGCAGGGTGATACGGCGGAACAGGTCGCTCTTGGCCGGATCGCCGGGGACGATCACCGCGCCCTTGTCGCCGCCCTTCATCAAGGCCGCATGGTCGGCGACGGAGAAGCCGCCGCTCGATTTGCTGTCGTTGTGGCAGCCGTCGCAGCGCTGGTGGATCGCCGGGGCCACCACGTCGAGATAGAGGTCGGCGGAGGCGAGGTCCTTAGGCTTGGGCCGCGGATCGCGCTCGGCGGAGATGCCGGCGAGACGGCGGATCGGCGTCGGGGCGTACTGGACGAGGAAGGTGTCCCCGTGGGTCAGGTTGCCGCCGAGGTGGCCGGTGAGGAACATCAGCCCGACGATGGCCGCGGCCCCGACACCCCACAGCTTGCCGTACCAGCGGTCGACCAGGGCGCCCGGCGCCCACAGGGGCTGCACCGCGCGATAGGCGGAGCCGGCGGCGCCGTGCAGCGACGGGGCGGGGGAGAGCCTTACCCGCAGCACCGCGATCACGCAGGCGGCGAGGGCCAGCAGGGTTCCCGCCAGACGGTGGGCGTCCACCGCGTCTGAATCCTGAAATCCGCTCTCGGTGGCGTGCATGATCCCGAGGATCACCGTCAGCACGGCGCTGACCGCGCCGGCGATCCAGATGGGCGCGGCAGCGGGCTCCATGAAGCGGAACCGCGGGAAGCGGACCAGGATTTCGAACAGGACGGCGAGGCTCAGGATGCCCACCGGCAGGTGCAGCATCAGGACGTGGAAACGTCCCAGGAAATAGACAAACTCCATCCGTCAGCCCGCCCCTCGCGTTCCGCCCTAGTTGCTTTTTGTCGGTCGCCTGATCTGACGTCAGGCTATCAGCGGCTTGATCACTTCCCCGGCCACGTCGGTCAGGCGGAAGTCGCGGCCCTGGTAGTGGTAGGTGAGCTGCTTATGATCGATGCCCATCAGGTACATCATGGTGGCGTGCAGATCGTGGACGCTCACCCCGTCCTTGACGATGTTGTAGCTGAAGTCGTCGGTCACCCCGTGGTGATAGCCGGGTTTGGTCCCGCCGCCGGCCATCCAGTAGGTGAAGCAGCCCCCATGATGGTCCCGGCCCATGATGTCGGAGAGCGCGCCTTGCGCGTATGAGGTGCGCCCGAACTCCCCGCCCCAGATCACCAGGGTGTCGTCCAGCAGACCACGCTGCTTCAGGTCGGTGACGAGGGCGGCCGAGGGCTGGTCCACCGCCCAGCAGTCGGGCGGATGGCGCTGCATGATGCGGGCGTGATGGTCCCAGCCCACCTGGAAGAGCTGGACGAACTTGACGTTGCGCTCGATCAGCCGGCGGGTGAGCAGGCAGTTGCGGGCGAAGGTGCCGGGCTTGCGCACCTCCGGCCCGTACATGTCGAGGATGTATTCCGGCTCGTCGGAGATGTCGGAGATCTCCGGCACCGAATCCTGCATCCGGTAGGCCATCTCGTACTGAGTGATCTTGGACATGATCTCCGGATCGCCCGTCATCTCGTACTGGGCGTGCGAGAGCTGGCCGATGGCGTCGAGCTGGGCGCGGCGCTCCGCGCGGGACAGCCCTTCCGGGTTCTTCACATAGAGCACCGGGTCCTGGCCGCCGCGGAACTCCACCCCCTGATGGTGGGACGGCAGGAAGCCGGACCCCCAGGCGCCGGTGTTCGCGGCCACCCCAGAGGACTGATACTGCGACTTCATCACCACATAGCTCGGCAGGTTGGCGTTGTCGGTGCCCAGGGCGTAGTTGACCCAGGCGCCCGCCGCCGGCCGGCCCGAGAGCTGGAAGCCGGTGTGCAGGAAGATCCCCGCCGGGTCGTGGTTCACGTGCGGGGTGTTCATGGTGTGGATGAAGGTGAGGTCGTCGGCGATCCGCCCCAGGTGGGGGAACAGGTCGCTGATCCAGGCGCCGCTCTGGCCGTACTGGCGGAAGGGCCGGATCGGCGCCACCAGCGGGAAGGAGGTCTGGGCGTTGCTCATCGCCGAGATGCGCGCGCCGTTGTTCTTCACCGACGGCGGAATCTCCTGGCCGTGCATTTTGATCAGGGTCGGCTTGTAGTCGAAGGTGTCGACCTGGCTGACCGCCCCCCACATGTGGATGGAGATCACCCGTTTGGCCTTGGCCGGGAACTGGCCGACCCCCATGATCCCGTGGTCGATGGGCGAGGCGGAGGCGATCTTCTTGCCCGCCGTGCCGAAGGCGCTGCCGCCCACCAGCCCGGCGGCGGCCAACGCCCCGATCCCGGCCCCCGCGCCCAGCATGGAGCGTCGGGACAGATCCGCGGCGGCGGAGCGGTCGATCTCGTACTTGAGCTTTGCCATGGCGCAGCCTCCTCAGCGGAGCGTGTAGGCGTCGGGTGAGTTCATCACCGCGGCGGTTGTCATGGTCATGGCGGCGAGCTGGACCCGATCAATGCCAGGATCGACAGGCGCGACGCCCATGGAGAGCAGCGCGTTCACCCCCTTGGCGTCCTTGGCGAGGCGCGCCACCTCGGCGGCCCGGTAGGACTTCAGGATCGCCATCTCCTTGGCTGCGGGATGGCGGCGGGTGGCGAGGCGGAACATGTCGACGAGCTGCTTGTCCTGGTCAGGGGTCGCCTTGATCGCCCGCTCCGACAGCTTGCGGTAGGCCTCGACATACTGAGGGTCGTTCAGCAGTACGAGGGCCTGCAGCGGCGTGTTGGAAATCTTGCGGGCCACCGACGCCACGTTGCGGTCGGCCATGTCGAACACCGTAAGCGACGGCGCCTGGGCGTTGCGCTTGATGAACGTGTACATGGCCCGCCGGTGGTTCTGATCGGCCGGCACGTCGTCCGGGTAGATGTTGGCCCCGAGGCCCTGGCCGGTCCAAACGTCCTTGGGCTGATAGGGGAAAACCGCATCGCCGCCGGCCTCGACCTGGAGCAGGCCGCTCGCCGCTAGGGCGTTGTCGCGGATGGTCTCGGCAGGCAGGCGGTAACGCGGGCCGCGGGCGAGATAGACGTTCTTTGGGTCCTTCTCGAGCTGCACCGGGCTGATGTTGGACGCCTGCCGGTAGGTGGCCGACATCACCATCAGCTTCTGCATATGGCGCACGTCCCAGCCCGAGCGCTGGAATTCGATGGCCAGCCAGTCGAGCAGTTCCGGATGGGTAGGGTTGGAGCCCTGGGTGCCGAAGTCCTCCACCGTGTCGACGATGCCGGCGCCGAAGTGGCTCTGCCACAGGCGGTTGACGTAGACGCGGGCGGTGAGCGGGTTGCCCTTGTCGAACAACCATTCGGTCAGGCCCAGGCGGTTGCGGGGCAGCTTGTCGCTCCAGTGGAAGACCCGCTCCAGGGCCTGGCTCTTCACTTCCGGGCCGTGCTGGTCGTAGTTGCCGCGCAGATGAATGTAGTTCTTACGGGGGATCGGCGAGTCGCCCAGCACCATCAATTGGCGCACGTCGGTCTCGATCTTCTGTTCGTCGAGGCGGGCGGCGCGGTAGTCGCCGTAGGCCTTGATCACCCGCGGGTCCTTGGCCGCCAGGATGTCGGCGAGCTGGGCGCGGACGGCCTCGGGCTTCAGGGATTGCGCCGCGGCGGGATTGTGCAGTTGGGCCACCTCCAGCGGGGTCAGGGCGCGGGTGAAGACGCGAAGCTCGTCGAGGGCGCCGTCGACGAATTCAACGCCGCCGAACCGCTTGCCGAACGACAGGCCCATGTAGCTGGAATAGAGGGAATCGCCGCGGCGGGGCATGGCCGCCCTGGTCAGGTTGTCGTGCTGCACCTGAACCGGGATCTGCGCCCCGTCGACGTAGAGCTTCACCCCCGCCGCCTTGCTTGAGCCGTCGTAGGTGACGGTGACGTGCTTCCACTGCCCCTGGGGCAGCGGCTTGAGGGCCGCTACGCCGATCATGTTGTAGGGCGCGTTGTGGGTGATGGTGAACTTGAGGGTGTTGTTCTCCAGGTTCAGCTCATAGCCGGCGCCGAATCTGCCGCTGGAGTTCTGGATCAGGCCCACTTCCTCGTAGGGCTTGCCGGTGCGTAGCTTGACCCAGATGTCGAGGGTGTAGGGGTCGAAGCGGTCGAACTGGCCAAGGCTCATGTCGGCGAAGCCGATGGAGTCGTTGAGCAGCGCCGCCTTGCCCTTGCCCGGAGGCCCGTCGATCAGCTTGACGTTGTTTAGGGCGCCGGGCTTGGCGCCCGGGCGGGGATCGGCGGTCCAGACCAGCTGTTTCGCGTCCAGCCCCACCCGCAGCATCTCCTGCTGGATGGCGATGGGGTTGATGAACTTGTAGCGGCCCTCGCGGGTGGCCTTGGCCACCGCCTTGTTGAGGTCGTCGGTGGCGACGCGGACCTTGTCCGGGTCGGGGGCGTTGGCGCCGCCGATAGGGCCATCCTCGTCCGAGGCGGCTGCGCCCTTGCGATCCTGCGCCCCTTTGCCGGTTGTCAGCTTGGCCTTGATCACGCCGGGGCGGACGGCGGGACGCGCCGGGCCGGCCGGTTGCGGCCGGGCCTTGGGCGGGCCGATCATCAGCGCCGCGAAGGAGGCTTTGTAGGTCTTCTCGAACGGCAGATAGGTCTGAGTGTCTTCGGCCTCGGCGGTCTGCAGGAAGCCGGCGACCGCGGCCGGTGTCTTCATCGCCGCGACCTTGACCCCTGCGTCCTGCCGGGCTTGGGCAAGGGCGGCGCGCCAGGCGGCCTCCTTCTCGCGGGTGATCTTGTTGGCGGCGGCGATGTCGGCGGATTGCTTGCGCGTCGGCCAGGCCAGGGTCGGCCCCATCGGCGTGCCGCGCACCCCGCCGGAGTGGATGCCCCGCTCGTCCACGGAGTTGAAGAAGCCCGCCATGCTGTAATAGTCCGCATGGCTGATCACGTCGTACTTGTGATCGTGGCAGCGGGCGCAGCCCACGGTCAGGCCGAGGAAGGCCTTGCCGACCAGTTCGGCCCGCTCGTTGACGTATTCGACGCGGAATTCCTCGTCGATGATGCCGCCTTCGTTGTTCTTCTTGCCCGCCCGGGCGAAATAGGTGGCCAGCAATTGCTCGCGGGTGCGGTTGGGCAGCAGGTCGCCGGCGAGCTGCCAGGTGACGAACTGATTGTAGGGCAGGTTGCGCTTGTAGGCGCTGATCACCCAGTCCCGGTAGGGATGCTGGAAGCCGGTGTCCCCGTCGTTGAGATAGCCGTTGGTGTCGGCGTAGCGGGCCACGTCCATCCAGACCCCGGCCATCCGTTCCGCATAGGCGGTGGAAGCGAGCAGCCGGTCGACCACCTTCTCGTAGGCGTCTGGGGACTTGTCGGCCACGAAGGCGTCGACCTCGGCGAGGGTCGGCGGTAGGCCGGTGAGGTCGAGGGTGACGCGGTTGATCAGGGTCTCGCGGTCTGCTTCCCCTGAGGGGGCGAGGCCCACGCGGCCGAGGCGCGCGTAGACGTACTTATCGATCTGATTGACCGTCTGCCTGTCCCACTCGCTCCGCTTGGGCGAGACCTCCTTGGGTGCGATGTAGGCCCAGTGCTGCTTGTACTTGGCGCCCTGCTTGATCCACCTCTCGATGATGGCGACCTCGGTGGGCGACAGGGTCTTGTGCGCCTCCTTCGGCGGCATGCGGAAGTCGGGATCGTCGGAGCTGATGCGCTTGAACAGCTCGCTCTTCTTCGGATTGCCGGGGACGATGGCCCGCTTCTTGGGGTTCTGGGGCAGCTTGGCGTAGGCGTTGTCCGACAGGTCGAGGCGCAGCCCTGCCTTCTGGGTGCCGTTGCCGTGACAGCCGAAGCAGTTCTGCGACAGGATGGGGCGGACGTCCCAGTTGTAATCGGGCCTGTCCGGAATGGCGGCGGAGGCGTCGGCCACCTGATCAGAGCCGCCATAGTGCTGGCAGGCCGCAAGAAAGCCCCCCGTCAGGAGCACGCCCGCGGCGGCCCCCATCAGCAGACGCGAGACGCTCGCCTTGGCCATGCGCTCCTCCTGATCGGCGGCCTTACAACGACCGCTCGCTTGTTATTTCTTATGCCCTGTCATTATCGAGCAATTTAGATCGAATTCAAGGTTTTTATCCCCATCTCCGGGGCGTGACGCCAGCTAAGATTGAAATCTCCCGGTCGGTTTTAGCTCTTGCGTCAAAATCGTCGTCGGCTAGTCGGTGATGTCCCTGACGTGGGCGGCCATGGGCAGCTTGAGGGCGCAGATGTCTTCCTTGAGGACCGTCCCGGCAGGGGCGCGCCGGTAGGTGACGCGCATGGTCCAGGGGCGGGTGTAGGTCTCCGCGTCGTCGATGGTGATCCGGTTCTCCAGGGTCGCGCCCTTGTCGATCAGGCGAATGCGCTCGGTGACCTTCAGATTGTCGGACTTGGGCAGGCCGGTGTGGTCGATCCAGGTGTCGCCGCGGAACCCTGCGGTCTCCACCACCAGGGTGTCGCCCTCCCAGCGCCCCGCGGAGGCGCCGAGGAATGTGGGCTCGAGGTCGGCGGCCGGCTTGAGCTCTTCGTTCATGTAGATGAGCCGCAATGAGTGGTTGAACTCGTGCACGAAGCTGATCTGGCGGCCGGTCTGCAGCACCATCATCGGCCCCGGGACGGTCATCAGCCGTGGTACGCCGACGGGCAGGCAAAGGTCGGCCCCGTCCTCCAGCTTGCCGGCCTTGCGGGCGGCGATGCGCTGCTGGTGCAGCTTCGCGGCCTCGGGCTTCAGGGGCGGCGCCTTGCCCTCGAGAGTGCGTGCCGCCGCGAGTGGCTTGGCGACCTGCCACACCCCGGCGATGTAGGGCTCGGCCGCCTGGGCGAAGCCGGCGGCGAGCGACAGGGCGGCGGCGAGGGCGGTGGTCCGCGCGATGGTCTTGGACATGGCGGTCGCCTCAGAATTTGCGCAGGACGCCCGTGGCGTCGGGGGCGTTACGATTGTTCTCCTCGCAGATGTATTCGAGGAAGCGCAGGTCCGGCTGGAAGTTGAAGGTGCGCACCGCAGTCCAGGGCTTGGTGAAGGCCTTGGGGTCGTGGATGGTGAAGCGGTCTTCCAGGGTTCCGTCGGCGGTCTTGCGGATGCGCTCGACCACCCGAAGCTGGTCGCTGTGCAGGGTGCCGCTCTCGTCGACCTGGGTCATCATGTTGAGGCCGACGGTGTCGATCACCAGGGTGTCGCCCTCCCAGTGGCCGACCGAGTGGCCCATGAAGCTGCGCCCCGGGTTGGCCGGGTGTTTGGCGTTCATGTGGATGACGCGGAACAGGTGCTGCACCTCGTAGAGGAAAACCACCTTGTCGGGGGTCTGGATGATCTGCAGCGGATAGGGCGCCGCGATCAGGCGCGGGATGCCGCTGGGCAGGCAGGCCGCGGTCGGGTCGACCATGGGGGCGCCGTCCTTCTGGGCCTTCTGGCGTTTGTCGAACGCCTCCTTGGTCCAGGGCTGCCACGGGGTGGGGGAGCCGTCGTCCGGCTTGGTGAGCGGATTGAAGCCGCGGGTGAACCAGGTCCCGGAAATGTTGGGGATCGAGGCCGGGACCTTGGGATCCCGCAGGTCGGGGGAGCCTGGAACGGCGGGCGTCGTGACGGCCGAGGCCGCGGAAGCCGTCGCCAGGATCAACAGGCTTGCGGCGCAGGCGGCCTTCCAGCCGCGCAGGCAATGGCGCGCGAGTGCGCGAGCGTCCAATCGGTGCAAATTGCCCTCTTTTTCGTTTCCTGCCGCGGCGGCGTCGAGCCATGCTCGCACCACTCGTTATCTTGTATAACCACCTCGAAAGTTGCACCGGTCCATTGTGCTGTCAATCGAAGCTGAGGGATTGAAGCAGAATTTTCCTCGAATTCAAGAAAGCCCGGGGCGGTTGGACCTCTTGACGGATCAGCGCGCGGCGCGTCGGTCGGCCGCCTTCGGACCAGCCTCGTCGCGAAGGAAGTCCGCCATCATCCTGCGGGCCCTGTCTTCGTCCCATTGCCGCGAATCGACGTTGTTGCCGCGAAGGTCGAGCAGGGGGATTCCCGCCTCAGCCAAGGCCTGCTCGAAGAAGGGGCCGACGCCGCCCAGGCTGACCACGCCGTCGATCTGGTTCAGCCTGCATTCCTTGACCAGCCAGCTCGACGGCCAGGGCTCCATGGTCATGTATTGGATGAAGGCCGCGTATCGCGCGGCCATGGTCCGCAGCGGGTCTTCGTCGCCGTAGCGGGCGTAGCCGTCGGCGGCGATGGCGAGGTACATCGACCAGACGAAGACCGCGTCATACTCCTCCTGGAAAGCGTCGTAGAAGGCCGTGTTGAACCACAGCCCGGTTCCGAACCAGGCGAGCCGCATCTTCTCTTGCGGCCACGCAGCGACGCCTGCGCCGACCCGCGCCTTCACCTCTTCATAGAAGGCCTTGGCCTTGTCGCGGCCCCAAGGCGTGCCGCGGTGCCACTGGGGCATCATCACGCTGGTGAAGGTGTCGGTGACGCCGAGGGGGGCTGGGACGGTAGCCGCCTGCAGGTCGCGGACCTTGGTGAAATACTCTTCCTGCTCGTTGACCAGATCCAGCACCTCTCGCAGCCGATCCATCGAGAAGGTGCGCCCGGTCGCCGCCTCCAGGAAACGGATCAGGCCCTTGGTCTCCTCCACATGGAGGTTGAGGCAGGCGGGGTCGATCAGCTCGTCCCAGCGGTGGCGGCCAAGGTCCCACCAGGCGTCCGGGGCGTCGTTGAAGATGGTCCGCTCGTAAGCGTAGAGGGGACAGCCGTATTCCTTCGCCCACAACTCGTAGATCTTGCCGTGATTGTCGTCCCGGGGATCGCCGCAGATCAGGGTGGGTTGGGGCAGGCCGCCCCAGGCGGCGCTTTCCGGGTCCTGGTCGAACACCGAGGCGAACCCGAGGGCGAAATACTGTTCCTGGTCGTCGGGGTAGCCGAGCTCCCGCAGCCGGCCGAGGTAGGCGGGCGCCTTCTGCTTTGCCGAGACGATGGACGACCACCACTGGACGGTGACGTAGGGGATATCCATCGCCTCGAAGATTTCGACCGGGGTTTCCGCGCTGATCAGGGCGAAGGGGGCGCCGGCGGCGACCTGTTCCTGCACCCGCTTGAACCAGGCGCGGTGGTAGGCGTAGGCGTCGGCGGTAGCCGCGATGCCCGAACCGCGGGGTTTGCGTTCGCCGCTCATCACAGGATCTCCACGAAGGCGGTCACACTGGCCTTCAGCGCATCGGGGCTGTCCAGGCCGTAACCCTGATCGTCGAGCATCAGGAGGGGCACGTCGCCCAGGGCCGCTCTTTGCGCCGGAACGTCCCACCGCGGCCCGGGATCGCCGGTCTTGATGTAGGCGATCACCCCTTGCGCCCCCGCCCGCCGCGCACGGTCCGCGGTATAGGCCGCCCGCTCGGCGACGCTGTATTTGGCGCCGATGGGCGGCGCCCGGTGGTAGCGCTCGGACAGGGCCTGGATCGGATCGGTCGTCGTCTCGTCCACAAGGCCCGCAAAACTGCGGTCGCCCCACTCGTGGTCATCGCCAACGATCACGGCGCCGAGGCCTTCCACAAGTTCGTAGAAGGCGGTGTGATCGTGCCCGCTGCCGGTGACGAACACCCGCTTCCCCGCGATAGCGGGCCGCCCATTCGCTTGCGCGGTGATCCGCTCGACCAGGGCGCTGTGCTCCGCCTTGGGCATGAGGCGGCTGGTGATGGCGAGTTGCAGCGCTTCCGTTCCCGACAACCGGATGGCGTCGCCGGTTCGCAGGCGCTCCAGAGCGGCGAGGCGGGTGCGGTTCTCGTTGCAGGCCGCGATGGCGCCGCGCAGCGCGTCGTCCTCCACGGCCTTGCCGGACCAGCGGCCCAGAACCTCGCCCAACTGCTGCGTCCGCACGCGGTTGTAGTGGGCGCTGGCCGGACGCTGCATGTGCAGCAGGTCGTAGAAATGCAGCGGCGGAACCTTGGCCGCCTCGGGCGAGGCCATCTTCCGCAGCGCCCGCAGGGCGTAGAAAAGCCTGACGAAATTCTCCCCGTCCCGCGCGATCACAACCCCGTCGAGGTCGCCATAGGCGCCGTCAAGCAGAAGCTGGAACTGGGACCGCCGGTCGCCGTCCACCGTGGGGCCGAGATAGCGGTCGCCCGCCGGTGTCGCGGCGCCAGGATCGCCGGTCAATCGCACAGGCTGAAAGCCCGCCGCCATCACCAACTCCTCGGGCGCATCGCCGCCGAGGCATCCCACAACGCGCTGCCCCTTCGCGCGTGCGTTGCGCACGGCGCCGAGCCGGTCGTCGTAGAGCCGTTTCAGGTCGGCGAAGGCGTCGGGCACCGGAATCTCCTGCAATCCGGCCATGCCGATAACACGATTGCCAACTGTACATAAAATTGTTCACAAACCGCGCGCGGCGTTCTTTGGCGCCCCGACCTCGAGGTGAACATGAAGCCGCTTCAGGGCGTGAGGGTGGTCGATTTCACCCAGGTCTTCGCCGGGCCGTTCTGCACCTATCAGCTCAGCCTGCTGGGGGCGGAGGTGATCAAGATCGAGGCCCCTGGGGTCGGCGACACCCTGCGCGGCTATCGCCATGGCGCAGGCGACGCCATGGGCGGGATGGGCGGCTCGTTCATCTCCATCAACGCCGGCAAGAAGTCGGTGGCGGTGAACTTGAAGCATGCTTCCGGCAAGGCGCTGCTGCGCCGACTGATCGAGAGCGGCGACGTGCTGGTGGAGAACTTCCGCAACGGGGTGATGGACCGTCACGGCTTCTCCTGGGAGGCTTGCAAGGCGATCAATCCGCGGCTGATCTACGCCAGCCTGTCCGGCTTCGGCGCCAGCGGACCGTTCAAGGACTGGCCAGCCTTCGATCACACCATGCAGGCCATGACCGGGATGATGTCCCTCAACGGGGAGCCCGGAGATCCGCCGATGAAGGTGGGCTTTCCGGTGATCGACGCCTTCACCGGCTATGTGGCCGCCTTCGGCATCCTGGCGGCCCTGCGCCAGCGTGACGGGACGGGGCAGGGGCAGTTCGTCGACGTCTCGATGTTCGACGCCTCCCTGGTGCTGATGACCTCGATGGTGGTGCCTTACCTCAATGCGGGCGAGCAGCCGAAACAGCTCGGCAGCCGGGGGTACAGCGGCAGCCCGACCTCCGACCTGTTCCGCACCCGGGACGGCCACATCAGCCTCGGCGCCAATACCCAGACCCAGTACGAACTGCTGTGCAGGGCGATCGAGGCGTCGGAGCTGATCGACGACCCGCGCTTCGCCACCCACGCAGCGCGGATCGACAACGACGTGGCCTTGCGCGCGGCTCTGGAGGCGATCTTCGCCACTGACGATGCGGACGCCTGGGAGTTGCGGATCAATGCGGCCGGCGTGCCCGCCAGCAAGCTGCGCACCGTGTTCGAGGCCTGCGGCCTGCCGCATCTGCAAGAGCGTGGCTTGATGCTGAACACCAAGATGTCGCAGAAGGACGATCGGGACGTCACGGTCCTGAACAACGGGTTCCGCGCCGACTGGAACGGGATCGATGCGCCGTCGCCCATGCTGGGGCAGCACACCGACGAGGTGCTGGCCGGCCTGGGCTGCTCCGAAGCGGAGATCGCGGCGCTGAGACAGGAAGGCGCGCTGGGTTGACCACGGCTCCACAAAACGACCGCCCGCTGAAGACCTTTGCCGGCGAGCGTCCGCCCGCGCCCGCCTGGTTCGACTGGGCGGTGGCCCAGACGCCGGAGCGCGGCGAGGTGGTGGTCCAGGGCGCACGCATCGAGACCCTGGCCTGGGGCGAGCGCGGCAAACCGGGAATCCTGCTGCTGCACGGGGGCTGGGCGCACGCCGACTGGTGGAGCTTCATCGCGCCGTTCCTGGCCGAGGACTATCGTGTGGCGGCCATCTCCTGGTCGGGCATGGGCGGGTCGGATTGGCGCAGCGTCTATTCCCTGGGGACCCTGGTGGAGGAGGCGCTGACCGGCGCGGAAGTCACGGCGCTGTTCGACGGTCCGGTCAAGCCGGTGGTCGCCGGCCACTCCTTCGGCGGCCACATGGCGCTGGCCTGCGCGGCTCTCGCCGGCGAGCGGCTGCGGGCGGCGGCCATCATCGACACCGTGCTGCGTCTGCCCGGCGAGGATTCGCGCCCGCGGCGGGAGCCGCGCGAGAACCGGCTCTATCCCAGCTTCGAGGCGGCGGTGGCCAACTTCCGCTTCATGCCCCGACAGTCGGTGACCAACCTCTATCTCGCCGACTTCATCGCGCGCAGGTCGCTGAAGGCCGTGACCGATCCGGCGACGGGCGCGCCGGCCTGGACCTGGCGGTTCGATCCCTTCCTGTGGAGCCGGTTCGAGCGGGGCAGCGGCAGCGAACTCGCCGCCGAAGCGCGCTGCCCGCTGGCGACCTTCTGGGGTGGGCGCTCCACCCTGACCATTCCCCTGCGTGAGATGGCCCGGGAGATCCTGCCCGCGGGCACGCCCTTCATCGTCATTCCTGACGCCGACCACCATGTGCTGGTGGACCAGCCGCTGGCGATGGTCGCGGCGCTGAGGACGTTCGCCGCTCTGGCGTGAGGGCAAAGTTATCACCTGAAAATCCGTCTTGCTCGGGCTTGACCCGAGCATCCAGAGACTCCGCGGGAGAAGGCGAAAGTCCTGCGCTCTCGGCGCGTCTGGGTCCTCGGGTCAAGCCCGAGGAAAGCGGTGTTTGACTGCTCCTACTTCTTCGATTCCGGGTCGAGCTTCATCCGCGTCACGCCGTTGGCGTCGACATAGCTGCGGTTATTCTCGCAGACGTACTCGAGCATCTTGTAGTCTGGCAGCCTCTGGTAGGCGAAGGTGACCGTGTAGGGCTTGGCGAGATAGTCGGGGTCCTCGAACGTCACCGTGTCGTGCAGGACGTCCGGCGAGACCAGCTTGAAGTGCTCGACGATCTTCAGCTTCGAGGAGTGGGGGATATCGCGGTAGCGCACGTCCTCGCGGACCCCCAGGGTCTCCACCGTCAGCTCATTCCCCTTCCAGGCGCCATAGGACGCGCCGTAGTAGCCGGGCGGGATGTCCTCCAGCGGGGGCGACTTCTCATCGAGGTAGATGCGCCGCACTTCGGAGCCGGCCTCGGCGATGACGGTGATCTGCTTGGGGGTCTGCAGGATCTCGATGGGATAGATGGCCCCCATCATGCTCGGCACGCCGCCGGGGATGCATTCGGCGCCGCCGTTGGCGAGGGGCTCGCCCTTCTCGTCGGATTCCCGCTGCTTGCGGCGCAGCTCCTTGAAGGCGGCGGCGTAGGGCTCCTTCAACTCCGGTTCACCGGCGCGGGGCGGCGCCAGCTTCGGGTCGGGCGGGGTCTGGGAGGCCGGGCGGGGATAGCGGGCCCAGCGGCCGGTGATATTGGGCTCGGCCAAGGCCGCGCCCGCCGCCGTGGCCGCGATCAGGGCGAGACAGGCGCCGGCCAGGAGCCGCGACGGCGCGATGGGTTTGCTCATTTCGTTTTCCCCGTCAGCGCTGGAACACGCCGCCGGGCGGGTTGCTGTCGCTGAGCGTGCGACCGTCGGCGAGGGTGGCGGTCTCCAGCATGCCGCCGGGATCGCCATTCTTCAGCGGATTGACCAGCACGGTGATCTGGTCGCCGGGCTTGATGATGTTGAACTTCCACCCCACCCGGGTCAGCACGTTGGGGCTGGCGCATTCCACCGTGTACCGCTTGGTGGCGCCCGCCCCGTCGGGGACGTCGAGGCCGATGAAGACGTGGGGGTTGGTCCATTCGAACTTGGCGACCGTCCCCTTGAGGGTGATGCGGTTCACGTGGTCGAACATGGCGAACGAGTGGTGGGCGCCTGCGGGGGCCGCCGTCGCGAGCGCTGCGACGGCCGCGATCCCGGCGCAAAGCCGGTCGAGCCTGGTCAAGCCTTCACTCCCTGATCCTATGTCGAGCGGTTGGTCCGCTTCGTTGTCTCTTCAATAGCGCGACGGCATGTGGCGATAAAGGCTTGCCGCTTTGGCTTCGGCGCCTCGTCGCCGGGGCTGCGAGATGCTATATGCCACCGGGGTGGCCCGTCCTTGAGCGTAAGGAGTCCGCGTGAGCGTCAACATCCGCAATTCCGCGATCCAGAAGGGCGAACAGACCATTGGTTCGGTTCAGTTCGTCGTCGCGCAGGGGCTGAGCTACAACGACAAGGTCTACGCCCTGTCGACCATGGTCACCCAGGCGGCCCAGTCGCTGGAGTTGCCGCACGACGGGCCGATGGCCGCGGAGATCCTCTACCGCATCGCCGACGAAAAGGCCGGCGCCGTGGCGGCCCTGACCCCCGATCCCGTCGGACCGGTCACGCCCAAGGACAAGAAGGCGGCGCTGAAGTCCCAGATGATCGCGGCGGGGTTCTGGACCCTGCTGTTCGGCCTCGCCATCGCCGCGGTGGTGGTGCAGCGGGCGGCCGGGGGCTGAGATCGCGCCAATCGGCGGCTAGCTCGTCACCCCTGGCAAACCCTTGAAGTGACCCACCAGGGATTCCACCCCCGCCCGTCGCAGCGAGAGCGACCAGCGCTCGTACACCAGCTCATAGCCGTCCACGCGCTCGCCGGATGTCAGGGAGATGATCATCAGCTCCCCGCCCAGGCGTTCGCCGAAGCCGATGCCGATCTCGCCGCTGCGCAGGCGCAGCAGGGCCCCGCTCGGGAAGGGGCGACGACTAGGGGCCAGCAGGCGCAGCTTGGCCGCTCCCTCGTTGGGTGAAAAGACGAGGTCGTCCTCGATCGTCGTCACCGCGCCGACGATGTCGCGCATCACCGTCGGCGTGAACTCCAGGGAATCGATCTTGCCGGTGCGGAAGGTGAGAACCACCTGACCGGCCTCCACCGACGCGTCGGTGACGAAGCAGACCAGCGGCCCCTTGTTGGAGGCCGTCATGAACCAGCGCCCGGGCTTCAGCGCCGCGCGGTCGAGTATGCGAGGGAAGCCCTCGAAGATTACAGCCATTTCCAGCGCCCAGATCGCGGAGCCGCAACCTCCGGTGATTCTGCCGCTGCGCCAAAATGGCTGGGCGCGCGGTTGTGGACCCGAACTGTTCTGAGGCGAAAACAACCCACTTTACGCGGGGTGTCGGATCGTGCCCAACTCCCCGTAACTAGCGTCGCTAAGGGCTATACATCCATGGAGCTTGTGCTTCCCCCGCGGGTCATCCGCGCCGCCTTCGATCGGGCGATGACCGCCTTTTCAAGGGCGGTGGGCAAGGATTGGGTGCTGGCCACCGACGAGGACCGGGAGACCTATCTCGACCTCTACGCGCCGGGGAACGCGGACGCGCACGCTCCGTCGGCCGCCGTCGCACCGGCGTCGGCGGAAGAGGTGCAGGCGGTGGTGCGGCTCGCCAACGAGCACAAGATCCCGATCTGGCCGATCAGTCGGGGCAAGAACCTCGGCTATGGCGGCGCATCCCCGGTGATGCCGGGCACGGTGATGCTCGACCTCTCGCGGATGAAGCGCATCCTCGACGTCGATCCCAAGTACGGCGTTGTGCAGATCGAACCGGGGGTCGGCTTTTTCCAACTCCATGAGTATCTGACGGCGAACAAGATTCCCCTGTGGCTGGCCAATCCCGGCAACGCCTGGGGCAGCGTCATCGGCAACGCCCTGGAACGGGGTTTCTCGGCCACGCCCTATGGCGAGCATTCCTCCAGTTTCTGCGGCATGGAGGTGGTGTTGCCTACCGGCGACCTCGTGCGCACCGGCATGGGGGCGATGAAGGACAACAAGACGTGGCCCCTGTTCAAGTTCGGCTTCGGCCCGGCTTGGGATCAGGTGTTCGTCCAATCCAACTACGGGGTCGTCACCAAGGCCGGCTTCTGGCTGATGCCGGAACCCGAGATGACCGCCAGTTTCGCCATGGGCCTGCCCCACAAGGAAGACCTGGGCTGGGCCATCGACACCCTCACGCCGCTGCGCCTCGACCGCACCATCGACCAGAGCGTCGGCATCACCAGCTACATGCAGTCCGCCACCCTGATGCAGCAGCGCAAGGAGTGGTACGACGGCCCCGGCGCCCTGCCCGACAGCGTCATCGACGCGATGATCAAGAAGAACAACGTCGGCTGGTGGAACTTCAACCTGCGCCTCTACGGGACCGAGGCGGTGGTGATCGCCAACCGCAAGCGGGTGGAGGACGCCTTCGCCCAGCACACCAAGCAGCCGTTCCGGATCACCGAATGGCGGCGGGGCCAGTCCACGGACAACGGATCCGGGGCCCCGGCCTTCGGATCGCCGGCGCCCAGCGTGCTGCCGCTGCAGATCGTCAATTGGAACGGGGGGCGGGGGGGGCACATCGGCTTCTCGCCGGTGATGCCGCCGGACGGCAAACTGGTCATGGACCAGTTCGCCAGGACCCGGGGCCGCTACATCGAGTTCGGCCAGGACTTCTCCTCGACCTTCTACCACCACGGCCGGCACGTCACGAACGTGAACCTGATCCTCTACGACAAGGACAGCGAGCCCCAGACCAAGCAGGTGCGCGGCCTGTTCGACGCCCTGGTCAAGGACGCCCACGACAACGGCTATGCCGAGTACCGCACCCACATCAGCTACATGCAGACGGTGGCGGACACCTTCGACTTCAACGATCACGCCCTGTGGAAGCTGAACGAGAAGGTGAAGGACGCCCTCGATCCCAACAGCATCCTCGCGCCGGGAAAGAACGGCATCTGGGGCAAGGCCTATCGCAAGGGGAAGGGTAAATGATCCGCGTCTTGATCGCCGCCCTGTTGGCGACCGGCGCGACGCCGGCGTTCGCAGCCGAGCCAAATGGCGAGGCCCTGTTTCGCCGGGAATGCGGCATCTGCCACGTTCAGGGCGGCACGGGAACGCTGATGCTGGCCCGCCGCCTCGGCGAGGACAGCGCCCTCCTCGCCGAACGGCGCAACCTGACGACCGCCTATGTGAAGCGGATCGTCCGCTACGGGGTGAACAGCATGCCGCGGTTCACCCGTGCGGAACTGCCGAACGCGGACCTGGACGCCATCGCCGCCTATCTGACGCGCAACAGCACGCCGCCCGCGCCCTGAGCCGACGCGGCTCTATTCGGCAGGAGCAGGGGCGGTATCCGCAGCGGCTTCGGCTTCGCCGGGGGACTTCATGCCCTTGATGTTGGCCACGAAGGCGCTCATGGCGCCGGACTTCAGCGGTTCGAACAACGGGTCGTTCTTGCGCATGATCATCACCTCGGACAGCAGCTTCATGCCGATGATGACGGCTGCGGCGTCCTCGGGCTCCAGATAGCCCTTGGCCTGAACCCGTTGGGCGATGCCGATGATGTCGTCGTGGTTGGTCGCTTCGAACACGAAGGGCGGGCGCAGTTCTTCGCCGCGGGGATGAGCGATCGGTTCGACGGTGATGCGGTAGGTATGACCACGTTTGGCCATGGCGTGCTTCTCCTTTTGATTACGGACAAGCAGATCGCGCCTGGAGGGCCGAGTTACAAGGACAATCCGCCGTCAATCTTTGACGTTCGCACCTATCCTGCGGGGCCATGCCGGAAGCTTTCCACAAGGGAGCCCGCCACCAGCCGCCACCCGTCCACCAGGACGAAGAAAATCAGCTTGAAGGGCAGGGACACCACCACCGGGGGCAGCATCATCATCCCCATGCTCATCAGCACGCTGGCCACCACGAGGTCGATGACCAGGAAGGGCACGAACAGCAGGAAGCCGATCTGGAAGGCCCGCTTTAGCTCCGAGATCATGAAGGCTGGCGTCACCACCTGGATCGGCGTGGCCTGGGCGTTGACCGGGCGGGGGATCTTCGAGAGGCGGATGAACAGGCCCAGGTCCTCCCGGTCCACCTGGCTCAGCATGAAGGTCTTTACCGGCCCGGCTGCGGCGGTGAAGGCCTGGGGCAGCTCCATCTGCCGGTCCATCAGCGGCTTGATGCCGGCGTTGTAGGAGGCGGTGAAGGTCGGCCCCATGACGATGGCGGTGAGGAACAGCGACAGGCTGATGATCACCGCGTTAGGCGGGCTCTGCTGCAGGCCGATGGCGGTGCGCAGCAGGGACAGCACCACCACGATGCGCACGAACGACGTGGTCATCATCACGATGGACGGCGCCAGCGACAGCACCGTCATCAGGCCGATGAGCTGCACCACCCGCTCGGTCAGGCCGCCGCCGGTGCCGAGGTCGAGGTTGATGGCCTGGGCCGCGGCTATGGTCGGGCCGATCAGGCTGGCGAGGGTGGCCAGCAGCGCGAGCAGGGCCGCCCGCTTCAGGTCGGCGGGAGTGGTCGCTGGCAGAAGGTGACGCAGCAGGCGGGCGAGCATTGGCGTCAGGCCTTGGGCTCAGAAGGAATGGACGGCGCGGCGCGCGGCCCGTCGAGCAGGCGACCTTCGCCGAGCAGGATCAGCCGCTCCTCCGAGTCGCAGCGCACCAGCACCAGCCGGCGCTGCGGATCGAGCACCAGGCTTTCCACCACCGACAGCCGCCGGTCCGCCTTGCCTTTCAGAGGTTGGAACAGACCGGCCGGACCCCAGCGGCGGCCGGCGTAGACGGCCAGGCCGAACAGCCCAAGGCTGACGGCCAGGGCGGCGACGGCCTGCAGCACGGTGAAGAACATGGCGAGGTTTGCTCCAGCTAGCGCGCACACCCTGCCGCGGCAGGCCTAAACGGCCCGTTAACCTTACCCTCGGCAAATTCGACCTAGCCGAGTCGGCGAGGTTCCCGCCATGGACATGAACAAGATCCCGCTGCTGTCCGTCCTCAAGGGGCGGATGAGCTATGTGAACCAGCGTCAGCGGCTGATCTCCGAGAACGTCGCTAACGCCAACACTCCCAACTACGCCCCCAACGACTTGAAGGGCTTCACCTTCGAAAGCGCTCTGAAGAGCCAGGGCGTGCTGCCGTCGGCAGGGCAACCGGTGAATGCGACCCGCACCCAGGCCGCGCACCTCGACGCCCCCAAGCATTCCGGCGGCCCGTGGAAGCCCGAGGAGTCGCCGGACTCCGAGGCGCGCCTGGACGGCAATCAGGTCGTGCTGGAGGAGGAGATGATGAAGATGACCACCTCCAAGCTCGATTACGAGGCGGCCGTCGGCTTCTACCAGCAGTCGATGGGCATGCTGAAGCTGGCGATCCGCAAGCCGGGCTCATAGGGCCCCGAGGACCTGAGCCATGGCCGATCCCGTACGTCCCGTGAACACTGCGATGGCGGTCGCCGCCTCCGCCCTGCGCGCCCAGCAGGGGCGGATGCGGGTGATCGCCGAGAACATCGCCAACGCCGACTCCATCGCCACCACCGCCGGCGGCGATCCGTATCGGCGGCAACTGCCGACCTTCGAGCCTGATCGCATCGTCCCCGGCGTCACCGGCGTGCGCATGACGGGCATCCGTGAAGACCCTACGCCCTTCAAGACCGAGTACGACCCGGGCCACCCGGCGGCGGACGCGCAGGGGTATGTGAAGACGCCCAACGTCGATCCCCTGATCGAGGCCCTCGACATGCGCGAGGCCAGCCGGGCCTACGAAGCCAACCTCAATGTGATCGAGACCGCGCGCTCCATGCAGAGCCGCACCCTCGACATCCTCAAGAAGTGAGGCCTGACTGATGGTGTCACCCCTCGTCGCCGCCAAGGCTTACGCTGCGATCCAGAACAACGGCGTCGCCGGTCCCGTCGGCGCCCCGCCCGCCTCCGAAGGGCCGGACTTCGGCGAAGTGCTGAAGAACACCCTGCAGGACACCATCAAGGCCTCGCGCACCGCCGAAGTGCAGATGGCCAACCACACGGTCGGCAAGGCCGAGCTGGTGGACGTGGTCACGGCGGTGTCCTCCGCCGAGTCGAGCCTGGAGACGGTCATGGCGATCCGCGATCAGGTGATCTCCGCCTATCAGGAGATCCTGAGGATGCCGATCTAGTAGTCTTCGCCCGTCCGTTTGCGCTGGCGCGATCGGCTGTCCCTGAACCGCTCCACCGCTTCAATGGCGTAGGGCTGCGCGCCGGTGCGCCGCATGTAGTCGATCTGAACGTTGCAAGGCCGCGTCTCGTCCCGATAGGCGCGGGCCTTTGCCTGCAGGCGGGCGTGCATCCCGTCGTGCACCAGGGCTGCAGACCAGTAGTCGGGATCGCGGGTCAGCTTCACGTCCGCCACGCCGAAGATGAAGGCGCCCCGGTGCTGGCCCGACCGGCCGCGGCCGAACACGAACCATTTGAGTGATGCGAGGCACTCGATGTCGGCGCGGCTGAGAAGGCCCGCCCTATGCTCGGCCTCCAGCTTGGCGACGGCGCCCGTCACGGCGGAGAGGATCAGCCGCCGTTCGCGGTGCGGGGTGCGCCGTTCCACCGCCAGCGGGATGGTGCGCCCAAGCAATCGCACGGCGGCGGGAAAGGGCGGATCCGCCCGCCGCCGTGCGTAGTCAGGTTTCGGCCGTGAGCCGGTCACGGCCGAGTTGCGCGCCTACTTGAACAGGTCGAGGACGTCGCCGGGCGCCTCTTCGGATTCCGGCTTGTCCCAGCCCTGCTCGAAATACTTTTCCCAGTTCTGGGCCCACGGACGGCCGTAGTGGTCGATGAAGTGGGCGTCGCTGCGGTTCAGCTGCTTGGGCCGGCCGTCCACGTTGACGATGTTGGAGAGGCACTCGATGAAGGTGAGCCGCGCGATGGGGGAATCCGGCGGCGCGATGCGCAGGAAGCGCTCGGTCAGGCGCACCGGCTCCACCAGGGCGAGGGGATCGTACCAGACCGCCTCATGGTCGATGCCGATGAACTTGCCCTTGGCGTCATAGGCCGGCTTGATCGTCTCGATGGTCTCAAGCTGAGCGCTGGACTCGAACATGGTGTGCTGGGTCCAGGGCTGGATGTTGGCGGTCCAGGACACCAGGGTCGTGCCGTCCCAGAAGCCCACCGTCTCCCCGTACCATTGCGGTACCTTCTGCACATGCTCGCGGCCGATCAGCACCTGGCGGATGAAGTTGTCGGCAATGCCCCCCATGAACTGCACCTTGGCCGGGGTCACGGTCAGCTCGAAGTTGGAAGCCTGCGAGGCCGCCGCCCACCAGCGGGTGAAGCCCTCGGGCAGGCAGAAGGCGGCGTTCCACTGCTTCGAGTTGTTGATCGTCTCGTGGTAGAGCATCTGCACGTAGCGCTTCTGATACTCAGGCGTCAGCAGCGACAGGATGGTCGGCGTCTGGGTGATGCCGCCCCAGATCCAGCGTTCGCCGATCCCCGGCCCGCCGTTCGGGCGGTCCACCAGATAGGCGGCGCCTGGCGTGTCGCTGGCGACGGGATCGCGGGTGTAGAAGCCGTCCCAATCCGGAACCGTGGCGCGGGTGTACTTCTTCGGTCCGCCCCGCGTCTTTGCGGCCGCCATCAGGGCCTCATAGTGCGCCTTGGCGGTCTTGTAGGGATAGGGGCTGACGATCTTCTCGCGCGGGAAGGCGTCCTTGCAGCTGTCGCCCCAGGAGGCGGTCGTGGGCGGATTGGGGCCCATCCGCTGCTGCTCCCACATCGCCTCGTCCATCATCCGCGGCGTGTTGCAGCGGTAGTAGCGAGGGTCGGACCACAGAGCCCGGTCCTTGTAGAAGTTCTTCGAGGTGAACATGTCGACCGGTAGGGCGGTGACGCCAGGGGGCGGCCCCTTGATTTCCGCAGGCGCGTTAAGGCCGCCGCCGGCGAGGAAGTTACGCGTGCCGAACAGCACATTGTCCGGGAACTGGGGCGGCAGGCCGAACACGCTGCCGAAGGCGCGGCGGATGTTGGTATTATCCTGCGGTCTCGCTCCCCCCGGAAGCGGGCCGGGGGGGCCGGCGGCCGCTGTCGCGGGGGGCGCCGCCGGCTGGGCGGCGATGGCCGCTGTGAATGAAGCGCAGGCCAGGGCCGCAAGTGCGGCGTAGGCGGAAAGGCGAGCCACGGCCCGGACCTTCATCGTATTTCTCTCCCGTGATCGTTCTTATCGTTGGTCGTGGAGCCAAGCTAACGGCGCTAAGCGTGCTGTCAAAGGCCGAGCTTAGATCCCCACCAGCCGCAGGAACTCCTGGCGGGTGCGCGGGTCGTCGCGGACCACGCCGATCAGGTGGCTGGTGACAAGGCTGGAGCCTTGAGTATTGACCCCGCGCAAGGTCATGCAGCTATGCGAGGCCTCGACCACCACCCCGACGCCATGGGGCTGCAGGATCTCCTGGATGGCCTGGGCGATCTCGGCAGTCATTTTTTCCTGGATCTGCAGGCGGCGGGCGAAGCCGTGCACCACGCGGGCGAGCTTGGAGATGCCCACCACCCGTTGAGTCGGCAGATAGGCCACGTGCGCCTTGCCCACCACCGGCAGCATGTGGTGCTCGCAGAAGCTGACGAAGGGGATGTCCTTCAGCACGACGAGTTCGTCATAGCCGCCGACCTCCTCGAACACCCGCTCTAGATAGGCTCGGGGGTCGGTGTCGTAGCCGGCGAACAGCTCTCGGTAGGAGCGGGCGACGCGGGCTGGGGTGTCGAGCAGGCCCTCGCGCTTCGGATCGTCGCCGGCCCATTGGATCAGGGTACGGACGGCGGCCTCGGCTTCGGCCTGGGT
>Ga0182736_1001395_pt1 | contig 24061 bp, 25 predicted proteins | sample eDN5th30CKraftBY_FD_128882 | JGI IMG/M metagenome (GOLD analysis project Ga0182736, IMG submission 128882) | Enriched backyard soil microbial communities from Emeryville, California, USA - eDNA 5th pass 30_C Kraft BY (version 2) (version 2) | ecosystem: Environmental > Terrestrial > Soil >... | reverse complement strand
TCGGTGAAGAACCACGCGCACGCCCTGCACAACCCACGCGCCCAGTACTCCGGCCGCTACACCGTCGACGAGGTGCTGGCCTCGCGGATGATCGCCGACCCGCTGACGTTGCTGCAGTGCTGCCCCACCTCCGACGGGGCGGGCGCCGCGGTCGTCGGACCGGCGCGCGGCGGCGCGCGCGAGGTCGGCGTCCGCGGGATCGCGCTGCGTTCCGGCGCCCCCTGGGGCCGACGCTCCCCGCACGTATGGGGCTACGACATCGTCGCCGAGACCGCCGCCGACGCCCTCGCCGCCGCCGGCCTGCACGCCGCCACCGACGTCGACGTCGTCGAGGTGCACGACGCGTTCACCATCGGCGAGATCGTCACCACCGAGGCCCTGGGCCTCGTCGCCCCCGGCGAGGGCGGCAAGGCCGCCGAGACCGGGGTGACCGCGCTCGGCGGTGCGCACCCGGTCAACCCGTCGGGCGGACTCCTCTCGCGCGGGCACCCGTTGGGCGCCACCGGGTTGGCCCAGCTCGCCGAGATCGTGTGGCAGCTGCGCGGCGAGGCCGGCGGGCGGCAGGTCGACGGCGCGCGGATCGGGCTCGTCGAGACCATGGGTGGTGGCGTCAGCGCCCTCGACGGCAACGCCTGCGTGGTCGCCGTGCTGGAGGCACCGTGACCACCGCACCCCCGGATGCCGACCTGCTCGGCCCGGGTGCCGTCGAGAATCCCTATCCGCTGCTCGCGGCGTTGCGCGAGCACGATCCCGTGCACTGGAGCGAGCGCTACCGCTCGTGGTTCCTCACCCGCTACGACGACGTCGACGCCGCGCTGCGCGACCCGCGGTTCTCCTCCGACCGCATCGCCCCCTACCGCCGGGCCCGACTCGAGCGCGACGACGCCGACCCCGCCGTGCGCGCGGCGTTCGGCGTGCTCGAGGACTGGATGGTGTTCAAGGACCCGCCCGACCACACCCGCCTGCGCAAGCTGCTGTCGCGCGCGTTCACCCCGCGCGCCGTCGAGCGGGTGCGCCCGCGGGTGGCCGAGCTGGTCGAGGAGCTGCTCTCCGAGATCGCGCCCCGCGGCCGCGCCGACCTCGTCGGCGACTTCGCCTACCCGCTCACGGCGTCGGTCGTCGCCGAGCTGCTCGGTGTCCCGCGCGCGGACCGCGACGTCTTCAAGGACTGGTCCGACGCCATCGCCGGGCTGGTGTTCGGCGGCATGGGCGACCCGCAGCGACACTCCGCGGGCGCGGCCGGCATGGCCGAGCTGACCGCCTATCTCACCGAGCTCGTCGCCCGCCACGAGCGCGAGCCCGCCGACGACCTGCTGACCGCCCTGATCCAGGCCCGCGACGCCGGCGACACCCTCACCCACGACGAGGTCGTGTCCACCGGGGTGCTGCTGTTGTTCGCCGGCCACGAGACGACGACGAACCTCATCGGCAACGGTCTGCTCGCCCTGCTGCGCCATCCCGGCGTGCCCGCGACCGCGGACGGCCTCGTCGAGGAGGTGCTGCGCTACGACGGCCCCGCCAAGACCATCGCCCGGCTGATGGCCACCGACGTCGAGGTCAGGGGCCGGACGCTGCGTCGCGGCGACCGGGTGTTCCTGTGCCCGTCGGCGGCCAACCGCGACCCGGCCGTGTTCGACGACCCCGACCGCTTCGACCCGGGCCGGGCCACCGGCCGCCAGCTCGGCTTCGGCGTCGGACTGCACTACTGCCTGGGCGCGCCGCTGGCCCGGCTGGAGGGGTCCGTCGCGATCCCGGCTGCGGTGCGTCGACTGCAGGGGATGGCTCTGGCCGACGAGCCGCTGCGGTGGCACCCGGTGCTGCTCTCCCGTGGCCTCGTCCGCCTGCCGGTGACCTTCCGCTCCCTGTGAGCGGCGATGGTCGCTGCAGCGCGACCATCGCCGCTCACGACCTCAGGGCAGGTCCCGGGCCATGGCGTGCATCCCGCCGCCCGCGGCGAGGCCGCCGAGGGCCGTCGCGAACAGCTGGTCGGCCAGCTCCCGGTCGGCCTGCTCGCCGCGCGGGGTGAACCAGTGCTGCATCCAGTCGAGCATCCCGACGATCGCGCGCGCCGTCGTCCGGGCGTCGGCGGCCAACGAGAACTCCCCCGACCGCGCGCCGTCGGCGACCAGCTCCTCGACGGCGGCCATGTAGCGGGCGTCCATCGCGCGGAACTCGTCGAACCGCTCGCCGCTCATCCGGATGTGCTGCAGGTAGACGAACGCAGCCGGGTAGCAGTCGCTGAAGATGCGGACCTGGGTGCGGATCAGCTCGCGCAGCCGCGCCGCTGCACTGCTGCCGGAGTCGTGGTTGAGCCGGTCCAGCTCGGCGAGCAGCTGCTTGGCCGGCTGCTCGACGACCGCCAGCAGCAGCTCCTCCTTGCTGGCGACGTAGTTGTAGATGCTGCCCTTGAGGATCCCGACCCGCGCGCCGATGCTCTCCAGCGTCGCGGTGTCGTAGCCGCGCTCGCGGAACTCCTCCCCCGCGGCGACGAGGATCTCCGACCAACGGCTGGGACGTGGCACATCGGCAGCCTAAGGCCCGTGTTCCCTGCGGGGGAACATCGCACTGGCCGGGCCGATGACGCGCTCCTACCGTCCGGGCCATGCAGCGCAGCGACGACCGGATCCTCACCACCCACGTCGGGAGCCTCGCGCGGCCGCGCGACCTGCTCGAGGCGATGCGCGAGAAGGAGCACGGCCGGCCCTACGACGTCGACGGGTACGCCAAGCGCGTCACCGCCGCCGTGGACGAGGTCGTCCGCGAGCAGGTGTCGGCGGGCATCGACGTGGTCACCGACGGCGAGATGAGCAAGGTCAGCTTCCTGACCTACGTCAAGGACCGGCTGACCGGCTTCGACACCGGGACCGGCGAGAAGCTGATGCCGCCGTCGTGGCAGGTGGAGATCGACGCCTTCCCGGAGTACTACGCCGACTACCTCGGCAAGTACAAGGACCAGGTCTCCCCCATGACGACGATGGTCTGCACCGGACCCGTCAGCTACGACGGGCACGCGCAGCTGCGGACCGACGTCGAGAACCTGCGCGCCGCGATCGCCGCCGCGGGCCCGGTGACCGAGGCCTTCCTGCCGTCGACCAGCCCCAGCGGGTTCGGCCGCAACGAGTACTACCCCTCGCACGGCGACTACCTGACGGCGGTGGCCGAGGCGTTGCGCGAGGAGTACCTGGCGATCGTCGACGCCGGGTTCCTGCTGCAGGTCGACGACCCGTGGCTGATCGAGTACCTCTCGGAGAACCCCGCGACGACGCCCGAGCAGCGCGTCCGCGACGCCGAGCAGCACATCGAGATCCTCAACCACGCGCTGCGCGGCATCCCGCAGGAGAAGATCCGGCTGCACACCTGCTACGGGCTCAACCACGGACCGCGCATCCACGACCTGGCGTTCCGCGACATCGCGCCGCTCATGCTCAAGGTGAACGCGGGCGCCTACTCCTTCGAGGTCGCCAACCCGCGCCACCAGCACGAGTGGAAGATCTGGCGCGACGTGACGCTCCCGGAGGGCAAGGTCCTCATCCCGGGGCTGCTCGGGCACGCGAGCAACTACGTCGAGCACCCGGAGCTGATCGCCGACACGATCGAGCTGTACGCGGGCATCGTCGGCAAGGAGAACGTCGTCGCAGGCGCGGACTGCGGGTTCTCCTCGCGCGCGTCGTTCCATCCCGAGGTCCACCCGACGGTCGTGTGGGAGAAGTTCCGCGCCCTCGCCGAGGGCGCGCGGCTGGCGACCGAGCGCATGTACTGAGGTCGTGAGCGGCGACGGTCGCTCTGGCGACCATCGCCGCTCACAGGGGTGTCAGGAGCAGGCGGTCGATCGCCTCGGCCATCCAGTCCGCGTACTCCTCGACGGTCCAGCCGCGGACGCGGATCAGGCTGTCCGCGAGCTCCAGGCCGGCGAGCGACCAGTAGATGTCGGTGGCCCGGTCGACGTCGAGGCGCAGCATCGGGACGAACGACTCGGTGATCGTGCGGATGTCCTGGTAGCGACGCCGCTCGTACTCCTCCCAGGCCGCGGCGAGGTCGGCGTCGCCACCGGCGGCGTTGCGGAAGACGCGCAGCATCGCCGGCGCCCCGCGGTAGTAGCCGACGGCCAGCTCGCGCAGCATGGCGAGCTTGCGGGTCCGGTCGCGCTCCTCGATGAACCGGCGGAAGCCCTCCCGGGCGAGCAGCGGGACCTCCTCGTCGTCGCCGACGAAACCGCGGTCGACCGCCGCGAGCAGCAACGCGGCCTTGGCGCCCTGGGTGAAGACGGTCTGCGCGGACACCCCCGCCTCGGCGGCGATCGCCTTCATCGTCGTGGCCGCGTACCCGTCGCGCTCGAAGCAGCGGGCCGCGGCGTCGAGCACGGCGGCGCGGGTGCGACGCGCCTGCTCGTCGCGCAGCGCGGAGTTGTAGGAACGCGTGGCCACCCCTTGACTGTAGCAGCACTCAATTCATAGAGTCGCAACTACAGCGAATTCAGGAGGAGCCATGGAGACCGCGACCCCCACCGCTCGGATGACCCCGAAGGACCGCCGCGCGACCGCGATCATGCGGTGGGTCGGACCGGTGCACACGGCGCTGCTGCGCGCCGTGCGGGGCCGCGCGATGTGGCGCTTCCGGGGCGGCGACGTCGTGCTGCTCACCCACACCGGCCGCCGCAGCGGCCGGCAGTACACCGTGCCGCTGCTGCACCTGCGCGACGGGGAGGACGTGCTGGTCGCGGCGTCCAACGGCGGGGTCGACGCCGAGCCCCAGTGGTGGCTCAACCTCCAGGACAGCCCCTACGCCGAGATCGAGATCCGCGGCGAGCGCCGGGCGGTCGTGGCCGAGGCGGTCCCGGACGCCGAGCACGACGAGCTGTGGCAGCGGTTCCGCGCGATCGGCGGGATGTACGACAAGTACCAGGCCGGGGTGCGGCGACGGATCACGCTCGTCCGGCTCCGCCCGTACCGTGCCCGCTGAGTCGTGAGCGGCGGTGGTGGCGCCAGCGACTGTGGTTCCAGCGCCCATCGCCGCTCACGGGGTCGAGCGGTCCAGCTCTGCGGAGACCGCGGCCGCCGCCCGCCGCACGTTCTGCACGACGGCCATCTTGCGGGTGCCCAGGATGCTCGCCGTCCGACCGACGACGGAGATCGCCGCGACCGCCACGCGCCGGTCGCCGCGGGTGAGCACGACCGGCGCCGCGATCGACGACATGCCCAGCGTGTGCTCGTCGCGCGAGACCGCGTAGCCGTCGGCGCGGACCTGGCGCATCACCTGCCGGTACCGCACCGGGTCGACGATCGTGAACGGCGTGCGGCGCACGAACCCGCGTTCCATGATGGCCCGGGCCATCGCCGGGTTGACCGCGGCCATCGCCTTGCCCGCGCTCGACGAGTGCCCCGGCCCCCGTCGGTAGAGCTCGGTGTGGAACATGATGCCGACCTCGGAGCTCTCCAGCCGGTCCACGTAGAGCACGTCGGCCCCGACCGGCACGGCGAGCTGCGCGGTCTCGCGCAGCACGTCGCGCAGCTCGCCGAGCACCGGCAGCGCGACCTCGCGCAGCATCAGCCGGTCGACGGCGAGCTGACCCATCTCGAACAGCCGCAGTCCCAGCCGGTAGCGGCCGGCGCCGCTGCGCTCGAGCAGCCCGCCCGACGCCAGCGCGGCCAGCATCCGGCACGCCGTGCTCTTCGCGACGCCCAGCCGTTGCGCGACCTTCGTCGCGCCGAGCTCGGGCTCCTCGCCGAAGCAGTCGAGCACCGCCATCGCGATCGCCACCGACCGCAGCGGTCCCTCCCCCGCGTCCGTGTCCTCGGCGGGCTCCGCGGCGGCAGGCCGCGGCCGCACCCGATCGGTCACCGGCGATCCGTCGAGCACGGTCATCGGCTCACTCCTCCCAGGCGGGGAACTCGTCGGCAGGCGGGACGTGCACCTCGGTGACGCGGTTGCGGTAGGACACGAACGCCGTCCGGCCACCCTCGCGCAGCTTGACCCGGATCTCCTCGGTGTTCAGCGGCTCGCCCGGGTCGTAGCCGTGCGCCCAGGTCGCGAACGCGCGCATCGGCCCGGAGTGCGTCGCGGCGACGATCCGCCGGTGCCCGGGGCTCTCGGCCATCAGCCGGTGGAAGCCCCGCCAGAACCGGCGCACGCACAGCGCGGGCGGCTCGAAGTACATCATCGGGATGGTCAGCCACATCTGGATCGGGTCGGCGCCGCCCAGCTGCGTCCGGTAGAAGCGGTCGATCTCCACGAGCCAGCGCGGCCGGTCGCCGACCGCCATCCGCTCCAGCTTCTCCATCGTCGCCTGGTACTGCCGGAACGCCGAGGTCACGTCCCGCAGCCCGTCGGGGGTCCAGACGCCGAAGTTGCGCAGCTCGGGGATCGCCTCGGGCTCGGAGAGCTCGACGTCGTGGCCCCACATCTGCAGCCCGTCGGTCGCACCGCGGTAGATCTGCTCGGCGGTCTGCCGGGCCCGGTTCGTCGCCGCGCACACCAGCCGCACCTTGTCGCCGGAGTCCCAGCGCCGCGCCAGCTCGTGCCCGCGGCGGTGCGCCTGCCAGCCGCCCATCGGCGTGAGGCCCGCGTCGGTCGAGTACCCCTGCGTGATGCCGTGCCGGATGATCGAGATCTCGCAGACGATCCGCTCCGACGACCGGCGTTCCACCGGCGCGGCGATCTCCTTGCCGCGCGTGGCCTCGGCCAGCGCGGGGGTGAACCTCGCGCCCTCGAACTCGACGGTCGGCGACGGGGCCGGGGCGGCGTCCGTGGTGGTGGCGCCTGCGGCGGCCGTGCGCTCCCGGAAGCGGCGCAGGTAGAGCGGGGTGGAGTCCGTCGTGACGGTCCCGTTGTTCTCGTCGCTCCCGGCCGGGGCCCCCCGGCGTTCCCGGTAGCGGGAGAGGTAGTTGGGCGCCTCGTACCGGTCGAGCTTGCGGGGGCCGGTCACGAGTGCACCGTGAAGAAGCGCTCGTTGACCTCGCGGTGGTAGTAGAAGATCGCGCGCCCCATCTCCTCCTCGGTCCACGTGATCGGCTCGAAGTCCGGGTCGACCCAGTAGCCGCCGGTGAACAGCTCGTTGCGGTTGCCGACGGGGTCGAAGAAGTACGTCGTGTAGCCGCGGGTGACGCCGTGGCGCGTGGGCGCGACGTCGATCTGCACCCCGTGGTAGGCCAGCGTGTCCGCCGCCTCCCGGATGCCGTTCCAGTCGTCCATCCAGAACGCGAAGTGGTGCAGGCCGCCGTTCGGGCCGGTGATGACGGCGACGTCGTGCGGGGTGTGGCTGCGCTCGAGGAACGTCGCCAGCTGGTGGCCGTCGTTGGCGAGGATCTGCTCGGTCAGCCGGAACTCCAGCAGCCCCGTGAAGAACGCGGTGAACGCCTCCACGTCCTCGGCCATCACGAACACGTGGTCCAGCCGCGGCGGCGCGATGCCGACGAGGTCCTGGGGCCGGGGCGGCGGGTTGGTCATCGGCAACATGTTGCCGACGCGCTCCATCCCGTGCACCAGCTCGACGAGGTGCCCCGACGGGGCGTCGAAGCGGATCGCCTCGCCCCAGCCCGGGCCCAGCTCGCGGGCGGCGTAGCGCTTCACCGCGACGCCCGCGGTCTCCAGCTTCGTCGTGAAATGGTCGAGGTCGGCGGCCTCGGCGACCTTGAACGACATGTGGTCGAGGCCGTAGGTCGGCGCCTGCCGCAGGACAACGGAGTGGTGCTCCTGCTCGTCCCAGCACTTGAGGAAGACGCGTTCGGCGCCGTCGCGGACGTCGCGCGCGGTCTCGATCAGGCCGAGGACCTCGGTGTAGTAGGCGGCGCAGAGCTCGAGATCGGGCACGCGGACCTCGACGTGCTGCAGCCTCAGGATTCGGTCGGGCATGTGGTGAGCTCCTTCGCCCGGGAGAGGGATGCAAGCCGGTGGGGCCTGCGGAACCGGCGGGGCGGGTCAACTAGGTGTGCATGCGCAGGAAGCGCTGGCTGACGACGTTCTCGTAGTAGAAGAGGCCCTTGCCGAACTCGTGCTCGGTCCAGGTGATGATCTCGCTGTCCGGATCGACCCAGTAGCCGCCGGTGAAGACCTCGTTGCGGATCCCGAGCGGGTCGAAGAAGTAGATCGTGTTGCCGCGGGTGACACCGTGGCGCGTCGGTCCCTGGTCGATCTGCACCCCGTTGTAGGCCAGCGTGTCCGCGGCCTTGCGGATCTGGTCCCAGTCGTCGAGCCAGTAGGCCCAGTGGTGCAGCGCGCCGTTGGGGCCGTTGACGATCGCGATGTCGTGCGGCGAGTTCGTCCGGCCGGCGAGCCACACCCCGAGCTGGTGGCCGTTGCCGTCGAGGACCTGCTCGGTGATGCGCAGCCCCAGCACCTCGGTGAAGAACGTGGCCGCCTCGGCGACCTCCTCGGCGTTGACGAGCAGGTGGTCGATGCGCGGCGGCGCGATGCCGGGCAGGTCGGGCGGCGGCACCGGTGCCGGGTTGTGCTTGCCCAGCAGGCCGCCCGTCTTCTCCAGATCCCAGACCAGCTCCATGACCTGGCCCGACGGGACCTCGAAGCGCAGCGACTCCCCCTGGCCGACGGCCTCGCCGCGGCTGACCCGCGTCGTCGGGCACCCGTAGGCCTCGACGCGCTTCTCGAAGTCGTGCAGGTCGTCCTCGGCCTCGACGCGGAACGTGAAGGAGTCCAGCCCGGTGCGCGGGTGGTAGCGCATCCGCAGCGAGTGGTGGTCCTCCTCGTCCCAGCACTTGAAGTACGCGGTGTCGTCGGTGCGCAGCACCTGCTGCAGACCCATGACCTCGGAGTAGTAGGCGGCGGACAGGTCGAGGTCCGGCGTGCGGACGTCGACGTGCGCGAGTCTCAGGATCCCCACTGCGCGAGCTCCCTCGAGTGGCCGGGGCGTCTTGACGGGTCGACGGTAGCCGTCCTAGCGTTCCGGAGAACAGCCTTGTCGTTCCGCAAATCGGAACGTCGTCCCCGGAGTGAGGTCATGACGGGAAGCCGTCCGGAGAACATGCGCGCCGCGGTCGCCGAGTACGTGGCGGCGCTGCACCGTGCGTACCTGGCCCAGGCCGACACGTTCCCGCCCGCGGTCCGGGGCGCGATGCCGTTGCTGGCCGCCGGGCCCCCGATCACCGTCGCCGCCGTCGGCGCGCGCAACCTGCACCTGCTGGCCACCCGCGAGGGGCTGGGCCCGCTGCGCGGCCAGGAGGTCGAGGTGGTCGGCACGTTGCCGGGGCTCGACTGGACGGTGCGCTTCTACGACCCCGTCGTCGTTCCGGCACTCGGGCTACTGGAGGAGGCCGACGGCCCGGCCTACGACGGCGTCCGGTCCGCGCTCGGCGTGGGCACGGTCGTCTACCACGTCGTCGCGCAGCCCGGGTCGGGACTGACGCCGCACCACGCCGCGCACGTCGGGTCCGGGCTGGCGAGCGGGCACTCGGCCGCGGCCCGCGACTTCGAGACGATCCGCAGCCGGGTCCGCGGCCGCGAGCACCTCGTGGACGAGCTCGCGGGCGCCGCGAGCGCCGGCCTGCCGCACGCACAGGCGTTGCTCGCCAAGGCGATCTCGCCGCACAACGCCGAGGTCGCCGCCGCGGCCGACGGCCTGGACCCGGACTCGATCAGGCGCGCCCTGGTCACGGCGGTCGGCGGCCGTCGCGACTGGACGCCACGCCCGCCCGGCGCGGAGGCCACCACGTGACCGACGCGCCGCTGTCCACGGTCACCAACGCCGCCCGGCTGCTCAAGGCGTTCCTCACCCGGGAGGAGTCGATCGGGGTCTCCGAGCTCGCCCGCCGGCTCGGGCTCGGCAAGTCCGCGGTGCACCGGCTGCTCACCACGCTCGCCGCCGAGGGGCTCGTCGAGCAGAACCCGCGCACGGGCGGCTACCGGCTCGGGATCGTCGTCTACGAGCTCGGCGAGGCCGTCAAGGTGCACCTGGACCTGCACGCCGCGGCCGGGCCGGTGCTCGTCAGGCTGCGCGAGGAGACCGGCGAGTCGTCGCAGGTCGGGGTGCTCGACGGCGCCGAGGTCGTCTACGTCGACCGGCTGGAGAGCGCCTACTCGCTGCGGCTGTTCACCGAGACGGGACGCCGCGTCCCGGCACATGCCACGAGCTCGGGCAAGGTCCTGCTCGCGCACCTGCCCGACAGCGCGCTCGACCGGGTGCTCGCGGCGGGCCTGCCGGGCTTCACGCCGAACACCGTCACCGACGCCGGCGCGCTGCGCGCCGAGCTCGCGAGCATCCGGGCGCAGGGCTGGGCCCGGTCGGTCGACGAACGGGAGATCGGGGTCGCCTCGGTCGCCGCGCCGATCCGCGACGTGCACGACGAGGTCGTGGCCGCGATCAGCATCGGTGCACCGTCGGCCCGGCTGGGCGCGGCGGTACGGCGCCGCTACGCGCGGCTGCTCGTCGAGGCGGGCGAGGCGGTGTCGCGCCGGCTCGGCTGGGTTCCGACGGCCGAACGCCGGCCCGCCGCGCAGGTCCGCTGAGTGGAACGGCCGGGCTGACACCGCGAACCCGGCCCACGACGATCGGTACCCCGGGCTGCGGGCCCGGGGAGGGAGTGCGAGGAGGACCATGCCCGTCACGGACGCGCCGGCCAAGGCCAGGGCGCTCTACGAGGCCCGGCGCACCCGTGTGCCGATCCCGCCGTTCACCGACGCCGAGCCCGACCTCGGGATGGACGACGGCTACGCCATCCAGCAGGAGCTCGTCCCGCTGCTGCTCGCCGACGGCGACACGATCGTCGGGCACAAGGTCGGGCTGACGTCCAAGCCCATGCAGCGCATGATCGGGGTCGACTCGCCGGACCACTCCCCGGTGCTCGGCTCGACCGTCTTCGCCGACGGTGAGGTCATCCCGCCCGACGCGTTCATCGCACCCAAGGCCGAGGCGGAGATCGTCTTCGTCATGGGTGAGCGGCTCGCCGGGCCGGGCGTGACCGTCACGGCCGCGCGCCGCGCCGTCGCCGGGGCCGTCGCCGGCTTCGAGATCGTCGACTCCCGCATCGCCGACTGGCGCATCAAGCTCGCCGACACCGTCGCCGACCTCGCCTCGTGCGGGGCCGTGGTGACGTCGTCGCGGATCGTGCCGATCGAGGGGGTCGACACCCGGCTCATCGGGATGACGCTCACCCGCAACGGCGAGCTCGTCGACACCGGGGCGGGCGCCGCGGCACTCGGCGACCCGGTCGCCGTCGTCGCCTGGCTCGCGAACGTGCTGGGGCGCAAGGGCGTCGCACTCGAGCCGGGCCACATCGTCATGACGGGCGCGCTGCACGCCGCGGTCCCCATGCAGCCCGGCGACGTGTTCCGCGCCGACTTCGACCGGCTCGGCGCGGTGACCGCCCGCGTCGGCCACCCACGGGAGGCGACAGCGTGAACACCGCAGAGCTCGCGGCGCGGCTGCAGAAGGCCGTCGCCGGGCGCACCGCCATCGAGCCGCTGAGCGGCGAGTTCCCCGACCTCGACCTCGACGCCGGCTACGCCGTCCAGCGCGTGCTGCGCGAGTCGGCCGGCCCGCTCGTCGGGTGGAAGCTCGGCGTGACCTCCCGGGCCAAGCAGGCACAGGTCGGGGTCTCGGCGCCGGTCTACGGGTTCCTGCCCGGCTCGGGCGCGCTCGACGTCGGCGAGCCCCTCGACACCGCACAGCTCATCCAGCCGCGCTGCGAGCCCGAGATCGTCTTCGTCCTCGGCCGCGACCTGGCGGGGCCGCACGTCACCGCCGCCGACGTCGTCGCCGCGTCGTCCGGGGTGGCCGTCGGCATCGAGGTGCTCGACTCCCGGTACCGCGACTACCGGTTCACCATGGCCGACGTCGTCGCCGACAACACCTCCGCCGCCCGGTTCGTCGTCGGCACGCCGGTGCCGCTCACCGGGATCGACCTGCGCGTCGTCGGGGTGGTGCTGGAGCACGACGGCGAGGTCGTCGCGACGGCCTCGGGCGCCGCGTCACTCGGGCACCCCGCCGCCGCGGTGGCCTGGATGGTGCGCCGGATGGCCGCCGACGGCGAGGGCCTGCGCGCGGGCGACGTCGTGCTCTCCGGCGGTCTCACCGCCGCCGTGCCCGTCGCGCCGGGCGACGTGGTCGTCGCGTCGATCGACCGGATCGGCACGCTCGAGCTCGGCTGCCGCTGAGCCCTCTGGGAGGTAACGATGCCGCTCGTCCAGATCACCCTCGCCCGGGGCCGCAGCCCCGAGCAGCTCGCCGCGCTCGGCGCCGCGGTCACCGCCGCCGTCGAGGAGTCGATCGGTGCGGCCCGGGAGACCGTGCGCGTCGTCGTCAACGAGTGCGAACCCGAGCACTGGTTCGTCGGCGGCGAGTCGCTCGCGGACCTGCGGGCGAGCGGACGCCGATGACGCTGCTCCCCCTCGGCGGCGACCCCCTCGCCGGCGAGGGGGCCCGCGTCGTGCGCGCCGACGACGGGCGCGCCTTCGCCGTGTTCGTCGTCGACGGGTCCTACGTGGTCACCGACCCCCTCTGCCCGCACAACCGGGGGCCGCTGGCCGAGGGGCGGGTCGACGGCGGGGCCGTCCGCTGCCCGTGGCACTGGTACCGCTTCGACCTCGCGACCGGCGAGTGCCGGACCCAACCCGCCCTGCGCCTCGGCGTCTACCCGGTGCTGCGTCGCGACGACGGTTGGGTCGCCGACGTCGGGGACGAGCCCGTCGCGATGTCGATGTCCGAACGCCTGCGCGCGCACGCCCGCGGCGAGCTGCCCCGACCGCACCCGGGAACGGCACTGCACCCGGGCCGTCGCCCGCAGGGGTAGGCCATCCCGCGCGCAACCTCACCGCCCTCCGGCGGCCCGCGCCCGACCGTGAGGTTGCGGCCGGGGCGCCGGCTGCCCTCACTCACAGGTGCGGGCAGGAGGGTGTCAGTGCTCCGGTTCGTGCCCGACGGCCGTCGCGCCCGTCGGGGTGATCTCGCCCGTCCAGCCGCAGGCCGAGCACCAGCAGTAGAACCGGCGGGCGGAGCCCTCCCAGAACTCGGTCGCGAGCGCGGGCGGGGCACCGCACTGCGGGCAGTGCCGCGGCACGTCGCGACGGTGGGCCGCGGCGTCGGCGGCGAAGCGCCGGTCGGGTCCGCGCTCGACCCGGCCCGGCGGCGCCGGTCTCACGACGCCGACCCGGACGCCACCCGCTCGGCCGCGCTGACATGGATCTTCTTGATCGTGTCGAGCATCGGGGAGAACCGGGTCGAGCCCATGTCGCAGAAGTCGAGCGCGAACCGCGCGCCGGCGTGGAACTTGTCCTTCTCGCACGGCAGGTCGATGCGCCCGTGCTCCTCGCGGATCGTGCCGATCGGGTCCTCACCGCGGGCGACCCGGTCCATCTGCTCGCGGAACATCTTGCGCAGCATCGCCACCCCGATGTCGGAGCGGCCCAGGTGCTCGGTGGTGCGGTCGGTGATCGCGCCCTGCGTCACCCAGGCCATGATGTCCTGGCCCTCGACGTAGTTGACGACGTGGCGGCCGTTCTCGTCGAGCACCGGGATCCGGTAGTCGGGCACCATCGGCTGCTCGACGTGCTCGTAGCCCTCGTCGGGGCGGTGCACCGTGTAGAGCATGAACCGGGTCGTCGTCCGGTTGACCGGGACGCGGATCTGCATCTGGTGCACCCCGCCCCCGCCGACCCGCATGTTGTACGGGAAGACGAGCGGGTGGCCGACCTTCCAGTCGTCGTTCTCCTCGCTCGCACCCTCGAGCACACGGCGCTTGATGATGCCCCACTCGAACGGCGTGAACCCCACCTTGACGTGCTTCTTCGCGAACGACGCCGGCGAGGTGAAACCCTCGTGGCGGCCGATGAACGAGAAGTACCGGCCGTGCAGCCACTCCACGTGGTGCGGGTCGACGGCGTTCTCCATGATCTGGACGTAGTTGCAGGGCAGGTCGGCCCAGCCGATGTCGCGGAAGCCCTCCATGACGTAGACGTCGAAGCGCGGCAGTCGCGGCGCGGGGCCCGGGCCGACGTAGGCCCACACCAGTCCTCCCAGCTCCTCGGCGACGCCGGCCTTCGCGGAGACGCGGGCGCCGAAGCGGGTGTCGTCGCGCTCGGCGGGCTGTTCGATGCACGCGCCGGACTCGTCGAACACCCAGCCGTGGTACGGGCAGCGCAGGCCGTCGGGTTCGACGACGCCGTAGGCCATCGACGCCTTCCGGTGCGGGCAGGCCTCGGGGACGATCCCGTACCGGCCGCTGGGCGAGCGCCACAGCGCGAAGAACTCCCCCAGCAGCTCGACGCGCTTGACCGGGAACTCGGCGAGCTCGCGGGTGAACGCCACCGGGTACCAGTAGCGCCGCAGCACCTCCCCCATCGGCGTACCGGCGTCGACCTGGGTCAGCTCGTCGTTCTGCTCGGCGGTCAGCATCCGCGCTCCCCTGCTCGTGGTGGTGGCGGAACGGTAGGTGGCGGGGTGGGCACCGACAAGGAATCCTTCCCGCATGGAGGGAAACCGGCAGGAGAGGCCGTCGTGGGAGCTGACGTCGGTGCGCAACGCGGCGCGGCTGCTCAAGGAGTTCTCCCGCACCGACCGCGAGCTCGGCGTCTCCGAGCTCGCGCGCCGGCTGGGCCTGGCGACGAGCACCGTGCACCGGCTGCTCGCGACGCTGGCCGCCGAACGGCTGCTCGACCGCGGTGCGACGCCGGGCTCCTACCGGCTCGGGCTGGCCATGTTCGACCTGGGCGCCGCGGTGGCCCCGACGCCGGACCTGCAGGAGGCCGCACTGCCGGTGATGGCGGTGCTGCGCCAGACCACCGGCGAGACGGTGCAGCTCGCGGTCCTCGACGGGCTGGAGTCGGTGTACGTCGACCGGCTGGAGAGCCCGCACACCGTGCGCATCTTCTCGCGCGTCGGCACCCGGCTTCCGGCGCCGACGACCGCGACGGGCAAGACGCTGCTGGCCGCCCTCGCCCCGCGGGACCTCGACGACCGGCTACGCGAGTGGCGACCGGAACGGGCGACGCCGTACTCGATCGTCGACGTCGACACGCTGCGGGCGCGGCTGCGCGAGATCGCCGACCGCGGCTGGGCGGAGAACCGCGAGGAGAGCCGGGTGGGGGTGGTGTCGGTGGCCGCGCCGGTCCGGGGGGCCGACGGCGGCGTCATCGCCGCGCTGTCGGTGGCCGCACCGACGACGCGCGCGACCCCGTCGGCCCAGCGCCGGGTGCGGGAGGCGGTCGTCGACGCGGCCGGCGTGCTGTCGCGCCGGCTCGGACACGGCTCCGGCCCGGCCCCGTGACATAGGCTCGCCGGATGCAGATCAGTCTCTTCGGCTACCTCGGCACCGGCGCGGGCCCCACCGTCACCGACGCGTACGTCGCCGAGCTCGCGCAGGCGCGCGAGGAGGGGTTCGCCCGCTACTGGACCGCTCAGCTGCCGACCGACCCCGACCTGCTCACGGTGCTGGCCGTCGGGCTGCGCGAGGTGCCCGACATCGAGGTCGGCACCGGCGTCGTCCCGATCCAGCCGCAGCACCCGATGTCGCTGGCGCAGCGGGCGCTGACCGTCAACGAGATCGGGCAGGGCAGGCTCACGCTGGGCCTCGGGCTGAGCCACAAGCCCGTCGTCGAGGGTGCCTGGGGACTGCCGTTCGACCGGCCGGTGCGACGGATGTCGGAGTACCTCGACGCGCTGCTGCCGTTGCTGGCCGACCGCAGGGTCACGGCCGAGGGCGAGACCGTCACCGCCCGCGGGTCGCTGCGCTACCCGGACGCACCCGCCCCGCCCGTGTACCTCGCCGCTCTCGGCCCGCAGATGCTGCGGCTGGCCGGCAGGCGGACCGCCGGCACCGTCACCTGGATGACGGGGCCCCGCACGCTGGCCGACCACGTCGTCCCGACGATCCGCGAGGCCGCACGGGAGGCCGGCCGGTCGGCGCGGGTCGTCGCGTCGCTGCCGATCGCGGTCACCGACGACGTCGCCGCCGCCCGCGCGGAGGCCGCCCGGCAGTTCGCCGTGTACGGGCGGCTCCCGTCCTACCGGGCGATGCTCGACCGCGAGGGCCACGCCGGCCCGGAGGACGCCGCGGTCATCGGCGACGAGCAGGACGTCTCCGCGCGGCTCGCGCAGCTGCGCGACGTCGGCGTCGACGAGTTCGTCGCCCTGCCCTTCGCCCCCGATCCCGAGGTCCGCGCGCGCACCCGCGCCCTGCTGCGCGCCTGACCCCGCGGCCCCGCGCGGCGGGACGGCCGGCCGGTCCCGGCGGTTGAGCGGACATTGTGCGTCCGGACCGGGCATGCGGGACCGGCGTTGACTCCGGCGCGGCGTACCGGTGTGCTCGCAGGCGTGATCACGTGGCCGACGGGTGCGCGCCTGACCGAGCGCCGCCACGTCGACCTGTGCCGCACCGGGACCGCCCAGTGTCCGCCGGCACGTCGCGAGCTCCCGGCCTGCGGGAGCTGAAGCTCCCGCCCTGCGGGAGCTGACCTGCGGCGTGCCGCCCCGCCCGCGCGGGAGCCGCGCGGGGACCGACACTCCCCGGGAGACCCCATGACCACCGCCACCACCCGCGAGGACGGCCTGCGCGCCATCGTCGACGCGACCGCCTCGGCCGTCGCCGACGACCCCGGCAAGGCCGCCGCGCTCTTCCGCGCCACCGGCGAGGGCGCCGAGGGCGTCCGCACCGAGATCCGGATCGGCCGGCACGCGGTCACGATCGACGAGCCGCCCGCGCTCGGCGGCGACGACGCGGCCATCAACCCGGTCGAGTCGGCGCTCGCCGCGCTGCTGTCGTGCCAGGTCGTCACGTACCGGTTCTGGGCCGCGAAGCTCGGCATCCCGCTCGACGACGTGCGCGTCCGTACCGAGGGCGACCTCGACGTGCGCGGCTTCTTCGGGCTCGACGAGGCCGTGCGCCCCGGTTTCGGGGAGGTCCGGCTCGCGGTCGAGCTGCGGGGCCCGGCGCCGGCCGAGGACTACGCACGGCTGCAGGAGACCGTCGACGCGCACTGCCCGGTGCTCGACCTGTTCCGCAACACGACGCCGGTCGCGACGAGCCTGACCACGGGCTGACCGGCACGCGACCTCGGGGTGGGCGGCGGGCGGCCGCCCACCCCGGGCCGTCAGCGACCGGGGACCGGCTTGCCGCTGAAGACGTACTTCTGTGCCAGGGCGACCGGGTCGTAGGCGACGGGCGCCTGCTCCTGCGCGGTCACGGTGACCGGGCGCGACTGCACGATGCAGATGCCGTCGCCCGCCCGCCGGTGCCGGGAGATGACCCACTCGACGTCGACCGGGTAGCCGTAGTGCCGCTCGATCGCCGACACGGCCTCGACGACCGCGCCGATCTGCTCGTCGTCGAGCACCCTTCGGTCGGCCAGCCGCGCGGGCATCTCGACCTCGGTGACGCGCCCGTCGGCGAAGTCGAACGCCGAGACGATCGCCTTGTGCGCGACGTCGTAGCGCAGGACGCGGCCGTCGGTCTTGCCGACCTCGATGTGGTCGGGGTCGACGACGCCCTGCACGATCGCCTCGCCCCACCCCCACGACGTCTCGATGACGACGCGGTCGGGCTTGCCCGTCACCGGGTGCACCGAGAAGGCCACCCCGGACGCGCGGGCGTGGATCAGCTCGATGACGCCGACGGCGATGGGCATGTCGTGGTGGCTGATGCCCTTGCGCAGCCGGTAGGCCAGCGCGCGGGCGGTGAACAGCGACCCCCAGCAGGCGCGGACGGCGTCGAGCACCCGCGGCGCGCCCGACACGCCGAGGTAGGTGTCGAAGATGCCCGCGAAGGAGGCGTCGGCCGCGTCCTCACCGGTCGCCGAGGAACGCACCGCCGTCGGCACGTTGACGTCGACGCACCGCACGCACAGCTCCTCGTAGGCCTCGGTGATCTCCGCGACGAGGGCGTCGGACATCGGGGTGGTGACGAACAGCTCCCGGATCGCCGCCGAGGCCGTCCCGACCTCGGCCTCCGAGGGCCCCGCCGGGTCGGCGGCCAGCGGCGCGAGGATCGCGTCGATCCGCGGGTCCAGGCCGGCGTCGGCACAGTGCCGGCGGTAGGCGTCGACGGTGACCGCGAAACCCTGCGGCACCTCGACCCCGGCCCGGTGCAGGTCGGCGAGCCTGCCGATCTTGGATCCGGCGGCCGCGACCGCCTCGCCCGGCTCGGCCGCGTCGACCCACACCACGGAACCGCTGTCCACGACGACCCCCGTCACGGCTGTCCGGTTGTGTCCTGGCCCGCCCCGGCCAGCTCGGCGGCCCGCTTCAGGATGGTCACCCTGCCGTTCGTGCCGTCGACCTCGATCTTGTCGCCGTCGCCGATCGCGACGGTGGCGATCCCGACCGCGGTGACGGTCGGCACCCCGTACTCACGGCCGACGATCGCCGCGTGGCTGAGCATGCCACCGCCGTCGCACACCGCCGCCGCGATCTTGCCGAACGCGGGCGTCCAGTTGGGCGACGTCGACTCGCACACCAGGATCTCACCAGGCGCGACGCGGTGCAGCTCGTCGGAGCTCTGCAGGACCCGCGCGACGCCGGTCGCGATCCCGCGGGCCGCCGCGACGCCGGTCAGCGTCGTCTCGTTGGCGGCGTCCGGGTTCTGCACGGCGCGCAGCGACCCCGGGTTGATGCCGAAGATCTCGATGAGCACGGGGTCCTCGACCGAGTCCGGGACGGTGCCCAGCACCTTGGGCATCTCCGAGCGCCGGGTGTGCCAGTGGTCGAAGTACTGGCGGCGGTCGGTGACGAGACTGCGCAGCTCGCCGCCGTAGGGCTTGCCGGCGGCGACGTCGAGCAGCTCGGGCCAGAACAGGTAGAGCATGTCGTCGCGGCGGTCGGCGCCGACGCGGTCCGCCAGCTCCTGGCAGGCCTGCCGCAGCGGCAGCATGACCTTCAGGTCGATGTAGTAGTTGTGGTCGTCCTGCCACCACGGGAAGTTCGCGGCCTGGTTTGCGGCGAGCCCGCCGTCGAACACCGCCTGCTCCTCGCGGGTCAGCCCGGACCGGGCCGCGTCGATGGCGGCGTCGCGCTCATCGAGGGCGTTGCGGGCGGCGGCCTCGAAGTCGTGGTCGGTCTCCTTCATCAGGAACGTCTTGATGTTGCCGAAGGCGTTGGTGTTGTCCTCGATCCAGCTGGGGACGCCCACGTCGCAGGTGGCGTCGGTGCGGTGGCCCCAGACCTGCAGCCAGTCGTCGAAGTCGGTGAGCCACTGCGACGCCGACCCGCCGTGTGCCGACAGCGCCTCGCGCATCCGGCCCGGCTCGTTGTCGGCGAAGACCTGCGAGAGGCCTGCCTGCCGCGCCTTGACCGCCAGCGCGTAGAGCTCGCGGTCGAGCTCCATGATCTTGGTGTCCTCGCCCTGCAGGAACTTGCCGACGAGGCCGGTGTCGATGCCCATCTCGGCGCACGAGCCGTAGAACCCGAGGAAGTTGACCAGCATCGGGTACATGACGTTGAAGTGGATCTCCATGGCACGCTTGTGGTAGCGACGGGCCTGCCGGATCAGGGTGCCCAGCTCGGCGGTCGGGACCGTCGCGAGGTCGATGCCGCGGAAGTAGTCCCACGTGGCCTCGAGCTCGTCGCGCCCGGCCTCCCAGATCGAGCGGTAGTTCTGCAGGAAGTGCGGCAGGTTGGTGCCCAGCCGGTTGGCGCGCGCCGCGATCTCCCGGGGGTCGGTCTCGGGAATCGGCGAGCCGTAGAGGTGGGTGCCCGCGAAGCGGCACGTCACCCCGCGACCGGGCGGCAGCGGCAGGCTCTCCGACGCGCCCTGGGTGCCGGCGCAGTACCCGTCCGCACTCCACAGCGTGGCCGCGAGCGGGGTCAGCCCGCGCGACCAGTGGAAGTCCAGGAACCAGAACGCGTCCTCGTCGCCCGGCTTGAACGGCGACGGCGCGTCCACCACGTACGGGAAGTCGAAGTGCTCCGGCTTGTACCCGGGGTACCAGTCACCGGTGTACTCGCCCAGGGGGACGACGTTCGCCATCGGATCTCCTCTGATCGGGACGATGGGTCGGACCGTGACAGTGCACACATCGGGGCGGCAACCCGGCCGTTCTCCCCTGCCGAACGTCCGGCCCCGGCACCGTCGCGCCGAGCTGCCGTTTCGCGCCGCGGAACGCGCCGCTTCCGGCGCGGACGGGCCCGTTCGTAAGGTCAGCGGATGCCAGACGGGACGCCCGGCCGATGACGGCGCTGCTGCTCGACGTCGGCGGCGTGGTGATCCGCTCCGGATCGGAGATGCTGGAACTGCTCGGCAGGCGCGAGCCCGCCGTCCGCGCCGTCGCCGCCCGGCGCGGACCGCTGGGACCCGAGCCCGATCCGGACTGGGACCGCATGCTGCGCGGCGAGCTCAGCGAGCGCGAGTACTGGGCGTTGCGTGCCGCGGAGGTCGGCCGGGCCCTGGGCCGCGCGGGCTGGCCGGTGTCGGAGTTCATGGCCGAGCTGTTCGAGCGGCCGGGTGTCGACGTCGTCCGGCCCGCCGCTGCCGCGCTCGTGGCCGACGTCCGCGCCGCCGGGCTGCCACTGGGCGTGCTGACCAACGACCTGGCCGCCTTCCACGGCGACGGCCCGCTGCGGGCGGGCCTGGCGTTCCTCGACGACGTCGACGTGCTGATCGACGGCTCGTGGAGCGGGGTGCTCAAGCCCGACCCGCGCAGCTACGCCGCCGCGGTCGACGCGCTGGGGGTCCCGGCGGGCGAGATCGTCTTCGTCGACGACATGCCCGCCAACATCGAGGGCGCCCGGCGCGCGGGGCTGCGGACGGTCCAGCTCGACCTGCGCGACCCCGACGCCGCGTTCGCCCGGGCGCGCTCCTGCCTCGGTCTGGTACCCGCCCGATGACCGCGGAGGTCACCGTCGTCGCCGGGGCGTCCGGGGCCCTGGGCGGCGCGATCGCCGACGCCCTGCGCGCCGCCGGGCTGCACGTCGTCGCGGTCGCGCGGACGGCGCCGCCGTCGGGTCCCTCGACCACCGGGTGCGCCGCGGACGTCGGGACCGCCGCCGGGGCGGACGCGGTGAGCGCCGCGGTCGCGGCCGCGGGCGGGCCGGTCCGGATGGTCGTGCAGGCGGTCGGGCTGCCACCCACCGGGCCGCTGGACGCCATCGACCCCGACGCGCTGGGCGCGACCGTCGCCCTCAAGGTCGGGGGGCTGTTGCGGCTGGTCAGGGCGGTGGATACGCATCTGGTCGGCGGGTCGCGGATCGTCGCGCTCGGCGGGCACTACGGCAGCGAGCCCTCCCCCGACGCCTGCGCCGCGGGCGTCACCAACGCCGCGCTGGCCAACCTGGTACGCCAGCTCGCCGTCGCCTACGGGCCGCGCGGGGTGACCGCGCACCTCGTCGCGCCGGGTCCGGTCGACACCCCGCGGATGCGCGGGCTGGCCGCGGCGGCCGCGCGGCGGCGCGGGGTCGCGGTCGAGGAGGTGCTCGCCGAGCGGGCGGCCGAGTCGCCGCTGGGCCGGCTCGTCACGCCCGAGGAGGTGGCCTGGACGGTGACGACGCTGCTCGCCCCGCAGGCCGACGCCCTGCACGGCGCCACCCTGGCCCTCGACGCCGGCGCCCGCCGCGGACTCTTCTGACCGATCCGGTGCGTGCGGCGACGGATCGGTCGCCGCACGCACCGGATCAGGGTCGCCGCGCGGCCCTGGCGGCGATCTCCTCGGCACGGGCCGCCGCGGCCGGGACACCGGCGATGCCCCAGTCGTCGGGCGGCACCTCGACGATCCGCGCGCGGACCAGCTCGCGCGGGCTCCCCAGCACGGTGACGACGGCGTCGGTCAGGGCGGCGAGCAGCCGGTGCCGCTGCTCGACCGGCCGCCCCTCCAGCACGAGGGCCGTCACGTACGGTGCCTCCACGCCGATCTCGCCGCCGGTGATCCACTGCCCGGGCGGGTGCTCGGTCACCCAGCCGCGGACCCGCGCGGGCGGCGAGTCGAGGACCTCGGCGTACCGGCGCGTCAGCTCGCCCAGCAGTTCCGCGAGACGCTGCGGCGGGTGCCGGTCGGCCAGCACGTGAACCTCGAAGATCGGCACGTCAGCCGCCGTCGATCGCCATCACGACGGCCTTGGGCTCGGTGAAGAACTCGCGGCTGAAGGTCCCGCCCTCGCGTCCCCACCCGGAGTCGCCGACGCCGCCGAAGGGCGCCCGCAGGTCACGGACGAAGAAGCAGTTCGTCCACACCGTGCCCGCCCGCAGCCGCGCCGAGACCCGGTGGGCGCGCGAGAGGTTCTCGGTGAAGACCATCGCGTTGAGCCCGTAGCGGCTGCCGTTCGCGGCGGCGACGGCCTCGTCCTCGGTGTCGAACGGGGTCACGGTGACCACCGGCCCGAAGATCTCCTCGCACTGGATGGGCGAGTCGGGCGCCGCGTCGACGACGACCGTCGGCCGCACGAACCAGCCGTCGCCGGGACCGCCCGTGAGCACCTTGCCGCTCGGGTCCTCGAGGTAGCTCGTGACCTTGGCGTGGTGGGTCTGCGACGACAGCGGGCCGATCTGGGTGCCGGCGTCCTTCGGGTCGCCGACGACCAGCGCATCGGCCGCGGCGACGAACCGGGCGAGGAACTCGTCGAGGACCGGGCGTTGCACGTAGAGCCGGGAGCCGGCGAGGCAGACCTGGCCGGCGTTGGTGAAGATCGCCCTGATCGACCAGTCGACGGCCGTGGTCAGGTCGGCGTCGGCGAACACGAGGTTCGCGCCCTTGCCGCCCAGCTCCAGGCTGACCGGGGTGAGGTTGCGGGCGGCGGCGGCGGTGATGACACGTCCGGTCGACGACTCACCGGTGAAGGTGATCCGGTCCACCCGCGGGTCCGCGGTCAGCGCCGCCCCCGCGGAGTCCGGACCGTAGCCGTGCAGGACGTTGAGCACGCCGGGCGGCAGTCCGGCCTCGACCGTGAGCCGGGCCAGGATCGTCGCCGACGCCGGCGAGTCCTCCGCCGGCTTGAGCACGACGGTGTTCCCCCAGGCCAGGGCCGGTGCGATCTTCCAGCTCTCCAGCATCAGCGGGAAGTTCCACGGCGCGATCGCGGCGACGACGCCGGCGGGCTCGTAGCGGGCGTAGGCGTGGTGGCCGGTGTCGGTCGGGTAGGCCTCCGACGCCGACAGCCGGGCGTGGTCGGCGAAGAACCGCAGGTTCTGGGCGGTGCGCGGGACGTCCTTGCCCAACGCGTCGGAGACGGGCTTGCCCATGTCACGGGTGTCGGCCATGGCCAGCTCGGCGGCGTTCGCCTCGACGAGGTCGGCCAGCCGGTGCAGCAGTGCGCCGCGCTCGGCGAACCCCATCCGCGGCCAGGGCCCCTCGTCGAACGCGCGCCGGGCCGCCGTGACGGCCAGGTCGGCCTCCGGGGCGCCGCCCAGGGCGACCCTCGCCCAGGGCGACTGCGAGTAGGGATCGACGGAGTCGAACTCCGCGCCGTCGAGCGACGCGCGCTCCTCACCGTCGATCACGTGCCCGAACCGTTCGTCCATGGCAGCGACCGTCGCATCCGGACGGAACGCCCGGGAAGGCGAGCGTTCGGCCTGGTGGAACGCGGGCGTGCGGCGCCGGCTGCGGGTCCGGCGCACCGAACCCTCCCGGGAGGGGTCGGCGGATCCGCCCGACGCGACGGGCGTGTCAGGCGTCGGGCTCGTCGAAGATCGCGACCGCCCGGGTCCACCCCGCCGACGCGGCGTGGATCTTGACCGGGAAGCACGAGATCTGAAAGCCCGTCGCGGGCAGCGACTCGAGGTTGTGGAGCTTCTCGATGTGGCAGTAGCCGATGTCGCGGCCCACCCGGTGGCCCTCCCAGATGATCGAGGGGTCGCCCTCGGCCGCGTAGCGCCGCGCGGTGTGCACGAACGGCGCGTCCCAGCTCCACGCGTCGGTCCCGGTGAGCCGGACGCCGCGTTCGAGCAGGTACAACGTCGCCTCGCGGCCCATGCCACAGCCCGTCGACACGTAGTCGTCCTCGCCGTAGCGGGCCCCCGCCGCCGTGTTGACGACGACGATCTCCAGCGGCGAGAGCGTGTGCCCGATGCGATCGAGTTCGGCCTCGACCTCGGCGGCGGTGACGACGTGGCCGTCGGGCAGGTGCCGGAAGTCGAGCTTCACGCCGGGCTGCAGGCACCACTCCAGCGGCACCTCGTCGATGGTGATGGCGCGGGCGCCG
>Ga0182736_1001394_pt1 | contig 24063 bp, 26 predicted proteins | sample eDN5th30CKraftBY_FD_128882 | JGI IMG/M metagenome (GOLD analysis project Ga0182736, IMG submission 128882) | Enriched backyard soil microbial communities from Emeryville, California, USA - eDNA 5th pass 30_C Kraft BY (version 2) (version 2) | ecosystem: Environmental > Terrestrial > Soil >... | reverse complement strand
GTGGCACCTTTCAAGCGCCCGGACCTGAGGGCTCATCACCCAGCCGCGCCACCGCAGCGCGACCGGTCCGGCACCGCCCGCTGCCCGGAATGGTCGGTGGCCATCCGTTCCCGCGCAGCAAGGAGGGGCGATGATAGGCGAGGCTTGAAATGCGGGGATAAATCTTTGCGCGGGATGCGCGTGCTGCTTCCCTTCTTCCCGTTCACGGGGAGAAGGTGGGCCAAGGGCCGGATGAGGGGCGGCGCCCGGCTTCGCGGGGTTTGCGCTGCTCCTCATTTGCCTGCCGGCATCTTCTCCCCGCAAGCGGGGAGAAGAGATCTATCGCGCCGAAGGTCGCGGCTATTCGTCCTCCACCACGCGCAGGCGCAAATGGCCGGTCTGCGAATCGGCGACCCGTTCTGTGCGCGGGGCTGGCGTGTCCGCATCGGACGACCCGTTTTCGCCCAGTTCCAGCGCTTCGATCCGCGCGCCGCGCTTGGTCACCTTGTCGGTCGAGGTGAGGATCTGGTCAATGTCCTTGTTGGCCTGCATGAAGTGCTGCTGGAGCTTGCGCACCCGGTCGTCGAGCCGCGTCACGTCCTCCATCAACCGCACCACCTCGCCCTGGATCAGATGCGCCTGCTCGCGCATCCGCTGGTCCTTCAGCACGGCCTGGATGACCTGGATCGACAGCATCAGCAGCGAGGGCGAGACGATGACGATGCGCGCCTTGTGGGCGCGCTGGACCAGCGTCTCGAAATTCTCGTGGATCTCGCCGAAGATGGATTCCGACGGCACGAACATGAAGGCCGTGTCCTGCGTTTCGCCGCGGATCAGGTATTTTTCCGAAATCGCCCGGATATGGACTTCCACGTCGCGGCGGAAGGTCTGGGCCGCATAGCGCGCGGCTTCCGCGCCGCTCTCGCTCTCTGCCGCGGCGCGGATCGCATTCCACGATTCCAGCGGGAACTTGGCGTCGATGACCAGCGAAGGCTGGCCGTTCGGCATCCTCACCACGCAGTCCGGCCGGTTGCCGTTGGAAAGCGTCGCCTGGAACTCATAGGCGCCGTGCGGCAGGCCGTCGGCGATGATCGCCTCCATCCGGCTCTGGCCGAAGGCACCGCGCGTCTGCTTGTTGGACAATATGTGCTGGAGCTGCACCACCTGTCCCGCCAGCGACTGGATATTGTTCTGCGCGCTGTCGATGACCGCCAGCCGCTCCTGCAGCCGCGCCAGGTTCTCGTGAGTCGATTTGGTCTGCTCGGTGATCGAATGGCCAAGCCGAGAGGTCATGCCGTCGAGCCGTTCGCCAATCGCCTTGTTGAGCTCGGACTGACGCGTGGAAAACACGTCGGCCAATGCGCCCATGCGGCCCTGCATCTCGGCCTGCGCACGCGCGATCTCGGCCATGCGCTGTTCGGATTCGCGCGCTTTGGCGGCGGCTTCCTCCGCCGCTGCCGAGCGCGCCCGCGCCGAGCGCAAAAGCCCCAGCGCCATGGCGCCGAGCAGAATGGCGCAGATAATGAGGAATCCGACGAGGACCTGCCCCACCGTGAAAGTGGTGGCGCCAAGCTGGAGCAGGGGGGTATCGAAAGCTGTCATCGCGACAGGCTAGACGATTCGCGCCGCCAATATAAGATCAAAACGTGAACGTTCTGCGCTGTTCACATTGACGCTCGCGCCGCTTCTCATTACCTGAACCCCATGACGATCCGACCTCTCATCATTCTGCCCGACCCGCTGCTGCGGCAGGTGTCGAAGCCCGTCGAGCGCATCGACGACGATCTGCGCCGTTTCGCCGGCTCCATGCTGGACACGATGTATGACGCGCCGGGCATCGGCCTTGCAGCGATCCAGGTGGGCGAGCCGCTGCGTATGCTGGTGATCGACCTCGCCAAGGAGGACGAGACGCCGCAGCCGCACATCATCATCAATCCGGAGATCGTGGCGCGCGGCGACGACGTGAACATCCACGAGGAAGGCTGCCTTTCGATCCCCGATTACTATGCCGAGGTGGAGCGCCCGGCGACGGTGACCGTGACCTATCTCGACGAGAGGGGCGAGAAGCGCGAGATGGCGGCCGACGGCCTGATGGCGACCTGCCTCCAGCACGAGATCGATCACCTGAACGGCGTGCTCTTCATCGACCACATTTCCAAGCTCAAGCGCGACATGGTGGTGCGCAAGTTCAGGAAGCTTGCGCGGGACAAGGCACCGAGCCGCGTCGCCTGACGGCCGGGCTTGACGCGCGCTGTGGGAACCCGTTGAACGGCGGGTCCGACCATTCCGTCCGAAAGGCTGCCAGCATTGCGCGTCGTCTTCATGGGAACGCCCGATTTTGCTGCCGCGACGCTGTCGGCCATCGCCAGCGCACGCCATGAGATCGTCGCGGTCTATACCCAGCCGCCGCGTCCGGCCGGCCGGCGCGGGCTGGAGCTGACGAAATCGCCGGTGCATCGCCTTGCCGAGGAGCTCGGCCTGCCCGTCCGTACGCCTGTCTCGCTGAAGGATATGACCGAGCAGCAGGCATTCGCCGAGCTCGAAGCGGATGTGGCGGTGGTCGTCGCCTATGGGCTTCTCCTGCCGCTTGCGGTGCTGGAGGGCACCCGGCTGGGCGCCTTCAACGGCCACGCTTCGCTGCTGCCGCGCTGGCGCGGTGCGGCACCCATCCAGCGCGCCATCATGGCCGGCGATGGCGAGACCGGCATCTGCATCATGCGCATGGAAGAAGGGCTCGACACCGGTCCGGTGGCGCTGACCGCGCGCGTGCCGATCGGCCCGGACATGACCGCCGGCGAACTGCATGATGAGCTTGCCAAGCGGGGGGCTTCGCTGATGGTCGAGGCGCTGGCGCGGCTGGAAGCCGGCACGCTGACGCTGGTGCCGCAACCGGAAGATGGCGTGGTCTATGCGCACAAGATCGCCAAGGACGAGACGCGCACCGACTGGCATTGGCCGGCGAAGCGGGTGCACGATCACATTCGCGGCCTGTCGCCTTTTCCCGGCGCATGGTGCGAGATGGAGATAGGCGGCCGTATGGAGCGGGTGAAGCTGCTGCGCTCCTCGCTGGCGGAGGCCGACGCAGAACCCGGCATGGTGAAGGTGCGGGACGGTGCGCTTGTCGTCGCCTGCGGCGAGGGCGGAGTCGCGATCAGGGAACTGCAACGCGCTGGGGCCCGTTCGGTCAGCGCCGCCGATTTCCTGCGCGGCGCCCGGCTGACAGGGGAGGTGCTGCGGTGATCAGGGGTCTCGTCATCCGTCCCGTGGAGGAGAAGGACAAGGACGCCATCGCCGGCCTGCTGGATGCGGCTTTCGGCGGTGATGCGGAGCGGCGTCTGGTGGCGTGCCTTCGCGACGCCGCAGATGTCGTGCTCGAACTCGTCGCGACGCATGAGAGCGAGGTGGTCGGCCACATCCTGTTCTCGCGCCTCAGGGTCGAGGATGAAGAAGGGGAGACGGAAGCCGTAGCGCTCGCACCGCTGGCCGTGCTGCCGGCGCGGCAGCGAAGCGGCATCGGCAGCGCGCTGGTCGAGAATGCGCATCATGTGCTGGGCGAGCAGGGCGAAAGCCTGTCGGTGGTGCTGGGCGAGCCCGATTATTACGGCCGCTTCGGCTATAGGCACGACCGCGCGGCCGGCTTCGTCTGCGAATATCAGGGCCCCTATCTTCAGGCGCATGCCTTTGCGGCGGCCCCGGCCACCGGGCGGCTTGTCTATGCGCCGGCCTTCGCTTCGCTCTGATGCCGCGCTATCGCCTCGACATCGAATATGACGGCGGGCCCTATGCGGGCTGGCAGCGGCAGGCCGACCAGCATTCGGTGCAGGCGGCGATCGAGCAGGCGATTCACGCATTCAGCGGCGAGACGGTGACGATCCGGGGTGCCGGCCGCACAGATGCGGGGGTGCATGCGACAGGGCAGGTGGCGCATGTCGATCTCGTGCGCACATGGACGCCCGACAAGCTGCAGGGCGCGCTCAACGCGCATCTCAAGCTGGCCGGCGAACGGGTGGCGGCGCTGGCGGTGGCGGCGGTGCCCGACACGTTCGACGCGCGCTTCTCCGCCGTCGCGCGCCATTATCTCTACCGCATCGTCAACCGCCGCGCGCCGCTGGCGCTGGAGCGCGGCCATGCCTGGCATGTAGCGCGCCGTCTGGATCACGAAGCCATGCACGCGGCGGCGCAGCAGCTTCTCGGCAAGCACGACTTCACAACCTTCCGCTCCGTGCAGTGTCAGGCGCAGAGCCCGGTCAAGACGCTGGACCGGCTCGACATCACCCGCAGCGGCGACCTGATCGAGATACGCACCTCGGCGCGCTCCTTCCTGCACAATCAGGTGCGTTCGATGGTCGGGTCGATCAAGCGGGTGGGCGAAGGCGCATGGACGAAAGCCGACCTGAGGGCTGCGCTCGATGCCGCCGACCGCAGCGCCTGCGGCACGGTCGCGCCGCCCGACGGGCTCTATCTCACACAAGTGGACTATGGCTAGGTCGCAAGCCCCAGCAGCGATTGCAGGGTGACCATCAGCAGCAGCGAAAAGAGGAACATCCCGGCGAAAACCCCGGTAGCCACCGCCGCGCCCATGCCGAGGATGGCGTTGGTCAACCGCCATGACAGGACCATGGTGGCGAAGAGCAGCAGCAGCGAGATTGCGGCGGTCACCTCCCGCCCCGTGGGCCAGACAAGGTCCAACAGCGAGGGTATGACCATCAGCCAGAGGAAGACGACGCTGCCCCAGTTCGACGCCACCACATAGGCGACGTAGCGCGGCGCTATCCCCACCAGCCGCGCCGCCGCGCCGAGCGCCACGAGGGGAAGCACCCAGGTCACCAGATCGACGAAGACGAGGCGGAACACCACGCCGAGCCGCGCGCCGAATGCGTCGCCGCCCATCGCATTGGCCATGGCGACCCAGCCCACGGCCATCGGCGGCAGCGCCACGATGATGGCGAAGAAGGAGTTCCAGAAGCCGTCGGCCGAGATGTCGAGAAGCTGTTCGCCATCGGGACGGCCCATCATCAGCCGCCACGCGCCGTTCACATATTGCTGGATCTGTTCGCCGGTCGGCATGTCCTACTCGAACCAGTCCTCAAGAAAGCGCAGGTAGATTTCCGTCAGCGTCTCGAGATCGGCCAGCGCCACGCGCTCGTCCACCATATGCATGGTCTGGCCGACGAGGCCAAATTCCACCACCGGACAGAAATCCTTGATGAAGCGCGCATCGGATGTGCCGCCGGAGGTCGAGAGCGAGGCCATGCGACCCGTCACCATAGTGACCGAGCCGCGCAATGTCGCGATCAGCTTTTCGTCGCGCGTCAGGAAGACCGGGCTCGGCCGGTCGCGCCATGTCAGGTCGAAGTCGATCGGGCCGTCGGGCCGCAGGGTCTCCGCGGCGCGGTCGAGCCGGTTGTGGATTTCCGCCTGCAGGGTCTCGATCGTCCAGTTGTCATTGAAGCGGACATTGAACGCGATGGCCGCGCGGGCGGGGATCACATTGGTGGCGGCATTGCCGACATCGATGGAGGTGATTTCCAGATTGGACGGCTGGAAGTCCGCGCTGCCGGCGTCCAGCGCCGGCGACAGCAGCGCGTCCGCCAGCGCCAGCGCACTTGGGACCGGATTGTCGGCGAGATGCGGATAGGCGACATGGCCCTGCACGCCGTTGACGGTGACGATGCCCGACACGGAACCGCGCCGGCCGATCTTGATCATCTCGCCGAGCCGTTCGGGATTTGTCGGCTCGCCGACGATCGCCGCATCCCAGCTTTCGCCGCGCGCGGAAGCCCAGTCGAGCAGCTTGGTCGTGCCGTTGATCGCCGGGCCTTCCTCGTCGCCGGTGATGAGCAGCGAGACGGAGCCGGGCAGCGTGCGGCCGGAAGCGAGATAGCGCGCCACCGCCGCCACGAAACAGGCGATACCGCCCTTCATGTCCACCGCGCCGCGTCCGTAGAGGAAGCCGCGATCGGTGGCGGCCGCGAAGGGCGGATGGGTCCAGGCGCTCTCGTCGCCGACCGGCACCACGTCTGTGTGGCCTGCGAACATCAGATGCTGCCCGGTCTGTCCGAGGCGCGCATAGAGGTTCTCGACATCCGGCGTGCCGGGTTCGGAAAACAGCGGCCGTTTCACCGAAAAGCCCATCGGCCCCAGCATCGCCGCGAGCGCCGAAAGCGCGCCGCCTTCGGAGGGCGTGACGGAGGGGCAGCGAACCAGGGCTGTGAGATTGGCGGCGGGATCGACGGGCAGGCTCATGACGACAGCGATAGATGCTTTCGCGGCACGTTTGAAGCGCAACTATTTCGGCGCGTTGGTGCGGACGCCATATTTGTTGGGTCCGGGCGTGCCGGGAAACAGGCACAGCACCACGAAGGCGACGATCGAGATCGCTGGAATGAACAGGGCCACGGCAATGATGCCGGGCTTGTCGAAATCGTGCAGCCGCTTGATGCCGAGCGCCACATTGGACCACAGCGAGATGAAGAAGCTCACCACGAAGGCGTTTTCCCAGCCGGTGCCGGGCAGGCCCGCATCCTGCGCCATCACCATGCGGTAGAGGAAGAAGGCCTGGATGATCGCCAGCAGCAGGCCGGCGAGGAAATAGGCCGCGCGGCCGACGCGGCCCGATGTCTGGAAAAAGAGCCAGATGAACTGGTTGCTAGGCAAGGGGATCCGGTCCGTAACTGTTCGCGCCGCGTGTGCCTTCCAGGATGCCCAGCTCGACGATGATCCAGATCGGCCCGAGAACGGGGACGAGCACGATCAGCGACCACCAGCCGGACTTGTTGCGGTCGTGCCAGCGCTTGGCATAGAGCGCCAGCGCCAGATAGATCGCGGCAAGGGTGAAGATGAGGCCGAGCACGCCGATGCCGTCGGCGCCGCCGATCTGCAATCCGAGGATGAGATCGAGCACATTGGCGATCAGGCCGGCCACGAAGATGATGCCGACGCCGGCCCAGAATTTGGCGCGGTTGATGCGCCCCTCGAAGCTCGTCAGCAGATATTTCCAGTCCATATCACCCCTCCCGATGAGAACTGCGCACCCGTCGGGCGCTGCCGCCCGAAATTGCCCGTGGCGCCGGCAAATATCAATCGCGCAGCAGCTCGTTGATCGAGGTTTTCGACCGTGTCTTCTCGTCCACGCGCTTGACGATGACGGCGCAATAGAGGCCCGGACCGGGTTCGCCATTGCCCATCGGCTTGCCTGGCATCGTTCCGGCGACGACCACGGAATAGGGCGGCACCTCGCCATAGGTCACGCTGCCGGTTTCGCGGTCGACGATCTTGGTCGACTTGCCGATGAACACGCCCATGCCGAGCACTGAGCCCTCGCGGATGATGCAGCCCTCGACCACCTCAGAGCGGGCGCCGATGAAGCAATTGTCCTCGATGATGGTCGGGCCGGCCTGCAACGGCTCCAGCACGCCGCCGATGCCAACGCCACCGGACAGATGGACGTTCTTGCCGATCTGCGCGCAGGAGCCCACCGTCGCCCATGTATCCACCATCGTGCCTTCGCCGACATAGGCGCCGAGATTGACGAAGGAAGGCATCAGGATCGCGCCCGGCGCGACATAGGCGGAACGCCGCACCACGCAATTGGGCACCGTGCGGAAGCCGGCCTTCTCGAAATCGACCGCACCCCAGCTGTCGAACTTGGAGGGGACCTTGTCCCACCACAGCGATTCGCCCGGCCCGCCCTTGATCACCTCCATCGGGTTGAGGCGGAAGGAGAGCAGGACGGCCTTCTTCAGCCACTGATGGACGGTCCAGTTGCCGTCCTTGCCACGGCTTGCGACCCGCAATTCGCCCCTGTCGAGCAGTTTTAGCGCCGTTTCAACGGCATCGCGCACTTCGCCGCGCGTATCTGCGCCGATTCCCTCGCGGGCATCGAATGCGCGCTCGACGGTGGTCTCCAGGGCGGCGAGGTCCTGCCTTGACATGAAAATGCTCCACTACACATGCTGTTAAGGGGAAGCCCGTACCGTCAGACGGGTCCGGAAAATCGCGCGGAACCTATGTCAAGCGATGCCGGGGGTCAATCACGGCACCGGTTGCGCGGACGGGCGTGGCCAAGGGGAAGTTTGCAGGAAATGAATACAGACGAGGCCGCCGGCTGGACGGCGCTGCCGCATTCCGACGAAGACCTTCAGCGCGCCAAGAGCGTGCCGGACACGCCGCAGACGCGCTCGCGCGCCTACCAGCTTGCCTGGGACGACGACGAGTTCATGACGCGCCGCGAATTGCGGCCGGTGCGGCTGCAACTGGAATTGCTGAAGCCGGAAATGCTGCTGGCCGAGCGGGGCATCCGCTCCACGGTCATCATGTTCGGCGGCGCCCGCATCCCCGAACCCGGCGGCGAGGCCTGGGCGGCCAAGAACGAGGTGCAGAAGAAGAACCTTCTCGCCAATTCCCGCTATTATGAGGAAGCGCGCAGGTTTGCGCGGCTCTGTTCGGAACATTCGGCCGAATCCTACTATCGCGAATTCGTCGTGGTGACGGGCGGCGGGCCCGGCGTGATGGAGGCGGGAAATCGCGGCGCGGCCGATTGCGGCGCGCCCTCCATCGGCCTCAACATCGTGCTGCCGCATGAGCAGGCGCCCAACGCCTATGTGACGCCGGAGCTCTGCTTCAACTTCCACTACTTTGCCATCCGCAAGATGCATTTCATGACCCGCGCCAAGGCCGTCGCGGTATTCCCCGGCGGCTTCGGCACGATGGACGAGCTTTTCGAGACGCTGACGCTGATGCAGACCGGCCGCATGGAGCGCGTTCCCGTGCTGCTCTTCGGCAAGGAATTCTGGGCGCAGGCGATCAATATCGACTTCCTCGCCGAGCAGGGCACGATCTCGCCAGGCGATGAAACACTGATCTCCCATGTCGACAGCGCCGACGAGGCCTGGGCCGAGGTCAGCGCCTTCTACAAGCTCGGCCGCTGATCCACGGCACCATGCCGCAGCGTGATGGGCTTGGAGGCGGGCGGCGGGACGGCTAAAAGCCTGTCATGAGCAGAAGCATGCCGGGCAGAGGATGGTTTGAAGCGCTGCGCCGCGACTCCGTGCTTTTTGCATGGGTGGCGGCCTGCCTTCTTGCGGTCAATCTCCTCCAGCCGCTGGTGGCGGCGCATGCCGCCGGCATGGACGGCTGGGTCATTTGCACCACCGCCGGTGCCGGCGTGGCCGATCCGGACGCACCGGCGACCGATCCCGCCAAATGCCCGATCTGCCTCGGCGCGCATGCCTGCTGCCCCGCCGCGCCCCTGCCTGCCGACCTTCATGCAGCCGTAGCGGCCCACCCGGCCCTCGTCGCTTTCGCCGCATCCTTCATTCTCGACGACGATCCGCTGCCCGCGCTCCGGCCGGGTGTCCTGCCGCCTGGAATCCGCGCCCCGCCCGCGCTGGTCTGATCCGCAAAGCCGGCCCTCGATGGCCATTTTCGATTCAGATCATGAAAGACAATTCCATGCGCAAGCTTCTTGTGAACCTCGTGGCCGCGGCCACGCTGACCGCCATTCCCACCTTTGCCGCCCATGCCCATGCCACGCTCGAACGGTCGCAGGCCGCGCCGGGCAGCTACAAGGCCGTGCTGCGCGTGCCCCATGGCTGCGACGGCAAGGCGACCCACACCGTCCGCATCACGGTTCCGGAAGGCTATATCGATGTAAAGCCCATGCCCAAGGCCGGCTGGGATGTCGCGATCGAGAAGGGCGCCTACGACCACGCCTACAAGCTGCATGGCAGCGAGGTCACCGAAGGCGCGAAGACCGTCACCTGGTCCGGCGGCCGGCTGGACGATGCTCACTATGACGAGTTCGTCCTGTCGGGAACGCTGGATGCATCCGTGGCAGGAAGCACGTTACATTTCCCTGCCACGCAGCTCTGTGACGGCGGCGAAGTGAGCTGGAACGAAATCCCGGCCCCCGGCCAGAACCCCCACGAACTGGCGCATCCCGCGCCCTCCGTCTCCGTTGCGGCGGCCAACGGCATGGGCGGCGATCATGGCGGGCATGGCGACCATGCCGCAGCCGAAGCGATCCACGCCGGCGATCTCGCCATCAGTGCCGCCTGGGCACGGGCGATGCTGCCCGGCCAGCCGGCGGGCGGCGGCTATCTCACCATCACCAATGGCGGTGCTGCGGCCGACAAGCTCATCGGTGCGGAATCGCCTGCCGCGGGTAAGGTCGAGATCCACACCATGTCGGTGGTGAATGACGTGATGACCATGCGTCCGGTCGAGGACGGGCTGGAGATTCCGGCCGGCGCCACGGTGGAGCTCAAGCCGGGCGGCTTCCATGTCATGTTCATGCAGGTGAGCGAGCCGTTCAAGGAAGGCGCGATCGTGCCGGTGACGCTCGTCTTCGAGAAGGCCGGCAAGGTCGAGGTGCCGTTCCCCGTGAGGGCGGCATCCGGCGGCGGGCACCAGCACTAGAGTAATTTCAGCAAAAGTGTGCAGCGGTTTTGCGTCAGAAATTACGTAAAAACAAAGAGCTAGAGAATTTTCGTGATTCCATAAAAGCGGAAATGCTCTAGGCAAAGCGCGTATCCGGCCCGCCCGTTGGCGCGGCGGGCCGGATATATGGAACGGCATCCGGGCCGTAATCGTTCTGCCTGCAACCTGAAAGGAGCAGGCATGGACAACGATGTTCTGAACGGAACGGACGACGATATGATCCGCGCGCAGCAGGAGCGCGACCTCGGTCATCCGCTCGACCCCGGAAAAAAGCGCGACCGGAAAAGGGCAGGGAACATGCCGCCCGATGTCCCTCCCGCACCTGCGGCGAAGCCGGTCAGAGCGTCGCGGAAAGGCTTTTCAGGAAACTCGCCAAGTCGTCGGTGACGAAATCCACGGCATCGTCATAGGCCGGATCGCGTTCCCATATTTCGGAGAAGGTCGGTTCGAAATTGCGCGGAACCACCAGCACCGTCGTCATGCCCAGCACCTTGGGGGCGACGAGATTGCGCGCAAGGTCCTCGAACATGGCCGCATCCGATCCGACAATGCGGTGCAGCGCGACGAAGCGGTCATAGGTCGCCTGCGCCGGCTTGGGATTGAGCTCCGCGGCGACGATGTCGAAAATGTCGTCGAACCTGTCGAGGATTCCGAGTTGGCGGGCGGTGCGCTCCGCATGGCCGCGATCGCCATTAGTGAAGATGAATTTCCGTCCCGGAAGGTCGCGGATCGCATCGCCCAGCGCCGGATCCGGCTTCAGCCAGGAATAGTCGATGTCATGCACTTTCCGCAGGAAATCGTCGGGATCGATATTGTGCCGCGCCATCAGGCCCGACAGCGTCGTCCCATATTCCAGGTAGAGGTCCTTCTGGAGCTTCCGCGCTTCGTCTCGCGGAAGCGAAAGCAATTCGGACACATAGGAAGTCATCTTCACGTCGATCTGCGCGAAGAGATTCGTGCGATGCGGATAGAGCGTGTTGTCGAGGTCGAAAACCCAGTCGCGAACATGGGCAAAGCGGGACGGGTCGGGAAGTTCGGTCATGCCCCCTTCCTCGCATATCCGTGCATTCCGTTCAAACTTGTCCTATCGCCTCCGGCGGGTGGCGCCCCGGCTGCCCTAAATGGGGCCGCGGCGCGGGATGATCCTGATCGCGGCCAAAGGGAGAAAACTTGCCACCGACGGGCGAGGGGTCTAGACCATCCCGGCCTGCCCCGCCTGCGGATTTCCCGTAAATGGAATTATGGATCGCGATAACGGTTGCTGCTGCCTTCCTGCAGAACCTGCGGTCGGCCGCGCAGAAGCACCTCAAGGGCGTGATGGGCACCACCGGCGCGACCTTCGTGCGCTTCGGCTTCGGCGTGCCCTTCGCCTTTCTCTTCACCGCTATCCTGGCTTTCGGATTCGGCTATCGTGTACCGTCGCCCAATCCGGGCTTCCTCCTTTGGGTCATCGTCGGCGGCCTGACGCAGATCGCCGCGAATTTCCTGCTGATCTGGCTGTTTTCCTTCCGCAACTTCGCCGTCGGCACGGCCTATTCGCGCACCGAGCCGGCGCAGGCGGCGCTGTTCGGCCTGATCTTTCTCGGCGAACGCGTCAGCGCCGGTGCGCTTGCGGCGATCGCCATCAGCGTCTTCGGCGTGATGCTGATCTCGGTCGCGCATGAGGAACGCAGGCTATCGCGGCTGGTGACGGCGGTCTTCTCGCGCACCGCGCTGGTTGGCATCGCGTCGGGCACGCTGTTCGGCGTCGCCGCCGTCGCCTACCGCGCGGCATCCCTTTCACTGAACGGACCGAATTTCGCCATGCAGGCGTCGGTGACGCTGCTCTGGGTCATCTGCTTCCAGACCGTCATCATGCTGGGCTGGATGGCATGGCGCGATCGCGCCGAGATCGGCCGCATCGCGCGCGCTTGGAAATGGTCGCTGTTCACCGGCTTCGTCGGCGCAAGTGCCTCCTTTGGCTGGTTCGCGGCGATGACGCTCCAGCAGGCTGCGGTGGTGAAGGCGCTGGCGCAGGTCGAAATGCTGTTCACCTTCGCCGCTTCCGTCTTCTTCTTCCGTGAACGCATCACGCCGCTTGAGACGATCGGCTGCGCGCTGATCGCCGGCGGCATCGTGGTTCTGGTGATGTGGGGATAGTCTTCGCAAGCAAGACGGAACGGCGTGGATATCACCGTTCCGGCTTGGTTCCGGCTTGCTTGCTGAATATTATGGCACCAAAAGCGTACCGGCGCCATGCTCGGTAAAGAGTTCGAGCAGCACCGCGTGCGGGGTCTTGCCGTTGAGGATGACCACGCCCTCCACGCCGCGCTCGATCGCCTCGATGCAGGTTTCGACCTTGGGGATCATGCCGCCTGAAATGGTTCCGTCCTTCATCAGCGCCCTGGCCTCGCTCACCGAAAGCTCGTCGATGAGCTTCTTGTCCTTGTCGAGCACGCCGGGCACGTCGGTCAGGAAGAGCAGGCGCGAGGCGCGCACCGCGCCGGCGATGGCGCCGGCGAAAGTGTCGGCGTTGATGTTGTAGGTATGGCCGTCGCGGCCCGGCGCCACCGGCGCAAGAACGGGAATCATCTCGGATCGGGCCAGAAGGTCGAGAAGCGTGCGGTCGACCTCGACCGGTTCACCGACGAAGCCGAGATCGAGCACGCGCTCGATATTGCTGTCGGGGTCGATCATGGTCTTCTTCGCCTTCTCGGCGAAGACCATATTGCCGTCCTTGCCGCACAGGCCGATGGCCCATTCGCCCTCGGCATTGATGAGCGCGACGATCTCCTTGTTGATGGAGCCGGCCAGTACCATCTCGACGATCTCGACGGTGCGCTGGTCGGTCACCCGCAGGCCGCCCTCGAATTTCGACTCGATGCCCATCGATTTCAGCATCGCGCCGATCTGCGGGCCGCCGCCATGCACGACGATCGGATTGACGCCCGACTGCTTCAGCAGCGCAATGTCGCGTGCAAAGGCCTTGCCCAGCGAAATGTCGCCCATGGCATGGCCGCCATATTTGACCACGACTGTCTTGTTCTCGTAGCGCTGCATGAAGGGGAGCGCCTGCGAGAGCAGGCGGGCCTGTTCGGCCGCGGCTGAAATATCGACTGTCATGGCGTTTCCTCGCGCGATGGGCGGTGACCTCTTAGCGAGAATGACAGGACGCCGCAAATGCTTAGCATCCGACCGAAAAGCGGAATCCGGTTTTCGAATGAATGATCTTCCGCTTCACAGCTTTCGGTGGCGCAGAAGGATGGCAAATCCGTTGCGTCCTGACGCGCGATGGCGCATGTCGGCCAGGATGGTCGGGAGCGGATAGCGATGCCGAGCGGGAAGGGACAGTCGCCGATCTGGCGTTTCGCGCCATTGCTGATGATCGTTGCCGGTCTCGGCACGGCTTACGCATTGGGCCTGCATCGCTATGTCAGTCTGGATCGGCTGGCCGAGAGCAGCGATGCGCTGTCGGCCTGGGTGGCCATGCATCCCGTCCTCGCCCCGCTGGCCTTCCTGCTGGCCTATGCGACGGCTGTCGCCTTCGCCTTTCCCGTCGCAAGCCTGCTTACGGTCGTTGGCGGCCTTCTTTTCGGCTGGCTGGCGGGCGGGGTGATGTCGATCATAGGGGCCACGGTCGGAGCCACGGTCCTGTTTCTCGTCGCGCGCTCTGCCTTTGGCGATGTCCTGACCCGGCGGCTGAAGGGCAGGGCGGCGCGCATCGCAGCCGGCATCGACGCCAATGCGTTCGGCTATGTCCTTGCGCTGCGCCTGACGCCGGTATTCCCCTTCCTGATGGTGACGATGGCGGCCGCGCTGGCGCGGGTGCGCACGGCGACTTTCGCAAGCGCGACCTTCGTCGGCATCCTGCCCGCGACCTTTGCCTATGCGTGGCTGGGGGAGGGGGTCGACAGCGTGATTGCCGCCGCCCGCGCGGCCGGGCGCGAGACCACGTTGCGTGACCTGCTGACGCCGGAAATCAGCATTGCCTTTGCATTGCTGGCGCTTGTGGCCTTCATCCCGCCCGTTCTGAAAAGCCTTCGCGCCTGACTTCGCGCAGGGGCGGCCTTCGTCGAAATTGGCAAATGCGCGGGACTGTCCTATTTTGGTCCGGCAATGCTGGCCGATCTTGTGGCCCGCGACAGCCCGGCAGGCAATGCATGGACGAAACGATGGCGCAGGATAGAGGGGCAGGGGCGGCGCGCGTGCCGCTGACGCGCGGCCTCTCGGCCAAGCTCCTGCTGCTCACCATCCTTTTCGTCATGCTGGCCGAAGTGCTGATCTTCCTGCCCTCGGTGGCGAATTTCCGCCTGCAATGGCTGGAGCAGCGGCTGGGCACGGCGGCCGCTGTCGCGACCGTGCTGGTCGACGGCGATCCGGCGAGCCTGTCGCGGGAGGCACAGGACGATGTGCTGGCCTCGATCGGCGTGCATGCCATCGCCATCCTCGATGCGGGCGAATCCCGGCTGCTGGTGGTGTCGGAGATGCCACCGCGCGTGGACCAGCATGTGGATGTCGGCAATACCGGCCAGCTCGAGGCGATTGCCGGCGCGCTCGACACGCTCGTCGCCGGGGGCGACCGCATGCTCCGCGTCTTCGGCCATGTCGGCGGCAGCGCCACCCAATATGAGCTGCTGATCCCCGACACCCAGTTGCGCCGGGACATGCTCATCTATTCGCGCAACGTCGCCATCCTGTCGCTGATCATCTCGCTCTTTACCGCCACGCTGGTCTTCGCCGCCATCGATCGCCTGATGATCCGCCCGGTGCGGGCGATGACGCGCTCCATGCTGGCTTTCGCCGAGGCGCCGGACGATCCGGGCCGCATTGTGCGGCCGTCCCGGCGCAGCGACGAGCTCGGCGTGGCCGAGCGCGAACTGGCGGCCATGCAGCAGAACCTCCAGCGCACGCTGGGCGAGCAGCGCCGTCTCGCGGATCTCGGCCTGGCCGTCTCCAAGATCAACCACGACATGCGCAACATCCTGGCTTCGGCGCAGTTGATGTCGGATCGCCTGCGGCAGGTGAAGGATCCGAGCGTGCAGGCATTCGCGCCGAAACTGCTGCGCACGCTCGACCGCGCCGTGGCCTATTCGGAAGGCGTGCTGGCCTATGGCCGCACGCAGGAGGCGGCGCCGAAGCGGCGGCGGGTGCGTTTGCGCCATCTCGTCGAGGACGTTTATGGCCTGCTGGCGATCGAGCCGGCGGGCGGCACCGAATTCCTCAACGCGGTGGATGCCGAGATGGAGGTCGACGCCGATTCCGAACAGCTCTTCCGCATCCTGTCCAACCTGTCGCGCAACGCCTTGCAGGCCATGGCGGGCGATATGGACGAGCCGGTGATACGGCGCCTGACGATTGCCGCCGAGCGCCGGGGTTCGGTCTGCCGCATCACCGTTTCCGATACAGGCCCGGGTCTGCCCAAGCGGGCGCGCGACAATCTCTTCGCCGCCTTTCGCGGTTCGGCGCGGGCAGGCGGGACGGGGCTGGGCCTCGCCATCGCACAGGAACTGGTGCGCGCGCATGGCGGCCAGATCGAGCTGGCGGAAAGCCGCGGCGGATCGACGGTCTTCGCCATCACCATTCCCGACCAGCCTGTCGATCTCGACATGGCGCGCAGCGCGCTTCGCCGTCCCGCATGAAGCCGATCCTGCTTCGCCTCGCTCTCATATTTGCCGGGCTGGCCTTTGCTATGCCGGCGCAAGCCGACTGGAAGCCGGTCGAACGTGTCCAGACCTATGCCGTTTCCGGCACGACGGGCATTGGGCTCTACGAATCCATCGGCGCGCGCGGCCCGCAGGTCGGCATAGGCCGCGCGATCGCCTATACGGATTTTGACCTGAAATGGTCGCGCGACTATCGCCCGCAGCCGGACGGCTCCTGCCGGCTGGTCACGGCGCGGCCGCATCTCATCATCACCTATCGCCTGCCGAAGCCTTCGGCCGCGCTGCCCGCGCCCACAAGGGCCTTGTGGGCGACCTTCATCGCCGGCGTGGAGGCGCATGAGCGCGTGCACGGCGCGATGATCGTCGACATGGTGAAGGCGATCGAGGCGGTGTCGGTCGGGCTGACCGTGGCCGACGATCCGGCATGCAGGAAGATACGCGCCGAACTGACCGGAAAGCTCGGCCTGCTGTCGCAGGAGCAGCGGGCGAAAAGCCGCGACTTCGACCGCCGCGAACTGTCCAATGGCGGCAATGTGCACCAGCTCATCCTTGCGCTCGTGAACGGGTAGGACCGTCCTTTCGACGCTGCGCCATAGCGCCAACCAAAGGCTTTTGGCCTCGAACTTATGTTGCCATTCATGTGCGGATGGTGGAGAGCTTCGACCACCCAAGACAGAAGCCACTTCGTCCTAAGGAGGATAAGATGACAAAACGTGGTTCACGCCATCAGATCACGCGCCGCGGCGTGCTTGCCGGCGGCGCAGCCGTCGGCACTGCCATCCTGCTGCCGGCACAGGCGCGCGCGCAGGCGGCCCAGCCTAACATGGGCGGTACGCTGCGGGTCGCGATGCCCTTCAACCCGGCGGCGCTGGACCCGATCACGGGCCGCAACCTGCCGGATTTCAACAGTCTCTACACGCTCTATGATGCGCTGCTGGACTTCGATCCCGATACGCTGGAACTCAAGCCCATGCTCGCAAAGAGCTGGGAGTTCACCGATCCCACGACGCTGGTGCTGGATCTCGTCGAGGGCGTGGAATTCCACGACGGCACGCCTTTGAACGCCGAGGCGGTGAAGTTCAATCTCGACCGTTCGATGAACGATGCGCGATCCAACGTGAAGTCCGACCTGGCCTCGGTGGAAACCGTCGAGGTGACCGGCCCCTTCAAGATCACGATCAAGCTGAAGAAGCCCGATGCCGGCCTGCCCGCGATCTTGTCGAACCGCGCCGGCTGCATGATCTCGCCCGACTCCATCAAGAAGGCCGCCGACGGCAATGTCGACCGCACCCCTGTCGGCACCGGCCCGTTCAAATTCGTCGAGTGGAAGGACAACGACCTCATCAAGGTCGAGAAGAACACCAATTACTGGCAGGCTGGCCTGCCCTATCTGGACGGCATCGAGTTCCGCATCATCAACGAGCTCAACACTGCCGCCCGCTCGGTCTCGTCCGGCCAGAACGACATGGCGCTCAACATGTCGGCGCTGCAGATCGCCACGGCCCGGCGCTCCAACGACGTGGTCGCCGAGGCGAAGCCCTCGCTGGTCTTCTACACGACGAGCCTCAACTACGCGCTGGAGCCGCTGAAGGACGTGCGCGTGCGCCAGGCGATGAACTATGCGCTCAACCGCGAGGACCTGAACCGCGTGCTGATGATGGGGCTGGGCGAGCCGACCTCGACGCTGTTCCCCAGCACCTTCTGGGCCGCCGACCCGGAAACCGCGCATTTCTACAACCATGACGTGGACAAGGCGAAGAAACTGCTCGCCGACGCCGGCTATGCCAACGGCATCGACATCCCGACCTGGGGCTGGCCCGACCAGGCGTCGGTGCAGCGCCAGGAACTGTTTGCGACCCAGTTCGCGGAAGCGGGTATCCGGCTCAAGGTGACGCCGGTTCCGCCGGCGCAGGCCATGCAGAACTTCTTCATCGACAAGAAGGGCATGGCGATGCTCGCCCCGCAGGGCGGCTTGCCCGATCCGAGCCAGATCTACGAGCGCCTCTTCGCCGGCAATGCGCTGCGCAATGCCGGCAAGATCGAGCTGGAGGGCTTCCGTCCGCTGATGGACGCGACCGTCAGCACCTCGGATCCTGAGGAGCGCAAGCAGGCATTCTACGCCTTGCAGCGCTATGTCATCGAGCAGGCGCTGCACGTGCCGCAATACACGTCGGCGGCCATGCACATCCAGTCGCCCAAGGTGAAGGACTTCGCCTTCGGCCTGATCACCTCGCCGAAGTTCCACCGCGTGTGGATGGAAGCCTGATCGAAACGACGGCGCGGCGTGCTTGCAAGCGCGCCGCGCCTTCGATGTGAGGAAGGGGCATGGAACAATATTATCCGGTCGCGATCGTGACCCTTCTTTGCGGGCTCACCATTTTCGGCATGGCGCTGGCTGTGGCCCGCATCCACGGGAAGACGGGTATTCTGGCGCCCGCCATGACCGGGCATCCCACGCTCGAGCGAGCAGTGAGGGCGCATACCAATACGATCGAATGGGTGCCGGTCTTCCTGCCTTCGCTATGGCTCTTCGCCATCTATTGGAGCACCGGCTGGGCTGCTGCCATCGGCCTTGTCTGGGTGATTGCCCGCATCATCTACTTCGCCGGATATGTATCGAGCCCGACGGGCCGCTATCCCGGCTTCCTGCTCCAGACGCTCGCCGCTTCCGTGCTGCTGTTCGGCGCGCTGGGGCGCATCACATGGCTGTGGGCGGCATAGAGGCGGCCGCTCTCTTGGCGCGACTGCGCCGATGCTCTATGAACCGGCCATCATGAAGTCGGCAGACTGTACCACCTGCATTGCGTTCCCGCGCCGCTGATGCGGAGAACGCCTGGAACCGGACACGCGCCGGATGCATCCGCGCGCCCGGATTTCCCGAACATTCCGTTCTGACGACTGCAGGGCTGCACCCTTGCGTGCCCATGCGGTCAACATGCAGGTGAACCATCATGACCAATTATTTCGAAAGCCCCTTCAAGGGCATCCCGCTTGACCGTCAAGTTACCCATCCCAATATCGTCGTGGGACGCTACAGCTATTATTCCGGCTGGTATCACGGCCACGGCTTCGACGAATGCGCGCGCTACCTTCTGCCCGATGCGGGCGCGGACCGGCTGGTAGTCGGCTCCTTCTGCTCCATCGGTTCGGGTGCGGCCTTCATCATGGCCGGCAATCAGGGCCACCGGGCCGAATGGATCAGTACCTTCCCCTTCGCCTTCGTGCCCGACGCACCTGAATTCGCCGGCGCGGCCAACGGCTTCCTGCCGGCCGGCGACACGGTGATCGGCAACGATGTCTGGATCGGCTCGGAGGCGATTATCATGCCGGGCGTGAAGGTAGGCCATGGCGCAGTGATAGGCACCCGTGCGCTGGTGACCCGCGACGTGGAACCCTACGCCATCGTCGGCGGCAATCCGGCAAGGCCGATCCGCAAGCGCTTCGCCGACGACGACATCGCGCTGCTCATGGACATGCAATGGTGGGACTGGAGCGTTGAGATGCTGTCGGAAGCGATGGAACCGATGACGGCAGGAGATGTGAAGGCGCTATATGCGTGGTGGAAGGCGAGAACATAGCGCTCGGCTTGTGGGCGTGCCGGGGGAATGCCGGCACACCCCTCACGCCGTCCGCAAAATCTTCTCCATCGCCTTGCCGCGCGCCAGTTCGTCGATCAGCTTGTCCAGATAGCGGATCTCGCGCATCGTGGTCTCCTCGATGTCCTCGACCCGGATGCCGCAGATCACGCCCTTGATGAGGCTGCGTGCCGGATTGGGTTTTGGCGCCTTCGCGACGAAGGTTTCGATGTCTGTCCCGTCTTGCAGTATGGTTGCGAGATCGTCCTGGCTGTAGCCGGTCAGCCAGCGGATGATCTCGTCCACCTCTGCCTGCGTGCGCCCCTTCTTCTGCGCCTTGGCGACATAGTGCGGATAGACGCTCGCGAAACTGATCGTATAGATGCGGTGCTTTGCCATGGATTCTACATCCGCCAGACGGCCACCTTCGTTTCCTCCACCTGCGCATTAAGCGCCGCGCTGAGGCTTAGCGCCAGCACGTCGCGCGTCTTTGCCGGGTCGATAATGCCGTCATCCCACAGACGCGCGGAGGAATAGAGCGGGTGGCCCTCGCGCTCGTATTTTTCGAGGATCGGCGCGCGGAAGGCGGCTTCCTCTGCCGCACTCCATGATCCGCCCTTGCGCTCGATGCCGTCGCGTTTGACCAGCGAAAGCACGGTCGCCGCCTGTTCGCCGCCCATCACCGAAATGCGCGCATTGGGCCACATCCAAAGGAAGCGGGGCGAATAGGCGCGGCCGCACATGCCGTAATTGCCGGCGCCGAAGGAGCCGCCGATGATGACGGTGAGCTTTGGCACCCGCGCGGTGGCGACTGCCGTGACCAGCTTCGCCCCGTCCTTGGCGATGCCGCCGGCCTCGTATTTCCTGCCCACCATGAAGCCGGTGATGTTCTGCAGGAAAAGAAGCGGAATGCCGCGCTGGGTGCACAGCTCGATGAAATGCGCGCCCTTGAGCGCGCTTTCGGAAAACAGCACGCCATTATTGGCGAGGATGCCCACCGGCATGCCATGCAGATGCGCGAAGCCGGTGACGAGCGTGGTGCCGTAATTCGCCTTGAACTCGTCCAGTTCCGAACCGTCGACGATGCGGGCGATCACCTCGCGCACATCATAGGGCGTGCGGGTGTCCTGCGGCACGACGCCATAAAGCTCATGCGCGGGATGAAGCGGCGGAATCGCTTTGCGCAGATCGAGCGCTATCCCCTTCTTCCGATTCAGGTTTCGCACGATGCGGCGCACGATGGCGAGCGCATGGGCATCGTCCTCGGCGAGATGATCGGCAACGCCAGACAACCGCGTATGCACATCCGCGCCGCCCAGTTCCTCGGCGGTCACTTCCTCGCCGGTGGCGGCCTTCACCAGAGGCGGGCCGCCGAGGAAGATGGTGGCCTGGTTGCGCACCATCACGCTTTCATCGGCCATGGCAGGTACATAGGCCCCGCCCGCCGTACATGAGCCCATCACGCAGGCGATCTGCGGAATGCCGGCCGCCGACATGTTGGCCTGGTTGTAGAAGATGCGGCCGAAATGCTCGCGGTCGGGGAATACTTCGTCCTGGTTGGGCAGGTTGGCGCCGCCGGAATCGACCAGATAGATGCAGGGCAGGTTGTTCTGCTGGGCGATTTCCTGCGCGCGCAAATGCTTCTTCACAGTCACCGGATAATAGGTGCCGCCCTTCACCGTCGCGTCATTGACGACGACAACCACCTCGCGGCCTTCCACGCGCCCGACGCCGGCGATGATGCCCGCTGCCGCGATATCCTCGCCATACATGCCGAAGGCGGCGAACTGGCCGATTTCGAGAAAGGGCGAACCCGGATCGAGCAATTGCGCCACCCGCTCGCGCGGCAGGAGCTTGCCGCGCGATACATGCCGCTCGCGGGCTTCCGCCGGCCCGCCTTCCGCGATCGTTCCGGCCTTGGTTGCCATATCGGCGACAAGCGCCTGCATGCGCTCGGCATTGGCGCGGAAAATGTCGGAGGCAGGGGAAATGGCGGAACGTATGACGGGCATTGACGAATTCTCCTGCGCCGGCGACGGCTATGCCTCGGCCATGATTTCGCGGCCGATCAGCCAGCGGCGGATTTCGGATGTGCCGGCGCCGATCTCGTAGAGCTTCGCATCGCGCAGCAGGCGGCCGGTCGGGTAGTCGTTGACATAGCCGTTGCCGCCCAAAAGCTGGATGGCGTCGAGCGCGCATTGGGTGGCTTTTTCCGCCGCGTAGAGGATGCAGCCGGCGGCGTCCTTGCGGGTGGTTTCGCCACGGTCGCAGGCCGCCGCCACCGCATAGACATAGGCGCGCGAGGCGTTGAGCGTGGTGTACATGTCGGCGAGCTTGCCCTGCACGAGCTGGAAGGAGCCGACGGCCTGCCCGAACTGCCGCCGCTCGGCGACATAGGGCACGACGACATCCAGGCAGGCGGCCATGATGCCGAGTGGCCCGGCCGACAGCACGACGCGCTCATAGTCGAGCCCCGACATCAGCACTTCGACCCCGCGCCCATGGGTGCCCAGCACATTTTCGAAGGGCACTTCGACATTGTCGAACACCAGTTCGCCGGTATTGGAGCCGCGCATGCCCAGCTTGTCGAGCTTCTGTGCCACCGAAAAGCCGGCCATGCCGCGCTCGATGATGAAGGCCGTGATGCCCTTGGAACCGAGCGTGGCTTCCGTCTTGGCATAGACGACCAGCGTGCCGGCATCCGGACCGTTGGTGATCCACATCTTCGAGCCGTTGAGGACGTAGCGATCGTTGCGCTGGTCGGCCTTCAGCTTCATGGAGACGACATCGGAGCCTGCGCCGGTTTCAGACATTGCGAGCGCGCCGACGGTTTCGCCCGAGCAGAGCGCGGGCAGATATTTCGCCTTCTGCGCCTCCGTGCCCCAACGTCTGATCTGGTTGATGCAGAGGTTGGAATGCGCGCCATAGGAGAGGCCGACCGAGGCCGAGGCACGGGAAATCTCCTCCATGGCCACCACATGGGCAAGGTAGCCGAGACCGGAGCCGCCAAGCTCCGGCTCGACAGTGATGCCCAGCAGGCCGAGTTCACCGAGCTTTTGCCAGAGCGGCATTGGGAAATCGTTCGAGCGGTCTATTTCGGCTGCGTGCGGCGCGATCTCGGCCTGCGCGAAGCGGCGCACCATGTCGCGCAGTGCGTCGATCTCCTCGCCGAGGCCGAAGCTAATGACGCGATCATACATGGACACCCTCCCTGCCAGCGCGAATGTCGGGCCGCTTGCTACTCATAGCATTTCAAGAACGCGCGTGAAGGCAAGGACAGACGAGAAAGGGCGCGCGAGGCGCACCCTTTCTTTCACGGCTCAGCGGTCGAGCCAGATCGTGTCCATCTGGAGATTGAGAACGGTTGTCGGCGGCAGCTTCCAGCCCTTCACGTCCTTGTGGTGCGCAACCAGCCGGCGCGTGCGGAACATCGGGATGTAATAGGCCTGTTCGAGCATATAGGCCTCGATATCCCTCGTGATCTGCGCGCGCTTCGCCTGGTCGTCGTCGGCCTCCGTCTGGGCCTCGAACATCTCCGCCAGCCTGGGATCCTCGAGGCCCGAATAATTGTTCGGATTGCCGGGCATGAACTTCACCAGCACCTCGTTCGGATCGATACTGACGGTGTTGTTGTAGTCGATGGCGATGTCGTAATTCTTGCCTTGCAGGGCAGCGAAATATTGCGGCGTCTCGGCCTGGATCTGGTCGGCTTCGACGCCCACCTTGCGGAACTGATCGAGCACGAAGACGCCGAGCGGTTCCCATGGCTGGCGCAGGTTGCGGTTGAGCAGGGTCAGCTTGAGGCCCGACTGCCCCGCCGCTTCGAGTAGCTTCTTCGCTTCGGCACGCTGTGCCTCCACATCGCTGCTGAACCCCGCAAGCCTGGCATATTCCTCCGGCTTCAACTCGCTGATCGAGTTGGGCGGCATGAAGAGACCATAGCCCTCCAAGGGCGAGATCTTCGGCAGGATCTGGTTGCCCTCGACACGGCTGATGGCGAGGTTCAGCGCCTGACGCACTTTCACATCGTTGAAGGGCGGTTTGGTCAGGTTGAAGGTCAGGAAGTTGACGATATTGTTCGGGCTGTTCTGGAAGACGATATCGGGATTCATCGATTTCAGCCGGTCGCGATCCGGTGGGGCAATCGAAAAGAGCGCGGCATCGACCTGATTTCCGGCGAGCGCATTGATGATGCCTGCGCCATTGATGAACTGGGCGCGGATGCCGTCCAGATAGGGCTTGCCCTCATCCCAGTAATTGTCGTTGCGCCTGGCGTCCCAATGCGAGCCCTTGACGTTCTCGACGAAGACGAAGGGACCGGTGCCGTTGACATGGGTGGCGGGGAAATTCGGATCCTTGGCGAGGTCTTCAGCCGAATAGACGCAGTTCCACGGGCTGGCGAACAGCGCCGTCACCGCGGGGTTCGG